>Ga0163144_10006584_pt1 | contig 25596 bp, 23 predicted proteins | sample OliLak19BULKMAT1_FD_123175 | JGI IMG/M metagenome (GOLD analysis project Ga0163144, IMG submission 123175) | Freshwater microbial mat bacterial communities from Lake Vanda, McMurdo Dry Valleys, Antarctica - Oligotrophic Lake LV.19.BULKMAT1 | ecosystem: Environmental > Aquatic > Freshwater >... | reverse complement strand
TTTCCCCGTCGGTGAAACCGCTCGAAGCGAACAGGCCGGATGCGACGAAGTCAAAGAACTGCTGGTTCTGTGCCGCAGTCCCTCCCGGGCGAAGAATCGCGCCCGGGCCTGGCACGGCGGTACTCGTGGGGCGAGGAGTCGGGGTCGCGCTCGGACTCGCGCTCGGACTGTCGGTCGGGACCGGTGCCGGGGGGCCCGAAACACAGCCGCTCAGTATCATTACAAGCGCCGAGATCGCCGCAACGATCAAACCCGAACGCTGCCAGCGTCGCATGCGATGCATGTCTGCCTTCCGGTACGCCTGCTTCCAGTATCAGTCTATGACGCGGCCCCGAACGCTCTAGAACGGCAGGCCAGCGAGCTCGTTCTTCTTTTGAGTTGACTCTTCGGGCTCAGCCTCAGCCTCAGCCTCAGCCTCAGCCTCGGTCTCGGAACCAGTCTCGGGCTCAGCCTCAGACCGCGAATTGATTTCCGATTCGGCCGCAGCTGAGTTCGCAAGCGCTGAAACGGCGCGGCTGAAGCTCGATGTGCCCCACGCGAGGTCATGACCGATCGCATCCGCCTCGATATCGACGGTCGTGCCCGCGCGCTCATCGGTCTGCCACTCGCGAATGCGAAGTCGGCCCGTTACGAGCACACGATCGCCCTTATGGACGGAAGCGGAGACGTGGGCGGCGAGATTTCGGAACGCGGTGATGGTGAACCAGTTGGTGTCGCCGTCGATCCACTTCTGGGTCGAGCGATCGAAGCGCCGCTGGGTGGAGGCGAGCCGGAAACTGCTGATTGCGAGTGACTCGCTGGTAACGATGTGACGCGGCTCGGTTGCCACGAGCCCGGTAATGGTGATGTTGTCTGACATGGTTGCTCCGTCTTGTTAATGTGCGCTGAAGTGCCCGATGGGGCCGGATCCCGAGTCGACACTCGTGCCGGGAAAGTCGCCCGGGATCCGTTGAAGACAGCGTGACGATCCGAGCACTGAATCGGGGGAACTCAGCGCACATTGGGGATGCCTACCGCAATCTCCGTCAGTGGAGGGAGCAGTCAGAAAGCTGGCCGAACCGACTTCGGCCGGCCGCCGATAGCACCGCCGAGACCACCGCCGATTGCCGCCGTGTGCATCGAGTGGGCCTGCCTTCCCTAGGCTTAGCAAATGCCTTACGTCGCCGATCCAGCCCGCTACGCCTCGACCGAGTATGCGAGGGTCGGGCGAAGTGGCCTGAAACTCCCGCGGGTTTCGCTTGGACTCTGGAACAACTTCGGCGCCGACCGGTCGCTCGAGAGCCAGCGAGCGATTCTGCGCCGGGCGTTCGACCTCGGCATTACTCACATCGACATCGCGAATAATTACGGCCCACCGGATGGCTCAGCCGAAACGAACTTCGGCCTGATCTTTGCCCAGGACTTTGCGCCGTATCGCGACGAGCTCATCGTCTCGAGTAAGGCCGGGTACTTCATGTGGGAAGGACCATACGGTGAATGGGGCTCCCGCAAGTCCCTGCTGGCATCCCTCGATACGTCGCTGACGCGCACCGGCTTGGACTACTTCGACATCTTCTATTCCCACCGGCCAGACCCCGAGACGCCGATCGAAGAGACCATGGGCGCCCTCGCGAGCGCGGTTCACGCAGGCAAGGCGCTGTACGTCGGGGTGTCGAACTACTCGCCGGAACAGACCCGCGCCGCTGCGACAGCCCTGGCCGCACACAACATTCCCCTGACCATCCACCAGCCGCGCTACAACATGTTTGACCGCACGATCGAGCACGGACTCTTGCCAGTGCTCGACGAGGTCGGAGCCGGCAGCATCGTGTTCTCGCCACTCGCTCAGGGGCTGCTGACTGATCGCTACCTGCACGGAATCCCTTCCGATTCCCGGGCTGCAGAAGGTCGGTGGATCAACGAGAACACCATCGATCAGGCGTACCTCGATCGCGCCGCCGCGTTAAACGACATCGCGGCTTCACGCGGGCAGAGCCTCGCCCAACTCGCGATCAACTGGGTGTTGCGGCATCCACAGGTCACCAGCGCGTTGGTCGGTGCCAGCAGCGTCTCGCAGCTCGAGAACAACGTCGCGGCACTCGATTTCGCTCCCCTGACCGCGGACGAACTCGCCGCCGTCGAGCCGCTCGCGGTTGACGGCACCGGTTCGTCTCGCTAAGTGGGCTACTTTTACGGCTTTCTGGCCGCGCTGCTGTTCGGAGCCAATGGCAGCGTGACGAAGGCGATCCTCCAGAACGGGCTTGACCCTTTGCAGTTGACGCAATTGCGCACTCTCGGCACGACGATCATTGCCGGCGGCATCCTTCTTCTCATCGACCGTTCAGCCTTCCGGCTGCCGCCAAAGCAGATCCTCGTTATGGCGGTGCTTGGCGTCGTTGGTATCGCGGTGCTACAAGCCAGCTACGCCTTCGCCATTCAACTGCTGCCAGTCGGCATCGCACTGCTGTTCGAGTACCTCGCAGTGCTTCTGGTCGCGCTTGTGGCGTTCTTCTTTCTCAAGGAGAAGGTGAAGTCACGCTTGTGGATCGCCATCGGACTAGTGCTCGTCGGTTTGGCGTTCGTCGCGCAGATTGGCGCAAGCACTCTGAACGGCCTTGGGGTAGTGATGGCCCTTGTCGCGGCCGTAACACTCGCCATCTACTTTCTCGTTGGCGAGCGCCAGGTGACCGCAACATCACCGCTCGCCGTCGCATTCTGGACGGCGGGCTTCGCAACCCTCTTCTGGGCCCCTTTCAGCGGATGGTGGCGAATCGATCCGGTCATCGTCCTTGAACCAATCTCCCTCGGCGGCAATCTTGAGGCGGTGGTGGTGCCGCTCTGGCTACCCCTACTTTGGTTGGTCGTGCTGGGGTCGTTTCTGCCCTTCCTGCTGTCGTTCGCGGCAATCGGCAGGCTGAAGGCGACACCCGCAGGAATCATTGCGTCCTCGGAAGTAATCTTTGCGTTCGCCGTCGCGTGGATGTGGCTCGGCGAGTCCCTCGATGCCGTGCAACTCATCGGCGCCGGGATCGTGCTCGCTGGCATCATCCTCGCCCAGAGTGCGAGAGCTGGGCGGGTGGTCGACGCAGACCTTGCCTTCAGCACTGACAGGATCCCTCGCTGATTCGGGCCGATGGTTCCGGTGTTGGCCCACATCTCTCAGAGAGTGTCAGTGGTAGAACATATCTTCGAATTGCGGGGATGTACCCCGCCTGATCTCGAAGGAGCACGCCATGACAAGACTCGACTTTGCACAACCCCCAGCGATTGGTCGAGCGGTGGTCGGGGTTGCGAGCATCCAGTTGCACGACGACCTATGGCGCATCACCAGAACAGACGGTGAGGTGCTCGGCTACGTCGAACACGCCGCCACTCTCGCGGGCAGCCGCTTTACCGCGAAACGGATGGTACAGCGACAGCGTCGCTTTCTGCCGATTGGTGAGTTCTGGTCGATGGATGACGCACTGGAATGTTTCAGGGTCTAGTTGAAGTTGCACGACACGGCCTGTCGTCCCAAACCAGTGTGGCCAGCGGGGTTACAGTGCCAGCATGATACTGGAGTGGTGGAATGACATTGTCCGATGGGCGAGCTCGAATCAGGGCTCGGCTCTCCTCACAGATGCGGTGTTGCCGTTCGCCGCGATTCTCGCCGGCGGTATCGTCGCGGCGTTGATCGCTCGTGGTGCGGTCAAGAAACTGCTTGCACAGCAGGAACGTGACCACAAGACCGCCGCGGTCGCCGCCCTGATCACCGCAGGCCGAAAGGCCTCACGCTGGAGTTCACTCTCGGCCCCGGAGCAGGACCACGTTGAGCATCAGTTCTCCGAAGCGGAGGTGCGCGTGCGGTTGCTCTCGGTGCGTGGCGCGGACCTCGCCGCCGACTGGGCCTCTCACCACCTTGCAACGATGAAGCGCAACTCGGCCAACTTCAGCTTTCGGGCCGACCACGACCTCGGTGCCCTTGAAGACGGACTGGTCGCGTGGCACCGCAGCCCTCGTCGCGCCAAGAAGCTCTTCGCTCAGGATCTCGCGGCGTGGAAGTACGACGATGGTGCAAGCGAAGACGCGCTCATCACCAAGCAACGCGAATGGGCCTCTGCACACGACACCGAAACACTGTCACACGCGTTTTCGATACCGGTGACGACGCCGTAGCGGTCCCCCCCCGTGTCGGTGCACCTTGCGGCGCGCTACCGCACCGCCGTCGTTGCGCGGTCACGTCCAAGCAGGTCAGGGTGGTGTGCGATCGCGTGCCAACCATCGTGGCCGAGCAGTTCGGCGATCGAGCGGGCTTGAAGCTCGCCGTGTTCGAGAACCAACAGACCACCCGGGCGCAGCAGTCGTTGGCCTGTCAGCGATACCTGCCGCACCACATCGAGACCGTCCTGGCCTCCGTACAGCGCAAGTTCTGGATCGAACATCCGTACCTCAGGGTCGCGCGGCACCCCCCCGATCGGAATGTACGGCGGATTCGAAACGACGACGTCGACTGTGCCGTTAAGCGCGGGCAAGGCAACCGTGAGATCTGCCAAAACCAGCACCGCATTGTCCGCACCAGCACGACGGTGATTCTCCGTCGCCCAGATGAATGCCAGTGGAGATACTTCGACCCCGTAGACCCGAGAGTGCGGTACTTCGGTCGCCATAGCTAGCGCGAGTGCACCGCTGCCGGTGCCCAGATCGACAGCGATCGGCTGTGCCTTTGCAGTCGCCGCGAGAGCGTCGATCGCATACTGGACCACCAACTCGCTCTCCGGTCGAGGCACGAACACCCCCGGACCGACGGCGAGTTGGAGGTGCCGAAACGGTGCAACTCCGGTGATGTGCTGCAGCGGTTCACGCGCTGCACGTCGCTCAATCATGCGAGCAACGGTGACCGCATCCTCGAGGCCGATTGCGGCATGAGTTGCCACCTTCGCCTGCACTCCACCGCGGCTCAGCCCGAGAACGTGGCCGACGAGCAACTCGGCGTCCACGCGCGCGTTTGGCACGCCGGCGGCGGCGAGCACGGCGACAGCGCGGTCGAGCGCGTTGGCAACCGAGGTTGGGGTGGGGTTCATGGGCGTGGTGGCTTGGAGTCGCGCTGCAGGCTATTGAACCGGCGGCATCAGGAGTCCGAGCCGAGATCGGCCAGTCGGCCTTCCTCATCAAAGGCGATACACGACTGGATGACCGGCTCGAGCGCTCCGTTCATGACCTGATCGAGGTTGTACGACTTGTAGCCGGTACGGTGGTCGGCAATCCGGTTCTCTGGAAAGTTGTATGTACGGATGCGCTCTGATCGGTCCATCGTGCGAATCTGGCTCTTGCGGTACTCGCTCGCTTCGGCATCCGCCTCTTCTTGGTAGCGAGCGAGAATCCTAGCCCGCAGGACGCGCATCCCAGCTTCGCGGTTTTGCAGCTGGGATTTCTCGTTCTGCATGGCCACAACGATCCCAGTCGGAATGTGCGTGATGCGCACGGCAGAGTCGGTGGTGTTGACCGATTGCCCGCCAGGACCGCTTGAGCGGTAGACGTCGATCTTGAGGTCATTCTGGCTGATCTCGACTTCTTCGGGTTCGTCGACTTCTGGGAAGACGAGCACACCTGCTGCCGAAGTGTGGATGCGTCCTTGAGACTCCGTGGCAGGAACGCGCTGCACTCGGTGCACCCCTCCCTCGTACTTGAGGTGGGCCCAGATGCCTTCCGCTGGATCGGAGGAGGATCCCTTGAAGGCGAGTTGGACATCCTTGACTCCGCCGAGGTCGCTCGAGGTCTGCTCGATAATCTCAGTCTTCCACTTCTTGGATTCCGCGTAGTGCAAATACATCCGCAACAGGTCGCCAGCGAACAACGCCGACTCAGCGCCGCCCTCTCCCATCTTGATCTCCATGATGACGTCCCGGGCATCGTTGGGGTCGCGCGGAATCAGTAGGCGACGTAGCTTCTCTTGGGCGAGCTCCAGCGACTCGGTCAGACCGGGAAGCTCGGCGGCGAACGTTTCATCTTCCGCAGCCATGTCGGTCGCTGCCTCGACGTCGTCGGTCAGCGTTCGCCAGTCCTCGTAGGCCGCAACGATGCGCGCCAACTCCGCGTACCGTCGGTTGACTTTCTTCGATCTGGCCGGGTCCGAGTGTAGTTCGGGGTCGGACAGTTGCACCTGAAGCGCGTCGTGTTCAGCAAGAAGCTGATGCATCGATTCGAACATCAGGCCTCACCACCGTTCGTGCCGAGGCGGATCGCCACAGTTAGTCCTCTTTGGTGCCGTTTGCCGTGGGCAGCGACTTCTGGATCTGCATGAGGAACTCGACGTTCGACTGCGTCTCCTTGAGTTTGCCGAGTACGATCTCGAGCGCCTGTTGGTGGTCAAGACCGGCAAGCGCGCGGCGAAGTTTCCACGTCACCTTGACCTCTTCCGCACCCATGAGCATCTCTTCGCGGCGGGTACCGGATGCGTTGACGTCGACAGCCGGGAAGATTCGCTTGTCAGCCAGCTGGCGAGACAGGCGAAGTTCCATGTTGCCGGTGCCCTTGAACTCCTCGAAGATCACTTCGTCCATCTTCGACCCGGTCTCGACGAGCGCGGTCGCGATAATCGTGAGCGAGCCACCCTCTTCGATGTTGCGTGCCGCGCCGAAGAAGCGCTTCGGCGGGTAGAGCGCCGAGGAGTCGACACCACCAGACAGCACGCGACCAGAAGTTGGAGCAGCGAGGTTGTACGCGCGCCCGAGTCGAGTGATCGAGTCGAGCAACACGACGACATCGTGGCCGAGCTCAACCAGTCTCTTGGCTCGCTCGATGGCGAGCTCGGCGACTGTTGTGTGGTCTTCGGCAGGACGGTCGAACGTCGAGGCGATGACCTCACCCTTGACGGTGCGCTGCATATCGGTCACTTCTTCTGGACGCTCGTCGACCAGCACAACCATGAGGTGAACCTCCGGGTTGTTCTTCGAGATCGCGTTGGCAATCGCCTGAAGAACGAGCGTCTTGCCCGCCTTGGGCGGCGAGACGATGAGTCCGCGCTGACCTTTGCCGATCGGCGACACAAGGTCGATAATGCGGGTCGATAGCGTTGCGGAGTCGGTCTCGAGACGCAGTCGTTCTTGCGGATAGAGCGGGGTCAGCTTGCCAAACTCGACACGGTTGGCGGCCTCTTCGATCGGCAACCCGTTGATCGAGTCGATGCGCACTATTGCGTTGTACTTTTGGCGACCCTGATTGTTGTCACTCTCGCGCGGCTGGCGAATCGCGCCGACGACTGCGTCACCCTTGCGCAGGTTGTACTTTTTGACCTGACCGAGCGAAACGTAGACATCGTTGTTGCCAGGAAGGTAGCCGGAGGTGCGCACGAACGCGTAGTTGTCGAGGACATCGAGGATGCCTGCGACCGGGATAAGAATGTCGTCTTCGGTGATCTCCGGCTCAAAGTCGTCGCCGATCGGGCCACGGCCGCGCTTGCGGTCACGGTACCGGTTGCGACCGCTGCGCTCGACGCCGTCATCGTCTTGGCCGCGCTGCTGCTGCGGCTGACCGTTACGGTTGCCGGCACCCGGTTGATCAGAGTCACGCTGGTCCGCATCATGCTGCTGCGACCCGTTCTGCTGGCGCCCGTTCTGCTGGCGCGTACCTTCGGCATTCGCACCTCGGTTGCGATTGCGGTTGCGCGAGCTGCGAGTTCCGCCGCCCTCTGGCTGGCCAGCGTCAGCGTCGTCAGTTTCGACCTGCTCGCCACTCGCTGCGGCGCGATCAGTTGGATCGACCTCAGCGCTGTCGACATGAGCGCTGTCGACATCAGCGCTGTCGATATCAGCGCTGTCGACATCAGCGCTGTCGATATCAGCGCTGTCGACATCAGCGGCGGGTCCGTGAGCGACGGCTGGCACGGCATCCGGAACCGGAGCCCCGGGCGGCAACTCGGTCGACCCGATGATGTCGGTGTCTGCGCTCGTCACTCGGCGCGAAGTTCGCTTGCGAACCGCAACTGGCTCCGGTGCTCCCTCGATCGTGTCGAGGTCTTGTTGGGTTGTTGGGCTGGTCTCGTCCAGAGCATCCACGAGTTCTCCTTTGCGAAGTTTTGAAGCACCAACGATGCCGCGCTCGAGTGCGAGAGCCTGTAGCTCTGGCAGCCGAAGTGCGATCAAGGTGGCACGCGATTCCGCGCCAGATGCGCGGAGGTTGACGTCAGTCACTGCTTGGGGTTCCTTTCCCCGACCGAGAACCTATTCGCCTCGGTGGAGAGCTGATCGCCCACCACAACCGCGCGGTAGCGCAGAAATAAAAGTGGTGGGTCAGGGGTGATGGTGCAACTGGGGCGCTTTCGATGTTCGAGAGCTCCGACCTAGTGCAGTTGTACTGTAGCACCCTTGAAGTCGACAGCCAGCATGAGCGCGCGCCACGGTGGGTCGGATGCCGCGGCAACGAGTTCCACGGCCCTCTGCCGCTGAGCGGGGTCGTTGGCGAGCACGAGCAACGACGGCCCGGCTCCGGACACGACCGCCGCGAGGCCTTCAGCACGCAGCATGGCGATGAGCGAACTCGTCTGGGGCATCGCGCTTGAGCGGTAGTCCTGATGGAGTCGGTCCTCCGTAGCCTGAAGGAGCAACTCGGGGCTCTGCACGAGGGCGGCGATGAGGAGCGCCGTCCTTGAGATGTTGAAGACCGCATCCTCATACGGCACCGAGGCAGGTTGCAGGCTCCTTACATGCTTCGTTGACACCGTCATTGCCGGCACAAACACGACTGGAGAAACCCCGCGATGCACGACGAGCTTCTTTGCACGTGGTCCCTGCGCGGTGGTCCACGCGATCGTCAGTCCACCGAACAGCGCCGGAGCGACATTGTCAGGATGCCCCTCGAGCTCGGTCGCGAGGCCGAGCAAGCCTTCTGAATCGATCTCGACGATCCCGTCGAGAAGCCCGCGGGCAGCCATGATCCCTGAGACGATCGCAGCCGCACTCGATCCGAGCCCGCTGCCGTGCGGGATGACATTGCGGGCTTCGAGGTGCAAGCGGGGAAGTGGCTGACCAGCGTGCTCGAACGTGCGCGCGATTGCGCGAACCACCAGGTTCGAGGCATCCCGGGGTACGTCCTTCGCGCCGACACCCTCGATCGCAAAGGAGAGTGCTGGGTTAGCGCTTTTCTCGGTGCCACCGCTCGAGGTGACCTTCAGCTCGTCATACAACCCCAGCGCCAAGCCGAGGGTATCGAAACCCGGTCCGAGGTTGGCTGAAGTGGCTGGAACCCGAACTGTGACGGATCGATGCGCCACCACGCTCACCGGACGGCCGCGCTCACCGGACGGCCGCGCTCACGCGCAGACCCGGCTCACGCCGCCACCAAGCCGAGCGCATCCGCCACTTCTGCCGTATCAACAGCGACAACGGTCGGCTGTATGTCAATGCCGTCTGCACCGCGAAGCGCCCACTGCGGGTCCTTGAGGCCGTGACCGGTCACGGTCAGCACGACGGTCGAATCGCGAGGAATCTCGCCGGCCTCCGCTCGGTCGAGGAGCCCCGCGACGCTGATGGCCGACGAGGGCTCCACGAATATCCCGACCTCAGCGGACAGGATGCGGTACGCGGCCAGAATCTGCTCGTCGGTGATCGAGCCAAAGTAGCCCTTACTGTCAGCATGAGCGGCAAGTGCAAGATCCCACGAGGCAGGATTGCCGATGCGGATTGCGCTCGCGATCGTCTCGGGGTTCTTCACGACCTCGCCGATAACGAAGGGCGCCGACCCGCTGGCTTGGAATCCGAACATCCGCGGCAGCTTTGTCGTCGCACCGCGATCGAGTTCTTCGCGATAGCCGCGGTGGTATGCGGTGTAGTTTCCGGCGTTCCCAACGGGGATGAACTGGAAGTCGGGGGCATCTCCGAGCACCTCGACGACTTCAAACGCTGCCGTCTTTTGACCTTCGATGCGATCCGGATTGACGGAGTTGACGAGGTGCACCGGGTATTTGTCAGCGAGGTCGCGGGCGATTTCAAGACAGTCATCGAAGTTGCCCTGTAACTGAATGAGCTGAGCGTCGTGGGCGACCGCCTGGCTGAGTTTGCCCATCGCGATCTTGCCTTCTGGAACAAGCACCGCTGCCGTGATGCCAGCGTACGCAGCGTAGGCAGCAGCCGAGGCAGACGTGTTACCCGTCGAAGCGCAAATCACCGCTTTTGCGCCGTGCTCGACGGCCTTCGAAATCGCCATCGTCATGCCCCGATCTTTGAATGACCCGGTCGGGTTCATGCCCTCGAACTTGACCCAGACGCGGGCGCCCGTGCGTGCAGACAACGCCGGTGCCGGGATGAGCGGAGTGCCACCCTCCCCGAGCGTGATGATCGGTGTTGCGTCTGAGATGTTCAATCGATCGGCGTATTCGCGGAGTACTCCCCGCCACAGGTTGGCCACGGTTTACAGTCCTTCAACTCTCAAGACGGAGACGACTCGTGCGACGACGGCACTTGCATCTAGATCGACAACGGTCGAAGCAAGGGCTTCCTCCGAGGCTTCGTGGGTGACTATCACAAGGCTAGCGGTGGGCCGAGAATCTTCCTGACCGCTCGCAACGGACTGCGAGACCGCCTCGACGGAAACGCCGCGGTCGCTGAACAGCGTGGCGATGGCCGCGAGCACTCCCGGCTCGTCGACGACCGTCAGGGTGATCTGATACCGAGTGATAACGCTTGAGATCGGGAGCACCGGGAGGTTCGCGTGCGTCGACTCAGCAACGCCTGGGCCGCCTGCGACATGCCGGCGCGCTGCGGAAACGAGGTCGCCAAGCACGGCAGATGCCGTCTCCCGGCCGCCAGCGCCTGCACCGTAGAACATCAGACTGCCGGCGGCCTCTGCCTCGACGAAGACCGCGTTGTTTGCGCCGTGCACGGCCGCTAGCGGATGATCTCGGGGTACTAGAGCTGGATGCACTCGGGCTGACACGCCATCGACGCCCGTCGCGGCATCCGTCAGTCGCTCGCAGATGGCTAGCAACTTCACGACGTAGCCGGCTTTGCGGGCTGAGGTGACCTGATCAGCGGTAATCGCGCTGATCCCTTCGCGGTGCACTTTTTCGAGCGGAACAGTGGTGTGGAACGCGAGGCGCGCCAGAATCGTGGCCTTCTGGGCCGCATCGAACCCCTCGATGTCTGCAGTCGGGTCGGCTTCGGCATACCCGAGCCGGGTTGCTTCATCGAGTGCGACCTGAAACGGATCTCCGGTGGTATCCATACGGTCGAGAATGTAGTTCGTCGTGCCGTTGACGATGCCGAGGATGCGCCTAACCCGGTCGCCTGCGAGGCTATCGCGCAGCGGCCGGATGATCGGAATTGCGCCACCAACGGCCGCCTCGTAGTAGAGCTGAGCACCAACTCGCTCTGCCGCTTCGAACAGCTCAGGCCCGTGCGTGGCCAGCAGAGCCTTATTGGCGGTAATGACGTCTGCGCCAGAGTCCAGGGCCTGCAGGATCCAGGAGCGTGCCGGCTCGATTCCGCCGATGAGTTCAATGACGATGTCGGCCCCACGAATGAGCGATTCTGCATCCGTCGTGAGCAGCTCGCGCGGAATCTCGGTGTCGCGCTTGGCGTCAAGGTCGCGCACAGCGACGCCGACGAGTTCAAGTCCCGCCCCAACACGGGCGGCGAGCTCGTCACGATGTTCGATGAGAAGGGACGCGACCTGAGAACCGACACTCCCGCCGCCGAGCATGGCCACCCGCAACGTGCGATCCTCGATCACTTCTTCTCCCTCTGGGCAAAACCATGCCCGGCAAAATCACGCAGGCCAACATCGCGAGATAGCAGGTCTTCTTCGGTCTCGCCGCGGATGATCAGTCGCGCGACGCCGTCGAGCACGGCGACCACGGGGGGGCGGGCCAGATAGTTGTAGTTGCTCGCCATCGCCCAACCGTACGCACCGGTCGCCGGAATGGCGAGCAGGTCGCCGGCTGCGACATCGCCGGGCAGGTAGTCGGCGTGCACGAGTATGTCGCCGGATTCGCAGTGCTTGCCAGCGATCCGCACGAGCGTCGGTGAGGCCTGGCTTGTGCGACTCACGATTCGCGCCGAGTAGTCCGCGCCATATAGCGACGGGCGGATGTTGTCACTCATTCCGCCATCGACGCTCACGTACTTTCGCACCGCGACACCGTCGACGATCACATCCTTGATCGTGCCAACCGTGTAGACCGTGGCGGTGGACGGTCCAATGATCGACCGCCCAGGCTCGACGGCGATTATCGGAACGGGCACGCCGTGCTGCGCCGCACCCTCGGCGACGATATCCGCGAAGCGCGCGGCGAGTTCGGCGATCGGCATCGGCTCATCGGCGCTCGAGTACGCGATGCCGAATCCGCCACCGAGGTTCAGCTCGGGTACGGGGCCGTCCTTGAGCAGTTCGGCGTGCAAAGCGAACAGTCGCTTGGCCGACTCAGCAAATCCTTCGGATTCGAAGATCTGTGACCCGATGTGTGAGTGGAGCCCGAGAAAACGCAGGGATCTGTGCGACCGGATGCGAGCGACGAGTGCCGGGGCATCCGCCAGTGGAATACCGAACTTCTGGTCTTCGCGCGCGGTTGCAAGGTACTCATGGGTGCTCGCGTGCACCCCGCTGTTAATCCGCAACCGCACAGCCTGAACGCGGTCGTGGCGAACGGCGGCTTCGGCAACCCGCTCGATCTCGACCGCGCTGTCGATGACGATCGCACCGACACCGACGCGCACGGCGCGATCGATCTCGGCCGGACTCTTGTTATTTCCGTGGAGGCCGAGGCGAGCCGGATCGACGCCGCCGGCAAGGGCGACCGCGAGTTCTCCACCGCTCGAAACGTCGATGTTTAGGCCTTCTCCCGTCACCCACCTCGCGACTTCGGTGCACAGAAAGGCCTTGCCTGCGTAGTACACCTTCGCGGACGAGCCGACTCGCGCGAGTTCGCGATCGAATGCGTGCCGAATCTCGCTGGCCCGAGAAACCGCGTCTGACTGATCGACTACGTAAACCGGCGTGCCGAACTCAGCAACGATCGCGCTCACTGCAACCCCGGCGATCTCGACTTCGCCAGACGCAGCCCTCCGCGCGCCCCGCGACCAGACCGCACTCGGCAACTCGTTGGCGTCGTTTGGCACGGCAAGCCACAACGGCGCGAGCGGGTTGCTTGGCACAGAGACCTCGAGGGAGTAGGAGCAGGATGCGACTCCCAATCCTACCGTTTCGTCTGCTACGCGGCCGGGCAGACGCCAACGGTCGACAGGCTCGGACCGGCAAGTGGAGTGCCATCGCCGTTGATGTCGATCACGAGATTCGTCCCGTCAACCTTGACGTCTTCGATCGTGAGGGCCGTCGGTATTTGGTCGGCAACGCAGAACGTGCGCGAAGCCAGCAGCGTACCCGCGATCGAAGAAAACAGCGGGTTGGCCTGAAGATCGGCGACCGAGATCTTGTCCTCGCCGAGGTAGATCGTCTGCGGGGCGAAACTGATGCCCCCTTCCGCTGCGCCGGGGAGTAGGTCGACAGCGACCGGGATCGTGATGAAGACGAGCGACAATTCAGTCCCGATCTGGATGACGCCATCCTGCAGCTCAATGGTGTTGAGTTCGAGCCCACTCAGGAAGCCAGCGAGCTTGCGCACATTCGCTTCGGTGACGGTCACCGTGATGCCAAGTTGTTCAACTGGCAGGGTGCCGTCGAGAGGGACGCCGACGGCCGCGATGCTCGCTCGACCGCTGACTGGCCCGAGCGCGAATTCAGTGACCTCGATATCGACGCGATCGATCGTGCCTGACAACGCCTGCAGGATCACCGATCCGGGCCCGATTGTCACGGTAACCGGCGTCGACGGCTCAATCGGCAGTACCTGCACAATCTGTTCGCGAACGTAGTTTTCAGCGTATTGGCGTACGAAGTTCTCGGCCACAACGAATGCGATGACTCCAAGGACCACAAGAACGACCAGGGCGATCAACCAGCCGAGCCATCGCCTGCGCTTCTTGGGCGGAGGCGGGTTTTCGAACACGACCATTTCCGTGGGCGCGGGTGAGTTCTCAAGGGGCTCGTCCCTCGGCGCGATCGGCTCTGCCATGTCGTCACATCCTTTCTGGAGCGCTGACGCCCAGGAGGGCGATGCCGTTGCGGAGCACCTGACCGACCGCATCATTGAGCCATAGGCGGGTGCGGTGCAGGTCGGTCACGGGGTCTTCGCCGAGCGGAGTCACTCGGCAGCTGTCGTACCAGCGATGATAGGCCCCGGCAAGTTCCTCGAGGTAGCGAGCCACTCGGTGCGGTTCACGCAGCTCGGCGGCCTGCCGAACGAGCCTGGGGTACTCGGCCAGCACGCCGAGCAGGATGCTTTCGGTTTCGTGATCGAGCAACCCAGGTTTGAAAGCACTCCGCTCGACACCGGATTCGCCCGCGTTCCGCGCCACCGAGTGGGTGCGGGCATGCGCGTACTGCACGTAGTAGACCGGGTTGTCATTCGTGCGACGGCCCCACAGTTCGAGATCGATGTCCACTTGCGAGTCGATGGACGAGCGCACGAGCGCGTAGCGGCCAGCATCCACCCCGACCGATTCGACGAGGTCCTCGAGCGTCACAACCGTGCCGGCGCGCTTCGACATTCGAAGCGGCTCACCGTCACGAACCAAGTTGACCATTTGGCCAATCAGCAATTCGAGGTTGACGTACGGCTCGTCACCGAATGCCTTTGTCATGGCCATCAGCCGTCGAACGTAGCCGTGGTGATCGGCGCCGAGCATGATCAGGTTGCGTTCGAAGCCGCGCCCACGCTTGTTCAGGTAGTACGCCAGATCGCCCGAGATGTAGCCGTACTCGCCATCGCTCTTGATGACGACACGGTCTTTGTCGTCGCCGAAGTCGGTCGATCGGAACCAGGTCGCGCCATCCTGCTCGTAGATTGCGCCGAGCACGCGCAAACGATCGATCGCGCGGTCGACCGCTCCAGACTCGTGCAGTTCGTTCTCGTGAAAGTACACGTCGAACTGCACCCCGAAGTCGCGCAGGCTCGAACGTATGTCGCCGAACATGAGCTCGACACCGACCGACCGGAACACCTCCTGCTGCTCTTCGCGCGGGATGTGGAAGAGGTCACCGGGGTAGTCGACGAGCACGCGCGCGGCGATGTCGGAGATGTACTGCCCTGCGTAGCCATCTGCCGGAGTCTCCTCATCGAGCCAGCTGGCCAATAAGCTGCGCGCGAAGCGATCGATCTGCGCGCCGTGATCGTTGAAGTAGTACTCGCGTGTGACGATTCCGCCCTGAGCACTGAAGATGCGGGCCAGGCTGTCCCCCACCGCTGCCCAGCGCACTCCCCCGATATGGATCGGGCCGGTCGGGTTCGCGGAGACGAACTCGAGGTTGATAGTGACGCCGGCGTAGAGGTCGCCCGAGCCGTAGGCATCGGCCGCGTCGACGATCGTCTTGGCGAGGGCGCCAGCGGCAGCGGCATCCAGTGTGATGTTGATGAAGCCAGGGCCAGCGACATCGACGGATGCCACGCCGGCGAGCCCGCGGATGCTCTCAGCGATCTCGGCAGCGAGTTCGCGCGGGTTTACGGCAAGCGGCTTGGCGAGCTTCATCGCGATGTTGGACGCCCAGTCGCCGTGGTCGCGATTGCGTGGTCGCTCAAGGGCGAGGTCATCGATCGCGAGCTCGATGGATGCCCCGCGAGCCGCAATGACGTCGCCCACCAAGTGAACAAGTGCGGCGGACAACTCGGCGGGATTCACGATGGTCAAGCGTACCGGCAACGCCCGGCGCGGGCCTTCCCACGGTGAAGTCGAGTTGCGCGTGTGGCGCCGCCCGCTCGGCGCACATGGGGCGATGATGGTGTCATGCACACGCAACTTCCCTCATGGTTCGGCTCAACTGTTCGAGCCGGCCTCGCTGGGGGAGCAATCATGCTCGTGTTGAGCGGATGCGTGCCCATCGGTACCGACGGCAGCACCCTCATCGAGACGGGGGCGCCGACGAGCACGCCAAGCGGTACCCCAACGGGTCCTGCCACCGCCGCGCCGGATGACAACCCGGTTGAAACTCCGGTCGGCACACCGATCACCTTGACGTGCGAGCAGCTGGTGAGCGCTCAGGCGATCTACGACTTCAACCCGAACTTCGGGTTGCTCGGCGGTTTCACGCCAGCCGCTGGCAGCCTCGCCGCGATTGCTGTCGCGGAGAACGGCCTCGCCTGCCAATGGATCAACCAGACCAGCGGTGAGTCAATCCAGATCTCGGTCGCGGATCTGCCTGCGGCCCGCATCAGTGAACTCGCCGCGCGCGCAAGCTCGGGCGCGGTCATCGACGGAGTCGGGGATCAGGCCTACTTCGCCAACGGTGCCGCGCAGGTGTTCGACGGTTCGAACTGGGTGGCCGCCGAGTCGGCTGCGTTCTTCGGCTGGGAGGATGCAGCACCGCTCATCGAGGCGGCTTTGGCGAGTCTGCGCTAGCGCGAGAACCGCGGCGGCTCAGCGAAGCTGCATGAGTTCGAAACCGTCGTCAAACGGCAACTCGTCGACGACCGCAAGCACTTCCATCCGTTCGAGCACCAGATCTGCCCAGTGGTTGGTCAAGAAGGCGGTGTCGGCGGCATCCCGACCGGTCGCGATGCGAACCATCGACTGGCGGGGGGCGAGGCGCGTGGCATCCACAACCCACCACTGCCCGTCGATGTTGGCTTCGGCGATTGCGTGAAAGTCCATCGGCGCGAGGCCTGGCGCGTAGACCGCGACCATTCGCGCAGGCACATCGAGCGCGCGCAACAGCGCGATTACGAGATGTGCATAGTCACGGCAGACCCCACGACGCGATAGCAGCGTCTGCTCGGCGCCGTCGGTTGGCAAGCTCGAGCCGGGCATGTACTGGAGGTGAACCCACACCCAGTTGGTGACGGCACTCAGGAGATCGTGACCCGACAGGCCGGCGAACTCGGAGCGAGCGGTCGGGGTGAGACTGTCTGATTCGCAATACCGGCTCGGGCGCAAATACGTCACGAGATCGACGTCGTTGGTCGTGAGCGGGGCACTCTGGCCGTCGATCTCGGCCGAATACTCGACGATCATCGAGCCGGGCCCGCTCACGAACTGATGCAGTCGATTTCCGTGGATGTCCGCAAGTTCGGTCGACGACTGGGCGACGCCATCCAGCAGAAAACTCAGGGCCTCTGAGGCGAACGTGTTTCCGGTCGCAGCCGCGAGGCTGAACACGACGTTCGAGGTGCCCTGAATGTCGAGCTTGAGCCGAGTCTTCACCGTTCGCCGCATGCCCTGATCCTGCCACGACCCGGTGAACCGCGCTGATAGCCTTGAAACACACTCCTGGCCCCCATAGCTCAGGGGATAGAGCACTGCCCTCCGGAGGCAGGGGCGGCAGTTCGAATCTGCCTGGGGGCACTTCGCAGATCGGTTTGCCGAGATCAGGCCGCGCTCGCCGAGCTCGTCGATGAGGTATCGCCGTCGCGGCCGCACGCTGCGTCGTAGACTCGGGTCACACCACGCGAGCCCTCAGCCTGACCAGCGGTCACCGCGAGGGTGCTCTGCAACGACGCACAAGGAGCCATTCAATGACGAGGCCATTCGCCGCTCCGCGCCCGGCGAGCTACGCACCGATGCCCAAGCCGATTCGCACGCGTCGCTCGGCGAACACGGACTTGCCGCCCGGTCCCACCGGCTTTCCGGGTGCGCTGACGCTACGATTCCTGCGCGACACCCCCGCCTTCCTGCTGGACCTCCAAACCACCTACGGCGACACCGCCTCGTTTTTTCTCAACGGTGAGCTCTTCGTCGCCTTCTTTGGGCCAGATGGTGTCGTCGACGTCACCGTCAAGAAGCAGAACTCCTTCGTCAAGGGGGTTGGCTTCGACCGCATGCGCAAAGTGCTCGGCACTGGCCTCCTCACCAACGAAGAACCGATCCACCTTCGCCATCGTCGGATGATGCAGCCGCCCTTCCACCACGGAAAACTCGGCGACTACGCGACCCTCATGCACAGCATCACCCGGGACCACTTGGCTGGCTGGTCGGATGGGCAGAGTGTGCAAGCGAACCACGAGATGATGCGGCTCACCTTCCAGATCGTCGCCCAGCTGCTCTTCGGCACCGAGATCGACCGCTACGCCGAGGGCGTCCAGCACCACATGGGGCTCGCGATCGACCGTATCGAGCGCACGATGCTGCCGGGAATGAAAGCGTTCGACCGCTCACCGATTCCGTATTTCAAGAAGTTCGAGCAGTCATCCGATTATCTGGCGGACGTTGCGGACGACATCATCGCACGCAGGGTGTCCGGTGCAGCGGCTGGCGGCGAGCTCGGCGACGACTTGCTCGGACTGCTGCTCGCCGCGCGAGATGAGGACAATTCGGCGCTCAGCCACGACGAGGTGCGCGACGAGACGCTCACTCTCATCCTGAGCGGACACGAGACGACGGCCAACGTCATGACCTGGGCACTGTGCTACCTGCGCGATCGAGTCGACCTGTGGGATGCGCTTGCTGCAGAGGCCGAACTCTTGCTGCCGGCTGGGGGCGAACTCGACGTGCGGGCGATCCTGTCTGCGCCGACCGCGAAAGCGATCATGGCCGAGGCGCTGCGACTCGCCCCACCGGTGTGGGTAGCCCCGAGACGGGCGATCGAGGACGTCGAGGTCGCCGGGGTGCAGGTACCGAAGGGCGCACACGTGTTGGTCAGTCAGTACGCGAGCCACCGCAGCGCGGTCTACTTCGACGACCCAGATGCGTTTCGACCAGAACGCTGGCACGGCGACTTCGAGGCGTCGCTCCCCCGCGGCGCATACTTTCCGTTCGGCGCGGGAACCCGCAAATGCCTCGGCGACCAGTTCGCCCTGCTCGAATCGCACATCATCCTGATGGAACTCGCGCGCACGGCTCGGCCGGTGCCGGTCTCGCCGACACTACCGAAGGCCGAGCCTCGTGCGACTTACCGCCCGGCTGGCGGCGTTCCGTCGGTGGTTCGGCGCCGCTCTGTCAGCGTCTAAACGCCCACGCAGCTTGGAGCAGGCAAGAATACTGTTGCCCTCGCCGGGGCAGCTATTTGGCGAGCTTTGAGCGCACGAACGGCAACGCGAGAATCACGCCACTCACGATGGCGGTGATCCCGCCGAGCTGGCGGATGACCGTCAGTTCGAGCAGGCCGAATCCCCGAACGAAAGCGTAAATCGCCAGCAGCACCAGCACAATTGCGACGATGCGCACTTGCCCGCTCGACACGCCTGGCCACAAGTAGACCGCGAGCACGAGGGCGATACTACCGACGAAGAGGCCGTCTGCGATGGCCGGGGTCGTTGCACCGAACACGAGGAAGAGCCCAACCGCAATGGCTGCGATCGCCGCGGCGAGCTTGACTATGCCTGAGACTTCAGACTGCGACTCAGACTGCTCGGCTATGCCTACGCCTTCGCCGACTTGAGCCTTCGACTGATTGTGAAGAGCAACACCAGGTCGAGGATTCCGACGACGATCAGGGTGATACCGAAGAAGATCCCGTAAGCAATCGTCACACCGTCTGCGAACAGGATGACGAGAACGCCTGCAAGCGCAATGAGAATTCCGACGACGATCGAGATGCCATCTCGGTTGCCCCGCGCGGTGTCGACAAGGGTTGCGACACCTTCAAAGATGAGGGCGACACCGACCAGCAGCACGATGAAGACGGCCGTCTCGAACGGGTTTCGAATTACGATGATGCCAGCGGCGAACACGAGTGCACCAATGATGATGTTCGCGGCCTTTGCGCCGCCGGTGATGTCTTTGTCCACCAGTCCTTGGGCGATGCGCACGACGCCGAGAATCAGAAAGAAGATGCCGAGCAGGATCGCAAGAACACTGACGGTTGACTGCGGCCACACCAGCACGATGATTCCGATGACAAGTGCGGAAACCGAACGGATGCCCCAGCCAACCCGAGATTGTTTGAATACGCCTGTCAATTCATCCAGCGTGGTGTTCTGTGCCATCGTGCTTCTCGCTTTCGTGTGAGGTCACAGTAAATGGTGACCGGCACGCACAGGCTACAACCAGCAGCCCAAGCACGGAAGCACCGCGAGGGCAGTCTCGCAAGGATCGGCGCTGCTACGGTGACCACATGGTGCAACAGCCGTGCGATTCGCTCGGGGCGCAGGACTCCGAGTGATCGAGGTTGCTTCGACTGTCGTGATTGCACCCGACTCATTCAAGGGGTCAAGGACTGCGCGCGAGGTTGCCAGAGACCTCGCGGCCGGCTGGCGCTCGGTGCGGCCTCACGACCAGCTCATTCTCTTGCCTCAGGCCGACGGCGGGGAGGGAACGCTCGACGCGGTAGAGGCAAGCGTGCCGGGCGCCGTTCGGCGCAACGCGGGCCTCGTGACCGGACCCGACTCGCAGCCCCGATCAGGCGAATGGTTGGCGTTGCCGGACGGCACGGCGGTGGTCGAGCTCGCTCAAATGGCTGGACTACCGCTCATGCGGACGCCTGACCCGCTCTACGCGACCACCCGTGGCTTGGGCGAAGTGATCAGTGCCGCACTTGATGCCGGAGCAACCCGACTCGTGATCGGCCTCGGCGGTTCAGCCTCGACCGACGCCGGTACCGGCGCGCTGGCCGCCCTCGGGATGCTATTCGCTGACGAGCAGGGTGAGCCGGTGCGCGACGGCGGAGGTTCGCTTCAGCTCATCACATCCGTGGCGCGCGCTGGCTTGCGACCCCCACCCGCGGGCGGCGTCGTGTTGCTCGTCGACGTTGACGTGCCGCTGAGCGGTGCTGCGACAGTCTTCGCCCCACAGAAGGGCGCAACTCAAACGCAGGTTGACACCCTCAGCCATGCCCTTGCACACGTCGCCCGACTGCTCGGCGGGCATCCAGAGCAGCTCGGGAGCGGAGCCGCTGGCGGCACCGCTTACGGAATCGCGACGGCGTGGGGCGCAATCGCCGAGTCCGGCGCTGACTACATCGCTCAGCTCAGCGGGCTTGAGTCCGCGCTCGCTCGTGCCGACATCGTGCTCACCGGCGAGGGACGTTTCGACGAGCAGTCTGACCGCGGGAAAGTGGTTGGCCGCGTGCTAGCGAAAGCGCGCGGATTCGGCGTCATAGCCGGCGTCGTCGCTGGGGGGTTTACGGATGCGCCGCACTGCTGGTCGGCATCCCTGACCCAAGTTGCTGGAAGTGTTGAAGCGGCCATGGCTGACCCATCACGGTGGCTCATGGATGCCGGCGCGAAAGCCGCGCGCGCACTCATTCCTTCGTGACGGCGTGGGCGTCAAGAAACTCGTAGAGCTCGCGATCGTCAACGCCAGGAAAGGTTCCGGATGGCAGCGGCGAGAGGATGTGCGCGTGCAGCTTTGCGCTCGGCCACGCCCGTCCTGCCCACCGCTCCGACAGCGCGGATTCCGGGGCTCGGCAGCAGTTCACATCAGGGCACGTCGAAACGCGGCGCACTGTCGTCTCGCGCCCGCGGAACCACTTGGAGTGCGCGAACGGAACACCGATCGTGATCGAGAACTCCTCGTTCGAGGTGGTTCCGGTCTGTGTCGACTCGAAGAAGGTGCCCTCAGGCGTGTCGGTGTATTGGTAGTTCTCTGTCGTGCGGTTGGTTCTGGCGAACGCACTTCGCGCACTCCAATGCCGACAGGTGATCTGTCCCTCTGTTGAGCCGGTGACATCCACCGGTAACCGGAGTCCGTCGTTCTCGTATGCCTTGTAGACGGCACCGTCGTCGCCGACCCGGAGGAAGTGAACCTCGAGGTCGAGGTGCGCGGTAGCGAGATTGGTGAAGCGCAACGCGGCTGCCTCATGGGTGACGCCGAAGGCATCCCGAAAGTCTTCGACGGCGATGTTGCGGTCGGCTTTGGCTTGGCGCAGAAACTCAACAGACTGGCGACGGGGAAGGAGCACAGCGGCGGCAAAATAGTTAATCTCGAGCCGCTGGAGCAGAAAGTCCGCGTACGTCGCTGGTGTCTCGTGACCTAAGACGCGATGGCCCATCGCCTGCAGAGCCATACCGCGCAGACCCGGACCGCCGGGAATTGACGCGGGTGGCAGGTAAATGCGACCGTTCGCCAGATCGGTGACCGATCGCGCAGAGTGCGGGAGATCGTTGACATGCACGAGCTCAAAGCCGAGCTTTTCGCCGATCATGCTCACCGAACGGTGGGTGAGCGCTCCGGTGGTGTGACCGACATCAGCCAAAAGCCGCTCGGCAAGCGTCTCGATATCTGGCAAGTAGTTGTCAAGCGTTCGCATCTGCTGGCGTAACTCAGTGTTGAAGCGGCGCGCTTCCTCCGGCGTCGCGATGGCCTCTCGAGCGCGCTTGGCCAGTTCGCGATGGAGACCGACCAGCACTTCGAGGGTCTCGTCGCTTGTCCCTTTTGAAGGGCGCAGCACAGCAAGCCCGAGCTCGGCGTACACGCTACCGCGTTGGGCACGGTCTAGCTCGATCTCGAGCGCGGCACGCTTACTCGGCGCAGCGCTGTCGAGCAGTTGCGCAAGCTCAATCCCGAGCACCTGTGCTACCGCGGTCAACAGGCTCAAGCGTGGCTCGCGTCTGCCGTTCTCCATGAGCGAGAGCTGACTGCCAGCAATATTGACCCGTTCGCCAAGCTGATCAAGAGTCAGCCCGCGCGAAGTGCGGTAGTGCCGGATGCGTTGGCCGAGCGTTACGAGATCGTTCACCCCTTCAGAATAGCGAAAGATTCCACGATCTTTCGACGCCAACTGATCGAGATTACGCGTGCAGCTGTTCCAAGCTAGAAGAACAGGCCGATTTCAAGCAGTCAGGAGCAGTCATGAGCATTGCTGAGATTACTCGCACCACATCAGGCTCTCCCGTCAATGCGCACCATTCAGTCGTCGACTGGGTGAACTCGATTGCCGCGCTCACTCGACCAGACACGATCGTCTGGTGTGACGGTTCGGCTGTCGAGCGCGACCGCCTGACTCGCGACATGGTCGACGCTGGCACTCTGATCCGCCTGAACCCAGAGCACCGGCCAGACAGTTTCTTGGCCCGCAGTGCCGTGCATGACGTCGCGCGCGTCGAGGGGCGCACGTTTATCTGCTCGATGAACGAACAGGATGCCGGACCGAGCAACAACTGGCGTGCACCCGCCGAGATGCGCGCAACGTTCGGCGAGCTATTCGACGGGTCGATGCGCGGTCGAACAATGTACGTCGTGCCGTTCTCGATGGGCCCGATTGGATCCCCGCTCTCGAGGATCGGCGTGCAGATCACCGATTCTCCATACGTGGTGATAAGCACCGGCGTCATGACACGGATGGGCACGCCCGCTCTCGATCGCATCACGGATCGCACCCAGTGGGTGCGCGCCATCCACAGCGTTGGAGCCCCACTGACAGAGGGTGAGACCGATGTTGCGTGGCCATGCAGCGAGACAAAGTTCATCTCCCACTTCCCTGAAACGCGCGAGATCTGGTCATTCGGCTCTGCGTACGGCGGTAACGCCATTCTCGCCAAGAAGGCCTTCGCGTTGCGCATCGCCTCGGTGATGGCCCGCGACGAGGGTTGGCTCGCCGAGCACATGCTGATCATCCGCGTCACCAACCCCCGCGGTCGGGTGTTCCACGTTGCCGCGGCGTTCCCAAGCGCGTGCGGCAAAACCAACCTTGCCATGCTTCGGTCGACCGTTCCGGGCTGGACTGTCGAGACAATCGGTGACGACATCGCTTGGCTCGGCCGCGGCGTCGACGGCAAACTCCGCGCCATCAACCCGGAAGCCGGCTTCTTCGGTGTTGCGCCCGGCACCGGATGGTCGACCAACGAAACAGCAATGCACACGATTTCGGGCAACACACTTTTCACCAACGTTGCATTGACCGACGACGGTGACGTCTGGTGGGAGGGGATGACCGAGACGGCGCCCGACCACCTCACCGACTGGGAGGGCAACGACTGGACTCCAGCATCTCATCGCCCAGCTGCCCACCCGAACGCTCGATTTACCGTGGCAGCACGTCAGTGCCCTATCATCTCGGATGACTGGGAAGACCCACGAGGCGTCGTCATCGACGCGATCATCTTCGGCGGCCGCCGCGCGACCAACGTGCCGCTAGTGGTGGAGGCACGGGATTGGGAGCACGGTGTCTACCTGGGCGCCACCATCTCATCCGAGCGCACCGCGGCCGCCGAAGGCACCATTGGCGAGTTACGGAGAGACCCGTTCGCGATGATGCCGTTCGTCGGCTACAACATGGCTGATCACTGGGCGCACTGGCTCGACGTCGGCAAGGAGTTGCGCGGCTCGGGTACCGTGCCACGCATTTTCCAGGTCAACTGGTTTCGCAAGGGCGAAGACGGACGATTCTTGTGGCCAGGCTTCGGCGAGAACTCTCGCGTGCTCGAGTGGATGCTTGAACGAGTGGACGCTCAGGTGCCAGCTACCGAAACCGCACTCGGATTCGTACCAATCGAGCACGGGCTCAACACTGTGGGCCTCGACGTGCCGCAAGAGGACCTCAACGAGCTCTTCCACATCGACCGTGAAGCGTGGCTCGCCGAAGCGGACCTCACAGAGCAATTCTTCGACACCTTCGGTGCACGCGTTCCGGCGGCCATGACGGCCCAACTAGCGACCCTTCGCGCGAAGCTGCACTAGCCTCGGCTCGCGACAACCCAACGTTTCGCTGGGGTTGCTCGTCTCAGAAGGTATGACGACACCTTCACTCTCGGAGCTCCATTCGTCGTGGACAATGGACGCGAGGTCGAGGAGGCAACCCGTGGCGGGAGCGGCGGAACGCGCACCAGAGTGGCACAGCCTCGTGGCTCGACTGGTCGACGAGCGCGGCGAAGCGCTCACCCGCTATGCCTACTTTGTCTCTGGTGACCGCGACGGAGCATCCGATCTGGTGCAAGATGCTCTGGTGAAAACCTTCGGTCGCCTGCGCAACGGCTTCACGATAACGAGTGCTGAGGCCTACGTGCGCCGCACAATCCTCAACAGCCATCTCGATGCTGGTCGCCGGTCGACGCGCTGGCGCAAGATCGCGCACCTCCAATACAGTCCCGAACTCGACGAGCCGAAGGATGCCGCAACCGAGGCCCGATTGGATCTCGAGCGCCAGCTCATGCGGCTTGCACCGCGCGAGCGTGCGTGTATTGTGTTGCGCTACTACGACGACTTGAAAGTCGACGACATCGCGGCGACCCTTGAAATTAGCGCCGGTGCAGTCAAGCGCTATCTGAGCGACGCGTTGGCGAAGTTGTCAATCAGCCTCCGAGAACCGGACGACGATCGCGCTGAACCGACTACGGCTGGCATCCCCGGCTCGAGAGGATAAGCGCATGCCAACCGAATCGGAACTGCGCGACCTGTTGTCTCGCCCGCAACTGAACAGCACCATCGACGTCGATGCCATCATCAAGCGCAGCCGAGCACGCCGCTTCTCGCAGCAACTCGCGTCCGGCGCAATCGGCGCCCTCGCCATTCTCGGCATCAGCGTGGTCGGCGTACAGACTCTGCGGCTGCCAGAGCAGTCGACGATCACCGCGACCGAGCAGGAGAGTGCTCTGGCTGCTCCCGAGGATGCTCTTGCCGGTGACGGCATTAAGCGCGCTCCCGCTGAGCGCCTGAATCTTTGTGAAGGGACAGTGGCCGACGTTGTCGCGAGTCGCTTCGGGCTGCAACTCGACGTCGAGTTTCC
>Ga0163144_10006583_pt1 | contig 25597 bp, 19 predicted proteins | sample OliLak19BULKMAT1_FD_123175 | JGI IMG/M metagenome (GOLD analysis project Ga0163144, IMG submission 123175) | Freshwater microbial mat bacterial communities from Lake Vanda, McMurdo Dry Valleys, Antarctica - Oligotrophic Lake LV.19.BULKMAT1 | ecosystem: Environmental > Aquatic > Freshwater >... | reverse complement strand
CCAGTGGGTCCGCGCCTACCCCTCATCTACCCCCTCCAGCGCGGACCAGTGGGTCCGCGCCCACCCCTCATCTACCCCCTCCAGCGCGGACCAGTGGGTCCGCACCTACCCCTCATCTACCCCGTTCGTCTCGTTCGATGACTTCCGCGCACGCACCAAGCTGCGGCCCGACGATCTCCGATTGCTCGTCAAGGTCGGCGCCTGTGATGCGATCGGCGCCGGCATGACCCGGCCGATGATGCTGTGGGCGGTGGACGCGGAACAGCGGGAAGGGGGAAGGGGGAACGGGGAAGGGGAAATGGCGAAGTCCCGTTCCCTCTTCCCTGTGCCCCGTTCCCCAGGCGCTCCCCCCACGCTGAGAGAGTACGACACCGACCGCCGCCGCCGCGCCGAGTACGAGCTGCTCGGCTTCACCACCGATATCCATCCGATGCGGCTGTATGCGGAAGAGCTGGCGCGCTTCCGGATCGTGCGGAGCACGGCGCTGCACCAGCATGTCGGCCGCACGGTGCTCTGCGCCGGGATGCTCACGACGGCCAAGCCGGTTCACACCATTACCGAAGAGCCGATGGAGTTCGCCACCTTCGACGATGGCGACGGCCTGATCGAGACGGTGCTCTTCCCCGCCGTCTATCATGCGCGGGGCCATGTGCTGTTCGACATGGGGCCATTCATCTTCCGCGGCAAGGTGGAGCAGGAGTTCGGCGCGGTCACGGTGACGATCCTGCAGCTGGACCGGCTGGAGCGGATGGTGGAGAAGGTGGGCGAGGGAGGGGCGGTAGGGAGTAGGCGGTAGGGAGTAGGGAGTAGGCGGCAGGTGGCAGGTGGCAGGTGGCAGGCGTGGAAGTTCGGGAGTAGGATTCGACAGACCTCCAGGAGACAACTGCATGCGCACCCGCCAGCCTCTCATCGCCCTCGCGCTGTGCGCGATCGCCCTGTCCGCCCTCCCGCCCTCCCGTCTTTCGGCCCAGGGCACCCGCCTCCTCCGTCATCCGACGGTGAGCGATCGCGAGATCGCCTTCAGCTATGGCGGCGATATCTGGGTCGCCGGCCGGGAGGGCGGCGATGCGCGTCGTCTCACCAGCGCGCCGGGCATGGAGGGAAACCCGCACTTCTCGCCGGATGGCCGGTATGTCGCCTACTCGGGGGAGTACGCCGGCAACTGGGACAGCTATGTCGTCGAGGCGGCGGGTGGCACACCGCAGCGACTGACATGGCACCCGGGGGCGGATCTTGTGCGCGGATGGACGCCGGATGGCCAATCGGTCGTCTTTGCCACCAACCGGCAGAACCCGCGGAAGGATGGCGTGCAGCTGTGGACCGTGCCACGGAGCGGCGGCTACGAGCAGCCGCTCCCGCTCCCCGAAGCGAACCACGGCATGTTTTCGCCGGACGGCCGCCGTCTGGTGTATGAGCGGGTGCAGCAGTGGGACCTCGAGTGGCGCAGTTACCGTGGCGGGCAGAACCAGCCGGTCCAGATCTTCAACCTCGCCGACTCCAGCGTGCAGAAGCTGCCATGGGCCGGGAGCAAGGATGTGGACCCGGTGTGGCTGGGGAACGCGATCTACTTCATCTCCGATCGGGACTGGGCCGGCAACGTCTGGCGTTACGATCTCTCGAGCAGCACCGTCACGCAGATCACCCACTACAAGGATTACGACGTCAAGTCCCTCGCCGCCGGCGGAGGCGTGCTGCTCTATGAGCAGGCCGGCTACCTGCACCTCTACGATCCGGCATCGGGGCAGGACCGCCAGCTTGCAGTCACGGTTCGCGGTGAACTCCCCTGGGCCCAGCCGCGCTGGGTGGACGCGGCCAGGAACGCCGCCTCCGCGTCGCTCTCGCCCACCGGTGTCCGCGCGGTGATCGAGGCGCGCGGCGACATCTTCACCGTCCCCGCCGAAAAGGGCGACGTCCGGAATCTCACCCGGAGCCCGGGCGCGGCGGATCATGCCCCGGTCTGGTCGCCGGATGGCAAGAAGGTGGCGTGGTTCTCCGATGCGTCCGGCGAGTACCGCCTGCTCATCGGGGGACAGAATGCGCTGGAATCACCCCGGGAGATCGTGCTGGAGCATCCCACCTATTACTACGATCCTGCCTGGTCGCCGGACGGCAAGTACCTCGCCTTCACTGACGCCGGCCGGAACCTGCTGATCGCGGATGTGGCGACCGGCAAAGTGACCCGCGCTGACGGCGACACCTACGCACATCCGGAGCGGAGCCTGGTGCCGGTCTGGTCGCCTGACTCGCGCTGGATCGCGTACAGCAAGCGGCTCACCACGCAGTACCGCACCATCATGGTCTACTCCCTCGCCGAGGCGAGGGCTCGCCAGCTCACCGATGGTCTGTCTGACGCGGGCAGCCCGGCGTGGGATGCGAGTGGCAAGTACCTCTACTTCCTCGCCTCCACCGACTACGGACTCGCGAGCGGCTGGCTCGACCTGAGCTCCTACGATCGCAAGGTCCGTCAGGCGGTCTATCTCGCCGTGCTGGCCAACGACGTCCCGTCCCCGCTCCTCCCCGAGAGCGACGAGGAGACCGCGGCGGACTCGTCGGCCAAGGCCGACTCCGTCAAGGCGAAGGAGACCGCGCCACCGAAGAAGGGCAAGAAGCCGGAGGGGGCGCCGAAGCCTGCGGCCGACACGCTCAAGGTGCGGATCGACTTCGCCGGCCTCGACCAGCGGGTGCTCGACCTGGGTCTGCCGGTCCGGACCTACACCAGTCTGGCGGCCGGCGCCACCGGCGTCCTGTTCCTGACCGAAGCGGTGGAGAACCAGCCGGGCGCGGCACTCAGCCGCTACGATCTCAAGAAGCGGAAGGCAGAACCGTTTCTGTCGGAGGTCTCGCTCTTCAGTCTCAGCCGCGACGGCAAGAAGCTGCTGTACCAGGTGCACGACGACTGGGGCATCGTCGGGACCGGGACGGCGCCCAAGCCGGGCGACGGCAAGATCAGTGTCGCACTCCCGATGCGGGTGGATCCCCGGGCCGAATGGCACCAGATCTTCCATGAAGCATGGCGCTTCGAGCGTGACTTCTTCTACGTCCCGAATCACCACGGCGCCGACTGGGACAGGGTCAACAGCATGTACAGCCCGTGGATCGACGATGTGGCCCATCGCGCCGATCTCACCTACGTCCTCGACATCCTCGGCGGCGAACTCTCGGTCGGCCACAGCTTTACCGGCGGCGGCGACATCCCCACCTCCGAGTCCGACAAGGTCGGACTCCTCGGCGCCGACCTCGGCGTGGATCACGAGCGCTACCGTCTCACCCGGATCTATGATGGGGAGGAATGGAATCCCGGACTCCGGGCTCCGCTCCGGTCACCGGGCGTGAAGGCCCGCGTCGGCGACTACCTGCTGGCGGTAAACGGAGTCGAACTCCGGGTACCTCAGAATCCCTACAGCATCTTCGAAGGCACCGCCGATCGGCAGACCGTGCTGCGGCTCAACGACAAGCCGACGCTCGACGGCTCGTGGACGGTGACCGTCGTGCCGACGGCCAACGAGACCGAGCTCAGGATTCAGGGCTGGGTCGAGAGCAACCGGCGGCTGGTCGATTCCCTCTCCGGCGGCCGGCTGGCCTACGTCTGGATTCCGAACACCGACGTGGACGGGTACACCTACTTCAATCGCTACTACTTCTCGCAGCAGGACCGGCATGGCGTCATTCTCGACGAGCGCTTCAATCACGGCGGGTACATCGCGGACTATTTCGTTGACCTGCTCAACCGGAACCTCCGCGGGTATTTCAACAATCCGGTCGGCGACCGCCGCCCATGGACTGAGCCGCTGACCGGCATCTTCGGCCCCAAGGTGATGCTGATCAACGAGTACGCCGGCTCCGGCGGCGACATGCTGCCGTATCTCTTCCGCCAGCTGAAGATCGGCCCGCTGGTGGGCAGTCGCACTTGGGGCGGCTTGGTGGGGATCTGGGATGTGCCGAGTCTGATTGATGGCGGCTTCATCACCTCGCCGCGCGGCGGATTCTTTGACGTGGATGGAAAGTGGGACGTGGAGAACGTGGGCGTGGCTCCGGACATCGAGGTCGAGCAGACGCCGGTGCTCCTCGCGCGGGGCCGCGATCCGCAGCTGGAGCGGGCGGTAGCCGAGGCGCTCCGACTGCTGGCGGAACACCCGGTGGAGCTCATGCCGGAGCCGGCGCCACCGGTGCGGGCGCGGCGGCCGTGAAGATCGCGCTCGCCATCCTCGGCGCACTGGCAGGACTGGTCATCCTCGTGGCCCTCGTCGGAGTGTTCCTGCCGCGGGAACACCAGGCCTCGAGTCGCATCCAGCTCACGCAGGCGCCCGACACCGTCTGGGCAGTGATCCGCGACTACGAACATGCCGCCAGCTGGTGGCCGGATGTGAAATCAGTGAAGCGGCTCGCCGATATCGATGGACATGAGCGGTGGGAGGAGACGATGAAGATGGGGCCGGTGGCGTTCGTCCTGACCGAGGAGCGGCCGCCGCACTTCCTGCGCAGCGCGATCGATACCACCGGCGGCTCCCCCTTCGGCGGCGACTGGCTGCACGAGATAATCGCATCCCCGACCGGCACCACCGTCACGATCACCGAGCAGGGCTGGGTCAGCAACCCGATCTTCCGCAGCATCAGTGCGGTCATCGGGTACCACGGAACGTTGGACAGCTACCTCACCGCCCTGGCCCGGCATTTCGGGGAAAATGTCACACCGGAGCATGTGACCAGTGGGGAGTGACCACGGTCACCTCCCCTGCCCGGCCGCCCTGCCATGTTGAGGCGTCTTCAACGCCTCCTCATCCAGCGGCATCTGATGCAGCATGATCGTCACTCCGGCCTCCCGCTAGCCATGCTGGTGGCCCTGCTCGCTTCGGTGGTGGCCTGCGCCGAATCGTCCGCCCCCGATAACCGGCCTCCTGCCATCACGATCACGGCGCCCGGGGCCGGCGCGAGTATCGCCGAAAGCACGGTGGTGCTGCTGCGGAGCAGCGCGACCGATCCCGAAGATGGCGTGCTCGGCGGGAGTGCCGTTGACTGGACCAGCAGCCTGGATGGACCGCTCGGTACCGGCGGTTCACTCACCGTCCCCACCCTCTCCGCCGGCAACCACAGTCTGAGCGCCACGGCCACCGATTCCCGCGGCGTCACTGCCACCGCGACCGTCACCATCACGGTGGTGCCGTTCACACCGGGCAACAATCCGCCGACCGTCGCCATCACCAGCCCCACCCCCGGCGCGAGCATCACCACCGGGACGGCGGTGGTGCTGCAGGGCATCGCGGATGATCCGGAAGATGGTTCGCTCACCGGAAGCGCCCTCACCTGGTCGAGTTCGCTCGACGGTTCGCTCGGCACCGGCACATCACTCACGGTGGATTCGCTCTCCGCCGGGAGTCACACGATCACGCTGCAGGCGGCCGATCTGGGTGGCGTCACCAATCAGGCGACGCTGCTGCTTATCGTCACGTCACCGACGCCGAACATCGGCCTGACCCCGGTGATCAGCGGGATGAGCAGCCCCGTGCTGCTCACAGCGCCACCCGGCGACCTGACCCGGCTCTTCATCGTGGAGCAGAGCGGCGCCATCCGCATCATCAAGAATGGTACGCTGCTCTCGACCGCATTTCTCACGCTCAGCGACTCGATCTCGACCGGCAGTGAGCAGGGCCTCCTTGGTCTGGCGTTCGCGCCGGACTACGCCAGCAGCGGCCGCTTCTACGTGAGCTACACCAACAAGCACGGCCCGCTGGCCGCCGGCACCTCGCTCATCGAGCGCTATACCGTTTCCGGCAACGCCGACATCGCCAACGCGGCCTCGGGCCAGCGGCTGCTGACGCTGGACGACCCTTACGACAATCACAACGGCGGCATGATCGCCTTCGGTCCCGATGGCTACCTCTACTATGGCATGGGCGACGGCGGGGGCGGCGGCGACCCGCTCAACAGCGGGCAGGACCGCACCGACCTGTTCGCCTCGATGCTCCGGCTGGATGTGAGCGGCAGCGGCCCGTACACCATTCCGGCGAGCAACCCCTACGCAACCCACCCGTCATTCCGGCATGAACTATGGAACCACGGACTGAGGAATCCATGGCGCTGGAGTTTTGACCGGCAGACCGGTGATCTCTACATCGGCGATGTGGGTCAGGGCGCTCACGAGGAGATCGACGTTCAGCTGGCCAGCAGCGGCGGTGGAGAGAACTACGGCTGGCGTAGCATGGAAGGCTTCAGCTGCTACGGCGCGTCGAGCTGCAACCAGACCGGCCTCACCCTGCCGAAGCTTGACTACGACCACAGCCAGGGCTGTGCGGTCACCGGCGGCTATGTCTATCGCGGCAGCGCGACCAGTCTGCGGGGACGGTACCTCTATGCCGACTACTGCGGCGGATGGGTGCGCAGCTTCCGGTTTGCCGGTGGCGCGGCCACCGACCAGCGCGATGAACCGGCGCTCGCACCGGGCGGCAACATCACCAGCTTTGGCGAAGATGCCGCTGGCGAGGTCTATGTCCTGACGCAGGGAGGCAGCGTCTACCGGATTACCGGCAACTGATATCGCCGGCGGCATTTCCGGCGGTTAGTTTCCGCCGCCATGGAGCCGCTTCCCCCTGCCGAGGAACTCACCGAGCTGGCGCATAGCCTGCCCGAGGTCGTGCGATTCGGCACCTCGTCGTGGAACTATCCCGGCTGGCAGGGACTGATCTATCACCGGAAGTACCCCAAGTCGGGGGCGGCGGCACGCATGCTCGAGGAGTATGCGACCTTTCCCCTGTTCCGCACCGTCGGCATCGACTCCACCTTCTACGCTCCCGCCTCCGCCGCCACACTCGAGAGCTACGCCCGCGCGCTCCCGCCTGGCTTCCGTTGCATCAGCAAGGTGTGGGACCGGATCACGGTACACACCTTTCCTGCGGCGCGGTACAAGACGAGCGGCGGCGAGGAGAATCCCGATTTTCTCAATGCCGAGCTGTTCCAGCGCGAGGTGCTGGACCCGTACCTGGCGCACTTCGCCGAGCATCTGGGGCCGATGGTCTTCGAGTTCCAGACGATCGGGCGGAAGGCCGGCCTGCATGGACAAGCCTTTGCGGATCGGCTCGACAAGTTCTTCGCGCAACTGCCGCGGGAGCTGCCCTACGCGGTCGAGATCCGGAACGCCGACTATCTCGTGCCGCCATACTTCGCGGTGCTGCGGGAGCACAACGTCGGTCACGTCTTCAACTCGTGGACCCGGATGCCGTCAGTGGGAGAGCAGCTCGCGCTGCCGGGTTCGATCAGCGCGCCATTCATCGTCGCCCGCATCCTGCTCCGGCCCGGCCGCACCTACAGCGAGGCGGTGGACGCGTTCGCGCCGTATGACCGGCTCCAGGATGAGAATCCGGCGCTGCGACAGGATGCCGCCGCGCTGATCCAGCAGGCGGCGCTGCTCAAGATTCCGGCGTATATCGTGGTGAATAACCGGGCGGAGGGCAGTGCGCCCCATACCATCCTGGGGATCGCGCGGCTACTGCGGGACCAGCGTTCGATCCCGTAGGGGCGGGGCTTCGCCCCGCCGCAACAGCGCAATTCCCAGGACCCGCCACCACCTGCCCCGCCCCTGTTCCCGGCCGCGACGTCGTGCCGGTTTTGCCCCTCCCCGCGTCCAGATGGAACACCGCTTGCTCCTGTCAGGGAGCCTGCAGCAGACCCTGGACCTGATGGAGGGGGAGATGCATCAGCGCCTGTATGTCATCGGTATCGCGTATGTCGCGGTCGTAGGGGCACTTCTCGTATTCCGCCGTCCGGGCATTGCCGCCCCGCCTCACGCGCAGGCGCCGCATCCGGCGGGCACCCCCGGGGAGTGGTTCGCCCGGGTCCATCCGTTTTGCAACCCGGTCGAGGTCGACCTCGCCCAGCGGCGCGATCCCGCCCCCGAGGGGGTTGAGGGGACGGCCTATTCCGCCGCCTGCTTCGCACTCGCCGGCAAGGTGGACCGGGCCCGGCTGCTGATCGATCAACTCGCTGCCGCGGATCGGTATCGCGCTGCGGGAGTGGTGTTCGACGTCGCGCATCCGGTCGCCGACGCCGGCGACAACAGGGCCGCAGGCCCGATCATGGAGATGGTGATCGAGTACTGGCCCAACCACTACATGGCGCTCTACCACGCCGGCAGGTCGGAGTTCGCACTGGGGCAGCCGGAAACCGCGCGGAAGAACCTCACCGAGTTCCTCAAGTACTACCACGAGAATGACGGCTGGCATCAGAGTGCCGTCGAAATCCTGAAGCAGCTCGGCGTACCCGAAGCGGTAGAGCGGCCAGGAGCGTGAGCTACTTCGCGCCGGGGACACGTCTGGCGGATCGCTACCAGATCGGTGCCGAGCTGGGTCGTGGCGGCCATTCGGTGGTGTACCAGGCACGGGACCTGACTCTCGGCATCGATGTCGCCGTCAAACTGCTGGTACCGCCGCCGGCGACTCAGGAGCTGGCTCGTGAGCGGTTGCGCCGCGAGGTGCTGGCCGTCCGGCAACTCGTTCATCCTCATATCGTCCCGGTGTACGAGTACCTGACCAAGGGGCCGTGGCAGTTCATCGTCATGCAGCTGGTCCAGGGTGAGGACCTGGAACACCGGGTCAGGGAGGGCGGACCACTCGAGCCCGGCGCCGCCACCAGCCTCGGCCAGAGCATCGCCTCGGCCCTCGCACTCGCCCACCGGGAAGGGATTCTCCATCGTGATGTGAAGCCACGCAACATCCTGCTCGACCAGGCCGGCACGGCCCTGCTCACCGACTTCGGTTCGGCCCGCGTCCTCTCCCAGGGCACGATGACCGAGACCGGTGGACTGGTGGGAACGCTGGCCTATTCCGCCCCGGAGCTGATGGCGGGTCGGCGCGCCGATGCGCGCTCCGACACGTACGCGCTGGGCCTCACATTGTACTACGCCCTCACTGGGCGATTGCCCTCGCAACCCTCACCCCATCTTCCACCGCCGCCCAGCGACCACGGCTATCACCCCCGAACTGAGAACCGCTCAGTGCCTGACTGGCTCGATGCAGCGGTCGCCAGAGCTACCCAGGCCGATCCGGCTGACCGCTTCCCGACAGCCGGGAGCTTCATGGATGCGCTCGGTGATCCGGTGCAGGCCGTGCTGCCAGTCATGGCCTGGGAAGATCGCTGTCTCGTGTGCGGTACGATTGACGTCGAGGGGCTCACCGTCTGCCGGCGGTGCGGTACCATGGAACAGGGATCTGATGGACTCATCTTCCTCGATCCCGGGAGCGCCGAGCACCGGGATGACCGGCTGGCGCAGCTCCTGGTCTGGTTTGGCGGCTCCCGCGCCGCCGGCCATCGCGATGTGGTGCTCGGCCTGAAGCCGCTGGCGCGGGTACCCGATGGCATGGCGGAGGCGGCTGTGGACCGGCTCGCCGCCCGCGGACTCTCGGCCCGGGCAGTCCCGGTGCGGTCGGTGTGGCGGATGATTCCCTTCGGACTCTGGGCGCTCGCACTGCTGGCGGTAGGACTCGGGATGTGGGCTGGGCGAGTGATACATCCGGCGCTGTTCTGGAGCTCCCCGGTGTTCGCGGCGCTGCTGCTGGCGGGCGCGGCGAGCGCTGGTCGTCTCCCTCTGCTCGACCGGAAGCCCCGTGGTGCCCGGCTCAGCCCCGAGCTTGAACGGGAAGTGCTGGCCACCGCGGCGGAGTTGCCGGCTGGCTCCGCCCGTGAGTTGTTCGGCGGTCTCGTCCGCCTGGTGCGTCATCTTGCCGGAAGCGGGATCGTCGACGGGCGAGCGGAGCTGATCGGGGAGATTCTTCCGCTGGCGTGCCGTGGTGCGCGGGGGCTGGCCAGACTGGACGAGGCACTCGCACTTCTGGACCGGGACTCTGATACGGCAGCGGATCCAGCGGCGAGAGGGGATCTTGGACACCGGAGGGACCGGATGGTTCAGTGTCTGCTTGAGACCCAGGGCGGACTGCGACGCATCATCGCGCTGCCACCGGCGGAGGACGGCGTGGAGGCGCAACTCCGCAATCTGGTTGATCGAATCGAACGTGAGGCGGAAGCAGGCAGCGAGGTGAGGGAGCTGCTGCGGCGCTGAAGTCCTGCCCTACCCCACCGCCCTCCGCGCCGGCCGCCGCTTGGCCACGAGCCGCCGCTTGCGGGGACCATCGTTGACCGGCATCTGCGCCAGGGCATGCGCCGCGGCGGTCAGCCGGATGGCGCGCGACGCCGCCTCACTGCCCTGGATCGACGCCTCCACCCAGCGGCCGAAGGGCGCGTGCTCGCTGGTCAGGAACGGGCGGCCGACACGGGTGTCGAGGACGTCCTGCCGATCACTCTCAGGCAGCTTGAGCACGATCGCCGCCTCGAACAGGAACGCGAACATCCGGCCGTGCGTGAAGAACGCATCGGCGCCGAACATCCGTTTCAGCGTCACGTCCGGCATCGCCAGCACCGCGGCGTGGACGACATCGTACGCGTTGTTCCTGGAGCGAGCAATCGGCATGAGACCAGCCCGGGAAAGGCATGGAAAAAGGGTCGCAAACGTATCACCCGAGGGCGGGGGCCGCTAGAAGCATCGCTCCCGAAGAGCAACCGTACACCGCCCCGGACACCCCGCCCAAAAGGGCATGATCAGGGCCACGCCAGATGAATCTGGTAACCCCATGTTTCACCGCACTTGGCCGCCGCGCCGCGACGGCGACCGTGGCATCATTGCTCCATTTCGCGGCTGGGCCCATACGACAGAGGGGAGCGGTCACCAGCCCGCTCCCCTCATCCTCTCCTCCCCCTCCGCCCGCCCGCCAGCGGCACTACGCAGGGGGCGGCAGCTCCGGCTCGACCCCGGCGACGGCGCAGATCCGGAGGATCGTCTCGCCGATCTTGTTGTTGGGCGTCGAGGCGCCCGCGGTGATCCCGATGGTCCGCGCATTGTCCAGCCAGCCGCTCACCGTCGCTTCGGGCGCCTTTACCCTTGGCTGGTGCCGCAGCATCCCGGTTTCGATGTCCACCGCCGAGGCGTCCTCGATATGGTAGGCGGTCACGCCCCGGTCCCGGCACAGCGCCGCAAGGTGCGTCGTGTTGCTCGAGTTGTAGCCGCCGACAATGATCATGAGGTCCATCGGGTGCTCGAGCAGCTGGATCACGGCGTCTTGCCGCTCCTGCGTCGCGGAGCAGATCGTATCAAAGGTGCGGAAGTGGGCGGCGACGGCGTCCTCGCCGTAACGTCGGGCGAAGCTCTTGCGGATCTCGTGGGCGATCGCCATCGACTCACCCGAGAGCATCGTGGTCTGGTTGGCGACACCGATCCGCTCGAGATCCCGGGTGAAGTCGAACCCCGGCGACATGGCGGCGGCAAACTGTGCAGCGAGCTCTGCCGCGTCCCCCTTCCCCTCGATGAAGTCGCAGACCAGCCGCGCCTCGTCCATGTCCAGCACCACGAGAAAGCGGCCGCCGGCGTGCTTCGTCACCTGGCTCGCGGTCGCGCGGGTTTCCTCGTGGTAGTACTTGCCGTGAATGAGCGCGGTGAATCCATCCCGGGCATAGCTCTCGACCCGCTTCCAGACGTTCAGCACCGAGCCGCAGGTCGTATCCACCAGCACCGAACCGAGGGCCCGGAGCCGTTCGAAATCCGCCACCGTCACCCCGAACGCCGGCAGGATCACGACATCCTCGGCGGTGAGCCCGGAAAAATCGATCCTCCCGTCGGGGCCATGACCGAGTTCGATGATGCCCATCGCGGCCAGCTTGGCGTTCACGTGCGGATTGTGGATGATCTCGCCGACGAGAAAGACCCGCTTGCCGGGAAACTTGGTGCGGGTCTCATAGGCGTATTCGACCGCACGATCGACGCCGTAGCAGAACCCGAACTCCCGGGCGAGCCGGAAGCGGAGCGCGCCGGCGCGGAGTTCGTACCCACCCGCGCGCAAGGCATCGACCACCGCGCTGGAGTAGTCGGAGGTGAGCTGGCCCTCGATCACCGCTTTGAGGCCAAAGCCCTTGCGGTAGTAGGTCGATGTCATGAACCGCCTGTCACGACGCCACGGCCGTGGTAGTGTCGCCGGGGCACGGCCCCGGTACCGCATCGCGAAAACGCCCGCTCAAGCGCACCGTATCCCTGCCTTCCAGCGATCGCATCCGGAATCCAAAGCGGGCGCTGAAGGTGGTGCCGCTGCGCTCCAGCTCGAGCTCGCCGGAATCCGACTGGAATCCCTTGACCGCCTGCTCGGTGAAGAAGCGGGACGCGCCTGCCACACCTGGCCGGCGGACCGAGTCAATGCCCGGATCGAACGCTTCATAGCGACCGGTCCGCAGCTCCTTCACCGGATAAATGACCAGGCCGACAGCGGCATCGTTGCCATCGACCGCGGTGACCTCGAGTCGCTGGATCGATCCGCACCAGGTCACCTTCGGCGTCCCGGCAAAGGCACCGGTGTCGCTGCCGACCCACCGCGCATCGAGCCGGCCAGCGCCTTCCGGCCCGCTGCACGCCATGACCATCCCGGCAACGAGGGAGGCGAGCAGGCGGATCCGGGGAGCGGTCGGGAGCATCGACCGGGAACCTAGGAGGGCGGGGGGGTGGGCGGTAGGGCGCGCCCCCGGGCGCGCACTGGACGCGACACCAGCCGGAGGGGATTCACCCCCGGCTATCGCCCGTACGGAAAGTGCCCGGCGGACTAGAACCGGTAGCCGAATCCCGCGCCGATCACGAATGGATTGATCTTCAGCGCGTAAACCTTGGTCCCGCCAGACTTCACGTCCGTCTTGATATTCACATACTTGCCGTCAACGTTGAACACGCCGCGCGTGCCCAGCGGAATGTCGAAGCCGGCGTTGAGTGCGTAACCCACGCTGGTGGTCAGGTCGAGCGCTTCCAGCCCGCCCGATTTGCCATAGAAGATCGTGAGGTTTCCGCCCGCACCAACGTAGGGATCGAAGCCGCCCCTGGCGATCGGATGGAACTGCAACACCAGCGTCGGCGGGAGGTGCTGTACCGTGCCGAGACTGGTGCTGCCGGACTTCACCTCCTGCGAAGCGGTGGCGAGCACCAGTTCCACGGAGAGAAATGGCGCGAGCCTCCGGGAGATATCGATTTCAGCGGTCGCGTCCGCCTGGACATCCAGACCAGACGGCTTGCTCGAAGCGTTTGGCGCCACGACGATCCCGCGGGCGCGGACCATCCACGGGTGTTCCTCCTGCGCCCGGGCAGCGGCGGGAAGAACAAGGGAGAGTGCGGCAACAGTGAATCCAACAGAAAACCGGCGCATGGCAGCTCCAAGGGTGAGTGAACCCCGGGAAATCTGTCGCGCACCGCTAACGACTTTGTGAATTCAGTCCGAATTCATCATCATCGTTCGCCTACCAGAGCGCTCGCGCCCCCAGATCGAACCGGAGACCGCTCCCGCCGGTCGTGATGGGGTGACTGAAGTCGAAGCGCAGCATACCGCCCAGCAGGGCGAAGCCCAGTCCGCCACCGGCCAGCAGTCGGGAACCGAACAGATCCGATGCCCGCGCCGCCTGCCCCGCATCGGCGAACAGGACCGGCTGAAGCACGCCACGGGCCAGTGGCCAGTCCGCCTGCACCGACCAGGTGGCCTGCCCACTCCTGGTCCCGTAATCGAAACCGCGCACCGTACCGCTGCCGCCGAGCCGGAAGGCCTGTTGCGGCAGCGGATTGGCGGTGGTGATTCCGCCCCGGAGCACGAACTGCGGCCGCCGTGGCTGACTCCACAACCTGGGACGCCACAGACCGTAGGCCCGTATGGTCGTCCGACCGGCACCGCCCAGCAGATCAGTCGCCAGCATCCAGCGGTTGCCAAGGACGCCACCGTTGAGCCGCAGACCGAAGCCACCAAAGGTCCCTTCCTGCACCGGCGGGTTCGGCGGGAAGTCACCCGTCCCGCCTACCGCATCGTTGAGCCACGACCGCGCCTCCCGGCGCACGCTTGTGGCATCCTCCAGCAGCGCCGTCGTCGTGAGTTCGACACCAGGTGCGACGGTCTGCTCGCGGGAGAGCTCCGCCCCATGCCCCAGCAGATAGTCGGCGTCATCGTGCCCGACGAACATGGCGTTGAGACTGGTACCGAAGCTGTTCGTCCGGGCGAAAGGATCGTGGGTCCGCAGCTCGCGGAAGCCGCGGAGGGTCCAGCGCCCCGAGGGGGCATCGCGGACCACCGCCAGCGCGCCGGTCACCCTGCTGTCCGACAGACCGAAACGCGCCTCGGCATCAAGGGTGGTGAAGCCGTCACGGGTCACCCCCAAGGTGCGCCGCATCCCGAGTGAGTGGCCCGCAACCCGGTTGTAGCGAACCATCTCGGGAATACGCTCCCACCAGAAGCCGTTCCGTGAATAGCCGCTCACGTCGCGAGGCAGCTCGGCCGCCCGGCGCTCGAGATCGGCGCTGAGGTCCAGCAGCCGGCGCGACTCCACCGGATCGGGGACGAACACCAGCGGCTCATCCCACCCGCCGTAGGCCTCGAGCGAATCCTTCGGCGCCCGGTGAATCTCGAACCGGCCGCCATCCAGCAGACCCGCCCGGTCGCTCGGCTCGGCGTCACGCAGCGAGTCGGCCTCCCCCTCCCGCCGCCGGCTCCGGCTCCGACGCTCCTTGCGGGCCGAATCGCGCTGCGCTTCGAGAATACTCTGGAGGCTGTCCCGGTCCGTGACACCCTCGGGCAGCTCCACGACGAAGCGCACCGCCTGCCCGGTATTGATGGTGTAGTCGTCGAAGACCGTTGTGGCCTCGAAGGGGATGACGAGACCACCCAGCAGCGGCAGCTCCACCCGACCGGAGACGACCTGGCGGTACGGCATCCAGTCACGCCGCTCCTGCAGCGAATACGCGAGGTCGCAGCTCAGACTGAGGAACCGGTTGATCAGGCGGTTGGCCATCCGGGCATCGGTACTGTCGCTCTTGCTCTCGCTATCCGGACCGACCCACAGCTCCCGGCCGACAAACCGGAACGAAAATCGCGCGACTTCCGCGCTTGCCGCATCGAGCCAGAGATCGCCCACCAGCAGCGCCCCTCCCTTGCGGCGGGGAGCCACGCTCAGCCGATAGAGCTGCAGCGAACTGCCGTCCTGCGTCGTCACCCGCAGACTGTCCACCAGCGCGTAGCGGTACCATGCCGGTCCATCGAGTGCGAGGGGATGCAGCGAGGCCTGGGCGGGAAAGTCGCTGCCGAAGACCCGCACCGAGTCGCCCAATCCCCGCGGCACGAACCACGGCTCATCAAAGATCGTGTTGAGCCGGAGGTCGCGTGAGCGCGCCTCGCTGCGGCGCCCCTCGATATCGACCCGCAGGTTGTTCGGGGCCGACCACTGCACCCGGCCCTCCTGCTCCTCCACTGCGGCCGGCGGCACGATGGCCCAGCGCCGCCGCCCCAGCCCGAATGACAGTCGGTAGTGAATCCGCGCCTGATAGTCCCGCACCGCGCTGTCCGACGCCTGGTGCCGCGCCTGTGCCCGGGCCACCAGTTCGGCGGTGCGCGCATCGGCGAAGACGGCCGTGTCGCTCGTTCCCTGGGCCAGCTGCAGTGTCAGCAGGAGTGCGAGCATGCGGAGTCACACAGAAGAGAAGTGGCCGGGACGACACCGGCCCCGTAGCGCGCCACGGGGCCGGTCAGGAATGCGGAGCGGGAACGGAACGTCAGGCCGACTGCTCCACGCCAGGCTTGGTGCCACCCCAGCGGCTGCGGCCGTCACGATGCAGTCCGTACGCCTTGAGCCGGCGCCACAGGGTGGTACGGCTGATGCCGAGGTGCTTGGCCGTTTCGGCCAGTTTCCAGCCATGCGAATCGAGCGAGCGGACGATTGCATCCCGTTCGCGGTCGGCCAGCGTCGTCGGTCCTTCGAGTCCGGGAATGAACATCGCCTCGCCCAGTTCCAGCGAACCCACCCGGATGGGCCGGAGCCGGCCACCCATGGCCGCCAGCCGGGGCATCAGACTCTGGGCGTCGTCGGAGGGTTCGAGCAGGCTGGCCAGCGCCTCCCGGGCCTGCGAATTGGCGTAGACCACCTTGCCCTGGGGATCGAAGACGACGACCCCCTCGCTGAAGCCATCCAGGAGGGCCTTGGCGAGGGGGGAGAACACCGATGGGGGGTTGAGGGCATCCGGCATGTGTCGGTCTACGGTTTGGGAGGAGTCGGGGTTTCAGCCTGCGTCCTGACCCCCCGGTGACGCCCGGCCCCCCGGGGGAATGGACACGCCCTACTCCGCGCTCAGTCCCTCCATGGGAAGCGCACGGCTCTGGACCCGCTCCGCCCAGAGGACCAGCCCGAGCCCGATGAAGATCAGGCACCCCGCCCCGAGGGTCCGGCCGGTCAGCTGCTCCCCCGGCAGGATCAATGGTGCGGCAAGGGCGGCCAGGAAGGGCTGCAGGTAGAGAAAGCTGGCGACGGTGTTCGACGAGACCCGCTGCAGCGCCCAGAGATTAAGGAAGTAGGCCCCGATCGTAGGGCCCACCACGATATAGGCGACCAGCCAGCCGATGGACCCATGGAAGACCTCCGGCCTCACCCCCCCCAGTGCAGGGATCCCGAGCGGCAGCACGCCCAGCGCGGCGAAGAGCATGACATAGGTTCCCACCGTGATGGCGTCGTAGCGGGCGAGGAGCGGCTTGGAGATGAGGAAATACGCGGCATAGCAGACCATGCCGAGAAGGATGAGCAGGTTACCCAGCGCGACACCGGGCGCGAAGCTGAGTCGGGTGGGATCGATGAGATACACCGCCCCCGCGGCCGCGAGGGCGATCCCGCCGAGCTTGAAAAACGAAGGACGCTCCAGCCCGAGCAGCAGCGAGCCCACGACGGTGAAGACCGGAGCGGTTGTGACCAGGATCGTCGCATTGACCGCGGTGGAGTGCCCCAGCCCGAAGAGATAGAGCGACTGGTTCGCGGTGACCCCGAGGAGGCCGGAGACGGCGACACGCAGGAGGTCGCGCCGGTCGTGGATCCACGGCCCCCCGCGTGCGGCGTTGAGCAGCACAAGCGCACCGGCGGCCCCGAAGATCCGGATCGTCACGAGCAACCCGGCCGGCACCACCGGCAGCACCAGCCGGCCGGTCACGGCGAGGCTGGCAAAGAGCACCTGCACTATCACCAGACAGAGCTGGACCATGGCGTTGACCGGGCCCCTACCGCCGCCGCCGACGGGGGCCGCGCATGCGTGAGCGCCGTTCCTCTTCCCCCGCCTCATCCAGCCGGGCCCGCACGGCGTCGAGCGAATCGCCCTCCAGCGCGGAACGGTTGCCGCGCACGACGGCGAAATGGAGCGGCCGGTCCACCCGGGGCAGATCCGACGGTGAGAGCCGCCGTGCCTGGCCCTCCCGCAGCTGCAACCGCACGATGCCGCCGGCCGGACCGAGCTCGTAGTACAGCGGCACGGTGTCGCCGAGCAGCCGCACACTGCTCGGGAGCGCGAGCAAACGGTTGCGCTCCTGGTCCGGCACGATCGCCGCGGCATCCAGCGCGATGCTGGTCGACAGAAACGCCTCCCAGCTGGTCACCCCGTCGAGTTGTGCCCGAATCCGCGCGCGCACCGCGGCCGGCTCCGCCACCGCGAGCGTTCCTCCCGAGCGGCGCCACAACTCACCCAGATCGGTCGCGCCACGTCGCACCCGTCCCTGGTGCGAGTGCGGCGTTTCTCCGCCGAGCAGCGCGGAGGTCAGTCCCTCGCGCAGCGCCGGGTGCAGATCGGCCGGCACCTCGTCATCAAGCCGCTCGTCGATCGCCTCCAGCTCGAACCCGAAGTAGGTGAGTCGCTGGCGGAGCACGAGCTCCGGGTGCTTGCGCGATCCGCCGATCTGCACTTCGGCCGCGCCACGCCGCGCATGGCGCCGGATCAGGTCGTAGGACAGCGTCGTGCCTTCGATCGAGGCGCGGGGCACCCCGAAGCGATCGGCGAAATAGCGCAGTGATCCCGCCACCGCCCCCCACGTCCCCGCCACCGAATTGCGCGAGACCCGCGCCTCCTGTCCGTCGGCGGTGTGCTCGTCGAGCACGAGGTCGAACGGCATGATCCGCGCGACCAGCTCGGTCCAGGCATCGCGTACCGCGTGGCTGGCATAGGGCAGCTTTTCCGGCAGCGGAAGTTCCAGGGCGCGGAACACCGAGGCCGTCCCCAGCGCGATGTCTTCGATCGCCTTGACCAGGACGCCCCGCTGCTCGGCCCATTCGGCCAGCGCCTCCTCCTCGAAGAGGTGGCGCGGCAGGCCGTACACCTCGCCCAGCCGCCCGTGACGATTCACCGCCTCGACGAAGAGATTGTACGCCGTGAGGTGATCGCTCCCCGCGACCCGCACCCCTTCGAGGTTCCGCTCCTCGCGCGTCATCCGGTGAAGCGAGTCGATGTTGGAACAGACCGCGACCACCGGGGCGAGCTCGGTATCGGCGTGGGCCAGCAGTTCGCCCCAGGCCCGGTCCACCGGCATGCCCTCGACTGCCCGGCCATAGCGGGTCAGCCGGTTGTTCTCGACCAGTCCCCGATCGGTCAGCAGCTGCAACGCACGGCGATACGCGGTGCGATCGAGAGCGACCGGCAGGTCGAGCTCGGTTGCGTCCACTCCGATGGCGGCGCAGGTGATCGCCACCCGCTCGGCGTCGCCGGCAAGCTGGAACTCCGGCGGCGTCGGCCGGAGCTTCTCGAAGACGAGGTCGCGGTCGGTGAGGATGTAGACCGCGCCCGACGCGACCCGCCCATGCACCCGCCCCGCCATCTGCAGGATTTCGTTGGCGCCAAGATATTTCCGGTGCAGCACGTTGCGGCCGCGATCGACCACGTTGGCGTAGCGCGCATCGTAGATGACGACCGTATCGAGCCCCCGGATGTTGAGCGCCGACTGGCCCGCCGCGGTCATCGCCAGCAGGAAGGGCTTCCGTGCCTCCCGATCCAGGAACGGCCGGATCACCCGAATCGGCTCGCCCCCATGGTAGAAGGCGGCGTTGAGCTTCGGCCACCGTTCCCCCAGCCCCCGCGCCAGCTGCTCCACCTCCGCGCGGGTGGGGACGAACACCGCCACGCCGCGCTTCTCCTTCATCACATGGCGGATGAAGTCGTCGTCGAGAAACTCGGCGGCGGTCTTCTGCAGCACCTTGACCCGGGCCTTGAGCGCGGGGTCGAAGGCGCTGGTTTCCAGCACTTCGGCCGCATTCAGGTAACGCGCGTAGAAGGAAGGGTCGACGGTGGCGGAGAGCCAGATGTAGCGGCACCCGGCGCGCTTGCCTAACGCAAGACACAACTCCAGCTCGGCCGAGGTCTGATGAATCTCGTCCACGACCAGGGTATCGCGTCCGCTGATCAGGTCGTCCTCGAACCAGCGCCGCGCGATGCCGGTCGTGACGATCACCACGTTCCATGAGGGCGTTTCCGGCGTCGCCTCACGCTCGCGGTTGACGACACCGACCCGGAGCGGGGCCTGGAGAATCGTTTCCGCGATAGGGCGGATGCCGAGGGTCTTGCCGGTGCCGGTGCCGGCAACGATGCCGAAACCCTGGCCGGAGGCCGCCAGCCGCCGCAGATCGGCGCCGTGGGTGCGCTCCAGCAGGGTTTCGACGTTGGTCAGTCCGAGGGCGAGTTCGATCGTCTCGCAGGCGGCCCTGGTGGGCGCGATGATGATGATCCGCCCGCGGGGATGGTCTGCTCCACGATAGGCGTCGAGGTCCAGCGGGAGCTGATGATTGCGAGAGGGATGCACCGCGACAAAATAGACGGGCGCCGGACATCCTGCCGCCGCAGCCGTGCTGGGGAGGGCCGCGCACGATGCCGTGCGCGCCGGTGTTCAGTTCCGGAGGAAGTCGATCGTGACGATGGTGCGGGGCCGGCGGGTGACGCCGCTGGGAGCGGGCGGGCCGAGCACGACGAGGCGACGGATCTGGGCGAGGGGCTGGATGGCGTGCCCCGCGCCGGGGTTCAGGGCGGCAGCAAGGGCTTCGCGGCTGGGTGCGGTAGCGATCACCCGGGCGGCTATCTGGAGGCTCGAGGACCCCTGAGCCCGCGCGGGTACCGCAAAAAGCGTCAGCAGGAGAATGGCGGCGCCTGCCCCCAGCACGGAGCTGGCGGTGTCGCGGATGCCCCACGATCGCTCCCACGCCGGGCGCGGAGCGGCAGCGTGAGCCGGGTCACCCTGCACTCCCCCTCGTCCCGGCCGAATGCCTTGCCACATGGCGACTTACGCCCCTGAAAAGAGCTATGGACACTGCCCGGAAATTACCTGACGGTGTACAAGAGATAGACACCGTGAAGTCATATCCTGTGAATCACTTACTACGTGCCTGATGGATCTGTTCGACACCCGGCACACTGGTTGCCCTTCCGCCTCACCAAGGGAGGTCGCACTCCCCGGGGTTTTCCAGTCGACGAGACCAGTTCACTTACTACTGAGAGGAAAGGGCAATGCGCACTACCACCCGAGTATCGGCCGCCCTGGCCGTAATCTTGAGCCTCGCCGCTTCTGCGGCCCAGGCACAGAGCGCCAACATCACCGCCACCGCAGTTGTCTTCCAGGCGATGACCGTCACCGGCGCCCGTACCCTCGACTTCGGGAATGTCTTCCCCGGCGTCGCCAAGTCCATCGCGGTCGCCGCGGCCACCAGTGGCCGGTTCGACCTGACCGGCCAGGCCAGCGCCAACGTGAACGTCTCGTTCACGCTCCCGACCAACCTGGCGAGCGGTGTCAACAACCTGCCGATCGGGACCTGGACCGGCTGCACCAACGCCACCAATACCACGGCCGGCTGCACCGTCTTCACTCCGTCGGCCGCCACGACCGCGACCGCATTCAGCGGCGCCGGCGCGCTCTTCGTCTGGGTCGGCGGCACGGTGACCCCCGGCGCGGCGCAGGCGGCCGGCACGTACAATGGCACGGTCACGCTGACCGCTGCCTACTTCTGAGCTCAGCTCCAAGGGCTTTCCGGGCGACTCACGGGTGCTCTGGACACGGCTATCTTGCTCGTGTCCAACGCCCGTGAGGCCTCCCCCTGGATCGCCGCATGCCCCGATGCCTCACCACCCTTGCCTTCATCGCGCTGTGCGTGGCTTTCCAGCCACTCGCGGCGCAATCGACGGTGACCGGCATCCGCAATCTGGATTTCGGGCCGGTGATCCGCGGGGTCCCGTCCTCGGTTTCCCCGAACGATCCGATCCGGAGCGGGCGGTTCTACGTGCGGCATATCATCGGCCGACAGGTGCAGGTTCGCTTCACCCTGCCGACCCAGCTGGCACGGGTCGCCGGCGGCGCCAACCTGCCGATCTCCTTCGGCGCGACCGATGCTGTGGCCAAAGGAACGGCGCCGACCTCCAATCCACTCACCTTCAACCCCAACAACACCCAGACATTCAATCTGGTCACCAGCGCGGACTTCTTCATCAATCTCGGTGGCCGCGCCTCTCCCGCCGCCGGACAGGCGACGGGGGCCTACAGCGGCACCATCACGCTGACCTGCACCTTCTTCTGATCATGCGCTGCCTCTTCCTCCTTGCCCTCCTCGCCGCGGGATCTGCCCGCGCCGTGACCGCGCAGGGCGTCATCGTCGCACCGCATGCCATTTACCTCGACCATCGGACCCGGAGCGCATCCATTACGCTCTACAATCCGGGCGCCGATCCCGCCGAGGTGGCGATCAGCCTCTTCTATGCCTATCCGGTGACCGACTCGGTCGGTCACTTCATGCTGTACACCCCCGACTCGACCCAGCTTTCGACGGCGTCGGCGACGGGGTGGATCGAGGCCTTTCCCCGCCGGATGACCATTCCGCCGCTGCAGCGCCAGACGATCCGGCTGCTGGCCCGGCCGCCGCAGGGGCTGGCCGACGGGGAGTACTGGTCCCGGATCATGATCAGCGCCAAGGGGGGCGCCCTGCCGGTGAGCGGCGCAGACTCGAGCGGCATTGAAATCGGACTTACGCTGGAAGTGCGGACAATCATCCCGCTCATCTACCGCAAGGGCCAGTTGCAGACCGGTATCAGCATTTCGGGCCTGCGTACCGAGGTCGAGGGCGATTCGCTCCGGGTGCGTCTCCGACTGGAGCGCCAGGGCCGCGCCGCCTACCTCGGCACCGTACTGGGTACGCTGGTGAACGACCGCGGCGCAACCGTGGCGACGTTCCAGCAGCCGGTCGCCGTCTACTACGACGCGGAGCCGGTCTTTTCTCTGCCGCTCGCACCCGCCGGCCAGTACACGCTCCACCTCGAGGTCGCGACCCAGCGCGGCGACATCCTCGCTGAACAGCTGCTTCGGGCACCGATCGCGCGCGACTCCCTGACCGTGACGCTGCCGTGAGTAGCACGGGGCGCGGTCGGCGGCGCTGGCTCCTGCTGCTGCCCCTGTTGTCGATCGCATTCGTCGCCGATGGGCGCGGGCCCTCTCAGCCAGCGGTGCCGGGCCCGTTCATCTCCGGACTCGCGTTGGCGGAAGAGGCGCCCTCCCACGGACCGCTCGCGAGCGACGCGCTCTTCTCCGAGCCCTGGTCCGGGCCCAGTACGGCAGATAGTGCACCCTCGCCCGCGAAGGCGCCAGCAGCGCACACCCGCACCCGGCGCCTTCCCATCACAACCCCGGCGCGCCACACGGTGCCGGCCACGACTGAACTGGCGGCACCGGAAAGCCGTGGTACCCCACCGCCGACGGACAGCGGCAGCGTTCTCTCGACTGCATCGGCTTCCGGGCTGGTCGTCGGCATGCGCCGACTGCTGCGCTCGATTCGCGATGGTGTTGAGCGCCTGGCGGTCGTGGCCGCAAGCGTCACCCTTCCCCTGAACAACGGGGCGGTGGCGGATTCGGTTGCCCCGTTCCGGGCACAGCGATTCGCCGGCCCGAAGGGAAAGCTGGTCAGCGCCGAGCCGGTGCTCACGGAGTTGCGGCTGGGCCGGATCGCCTCCCGCACCGTCGAGGCGTACCGGGCGGGCGATGACGCGCTCATTCCCCTCGGGGCGTTTTTCGAACTCGCAGAAATCCGTGCATCGCGGCTGCCGGACGGGACACTCGAGGCCATGGTTCAGCCCGGCAATGCCCGGCTCGCCATCGACCCCACGCGGCGCACCCTGCGCATCGGCAAGCAGAAGCTGGCGCTCACGGACGACGAGATCGTCGCCACGGACGACGAGATTTACCTCGCCACCACAGTGATGGCAAAGGTCTTCTCCCTCGAGTGGGATGTCAGCTGGCCCGACCTGCAGGTGTCGGTGATCGAGCCGGCCAACCTCCCCGTGGCCCGGCGCATTCGGCGGGAGGCGCTCCTCCAGGCACAGCTGCGCCACTCCTCCGCGGCGGAATACACCGGCCTGCGGCTGGGCCTGGAACGGTCGCGGCTCAATGGTCTCGTGCTTGACTACTCGCTGCTGACTCCCACGAATGGTCTCGAGGGCAGCGCCTACTCGACCACCTTCGGCCTCGACTTGTTCGGCGGGTCGCTCGCCCTGGGACTGCAGAGCCAGAACGGCACCGGCAAGGCACCGCGGACCGAGGCCTCGTGGACCGGCATCTGGCGCGACAATCCCTGGCTCTCCCAGGTGCAGCTTGGCGATGGGATCAGCACCGGGCCACGCGCCCGCACGGTGCGCGGCTTTGCGCTCTCGAACAGCCCCTACGTCCGGCCGTCCGTCCTCGGCAACATCCCCTTCTCGGGTCAGCTCGGCAGCGGCTGGACCGTCGAGGCGTATCGCGGCGGACGGCTCATCGGCTTCGACTCGGTGAATCCGCTGGGCCAGTACTCGTTTGATGTGCCGATCGAGTACGGAGAGAACCCGGTCGATTTCATCGCCTACGGTCCGTTCGGGGAAGTGCGCGAATTCAACCAGACCTATCGCCTGCGCAACGAGGGGCTGCCAGCAGGCCGCCTCGAGTACGGCGTCTCGGCTGGTCAGTGCCGGACGACGCGCTGTCGGGCCTCGGGCAATGTGGATCTGCGCTTTGGCCTCTCCACCCGCTGGACCGCCCGGGCCGGCGTGGATCAGTTCTGGCGCAGCGGTCAGGGTGATCTCAGTCACCCCTATGTCGGCCTGCTCGGCACGCTCACGAATTCCATCGCGGTTGAAGGTGAGGCGGTCGGGAACGCGGTGCTGCGCGGCGCCGTCCGATTCGAGCCGTCCGTCGACCTGCTGCTGCAGGCCGAAGCGCACCGGTTTGCCCGGGGCGTCCAGAATCCGATCCTCACGCCCGATGGCCGCCTGAACCAGCTGACGCTGTCGGCCATGTTCCGCCCCGTCAGCCGACTGGGCAGCACCTACATCGAGGCCAGCCTCGACCGGGTGCATGCGGCTTCCGGTGATATCACCAGCAGCCGTCTCGGCACCTCGCTGCAGGTCGCCAACGTGCGCCTGCTCCCCTCGGTGCGATTCGAACACCAGACGACGATCGGTGGCCCGGCGTTCGATCAGACCTACTTCAGTCTGAACAGCTTCGTGCTCTCCCACCCCGAGCTGGGCCCATTCTTCGGCGCCATGACCGCGCGGACCTCGCTCGATATCGCGCGGGGCATGGGACCGATTTCGGCATCGGCCTTCGTCAGCCGGCCCATCACCCGCGGTCTCCGCGCCGAGACGGGCGCCACCTGGTACAAGGGCGGGCGGGGCACCGGCTTCTCGCTCCTCGTTGCCGCGGAACTCCCCAGCGTCCGGTCGTATACGACCGTCTCCGCGGGGGGAGGCGCGCCGGCGATGGGCACGCAGTACGTCACCGGATCGGCGATCTACAACCCGGCCAGCAGCAGCGTGGACTTCTCGGGCAGCCCGAGTCTCGCGCGAGGCGGGGTGACCGGACGGGTGTTCCTCGACGCGAACGGCAACGGGAAGTTCGACCGGGATGAGCCGCCACTGCCCGGCGTTCGCGTCGTGGTGGGACCGACGTTCGCCTTCTCGGACTCAGGCGGGGACTACCATGTGTGGGATGTCCTCCCGTACGAGCCAACCGCGGTGACGGTGGACTCGGCCACGCTCGCCTCGCCGCTTTGGGCACCGGCGTTCGCCGCGATCATGGTGGAACCCTCGCCCAACCGCTACCGCCGGCTCGACATTCCGGTGCTGCCCGGCGGCGTCATCGAGGGCCAGGTGGTGTGGCCGGCGCGCGGTCGGGGGACGGGAGGCATCAGTCTCGTCCTCAGCCACAAGAAGAGCGGCGAGCGGCGCATCGTCACTACCTTTGGCGACGGCAGCTTCTACGCGATCGGGGTCCGGCCCGGCGAATGGGAACTTGTCGTGGACCCGAAGTGCCTGGAGCTGCTCCAGGTGACCGCAGCTCCGCTCCACTTCACGATTGCGCCGAGCGCGGACGGGACGACGGTGGAAGGGCTGGAACTCGAACTCCGGTCGGAGAGTTGACGGGCCGGGGGGACAAACGAGCAACCCCGCTTATCGCGGGGCTGTTCGGGACAGGGCGGGGAGCCCTGGCCTGCTGAATGAACCGGATGGTACAGTAGAGGCCGTAAGGAAGGGTCGGTTCATCCCATCTGTTGAGGCGCCGGAAACGGCGCCAATTTTATTGTTGCGTCAGAGCAGATACGCCACCATCAGGAGCTTGGATGTCCGAGGTGCCGTGTATCGTCGCGCGTAACGCACTTCTCATCTGAACCAGTAGAACTACGACGTCGTGCAGCTTGTTCCAGCCCGGTGCCACCTATTCGCGGCAACCTTCTACGAGGAGCAGTGATCTCTGGCGAT
>Ga0163144_10006581_pt1 | contig 25599 bp, 25 predicted proteins | sample OliLak19BULKMAT1_FD_123175 | JGI IMG/M metagenome (GOLD analysis project Ga0163144, IMG submission 123175) | Freshwater microbial mat bacterial communities from Lake Vanda, McMurdo Dry Valleys, Antarctica - Oligotrophic Lake LV.19.BULKMAT1 | ecosystem: Environmental > Aquatic > Freshwater >... | reverse complement strand
CGCGAGTAATCGAGATAGAGCATCGAGGCCACCGCGTCAACCCGCAGTCCGTCGATGTGGAACTCCTCGAACCAATACATTGCATTGCTGATGAGGAAATTGCGGACCTCGTTGCGACCGTAGTTGAAAATGTGGGTTCCCCAATCGGTGTGTTCGCCCTGGCGGGGATCCGCGTGCTCGTAGAGAGCCGTGCCGTCGAAGCGGGCCAGACCGTGAGCGTCTTTGGGAAAGTGGGCCGGAACCCAGTCGAGGATGATCCCGATGCCCCGCTCGTGGCAGCGATCCACGAAAGTTCGGAACTCATCCGGCGTGCCAAAGCGGCTCGTCGCGGCGTAGAAGCCGGTGACCTGGTATCCCCACGATCCATCGAAGGGGAACTCGGTGATCGGCATCAGTTCGATGTGGGTGTAGCCCATCTCCACCACGTAATCGACCAACTCGTCGGCCAGCTCCAAGTAGGAAAGGAAACGATCACCGTCGTCGAATTTTCGTTTCCACGAACCGAGATGAACCTCGTAGATCGACATCGGGGAATGGTAAGGATCCGCCTGAGCGCGACGGGTCATCCAGGAGTCGTCCTGCCACTGATATTGATCGAGATCATAGGTGATGCTCGCGGTCTGCGGCCCATGCTGGGAAAAGAAGGCGAAAGGATCGCTTTTGGTGAACAGGTTGCCACCCGAGCCGATCATCTCGAATTTGTAATGTTCGCCAGATCCGATGTGGGGGATGAAGATCTCCCAGATGCCATTGTGATTCCGCATCGGGTGGACCCGGCCATCCCATTGGTTGAAGTCCCCCACAATGCTGACTCGGTGGGCATTCGGCGCCCAAACCGAGAAGGCATAGCCGCACACTCCGTCGATCACCCGAGGGTGCGCCCCCATGGTTTTCCAGAGACGACGGTGCGTTCCTTCGCCGAAGAAATAGACATCCTGCTCCCCCAGCACCGGGCCGAAGGCATAGACATCCGCCTCCGGAGCGCCGACACTCGCGCCACGATGATACGACAAGCGGTAAGGGAAGGTCCCCGTCGCATCCGGAAAGACCGCTTCGAAAAAGCCCTGGCGATCCAGGCAAGTCAGAAAAATGCCGCCGGTGCCATCCACGACCACCTCCACCCCGGTCGCTCCGGGCCGGAAGACCCGCAGGACCATGCCCACTCCCGACGGACTAAGGTGCAAGCCGAGGAATCCGAAAGGATCGGGATGATTCGCATGCAGAATTTGGCTGATCTGATTCGGATCGCTCGTGTAAGTGCTTGATTGTGACAACATCGCGTTTCAGGGTAAACCGTATTTCAGAAATCGAAAGCGGCCACCGGAAGATTGTGTAGTTTGCCAAGCATCTTCAATGCCATGTCCCGAGAGCCCCGAAACTTCCGCCCCGACCCATTCGCTTATCATCAGGAGGTCAAAGTTCGGATCGAATCCCTCAGCAATCTGGGGGTTGGGGTCGGCCGGGTCGAGGACTGGGTGGTGTTCGTCCCCCACGCCCTGCCTGAAGAGCTAGTTCGGGCGCGGGTCTGGCGCAATGCGGCAAATTTCTCCGAGGCTGATCTTGTCGAAGTCATCACCCCGAGTCCTCATCGGGTGACGCCGCGCTGCGAACTTTTCGGCCAATGTGGAGGCTGTCAGTATCAAAATCTCAGCTACGAGAAGCAACTTGAGTGGAAGCGAGACCAGGTCGCCGAGCTGCTCCGGCGCATGGCGGGAATCGAGTTTCCGGTCGCAGCGGTGCATCCCTCGCCGCTTCTCTACGGCTATCGATCCAAGATCACCCCGCATTTCGACAAACCGAAGGAAGGGCCGATGGGGCCGATCGGATTCCTCCTCCAAGGCCGCAAACAGCAACTCATCGACGTGCCCACCTGCCCGATCGCGTCGGACTCGATCAACGCGCGTTTGCCCATCGTTCGCCGGGAGACCGCCGCGAAGGCGAAGTCGTATAAGAAGGGTGCCACCCTGCTCCTGCGGGATTCTCTCGATGGCTATGTCTGCACCGATCCCACCGAAATGTGCGAGCAGATGGTCGGCGACCTGCGTTTCTCGTTCCATGCGGGCGAGTTTTTCCAGAACAACCCCCACATCCTGCCTGCCTTTGCCGAACACGTTTGCTCCGAAGCGCGGGGCGAAGGCGAGGTCACCTATCTGGTCGACGCCTACTGCGGCTCAGGGCTTTTCTGCCTGAGCTCCGCCCACGCCTTCAAGGAGGCGGTCGGGATCGAGATTAGTGCCTCGTCAATCGATTGGGCCCGTCGCAATGCCGAGCAAAACAAGATCACGAATTGCCAGTTCATTCAAGGTGATGCCAGTCAGATTTTCGCTGAAGTTCGCTTCTCCCCGAACCGGACCGCCGTGATCATCGATCCTCCCCGCAAAGGCAGCGATGAGGCATTTCTGGAGCAACTGCTCGAATTTGGTCCACAACGCATCGTCTATGTCAGTTGCAACCCCGCCACCCAGATCCGCGATCTCGCCCGCCTCATCCCAACTTACCAGATCTCAAAGATCCAGCCTTTTGATCTGTTTCCTCAGACGAAACATCTGGAGTGTGTGGTGACGCTGGAGCGGATTTGAAAGGTGGGGCCATCCGCGAAGTGGCATAAGTGATCGTTGGCTACCCGCCCTAAGCAACCGTGCCGATTGATGTAATACCAAGATTTTTGATAAGTTATGAATGATGAATCATCTTCAATCAAAAGCCGCAGCAAAGTCGCGCGAATGCTGAAGAACTCGCAAACCAAGGTGATCATGCCGGTAGTCCTGTTGGGTCTTTTGCGGGCGCATCAATCGTCGGGCCAAACGCAATTTGCCGACCGCGAGATTAAGACCCACTATGAGGCCGCGCTCGCCGAAATGCGGGTTTTTCTGGGACACTCCCTTCAGATTGGCGCTCGTTACTACGATGCATATGGTTCGCGCATGTCGCGATACGGGGTGCTTGAGTCGATAGGCCACCTAGTCTGTTCCCTCGCTCCCAGTTTTCAGTCGGACGCCGTTGACTTGGGTGAATATATCCCACTGGCGATTCGCGATCACATCCAAGCAAAACTTGGGTCAATTCCAGAGCTGGCAGACCACACAGCTCGATCTGAACTGGCCCAAAATTCGTCCGAGTTTTTCAACTCAGTCTCGGAACATATTGGCAAAAATCCGGCGAATTTTGAGATTTTCAGCTTTGCCCTGATCAAGGTCCACTTAGAAATTCGCCTACCGGGTCTACCGCGATACACGAACCTCCGCACACGACAATGGAGTTGATCTCTCGACAAACTTCGGAGCGGTGTATCAAATTAAGAAGCTCAAACTAAAGTCGATCAGCGAGGCAGATGCACTAATCTCGGAGGTTTCCGCCAACTTTGATCAAGAACGCATCAGGGACGGCAATGTGATTCTCGTGATCGATGACGCCAGTTTGGAGATTCGCCAATATCTGATCAACATGAAGATTCAGTCCCTCCGAAAGGTCGATTTGACGCAAATGGCGGCCGGGTTTGATGAGGCCGAGGATCGGCAAAAGGTTCTCCGGATTGTTTACGAAGAATTCTGTCGGGATTACGCGGGATTCGCGTGAATTCAGTTCATTACCTCAAGGCACTTCATACCCTCACACCTCCGCCACCAGCAACGGAGCTTCAAACCAGCGGTCGCGGTCTTTGATGAGGTCGATGAGACGGTCCACGGCTTCGCCTTCAGGGATGTTGAACTGAACGGGCTCTTTACCGACGTAGAGATTGATCTTGCCGGGGGCACCTCCCACGTAACCGAAGTCGGCGTCGGCCATTTCGCCGGGGCCGTTGACGATGCACCCCATCACCGCGATACGGACGCCTTTGAGGTGGCCGGTGGCGGCACGGATGCGCTGGGTGGTGGTCTGCAAATTAAAGAGGGTTCGTCCGCAGCTCGGGCAGGCCACGTAGTCGGTTTTGAAAATGCGGGCCCCGGCTGCTTGAAGGATATTGTAGGAGAGGCGAAGCGATTGACCGGGAGCAACTTCGCCGGAGACGAGGATAGCATCCCCAATGCCATCGCAAAGCAGGGAACCGAGATTCAGGCTGGCTTGCAACAGGGTATCGAGGAAGACCGAACCCTCTTCAGTCGTGGGATGGAGGGTGTCTTTTAGTAGGATCGGATGTTTCGGATGCGCCTTGGCGGCGAGCAGGCGAAAGGCGGGAATGACCGGCAGGTCGAGATCGTCGGCGACGGTGATGAGTTGCGGTGAGGCCGAGTTGTTCAGCGCCGCGAGGGCAGCCTCGTCGCGCGGGTCGAGGGCGAGCACGCCGGATGTCTCCACGATGATCTCCGGCTGAAAGTCGCCGAGCTTGTCGAGCTTGTGAGAAAGGGCATCCCATTTGGCGCGGGTGATGAAAACCCGGACGGTCTCGTCGCCGCCGAGCTTGATGCCTTGAATCTCGATCTTCGCCGAGGCCCGTCGGCCATAGGAAAAGGGATCCCACGGGACATCGCTCCAGTCGAGCTCGATCCCGGTGAGGGCGGACCCATCGCCCCGCGCTGCGGCTACGGTGGTCACGAGAGCGCGGGCCACGGGGATTTCGTAGATGGCGTCCTCCGTCAGGCTGACCCGCACGGTATCGCCGATGCCGTCGGCGAGGAGCGAGCCGATCCCGATCGCGCTTTTGATGCGACCGTCTTCGCCGTCACCCGCCTCGGTCACGCCGAGGTGGATGGGGTAATTCCAATCGTCTCCCAACTCACGGAGCCGCGCCACCAGCAGGCGGTAGGCGGCAATCATGACCTTGGGATTGCTCGCCTTCATCGAGAATACGAAGGCGTGATAATCGAGACTGCGGGCGATCCGGGCGAACTCAAGCGCGCTCTCGACCATACCCAGCGGGGTGTCGCCGAAGCGGTTCATGACCCGATCACTCAGCGATCCGTGATTTGTCCCGATCCGCATGGCCACACCGCGTTTTTTCGCTTCGCGCACAAGGGGGGCAAAATCCTCTTCGAGCCGCGCGATCTCTTCGGCGTATTGCTCGTCGGAGTAGTCGCGGATCTGGAATTTCTTTTTGTCGGCGTAGTTGCCCGGATTGACGCGGACTTTGTCCACCCACTTGACCGCTTCCATGGCAGCGTCGGGTTTGAAGTGGATGTCGGCGACGATCGGGACTTCGCTCCCGGCGGCGCGAATGCCGGCGATGATAGGCTTTAGATTCTCCGCGATCTTTTTGGTCTGAGCGGTGATGCGGACGATCTCGCATCCTGCTTCGACGAGTCCGAGGGCCTCCTTGATGCAGTCGTCCGCCTCGCGGGTGTCGCTCGTGAGCATGGACTGCACCCGCACAGGATGCTCCCCACCCAGTCCGACGGGGCCGATCATGACCTCACGAGCAGGACGCCGGGCTAATTGAAGCGGCGAGGGAGAGTAACGCAGGCTCATGCCGTAGGCGAAGCGGAGTCTTTCAGGGGAAGGAACTCAGGAGCGACTTTTTTCTCTGCACCGGGGCCGTCAGGAATACGGTCTCCGACATCCTTGAGGGTGACGAAGGCCATAAAGCCGAGGAGGAAAAGGACAAAGGCGGTCTGCACCACTTCCAAAATTTTCAACGGAACGGGGCGACGGCGGATCCACTCGAAGACGGACATTACGATATGACCGCCATCGAGCACCGGGAAGGGCATCAAGTTGAGGATCGCGAGGTTCACATTGAGCAGCACGCTAAACCAGAGCGCCATGCGCCAGCCGTCCTGATGTTGGAACAGATCGTAGTAGGTGCCCATGATCCCGAAGGGACCGCTGAGGTGACCGGCTTTCACGTCAGAGCGCGGGGAAAAGACGGCCTTCAGGGTTTTGATGATGGATTGGAAGCTGGTGACCACCAGCGTGACCGGATTCTCTCGAACCAGGGTGCGGATGCCTTCGAGATCCCACATCAAACCGATGATCGGGGCCGTTCCTGCCACTTCAGGCACGCGGGGAATCACGGAAGTCGTGAACTCCTTCTCGCCGCGGCGGTAGTCGAGCGCGATCGCCTGACCCGCCACCAAGGGCGTGTCGAAGAAATCTTCCGGCTGGGAAATGGCCCGACCATCGACCCGCAGAATGATGTCGGCGGGTTTCAGCCCGGCCGCTTCGGCAGGGCTATTTGGCAGAGTCTCCGCTACGACCGGCGAGCAATGCGGTCCGATCCCGATCGTGCGCAGTCCGGGGCGAGAGCTGATCTGATTCCAATAACGCTGATACCAAGGACCGTCGAATTTCTGCTTCGCGGCGACGACCGGACGCTCGACCACGACTGACATCTCCCCGGCTCCGGGACGGATGAAATCGACCTCGATATTTTGATTGTCGCTGGAGATGATCGTCCAGATGATGGAGCGATCCATCCCGTGGAAGCGGTCCACTTTCTTGCCATCGACGAAGGTGATCGTATCGCCGACCTGAAGCCCGGCCTTAGACGCCGGACTATCTTCGAGGATTTGGCCGATCATCGTTGTGGCGACGGTTTCAGTGACCGGCTTTTTCACCGCCCAGACCACCACCGCGAAGAAAATCGCGAGGAGGAAGCTGAAAAGAGGTCCCGCAAAGGCGACGATGATTTTGTCCAACGGGGTGATCGGCGGGAGCGATTTCGGAGCGTCTTCGCCCTCCACCGTACCCTCGATGCTCTCCATCGGAGCCATCTGCGGGAGCGACACGAAACCGCCCGCCGGGATGGACCCGAGTCCGTATTGAACGCCGTTGTAAGTCTTTTTCCAAATCGGCTTGCCGAACCAAACTTGGAATCGATCAATGTAGAGGCCGCGCCAGCGGCCCGCGAGGAAGTGACCCCACTCGTGAACTACGATCATGATGTTGAACATCAGGATCACCAGGAGCAAGACACCAATAAATCGCAGCGCAGTCAGGAGAAGTTCCATAAATTATCGGTATGTCCGGGAGGGGTGGGGAAAAAATCAGCCTTCGAATATATCACCGGGAGCGGGAGAGGCAAAGTCTGGTATTTATAAAAATGAGAGTGTTGCTGCAACGAGTCAAACGAGCCGCCGTCCGGGTAGAGGGGAGCGAGGTGTCCGCCATCTGTCCGGGTTTGTTGTTGCTGGTCGGGGTCGAGCAGGCCGACGGACCGGAGGACGTGGTCTGGCTGACGGCGAAGGTTTTGTCCCTGCGCATTTTTGAGGACGAGGAAGGGAAGATGAATCGCTCAATTCTTGAGACCGGCGGCGAGGCGCTCGTGGTCAGCCAATTCACCCTCCACGCCCAAGTGAAGAAAGGAACCCGTCCGAGTTTCGAGCGGGCGGCCCGTCCGGAGCAAGCCGAGCCGCTCTATCGGGCCTTTGCGGAGGCGCTGGCAGCGGGATTAGGCAAATCGGTTCCCACCGGCATCTTCGGAGCAATGATGGAGGTGGAACTCGTCAACGACGGGCCGGTGACGATCTGGATCGATTCGCGTAACCGGGAGTGAGCAAGGGCCTTTGCCATTTTTTGCTCTTTGTGCCTTTTTGTGGCGAAAATTCTATCCCTCCGCAAAGACCACTTCTTTCCAAATCGGCACCGTAGCTTTGATCCGTTTTACATACTCCTGGCAGATCAAAAAGGCCTCCGCGCTGTGCTTCGTCTGTACCCGGATCAGCAAAGAGGCCTCTCCGATGGCCACGAAACCGATGCGGTGAAAAATCATCGCCCGATGCTCCGGCCACTCCGCCGCCAGCTCCGCCCCGATCTTTTCCAGCTCCCGCTGCGCCATCGATTCATAGTGCGTATAACGGATCCCGGTGATCACCCGCCCCTCCTCGCGATCCCGCACCACCCCGTGAAAACGGAGGTCGGCTCCGTGTTCGGTTGAGGGCAAAAGGGTCTTTTCGAAGGCCGCGATCGGCTCCTCGGAGAGCAATGAGTCGAAATGAGAGCTTGCCATTGTGGAATCGTGAGTAGCTTGGAGCACCTTTCAAAGGACGTAAACAATGAGCAAGAGTGATTTTGGATTGATTGGCCTCGCGGTGATGGGGCAGAACCTGGTGCTGAACGTGGAGAGTCGCGGTTTCCGCGTTTCTGTCTATAACCGGACCGTGGCCACGATGGAGGATTTTGTCGCCGCCAATCCCGGCAAGAATCTGGATGGAGCGAAGACTCTGGAGGACTTTGTAGCCAGCCTTGAGCTCCCCCGCAAAATCATGATCATGGTCAAATCGACCGCAGCGACTGATATCAATGATCGCGACGCTGTCGATGCGGTGATCGACTCCCTTGTTCCTCTACTGGAGCCCGGCGACCTCATCATTGACGGTGGCAATACGTATTTCATCCACTCCGATCGCCGTTCCAAAGACCTCGCCGCCAAGGGCTTGCTCTTCATTGGGACGGGAGTCTCCGGCGGCGAAGAGGGCGCGCTCAAAGGTCCGTCCATCATGCCCGGAGGTCCGAAGGCCTCTTGGGAACTCATCAAGCCGATCTTCGAAGCCATCGCTGCCAAAGTCGGCGGGGTTCCTTGCGTGACCCATATCGGCGAAGGCGGAGCCGGACATTATGTGAAGATGGTCCACAACGGCATCGAGTATGGCGACATGCAGCTGATCTGCGAAGCTTATGAGATTTTCAAAGCGGCCGGATTCACCACTGCGGAGATGGCTCAGGTCTTTTCCGATTGGAACGACGGAGAGCTGGAGAGTTACCTCATCCAGATCACCAGCAAGATCTTCGAAGAAATCGATCCCGAGACCGGCAAGCCAATCGTCGAATTGATTCTCGACCGGGCCGGTCAAAAAGGCACCGGGCGCTGGACGATCATGAACGCGGTGGACAACGCCATCGTTGTTTCGACCATCAACGCTGCCGTCGAGGCCCGGATCCTTTCGGCCCTGCGTGATCAGAGACTTCAGGCGGCTCCCGCTTTCACCCGTCCGAAGGTCAGCATCAGCCTGTCGAAACAGGAGCTCGTCGCCAAGGTGCACGATGCCCTCTATGCGTCGAAGATCATCAGCTACGCTCAGGGCATGGACCTGATCAAACTGATCGGGGAGAAGCACGCCTGGAACCTCGATCTCGGTGGCATCGCCCGGATCTGGCGTGGCGGCTGCATCATCCGGGCCCGCTTCCTCAACCGCATCACCGAGGCCTACGAGCGCAATCCAAGCCTGACCAACCTGATGCTCGATCCTTTCTTCACCGAGATCCTCAACCGCACGCAGTCGAGCTGGCGTGAGGTCGTATCTCTGGCGGTGACGAATGCGATTCCAGTCCCCGCCTTCTCGGCCTCGCTCTCCTATTTCGATTCCTACCGCGCTGAGCGTCTCCCCGCGAACCTGCTGCAAGCGCAACGCGACTTCTTCGGGGCGCACACCTACGAGAGGATCGACAAACCAGCCGGGGAGTTCTTCCACACCGACTGGCCCGAAGTTGTGGTCGATTAAAACTTACGCCGCCGGGGATACTTGATTAGGCTATTCCCAAGCCGACACGAAACCTCAAGGATCAAGACCATCCGCGACACGCATCGATTCATCTTGCGGCGTCGCGGAGCAGATTTGTTTGAGATGTTTCAGAGTTAGAAGAAGGGCGGGGAACCAGTTTCCTCGCCCTTCTTTTTTCTCGTCTCAACACCATTTACAGCACGTCCGACGCAGGTGCTGCCGGAGGTTTCGGAGCGCTCGGTGGAGCGGGAGCGGTGGTTTTCTCGGAAGGGGCCGCATCCTTCGGTGTAAAAACTTCGAGATTCTCTAACTTCATTTTGCGGAGTTGCTCCTGGGCCTTCTCCGGCAGAGCCGTGATGCCTTTCCCCGGATCGAAGGGACCGTCGTGGACGGTGGCACCCGACTGATCCTTGATTTCGATACGGTGCTCACCCTGACGATGGGTGATGGTCATCTCGCCCTGCTCGTTGTCGATTTTGATGACGCCTTCGCTTCCAAAGATTTGGACCGGAAATCCGGGGCTCACGGATAGTGCGGGTGGGCGGCCTACCGAAGGAGCCTCGGCTCTGGCACCCTCCGGTTTGGGTGGTTGGGGCGCATCACCCGGTTTGGGTGGTTGGGGAGCCCCGTCGGGTCGATCCCCGCGGGAAGGCTCGGCAGCCCTCTGCCCGTCGCGGCGATCCTCGGGCTTGCGCTCCATGCTTTTGCGCATGGCGTCGTGCTGATGCTCCATGTCTCTTCGCATGTCATCCTCCTGGCGTTCCCTGTTCTCGCGGATGGCGTCCTGATGCCGTTGCATCGACTCCTGCCAGTTGCGCATCATGTCTGGGTCGGGGGCACCCATCCAGCGCGTGTCGCCACGGACCGGGCCGAATCCTCCCATCATCTCATCCGTCGCTCCGAGAGTAACGCTGAGTTTCTCCTCTACTCCTTTGCGGATGACGGTCAACTCGACCTTGTCCTCCGATTTTTGGGCGCGCACCAGAAGAGAGAGGTGCTCCGGTCCGACGAGGCGTTGATCGCCGAATTTCGTGAGGATGTCGTTGTTTTTCAGCCCGGCGGCTGCGGCCGGAGAGTCGGGAACGACATCTTGGATCTGGATGCCGAAACCTTCGGGAAGTTCGAGATGCTCACCGAGCGAGGGGGGGACCTGGGTGGTAATCACCCCGAGGTAAGTGCGCTGTTCTTCTGACGGTTTTGGCTGCTCCCGGGTTTTGCGTACATCAACGTCCTCTTCGGGAGCGGGATTTGGTTCTGCACCAGCGTCGCGCAAAGCGGAGGGTTTATCTGACTCGGCGGCGAAGACAGGGGAGATTGCAAACGCTAGTCCGCAAGGGATGGCAAGGGCGAGCAGTCGCCGCGCACGGAGGTTTTTTTTCATGGGATGGTTTGATTGGGGGGTCAGTCAGCAGAAAGCGGCACGACGAATTCGTCGTTCGAAGGAGTGAAAAACCGGAGATTGGTCCCGGTTGCAGAATCGTGCCAATGGTAGGCATTGCCATACTCGACCCGGACCCGCTCAGCTAGACCTTCCTCCGTATCGATGATGCCTCCCGAAGAAGTCCGCAGCACGTAGTCTTGGGACGAAACGGGGGCAAATCGATCCATCGCGGAGCCGGAGGAAGGTGCCAGGGTATCGACCAGCTTCGGCGACGCGGGCTGCGGGGCCTCCCGGTTCGCGGCGAGGTCGAACTGATAGAAGCCGTATCCTCCGAGGAAAACGACAAAGATCAGGGCGAGTATCAAGGCCCGGGAGAGTTGCCGCCGCGAACTGTTGTGCCGCTCGGTCAGCAAGGCTCTCTGACATGCCCGCTCCAGGCGAAGTTCGGTCGCCACCTCGATGGCCGCAGGTTCCAAGGCCCGCAATTGCTGCTCCAGCCAGACTAGGTCATCCATGGCTCCGGAGGGAACGTCGGGACCATCGTCCGGTGACGGGGGCTCAGGATCTCGGTTCTCGCTCATGCTCAATAGTAGAGCGATGACGATAAAAAAAATTGTCTAAAGGTTTTTCCGGATCCCACGGGAACTCGACCGCCTCCCGCTCTGCCTCAAAACGCCGCCGCCGCCAGTTTCTTCTGCCATTTCGTGATCTGCCTTCCGACTTGTGAGGGTGACGGAGCGCCGACTGCCTGGCGGGCACGCAGCGCCGTTTTGAGGTCGAACACCCGGAAAACATCGGGGCCGAAGGCCTCGGAATGCGCCTGAAATTCTTCCAAAGTCAGATCGGGGAAGCCGCGTGTTTCCCGAATGCTGAAGGCGGTGAGCTTGCCCATGATCTCGTGGGCGTCACGGAAGGGCACGCCCGCCCGCACCAGGTAGTCCGCGAGGTCAGTAGCGAGGAGGAAGGGATCGGACGCAGCGGCGAGGCAACGGTCTTCCCGGATCGAAGCGGCGGCCATCATCTCCGAGAAGACTTCAAGAGCGAGCTTGATCTGATCGACCGAGTCGAAGAGCGGTTCTTTGTCCTCCTGCAGGTCACGATTGTAGGTCATCGGCAGGCCCTTGATGGTGGTGAGCAGACCCATCAGGTTGCCGATCAAACGGCCACTTTTGCCTCGGGTCAGTTCGGCCACATCGGGATTCTTTTTCTGTGGCATCAGGCTGGAGCCGGTCGTGTGCGCGTCGCTGAGCTCGATGAAACCAAACTCCGCAGTGGCCCAGAGGATGACGTCCTCACTCAGTCGGGACAGGTGCACGCCGCAGAGAGCTATGGCAAACAGCAGCTCTGCGATGTAGTCGCGGTCGCTCACCGCATCCATGCTGTTCTGGGTCAGAGCCGGGAAGTTGAGCGCTTCGGCGACGATGCGGCGGTCCAGCACGATGGTCGATCCCGCGAGAGCGCCAGATCCGAGAGGCATGACATTGATGCGCTTATGTGCGTCCCGCAGGCGATCTTTGTCTCGCTCCAGCATTTCCAAATAGGCGAGCAAATGGTGGGCGAAAAGGACGGGTTGGCCTCGCTGCAGGTGAGTGTAACCCGGCACGACGGCGTTGGGATGTTTCACCGCAAGGGAGAGAAGTGCCTCTTGGAGCAAGGTGATCCGGTGATGAATGGCCTCGGTTTCCGCGCGGCAAAACAGCCGGGTGTCCAGCGCGACCTGGTCATTGCGGCTACGGGCGGTGTGGAGCTTGGCACCAGCGGGTCCGATCTTCTCGGTGAGCGCCCACTCGATATTCATGTGGACGTCTTCGAGGCTGGTGCGGAAGCGGAATGCCCCGGCCTCGATCTCGCGCTTGATCTCACGGAGCCCTTTGGTGATGGCTCGCTCCTCTGTTTTGGTCAAAATACCGGCTGCCACCAGCGCCGCCGCATGCGCGATCGAGCCCTCGATGTCATAGGCGTAGAGTCGCCAATCGTAAGAGATCGACTCCCCGTAGCTCTGCACCAAATTCGAAGTTTCCGACTGGAAGCGTCCTTTCCACATGGCCTTGCTGTCGCCGCGCGCGACGGGCTTTTCAACACGGATTTTCCTTGATCAGGAAGACTTGCCCAGACGCATCTGGATGAGAGTCTCGCAGACTCCGTTGCTGCGGAGACGGTCACAGCAGGCTTCGATGCGCATCGATTTTGACGAAGGTCGGAACCCGAGCCTCCGGGTGATGCAGTCGATCAGGATGGCGGCGTTCTCATCTTCGAACTCGACCACTTTGCCGCAATCGACGCAGATCAGGTGGCTGTGGTCGGGGGAATCGAGGAAATTGGGATCATAGACCCGCTCGTCGCGCCCGAGGTCGATCTCGCGGAGCAAACCACATTCGGTCAGCAGGGCGATGGTGCGATAGAGAGTCGCTCGCGACGTTTTTGGATCGAGTTTCTTGGCCTTCACGAGCAACTCTTCGGCGGTGAAATGGTCATCGCTGGAAAAGGCCGCTTCCACGATGATATCCCGCTGGGTCGTCTGGCGCATCCCGCGCTTTCGGATGTAATCGTCGAGTCGTTTTTTGATGTCGGGATTGATCGGCATGGCGTTCGTGGGTGAGGTGGCGGCGGCTACTGCTTGGCGAGGCGGTCTCTCCAGTGTATCCTTAGCAGCTTCCCCGCTCAAATGTCTATTTTTCCCGAAGAATATCTCCGCTTCACGCCGATCTACCAAAGCCGGGTCTGGGGTGGGAGGAAATTGGAGACCGAGTTTGGCCGGGTTCTGCCCGACTCCGGGACTCCGTATGGAGAGTCGTGGGAGGTCTCCTCACGCCCCGAGGCGGACTGTTTGGTCGCGGCAAAGAGATCTTCCCTGGCAGGCGTTTCGCTCAGCACGCTCTGGCAAGACCGCGCTTTGCGGAAGAGCCTCTTCGGCGAGGGTGCCCCGGATGAGGAACGCTTCCCGCTGCTTTGCAAAATTCTCGACGCCCGCGAGCGGCTTTCGTTGCAAGTCCATCCACCGGCGTCCGTGGCAGCCAGTCTCGGCGGTGAACCAAAAACCGAGGCCTGGGTGGTGGCGGCGGCGGAACCGGGGGCGATGATCTATGCCGGGCTGCGCCAGGGCGTCGGCGAGGCGGACTTTCGCGCCGCGCTCCAAACGGGTACGGTGGAGGACTTGATCCATCAGATTCCCGCTCGAACCGGCGATTTTATTTTCATCCCAAGTGGTCGGCTCCACGCGATTGGGGAAGGTCTCGTGATTTACGAAATCCAACAAAATTCAGACACGACCTACCGGGTCTTCGATTGGAATCGCCTCGGACTCGATGGCCAGCCGCGTACCTTGCACGTTGAGGAGTCACTCCGCTGCATTGACTTCCGTGACGTGGAACCAAGCATGGATGAAGCGGATGGCTGCGTATTGGTGGCCTGTCCTCATTTCCAACTCGAGCGTCACCGGCTTCGTCCGGATGATCGCCTCGGGAGCGTGACTGCGGGACGTTTTGCAATCATCACGATGGTCGAAGGAACCCTACATCATGGCGACGAACCATTTACCGAAGGCGATTTCTTCATGGTGCCCGTTGGAAGCAGTGCCTCTGGCTTTGTGGTGACATCGGACGCCACTGTTCTCCTGACGACCTGGGGGGTCTGATCCGATCACACCACCTGCATCCGCGTAAGATCCTGGGTATCGATCATCCCGACGGGCACGCCTTGGGCATCGACGACCACGAGGTCGTCGATGCGGTGGTCTTCCAGCAATCGCAACACTTCACCGACGAGGCGGTCTTCATGGATATGAATGGGGGTTCGCGCCATGAAATTCTCAACCGCCTGGTCGCCGATATGTTCGTGCCCGGATTGGAAGGCCCTCGAAAAATCCCCCTGGGTGAAGATGCCCGCCAGGGAGCCGGATTCACTGACCACGACCACCGCTCCCGCTCTCGCTTTGCTCATGCGGGCGATCACGTCCCCGATCAGGCAGGTCGGCAGAACGGAAACCACCGCATCGCCCGTGCGCATGATGTCTCGCGCCCGCAGCAGCAGCGCCCGACCGAGCGACCCGCCGGGATGCAGTTCAGCGAAATTCTCCGAAGTGAACCCGCGGGCCTCCAACAGGACCATCGCAAGCGCGTCGCCAAGAGCGAGGGTATTGGTCGTCGAAGAAGTCGGAGCGAGATTGAGTGGACAAGCCTCGCGGGTCACCCGGATGTCGAGCACGCAATCCGCCACTTTGCCCAGCGACGACTCCGGCGATCCGGTGATCGCGATCAAGCGGATGCGGCGGCGCTTCAAATACGGCAGAAGGTTGAGCAGCTCAACCGTCTCACCGGAATAGCTCAAAGCCAGGACGGTGTCCCCTGCTGAGACCAGTCCGAGGTCTCCGTGGAGAGCATCCTGACAGTTCAACACCGCGGCGGCGGCCCCGGTCGAGTTGAAGGTCGCGGCGAGCTTGGCTCCGATATTGCCTGATTTGCCGACACCGACAATGACGATTTTCGCGCCCTGCTCCACAGTGCTCTTGAGCATCTCAATCGCTGCGACGAAGCGCTCGTCGAGGCGATCCGTGAGACGTTTCAATTCGTCGATCTCGAGGGAAAGGACGCGGCGGGCTTTATTGAGATAATCCATTCAGCGGGATACCCGTCATGATAGAGCCAACGCGGATCGGCTCAAGCGAGGATTACCCAAAGGCCAGCTCAAGCTGAGCCGGTTCATGATCCTCTTCTTCCGCCCGAGTCACGAAACGCACTCCGGCCCCGATCAGGCGAACTGCTTTGCCCTCGCCCCGCTCCCAGGCTTCGGCGAGGAGCTCGGTGAATAGTTCCGGCTTGATCTCCGTCGCGGCCCGCTGGGCTGAGGTGACCTGGAAATCAGCGAATTTAAGCTTCACCACGCATTCGCGAATCCCGCGCTCGACATGATGCGAGGCGTAGTCCTCCCGAAGCTCAGCGACCAGCTCACCGAGCCGCTCCCGGCCCTCGGCCAATGACTCAAGATTTTCGCGAAAGGTCGTCTCGTTGCTCAGAGACTTCCTTTCACGGTCGGGGTGAACGGAGCGCTCGTCGATGCCGCGACAGAGCTGATGTAGATTCTTCCCGAATTTCCCGAAACGGTCAACCAGCTCCCACTCACTCCGCTCCCGCAGGTCTCCGCAGGTGCGAATTCCGAGGGCCTCAAGCCGCTTGGAGGTGGCCTCGCCCACACCCCAGATTTTCCGCACCGGCAACGCGGTCAAGAAATCGAGGGCCTCATCCGCGAGCACCTCAAACTGCCCGTCGGGCTTCCTCCAGTCGCTTGCAATCTTGGCGAGGAACTTGTTCGGAGCGATCCCCGCCGAGGCGGTCAGGCTGGTTTCCTGCCGGATCCGATCACGGATTTCCCAAGCGATCGAGCGCCCTTCTGAGCTGAGATGCGAGACATCGAGGTAGGCCTCGTCGAGTGAAAGCGGCTCGACCAGAGGACTAAACTCGGAAAAGATCCGCCGAATCTCTTGCGAAACCTCACGATACAACCCAAAGCGCACCGGCAACAAAACGAGATCGGGGCAAAGCTGCCGAGCCTTGAAGGACGGCATCGCCGAACGGCATCCGAAAGCTCGCGCCTCGTAGTTGCACGTTGTCAGCACTCCGCGGCCGCTGTTTCCGCCCACCGCGATGGGCCGACCTGCCAGCTCGGGGCGCTCCCGCATCTCGATGGCAGCGTAGAAGCAGTCCATATCGACGTGGATGATCTTGCGAGTGTCGGACGAAGCGGGCGCCATGAATTTGCCGCAACCATATGCTGCACTCGCGAACAGTTCAAGAGCATATCCCGATTTATCCGAGACTGAGTTTTTTCCGTTTCCGATAGAGCGTCGCCTGATCGATCCCGAGCACCTCGGCGGCCTCCTGCAGCGTTTTGGTCCAGCCGAGCACGCTGCGGATGTGAGCGGCCTCGAGATCTTCAAGGCTCAGAGCAGCTCCGATCGTGGCGACCTCATCGCTCGACGTGGTGAGAGGTGGTCCTCCGCGGGGCAGCTCCGGCAGGTCCCGCTCCTCCAGTTTCTTGCCGCGCGTCAAGATCACGGCCCGCTCTATCGCATTGCGCAACTCCCGGAGATTCCCCGGCCACGAATACTCCAACAGGCGTTGCCAGGCCGCCTCCTCGAATCCATCGACGTCGCGGCGGGTTTGCCCGGCGAAGAATGAGACAAACTTCTCCGCAAAGGTGCGGAGGTCACGCGGTCGTTCTCGCAAGGAGGGCATCTTCACCGAGATCACATTGAGGCGATAAAAGAGGTCCTCGCGAAATTCTCCGCGTGCCACGGACTCGCGCAGGTCCCGGTTGGTCGCCGCGATCACCCGGACTTCGGCCTGGTAGGTTTTGGTATCGCCGAGGCGTTCGTATTCGCGCTCCTGCAGCAGCCGGAGCAGTTTCGGTTGAATGTCGAGAGGGAGTTCCCCGATCTCATCGAGGAAAAGCGTGCCTCCATGCGCCTCGTGAACCTTGCCCCACTTGTCGCGCACCGCGCCGGTGAAGGAACCTTTGACATGGCCGAAGAGTTCGCTCTCGAGCAGCTCCTTAGAGAGGCTCGGGCAGGAGATCGTCACGAAAGGCTTCTTGGCAAGATGGCTGCGACGATGGATCTCGCGAGCGACTAGGCTTTTCCCGGTCCCGCTTTCGCCCAGGATCAAAATTGATGCCATGGTGGGGGCCGCGCGAAAGAGCAGGTCGAGCACTTCGCCCATGCAGGAGTCTTTCGTCTCAAACAGAGGTGGCGGCGACTGGGTCGAAAGCTCCACCTCGAGGGCGACGATTTTTTCCTGGAGGGTTTGCCACTGCGCCGCACGGGCGACCACGCCACGCAGTTGCGAGGGGGTGAAAGGCTTTTCCAGATAGTCGATGGCACCGGCCTGAATGGCCTTGACGGCCGTGTTGATGGTCGCCTCCGCCGTGAACATGACCACGGGCACCCGGGGATTTTGCTTTTGAATTTTGGGCAAAAGATCCAGTCCACACTCATCCCCCAGATTCAGATCCAGTAGGACGAGGCCGAATGGGTCTTCCTTCAGCCGGGTCAGGGCGGCCCCCCCTTGGGCAACCGCCTCGACGTAGTGGTCGTCGAGCTCCAAGGCCATCCGGGTGCTCTCGCGCACCGATTTGTCATCATCGACGATCAGAATGTCCATGGTGAGACCGGTCGCCCAGCGATTGCAGAATGACCAGCGGAATCACGCAATTTGCACGGAATAGGCTTGGAAAGACGAGGCGGGAGCAATTTTTGTTTTAATTCAAGTTGCTGACTACAACAGGCTTACAGAAGAACGAACGGTCCTGGCATCGATCCGGCGAAGATAGGAGGGAGACTTTGAAACTCCCTCGACTCACAAAATCATGAAAGAATCCACCAAAGACTTCATCCGCATCCTCCTTGCGATTTTCCTGCCGCCCGTCGGCGTTTTCCTCCAGGTCGGACTGGGACTCCAATTTTGGATCAACGTGCTCCTGACCTTACTCGGGTACGTGCCCGGCATGGTTCACGGCATCTACATCATTCTCACCCATGAAAAGCGGTCCTCCGAATTCCCCAGGTAAGGGCAACGATTTTTCACGACTCTCCTCCATAAACCACCTCGCAAGTTGACCATTTCGGCGACTTGCTCAAACCAAACCAGAAAGAAACAAACCCTATGATCAGTTACGCCATTACCTTTTTTATCATCGGACTCATCGCGGTGGCGGTGGGATTCGGGGGCGTCGGCAGCATGGCCCTCAACATCGGCTGGCTGCTGCTCGTGGTGGGCGTGATCCTCGCGATCATCCATCTCGTCAGCGGACGCCGCGCCCTCTAACCTGCCTTCGGCTGATTGCAGAGCACTCGCTGCATCAGTCGCCTCAGCGAGGCCGGGACTTCGACGCAACCGTTGAGTCCCGGCCTTTTTTGCGTCCCCGAACAGGATCTGGATGGAGCACCGTGACTCTTGGAGTAAACTGATCCCAATGTCTGAGACCGGTAAGAAGAACAATTGGAGGGTCATCGGAGTCGCTATTCTCTTCGGCGCCACCGTGCTGGCTCTCCTCAGCATCGCCGGCACGGCCCTCTTCACCCGAGCCCGGCTGAACTCCGCCCGCGAAACGGTCACATCGCTCCAAACTTTCCTTCAGGACACCTACGATCTGCGCAACCTCGTGATCGATGCCGAGACCGGACAGAGAGGCTTTCTCATCACGGGCGATGAGAAATTCCTCGCCCCTTACTACGACGCCCTCACCGAGAAGTCCGTGCTTTTTGAGCGTCTCAGTGGGAGCCTCGCCGCCTTCCCCGACCTTGGCGAAGACTTTCCCGAACTCACCAATCTGGTTGAGGATCGAGACAGAGAACTAGCCGAAGCCATCAAGATCCGGCAGACCAAGGATTTTTCCGAGACTGTCTCCGTCATCTCGGCAGAGCTCTCCAAAGCTAGGACGGAATTGATCAGGTTGCTGATCGCGCGGATCCAGGGCGCCATCACCGCGAGAACTACTTTGGCGGAGACCGAGTATCTGAATCAAATCAATCGGACTACTCTCATCACGAACCTTTCCGCTTTCACCGCGCTCGGGCTGGGCCTGTTCGGGCTGGCGCTTTTGATCGGGCACCTCCGTGAGCAGGCCCATACCTTCGAACTGGAACAACAAAAGGTCGAGTCAGAACGCTCCGCCCGCGAAAAGAGCCGCTTCCTCGCCAGCATGAACCACGAGATCCGCACGCCGCTGAACGCGATGCTGGGATTCACCGAGCTGATGGGAGCAGAGGTAAGCTCGCCTCAGGCGATCCGCTATTTGAAAGCGATTCGTGAAAGTGGAGAATCTCTCGCCGAGCTCATCAACGACATCCTCGACCTTTCAAAAATTGAGTCCGGCGCTCTTGAGCTTTCTCCTGAGCCGGTCAATGTCCGGGAATTCACGAAGGGAATTTCTCTGATTTTTGAAGACCAGGCCAGGCTCGCGAAACTGGATTTTCGGATAGAAGTCGATCCCTACTGCCCTGCGGTGCTTGTCTATGATGGTCTCCGGGTGCGCCAGATCCTGGTCAACCTCATCGGCAATGCGTTCAAGTTCACCGCGAAAGGAAGCATCGTTGGGAAAGTTTCGGCTCCGCCGATCTCCCCCGGCATCTGCCAACTCACCTTTGCGGTTGCGGATACCGGGCGGGGTATCTCCACCCGGAAACTGAGTCTGATCTTCGAACCTTTCAAACAAGCGGAAGCCTCGGACGAGCACAAGGGCGGCACCGGCCTCGGCCTGAGCATCAGCCGGGAACTCGCCACGCTGATGGGCGGCACCCTTGAAGTCGAGAGTACTCTCGAGCAGGGCTCCGAGTTCCGCCTGGTTTTGCCCCAAGTCGAGATCATCCCGGAAACTCTCCGAACGTCTTCTTCGAGCCCCCGTGACATCGACTTCGCTCAACTCGCCCCCTCCAAAATCCTCATCGTCGATGACAATGCCTACAACCGGGAGCTGATCGCCGGCTACCTCCTCGGCAGCGACCACCAGCTCAGCTATGCCCAAAATGGCCGGGAAGCACTCGAAAAGATGCGGAACGACCTTCCCGATCTGGTCCTCATGGATATCCGGATGCCGGTCATGAGTGGCGACACGGCGCGCGAGATCATCCTTGAGGATCAGAAGCTTTCCAAGGTGCCGGTCATCGCGGTGACGGCCTCCAGTCTGCTGAATCAAGAGCGTCGCCTGCGCAAAATGTTCGATGGTTACCTGCGGAAACCATTTGGCAGGGTTCAACTCTACGAGGCAATGGCAGGAGTTTTGGCCGCAGTATCGGGGGTGGCGAGGCCAGCGAACTCGGAGGAGTCGGATCCACTCCCGCCTGCCGGGCCAGACGTTGCGCCTCCGAGCGAGGCCGCCGCCCCCGCGCCGTCCAGCCCCTTGCTGGACGCTCTCGCGAAAATTCACGAGAAAACCTGGGAGCCACTTAGTCAGTCCATGGTCCTCAGCGAAGTGCGCTCCGTCAGCGTCGAACTCCAGACCTTGGCCCAGCGCTATTCATCCGCCGAGCTGGCCGCCTACGCGGGAGACTTGCGCGACGCCGCTGACCAGTTCGACCAAGGGAAACTGGAAACTCTGCTGGCGGAGTTTCCGGCGTTGCGAAGGAGCTTGGTTTCGCTAGGTTGAAGCACCGCATGCGGGAGTTCTGCCGCGTGAATCCCATGACCCCTCAGCTGGCCACCACCATGAAGCGCTTTCGGGGAGACTCCGGCACCATTCTTCTGGTCGATGACGAACAAGCCAACGTGCAGGTCGTGGGCACCATGCTGAATGCCTTTGGCTACGATCTGATGATCGCCAAAGATGGCGAGCAGGCGATCAAACGCGTAGAGGCGCGGATACCCGATCTGGTTCTGCTCGACCTCGTGATGCCGGGCATGAATGGCTTCGAAGTCTGCCGAGCGCTCCGCGAGAACCCGGCCATGGACGAAGTCCCCATCATCTTCCTCTCGGCGGACGACGACAAAAACACGATCGTGAAAGCTCTGGAGTCCGGTGGGGTGGACTACGTAACCAAACCCTTCAACAAGGCCGAGTTGCTTGCTCGGGTCCGAGCCCACCTTGAGCTGAAATTCATTCGCGACGAATGCCGGGGACTCCTCCAGCAAAGTGAGCGGTTTCTGGAGATCATGGCTCATGATCTGCGCAACTGGGTCGGCAGCGCCCACTTCAGCTCCCTCCTGCTCGAGGAGATCGATGGCTTGCCTGAGCGTGCTCAGCAAGTCTCCCGCACCATTCGAGAGGCCAGTGGCGAAGCTCTTCACTTCATCGACGAATACCTTAGCGAAGAGAAGCGATGCCGCGATGAGGCCAAGCGAGAGAGCACCGTTTTCGATCTCAGGACTCTCGCAGAGAGTGGCGTGCGCAATCATCAAGAAGAAGCGGCGGCAAAAGAGATCACCCTCGTGCTGGACCTGCCCGAGACCGAGTGTTTCGTCAAAAGCGACCGCATGGCGATCTCCCGAGTGCTGGAGAATCTCCTGAGCAACGCCCTCAAATTTTCTCCCCGCGGAAGTCTCGTGGCCTTCGAAGTAAAGGACGGACCCGTCACTCTGACCGTCGCCGACGAGGGACCGGGTTTTTCTGAAGAAGATCGCCAGCACCTCTTCGAGCCCTATCGGCGCCTCAGCGCCCGACCGACCGAAGGTGAGCTTTCCACCGGACTGGGCCTGTCCATCGTGAAGAACATCTGCGACCAACTGGAAGTCGAACTCGTGATCGAGACCCCGGCTCGTGGCGCCCGTGTGACTCTAAATTTCCCAGAGCGGATCGGAGACAACTCGTCGGAGACATGACCGGCGTCGCGCAGAAACGGACAGAGGCTCCCCGGTTTCACCAAGGAGCCTCTGCGGAGGAGAGGGGTGCGGATGCACGCCGCCTGTTCTGAATGAGAGGTCGGCGAGCATTGTTCGCAGTTCATCCTCGGTTTTCCTGAGTTTCACCTGAAGGCGTCGGAGAGCTTGTCGTCATTGCCTTCGGCCTGTGAGAGATCGTCGTCGGTGAGGTTGCAATCAGCTTGCTTCAGCTTGCCTCTGGCTTCGTTCCAGTTCCTTTGAGGGTCAGATTGTTCATGATTCCCGTTTGGCGGGTTCCGGATGGAACGAGGGTAGGAGGCCGGACGGGCGGGGCTCAGTTGGCACCGCGTTTCACTGAATCGCCGATATCTTCGATGGCGTCTTTGATGCCCTCATTGGGTCGCGCGTCGAGGGCGTCGTCGATTTCTCTTCCGATCTTTTCGCCGGGACCGTCGTTGTCATTGCAGCTGCTCAGGCTGAGGAAGGCGAGAGCAGTCAGAGGAAGGATCAGGAGATGGAGTTTGTTGTTCATGGGATTTGGTAGGTTGAATTGCTCAACGAAATTTTACTTCGCAGGAGTCTTGCCAAAAGGAGTAGTCGTTCCTTTTCAATGAGTTATATGCTTTTCTCCGGAATCCAAGCGAGCTATTTCAGGCACTTTGCACGAAATTCCGTGCAAAACGGATGATGGTGCGAAAGTGAGCTTGAGAGTGTATTCCCGTTTTGCCCTTCTCCGTCCCCGATGCCAGACTATTCCCTTATCATCCCCGCCTACAACGAGGCGGAGTTCCTGCCGACTACCCTCGCGGCGGCGCGTCAGGCGATGGCCGCTGCGTCCTGGTCGGGGGAGCTGATTGTGGTGGACAACAACTCAAGCGACACCACCTCCGCAGTGGCGCTCGCGCATGGGGCGGATCGGGTGGTCTTCGAGCCGCACAACCAGATCGCCCGGGCTCGCAATGCGGGCGCGGCGGCGAGTGAAGCTGCCTGGCTGGTCTTTGTCGATGCCGATACGCGGATCCCTCCGGACTTGCTCCAACTCGCGCTCAAGGCCCTCTCTTCGGATGCCGTCGCCGGCGGCGGGGCTCGCGTCACCATGGAGGAAAGGGTCACTCCGATGGTCGCCTGGCTGGTCAGAACGTGGAACGGGATCTCGCGCAGTTGGAACTATGCGGCGGGCAGCTTTTTCTTTTGTCGACGGGATGCCTTCGACGCTGCCGGCGGTTTCGAGGAAAAGGTCTATGCCGGGGAGGAAGTCTGGCTGGCTCGGCGGATCAAGGCCTGGGCGAAAGCGCGAAGGATGAGTTTTTTCATCATCGACGAACCACCCGTGATCACTTCGGGACGCAAGTCGGACTGGTTCACCACCGGCGACTTCGTGCGGCAGTTGGCCATTCTGTTTTTGCTGCCGTGGGCGACCCGGAGCAAACGACTTTGTGCGTTGTGGTATCGGAGACCGGATGCCGCGCCGCGAGGGATTGATCCGGATCAGGGTCCGCTAGATTGAGCGCCCTCCGCAAAAGTCTCGCCGAAGCGGCGATGCCCGGTTGCCCCTAAGCGATTCCCCGGTATCTTCGCCCCCATGCATTCCTTCCACTACCAAAACGGGGCGCTCCATTGCGAAGATGTTGATCTTGAGGCCCTCGCCTCGACTCACGGGACTCCGACGTATGTTTATAGCAAGGCGACGATTTTGGACCATTACCACCGCCTCGCCGATGCGATGAAAGGGATCGACTGCCGGATCTGTTACGCGACGAAGGCCAATTCGAATCTCGCCGTGCTTCAGGTTTTGGCTCGGGCCGGGGCTGGTTTTGACATTGTCTCGGGGGGCGAATTGTTCCGGGTTGAACGCGCTGGTGGCGATCCGGCTCTCTGCACCTTCGCCGGAGTTGGCAAAACCCGGGCCGAGATCGAATATGCCCTTCAGCGCGGCATCTATTGCTTCAATGCCGAAAGCGAAGCCGAAGTGGCCTTCATCAACGAAGTAGCCGGATCTCTCGGGATGATCGCTCCGGTGGCCCTGCGGGTGAATCCCAATGTGGACGCCCAGACTCACAAGTATATCTCGACGGGGAAAAGTGAGAACAAATTCGGGATCGATTTCTCCATCATTGAGGAAGCCTACGCGCGAGCTGCCAAGCTCCCGAATATCCGCCTGCGCGGACTGCAGATGCATATCGGCTCGCAACTTACTTCGGTGAAACCTTTCGCGGAAGCGGTGGCCAAGGTCGCCCCATTGGTGGCCGAGCTGAAGAGCCTCTACCACATCGAGTTTTTCAGCATCGGAGGAGGCATCGGCATCGTCTATCAGGACAGCTTCGCCAGCGGACCGAGAACCTGGTGGGATGTGCGCGAGGAGAAACCACTCACGGTGGAGGAATACGCTGGGCGTTTACTTCCTCTGCTGAAACCGCTCGGGCTCAAGATCATCCTTGAGCCGGGGCGTTTCATGGTCGGCAATGCCGGAGTTCTGCTCAGCGAAGTGCTCTACGAAAAACGCGGTTCCGCCAAGGTTTTCAAAATCGTTGATGCTGGAATGAATGATCTTATCCGCCCCGCGCTTTACGAGGGGCACCATGAAATCGTTCCTTTGAAAGAACCTTCCTCTTCCGCGAAAGAAACCGTCGATGTGGTCGGTCCGGTGTGCGAAAGCGGCGACTTCTTCGCCCAGAATCGCGAACTCCCCGCCCTGCAAAGCGGAGATCGCATCGCCCTGCTGAGCGCGGGGGCTTATGGCTTCGTGATGGCCTCGAACTACAACTCAAGGCCTTTGCCGGCGGAAATTCTAGTGGATGGTGCCCAGGCCCATCTGGTGCGGGCGCGGCAGAGTCTCGAGGATCTGGTGGCGGGCGAGACTTTGCTTGCTTGAGTCAGGTGATGACTCACTCGTCAGCCAGACCGGTCCAGGGATAGTCATCATACCACTCGGTCACGACCAAGGGCTGCATCGTGATTCCGTGGGCACCTGTTCCCAGCGGCAATCCAGGCGACGCGTCACATGTTGTTCGCAGTCCCGAAAAGCCGCCTCGATTTCATTGCCAGGGACCTTGTTTTGCGTTCGATTCACCCAAAAGGGGATCAGCGACTCCTCTTTAAAAACCGCAAGGAGCTGGCGTGCCAGGACCCGCCCTGACCCGTCACGGAAGTAGCGTTTGTTGATGTCGAGGGTATTGGCCATCCCTGCGTGCTGATTGCAAGCACCGAGTCCGGAGCGAAGAGTTCGCCCCAATAGGCCTCCTCAAGATGGATCAATTCGACCTGGATGAGATCGATCAGGAAGCTGGTAAGACGATCAGCGAACTACTCGCGGCTGTGGACCGGCACGACACCTTGCAGGGGGCGGCATCCGCTGACATGCTCGCACAAAGGTGGGGGCGGGCAAATTTGAAGACAGCAACTCAAGGATTCTAGAACTGGAACCTGCACCATACTGGAACCAGCACCATACTGGAACCAGCACCATACTGGAACCAGCACCATACTGGAACCAGCACCATACTGGAACCAGCACCATACTGGAACCAGCACCATACTG
>Ga0163144_10006580_pt1 | contig 25602 bp, 14 predicted proteins | sample OliLak19BULKMAT1_FD_123175 | JGI IMG/M metagenome (GOLD analysis project Ga0163144, IMG submission 123175) | Freshwater microbial mat bacterial communities from Lake Vanda, McMurdo Dry Valleys, Antarctica - Oligotrophic Lake LV.19.BULKMAT1 | ecosystem: Environmental > Aquatic > Freshwater >... | reverse complement strand
TGGAGCGAACGAATTTGGGAGCATGCGTCGCGTGAGATTGTACCGGGAAGGCAAAAAAAAGGACTATGACGTGACGAACCCCCAATTCATGGCAATTCCCTTGCAGCGGAATGACACCATTGAAGTGCCGCAGAAGACGCCTTGGGGAACTTGAACCCCACATTCTCAAAATTTTGGGTCAATTTTCGCGATAGAATGTCTTGAATGCCATGGAGTTCCCTTCAATCCCAAATTGGATCCGACTGGTTTGCCTCCTGTTGGTGCTTGGTTCAGCGAAGGCAATTGAACTTCCTCCCGAGCCACTTGCCGCACTTGCCAGTGGTGATTTCAAATCGAGGGAAAACGGTCAGAACGAGATACTTGCTTGGGCGCGGTTGCAACCCGAAGCTTCGATGGAGGAACTCCTGAGATATTCCCGGGATTCTAAAGATCCAGAAGTGAGAGAGCGATGCATGGCCGTTCTCCGGGAATTGGTGATGGATCAGTATATGAGCGAGGGGCCGGGATTCCTGGGAATCGGGTTCGAATACCGCGCGGGCGTCATACCGGAAGTGGCCAAGCCGTCTCATGCCATCCGCGTGAAAAGTGTGAGTCCGGATACTCCTGCTGAGAAAGTCGGATTGCAGGCGGACGATTTGATCGTTTCGCTGAATGGGAAGGGCTGGACTGACGCGTCGGCGGCGTTGGATTTCGCAAAACAAGTCGCATCAGTGAAGCCGGGAACCAAGGTCAAATTGATGATTTTCAGGGATGCCGGACTGATTGAGAAGGAGGTCGTTTTGACGAGGCGGCCGTTGTATGCGGACAGGTTCGCTTTCGGCGACCTCAACGGCTACGATCCGGAAGCCGACGAGCGGGCGGCCAGGGATGCCTATTTCAAGGAGTGGCTAAGCGAAAGAAAGTCGCGGCAGTGAAGCTCTTTCAGGTTTTAGAAATCGACAATGCCGGATGTCGTGGCACTTTCTTGAAACATTCCAAACCCCGTTCCGTTTGAATTTTATGATAATTTCCTGGTTTCGAAGAGCGTCGTCCGCCGTGGCATTGATGGTGATTTCTTGTTCGGCATGCGCCCAGCAGGCTGACTTCAATGAAGTGGGCAGGCAGATGGCGATCATGCTTCAAAATAGCCATTTCGCCCGATTGCCCTTCAATCCGGAGCTCAGCCATCGATTCCTCGATGACTACCTCAAGGATCTCGATTTCCAACGACTCTATTTTACCCAAGAGGATGTGGATGTCTTTGAAGAGAAGTATGGCGACAAGTTGCATACGCTTTTGCTGCATGGAAACAGCATTCCCGCTGCGACCGAAATCTACAGGGTTTTCGAGGAGCGGGTGGAGCAGCGTGTCGCGCTCGCGGAAGAACTGTTGAATGGGGAAGATTTCGATTTCACGGAGAATGATTCGGTGATGATGAGTCGCAAGGATGCCCCATGGCCTGCCAATGACAAGGTCGCCGCTGACCTCTGGCGTCTCCAGATCAAGGAGGCGGTTTTGGGTGAAACCCTGCGTCGTGAACTGCTCGCGAAGCTTTCCAAGGAACAAGGGAAGCCTGATCCAGGTGTTGCGGACCGCAGCCCGAAGGAAAAGGTTTCGCTGCGTTACAAGCGGTTCTTGAGCAGCGTGAAGGACGTGGACGACGAGGAGATCGCCAATTATTTCCTCAGTGCCATCGCCAGTGCCTATGACCCGCATACTGACTACATGAGTTTCCGGGAGATGAACCGCTTTAAGGATGGGATGAAGAATGAACTGGTCGGCATCGGGGCTTTGCTCCAGGGCGAGGAAGATGGGGCCACCAAGATCAAGGGTATCGTTGTGGGTGGTCCGGCGGATCGCGAGCGAGATCTCAAGCTGAACGACCGCGTGGTGGGCGTTGACACACTCAACACCGGAAATCCAGAGGATATGGTCGATATCATGTTCATGAAGATCGACAAGGTGGTTGATTACATTCGAGGCCAGGAAGGGACTTCTGTAGCTTTGAAGGTTGAACCTGCGGGCGGTCCTGCGGGGGAAACCAAAATTGTCGTTATCCCGCGTGGCAAGGTTGAGATGAAGGATGAGCAAGCCAGCGGCGAGTTGATCGAAATGAAGGGCGAGCAAGGCGCTCCCCATCGCATGGGGGTGATCACTCTTCCTTCGTTCTACGCTGATTTTGAAGAGGGCAAGATCCGCTGTTCCGTGGACGTGGAGCGGATTCTCAAGCGGCTGATCGACGAGAAAATCGACGGACTGATCCTCGATCTCAGGGGAGACGGGGGAGGCTCCTTGGAGGAAGTCCGGCGGATGACCGGCTTTTTCATCGACAGTGGTCCGATAGTTCAGGTCAAGAACACCTTGGGCCAAGTGCAGGTGAAGGATTCAGACAGTGGCAAGGCAATGTACACGGGTCCCATGATGGTGATGATCGACAAGAGCAGTGCCTCAGCCAGCGAAATCCTCGCAGGTGCGTTGCAGGATTTCAATAGGGCTGTCATCATTGGAGACTCCTCGACGTTCGGCAAAGGAACGGTCCAACAACCGATGGACATTGGCCGCATGCTGCCGCTTTTTGCGGCTAGGAATCGTGCGGGCTACCTGAAGGTGACGATCCAGAAGTTCTATCGACCTTCGGGATCCTCCACTCAGATGGATGGCGTTGTCCCCCAGATCGTGGTTCCCAGCGTATCCGATGCCATGGACGTGGGGGAGCAGTTTCTGGATCATGCCTTGGAGCATGTTCGGATCCGGCCAGCAGCGAACTTCAAGCCGCTCGACGCCCAAGGTTTGTTCATCCCGCGTTTGCAGGAGTTGAGCCTCGAGCGTCGCAAGGACAATAAGGATTTCACTTATATCGTTGAGGATGTCTTCAAGGCCAAGAAGCGGTTTGATGCCAATGTGATTTCACTCAACAAGGCGACTCGTGAAAAGGAGTTGACGGAGTCAGACTTACTTCAAAAGCAACGCAACCTGGAGCGCAGAACCCGCTTCACGAAGATGGCTGAGCAAGACAAGAAATCGATGATCTTCTACAAGATCACACTCGAGGATCTGGAGAAGGGCGCTGACCTCAAGCCATACAATCCTGCGGACGAGAATGCCAGCTTCATGCGACGGGCCAAGGATGAGACCGAGGATCTTGATCAGACTCCCAAGTGGCCGACCGGACTGGATCCGTTGAAGAGGGAGTCGCTGGCAGTCTTGAGGGATCTCGCCGAACTCACCGAGAATGCCCGTCTTGCGGGAATGTTGAAGGGAAACTCTGACATCCGCTGATGACGGAAATCTCGCGGAATCTTGAGAAAATACATGCGCGGATCGATGCCGCGTGCGCGCGAGTGGGACGAACGAGCGATTCTGTCGAGTTGGTTGCCGTATCCAAAACGTTCTCCAAGGATTCAGTCAGGGAGGCGCTTGTTGCGGGACAGTTGGTGTTTGGAGAGAGCAAGTTGCAGGAGGCTGAGCTGAAGATTGCCAACCTACCGGGATCCTTGCATTGGCACTTCATTGGCAGGGTCCAGCGCAACAAGGTCAGGAAACTGCTCCAAAATTTCGAGGTGATCCATGCCATCGATTCCCTGAAGCTGGCCTCCTATGCCAATGGGATTGCCCACGAACTTGGCCTGTTTCCGAAAATCTTCCTTCAGGTGAACGTGGGCCGCGAGGTGTCGAAGGGCGGCTTCAGCCAGGATGACTTGCGTTCGGATATGGAGAGTCTTCTGGCATTGGATCGGCTGGAGATCATGGGCTTGATGTGCATTCCCCCGGAAGGGCCGGATGCGGAATCAGCCCGACCTTGGTTCGAAGAGCTGCGCAAGCTGCGGGATGTCCTTGAACCCGGGTTCGATGTCAGGCTGCCCGCGCTGAGCATGGGAATGAGCGGGGATTTTGAAATTGCCATCGAGGAAGGCGCGACCCATGTGCGCGTCGGCTCCGCAATCTTCGGGAAACGATCCTATCAGGTGGACGGAGAACTCGGATAGGGTAAAGGTTTTGCAATGACAATCGTCCTTGAAAATGCCGCGATCATTGGAAATGAGCTGGCTCTCTCGTTTGCAGATGGCTCCGAAATCTTTCTGGAACTCTCCATGCTACGCCGCGCCTGCCCTTGCGCGGTTTGCCAGGGCGAACCCGACGCCTTGGGGAGGGTGCTTCGACCAACGGTTGAGCATGGTCAAAATGCTTATGTCCTCCGGAAATTCGAGATAGTCGGTGGCTACGCGATCCAGCTCTACTGGGGGGACGGTCATTCTACCGGAATCTACAGCTACAGCTACATGAAGCGGTTGGCCGAGCTTCCGCCATCCTAACAACTTGGCTGACAGGGAATTGAAATCAAGTGTTGGCAGCCCAAGACGACCTGGCATCATTCCCGCTTCTTTCGCCGAAGGAAGTGATGGCTTTCAATGCCGTTGGATGGAGCACCCTGACCTCCGCGCTTGAGCACTTTCCGAAGCGATACGAGGACCGTCGCCGGTTCGATGCATTTCCCAATCAACCGACACCCCATCCCGTTTGTCTTCGAGGCATGGTGATCGATGCCGCCAGCAAGTATTTCGGTCCGGGGCGGAAATTCTACGAGGCAGTTGTCATGGATGGGGCTGGCGGTGTGTTTGGATCGGGAAAAATCACCTGTCGTTGGTTCAACATGCCGTTCATCAGCAAGGTGGTGGCGGCAGGGCATGAAGTATGCGTCTATGGTAGGGTCAAGGAATACAACGGGCGCCTGATCATCGATCATCCGGAGTTTGAGATCTTGCGGGACGACGAGAAGGAATCCATCCACCTCGAACGGATCGTTCCGATCTATAGGAATATCTCCGGGATCGCCCAACGTCGGTTGCGGGAAATTCTCAATCAGATCCTGCAACAGGTCGATCCCGTCTCATTGGATCCGTTATACGATGTGAGCGGTGGATCCAGCAGGTCACAGGCATTTGAAAATGTGCATTTCCCGGACTCCCCGGAGCAGGCTGATGCTGCCAGACGACGTTTCGCTCTGGAGGAATTTTTCGCGCTCCAGCTCAATGTCGTTTGGAGGAGAGCCCGCTATCGGGAGCAATCCGGACGCATCCTGGGGAAAAACACCAGGTATCTGAAGGAGTTTTACCAAAATCTGCCCTTTGATCTAACGAATGCGCAGAAGCGTTCGATCAAGGAAATCCTCGCGGACATGCGAACCCCGCGGCCGATGAACCGCCTCCTGCAGGGTGACGTGGGATCGGGAAAAACCTTCGTGGCCATGGGGGCCATGTTGCTGGCGATCGGTTCCGGCTGTCAGGCGGCGCTCATGGCACCTACCCAGATCCTCGCGGAGCAGCACTATCTGACATTCAGGCAATGGCTTGAACCGATTGGGATACGGGTTGCATTGCGAACAGGAAATCGCGGTGAAACCAATCATCTTGAAATCGAGGGAGATCCACAAATCATCATCGGGACCCACGCGCTGCTGTACGACTCGGTTTCATTTCGTGACTTGGGTTTTGTGGTGATTGATGAACAGCACAAGTTCGGCGTTGCCCAACGGGCTTCGTTGATCTCCCAAGGGCTTGTGCCCGATGTGCTGGTCATGACCGCCACACCCATTCCCCGGACGCTGACGATGACGGTTCATGGGGATCTCGATGTGTCACTGTTGGACGAGAAGCCCGCCGGACGGGCAAAGATCATCACCGCGGTCCGGGTCGGTGCGAAGCAATCGGACATCACCAAATTTGTGAAATCCCAGCTAGCAGAAGGACGGCAGGCCTATCTGGTGTATCCGCTTGTGGAAGAGAGCGAATCGTTGAAGGCGGAGTCCGCCACCGAAGCATATGGAAAGTGGAAGAAGCGCTTGGGCGGCTATGAAGTTGGCATGATCCACGGGAAGCTTCGACCGGAGGAAAAGGAAGAGATGATGCGAAGGTTCCGGGAGGGAGAGGTCGCCGTGCTCATTGCCACCACCGTTATCGAGGTCGGCGTGGACGTGCCGAATGCCAGTGTGATGATCCTCCACCATGCCGAACGGTTCGGGCTTGCCCAAATCCACCAGCTCCGGGGCAGGATCGGCCGCGGGGAGCACAAGGGTTACTGCGTGCTCCTGACTGACGGAAAGAGTCCGGAAGCTCTGGAGAAACTCAAGGTTCTGGAACAAAGCTCCGACGGGTTTGAAATCGCCGAGGCGGATCTCCGCTTGCGGGGGCCCGGCGATGTCCTCGGCACGGTTCAGAGCGGTTTGTCGGACCTGCGATTTGCGGAATTTCTAGCAGACCTGCCGTTGCTTCGGAAGGCCCGGGAACTTGCGGAAGAAGTGCTGGCCGAGGACCCGGGGTTGAATGACATCCATCGCAAGTTGCGGATGATGATCCAAAGTCACGTTGCCTCGGGCGAGGTGGCTGGAAGCGCGTGAAATTGATCGGATTACCTTTCCACAATCCGATAGATCGGCCCGGTCATATCCACGATGTAGAGTTCCCCCCCGTCGTCTTCCGCAAATGACGGGATCAGGTTGATCCGCCCTCCATCCGGCTGAAGCGCCTTGGTGTGATCCTGGAAATCGGTGGCCTTGCCATTCCCGAGCACAAATGACCAGATCCGGGGATTCTGATAGTCGGCGAAAACATAGCGCCCCTGAAGTTCCTCGATCTTCCCCCGATAGACGTATCCGCCTGTCACCGACAATCCTTCATTGTCCTTGTTGCCGTGATTGTAAACGTACACCGGATCAACTGCTCCCTTAGGCATCGGCCCCCCCGTGCCCTTTTGTGGCGTTTCCTTGTTTCCTTCGCGCAATCTCCAGCCGTAGTTGGCTCCAGCTCCTTTTACATGGGGCATGTAATTGATTTCCTCCCATTGATTCTGCCCTACATCGCCGATCCAGAAGTCATCGGTTTTCCGGTCGAATGAGCAGCGCCACGGATTGCGGAGACCGTATGCCCAGATCTCGGGCTTCGCGCTCTTGTCCTTCACGAATGGGTTGTCAGCGGGAACCGTGTAGCCCGTTTCAGGGGAGACGTCGATACGTAGGATCTTTCCAAGGTAGCTCTCGAGCAACTGTCCATGATTCTCGGGATCGTTCCCGGAGCCTCCGTCTCCATTAGCGATGTAAAGCATGTTGTCCGGCCCGAATCCAAGCCAACCACCGTTGTGGTTTCGATAGACGGAAGGATACTTCATGATTACTTCGCCACTCTTTGGATCGGTGGTCTTTTTGTCATTCGATGTGAATCGAACAATGCGCGTGAGCATCTCCTTCGTGTCATCGGTGTAGTTCACGTAGTAGCGCCCGCTATTGAGGAAATCGGATGCGAACGCGAGTCCTAACAGGCCTTCCTCGTTGCCCTTGCGGCTGACATCTCCGCGAATGTCGAGAAACGGCTCTTTATCGCGTTCTCCTGTCTTCAGATCGACGATCCAAACCTGGCCGGCTTGCTCCACCACCCACATCTTGTCCGTCACGCCTTTTGGAACTCCAGCCCATATCGGCCGCTCGAATCCCTTGGCCACGAGTTCCACTCCGATCTCCGCGTGGGATTGGGGAGCAACTGAGAGCAAAGCGGCAATGATTGAGATCCTTATAAACATTGATGAAATTTTAAGCTGGCTGCGCCTCCATACAAGGGGCAACCGAAGGAATCTTTCAGAAGTATGACTCTTTCATTCTCTATTTCAATCCGGCTTATCCCGGCGCTTCCACCGAAAGCCGCTTACTTACAAAATCATTCGGAGGCGGCCCCGACGGTCGGTCTTCATGATGGAGTCATTCATAGCAATCATGGATCGCTGCGATATGACTGCTATGTTACGATTCCGTCCAGAAGCTTTATATGGCGCTCGGGGTTCCGCTTGCTCCGTCGCTGCCGGTGCGAATGATCGTGGAGGTTGATATTTCGCCGGAAACTGGCGGGTGGACAAGAGTGTCCTCCCTCCCTATTTTTTCGCCGTGTCCCTTGTCACGAACATCTCCACCTACCGCTTCGCCGAACTCATCGGTCTCAAAAACTTGCGTGAGGAATTGATCAGTTTTAGCAAGGCCCGCGAACTCAAGGGGACTATTCTGCTTAGCAGCGAGGGCATCAACCTGTTCGTTGCCGGAGCAGCGGAATCCATCGAAGCCCTGCTGGAGAAACTCCGGGCCATACCCGGCCTTGAGGGGCTGGAGCCCAAGGTCAGCATCAGCGACAAGCAGCCGTTCAACCGCATGCTCGTCCGCATCAAGAAGGAGATCATTTCCTTCGGCATGGAGAGCATCCGCCCCGCCAACTACACGTCGCCGAAGATCGCTGCCACGCAATTGAAGCAATGGCTGGACGAAGGAAAACCCGTCACCTTGCTCGACACACGCAACGACTACGAGGTGAAGCTCGGCACCTTCAAGGGCGCGATCATTCCGAACATCAACACCTTCCGTGAATTTCCGGATGCGGTTAGAAAACTGCCGGAGGAACTCAAGGATCAGCCGGTGGTCATGTTCTGCACCGGCGGCATCCGTTGTGAGAAGGCCGGCCCCTTCATGGAGCAGGAAGGCTTTCGGAATATCTATCAACTTGACGGCGGCATCCTGAAATACTTCGAGGAATGCGGCGGCGATCACTACGATGGCAAGTGCTTCGTCTTCGACCAGCGCGTCGGCGTGGATCCGGGACTTCAGGAATCCGGCCACGCCATTTGTTTCGCTTGCCAGTCACCGCTCGATGCCGCCGATCAGGCAGACCCGCGCCATGTCGTGGGCGTGAGCTGCCCGCATTGTTTTGTCAGTGCCCCGGAAAAGATGGCAGCAAGGATAGCCCGGCTTCATGGGGCGATCTCCCGCATCACGAATCCATTGCCTGGTTCGATGCTGTTGGAAAACCGGCGTCCGGTGAATGTCCCGGCCGCCTACGAGGGGCACACCCTGTTGGAAACCTTGACCGGCGTCTTTCCCCAGGTTTCTGCCGAGGAATGGGAGTCGCGCTGCGATGCCGGCCGCTTCGTCAACTACGGCGGAACCATCCGCGGCAAGGATCACCGCGTGCGTGGTGGCGAGCGGATCGTCCAAGTGTTTCCACCTGCCGTGGAACCTCCCGTCTCGGCGGACATCCGTATCCTCCATGAGGACGTGGCGATCCTGGTCGTGAACAAGCCCGCCCCGTTGCCGATGCACCCGAGCGGCCGGTTCCACCGCAACACGCTCCAGCACATCCTCAACGAGGTTTACTCACCGAAATACCCACGCCCGGTCCACCGGCTTGATTCTAACACGACTGGGCTAGTCCTCTTCGCCCGCACCCGCCATTTCTGCCGCCTGCTCCAGAACCAGTTCCTCGAAGGGTCTGTTAGCAAGCGCTACCTGGTCCGCGCCGCCGGCCATCCCGCGCAGGATTTCTTCTTCTCGGAAGCTCCCATCTCATCCGGCCCCGATGTCATGGGCACCCGTGGCATTGATGAAAGCGACGGCCTCGCCTCACGGACAGACTTTCAGGTCATCGAACGCCGCGCGGATGGCACCGCCCTGCTGGAAGCGAAATTGGGCACCGGCAGGACGAACCAGATCCGCGTCCATCTCTGGCAGCTCGGATTCCCGGTCGTCGGGGATCCCGCCTATCTTCCTAACGGGGAAATCGGGGACAGGCAGACTCTCGATGTGGACTCCCCGCCGCTTCAGCTCCACGCGTGGAAACTGAACTTCCGACATCCCTTGTCTGGAGAGATGATGGAGTTCGAAGCCGCGCGTCCCGATTGGTCTTGTTAGCAAACTACCGGATGATGTTGATCGAGGAAACGCGTTCCACGTTGTCACGTTCGGAGACGATCACGGTCAGCACGCCCTTGGAGGAATCCGCCGCCACCTCGGTCTTCGCCGAGTCATGGGAGATCACCCGCCAGTTGGTGAAATCTTCCACGATGCCTCCGCTCTCCCGGAAGGACGAGGAGAATTGCGTCACGAATCCTTCAACAAACTTCTCCTTCTCAACGGCGGAGTTCAACAAGGTGTAAGCCGCCCCCGTGTTGGTTCCCAGCGAGGTGAAGACCGGCCAGTCAATCTTATCCTTAACCGCCGAGTCGCCTCTCACCAAGCCCCCGAACGTTTCGCGCGCCAATGAGACATCGCCCGCGATTTCTGCCTTTTTGCAACTTGAAATCAGCAAAGACGCGACAATGGCAAACAGGATGGAGTAAGGTTTCATGATTTCAAAACCTCCTTGCAATCGATGTGCCGCGCCTGGAATCCCGCAATCATCGGGGGCGCATGCATCCCTGCCGTGATGATTTGCAACATGATCATGCATTCTACCGCTCTTCATGAGGCTGAAGAGCCCCGCGAAATGCCATAAGTCCCCGTGATTCAGGGGATGTTGTCCGTGGCATGGTTCTTGCGAGATGCCACAGGACGTCGCATTCCGGCTTAAAACCATAAACCCCACCACACATTATGATGACAACCTTAGAACAAGTTTACTTCGACCAGCTCCGCGATCTCTACAGCGCGGAAAGCCAGTTGATCGCCGCTCTACCTGAAATTGCCGAACAGGCCACTTTTCCGGAACTCCGGGACGCATTCAACGGCCATCTTGAGGAAACCCGCAAACATGCGGAACGCCTCCTCGTTCTTTTTAACAAGCACGGGCTCACCAGTGATGCCGTCGTCTGCGATGCCATGAAGGGTCTGCTGAAGGAAGCCAAGAAGCACGTTTCGGAAACCGAGCCTGGTGATGTCAGGGACGCAGTGATCATTGCTTCCGCCAACCGGATCGAGCACTATGAAATTGCTGGCTACGGAGTTGCCAAGGCATTTGCAAGCACCTTGGGATTCGGTGACGATGCGGATCTGCTCGACGAGACCCTTCAGGAAGAAGGTGATGCGGATCAGGCGATTACCAAGATCGCAACCGGAGGTCTCTTCGTTTCCGGCGTGAACGAGGCCGCAAGCCACGTGTGAGAGAGTTCCGCGGATTCCCACTCCGGCCCCGAAAACACGGGTCCGGAGTTTTAAATTGGTCAAAGCACGGATTTCCACGATCTGCTTTTCCGCCTCTACCTCGCGAGGCGGAAAAAGCGGCGGCCGGTGGCAGGCTCGCGCCATTCGAAAAAGCCCGCCGGATGCAGTATTCCAGTGGAAACGGGAGACCAGTTGAGCAAGTCAATGGAAGTTTGGAGTTTCGCATCTTGCAACGAATCCGCCCATCGAACCACCGCAGTGGTTCTATCGCTTCCGTCAGACTCGATGGTGATGTAAAGTGCCAGTTCGCAAGCACCCGGGTTGGTGGCGAGTCGGAAGAATTCCTTGCCATTCGCCAAGGTGCGCCACTCGAAAAAATCGGCCTTCAGCGCGATCCCGCTGGTAACCGGAGACCAGATCTTCAGGTCTGGAGATGATTGGAGAATGGCCGCCGACAAGCTGGACGGCCAGGAGACCACCGCCTCGCGAGTACCGGAACCGTCTTCGATGCGGATGAAAAGCACCGGATCACAACCGTTTCCGGTGCCACCGGACGGGAAACTGGAGGCATCGCGAGGATCCGTGCCGGCTAGATATTCTTGCGATGAGGTGAATCCATCTCCATCGGGATCGCCATTCGGATCGGTGACCCCGAATGCCTTTTCCCAAGCGTCACCGAGGCCGTTTCCGTTAAAATCCACGGGCAGGGTTGGAGCCAGTGGCGACTGCGCGGTGAAACTGTATGCGGCGCTTGCGATTGGTGAGGCGGTGCCTTGAGCGGTATCGCCGGCATAGGCCTGGATGGTGGCGTTGCCGGCCAAATGAATGGTGTCCGTGTAGGGCAGCCACGGAGTGCCCTGTGAAAGTCGATAGAAGATGGTCGCGGACGGTGCATCGGTGGCCAGCTTGACCTGGAAATCCGCAATGGGATCGAGGAGTGTGACATCGTATTCACCGGGAACGGGCGAGAATCTAACCGGTGGCCGCGGATCGCCGGCAATGGCTGAAAAGGTGGCGAACGAAATGTCCGGTTGGAACTGGTTAGGCACCGCGAATTCACTGGTCCCGAAGGGCTCAACGGACTTGCTGAATGGAGATCCCAGACCTCCTGCGGCATCGAGGAATCGCAGGGCGTCGGCAGTGCGCGTGTAGCCTGCGCTGGAGACGGAGGTCGTCCAGTCTCCTGCCTTGAGCATCGACACGATTTTCGCGTCGGGATCGACGAAGGGTTCGGCGGTGAATACGAAAACCGTGGCGGAAGAGGAGAGCGCGTTTGGTGCTGCCCAGGTCCCCGAACCTGCCGGGACGTGGGTGCTGCCGTCGAAATCGTGACGCTGCCAACCTGTTGTATGACCTCCGATTCCCGCGGTTAGAAGCAGGTGTCCGCCAGCCAGCGAAGCGGCGGAGGTGAACCCCTCGCCCGGCGGTGCGGTGAATGTCTGGCGGGGGGCCGGCGGATTCGCTCCGTCGAAATCATAGAGGACCGCCGTCTCTCCTGCTCCGAAAATCACCAGCAACCAGGTGCCGCCCGGGAATTGCACCGTGCCAACCAGATGGATAGGCGCGCCAAGGTCGTAAGTGGTTCCGGAACTGAATTCAAATATCTCCGGCGTTGGTTCGGCGACCTGCCTTGCTTCAATTGTCGTCGCGCCGGGAGTGTAAAACAGGAAATCTGCCAGATTCGAGCCGCCGAAAAATCCGAACTGATAGTCTGAATCCGTGGCCAAACCGGCCGCCGTCGCCACCGTCGAGAGATCACCGCCGATGGCGCGGAATTCCGTATTTCCCGCGATGAATCCTCCGAATGGCCCGACGCCGGATTTCAGGAATACCCTGCGACCGTGGGAAAGCAGCGTATCAACCACGGTGAGCGGTTCTGGAGATAATTGAATGTGATCGACCCGTATCAGGGCGAGGCCATTGGCATCGGGCGGGGTGTTGGAATTGCTGGCGACCATCATGTCGTCATAGGCCGGCGGGAAGCCCGGAGCCGGAACATCGAGCACGGCCAGCGCGGACGGACCGAGTCCGGTCTGTGGGGCGGCGTAAGGTGGATCATTGTTGAGAAGGAGGTTCACGCCATTCCAGTCCGGCGCGGTCACCGCGAGCGTGTCGGGACCGGGTCGCAGGATTTTGCCAACGCCGATCGCGGTGGGATGTGCGACTCCCGTCGGACGGGATTCGCCGGTGGCAAATGATCCGTCAGCCGCTTGAGTCAGCACCCGGAAGCTGCCGGTTTCCCGATCCACGATGACGAAATCCCGCAGGCCGTCGCCATTGAAGTCCCCGGATGAGGACAGTTCGATCTCCGTTTCCAGCGCGAACGGAAGTTGGCCAAAGACGGGCAAGGCCAGGATGAGAAATGCGAGGAGAGTTTTCATCGCGATCAGAAGTTGGCCTCGATGGTGATTTCCCCGGCATCGACGACCGAGTCCACCTCGCCGTCATCGCGGAAACGAACGAGGTAATAATGGTAGGCCGCGCCTTCGATGGCGGGCTGGGTGTCCAGCAGGAAAATATCGAGGACATCGGGACCGCCGGGGACCGGGCGGTAGCGGAAGCCGATGAAGGGATCGAAAATCAGGGCGTATCCGCTGCCGCCGCCAATGAAGATCCGCTCAAAGGCGATCGCCTTGACCAACGGAGAAACCTGAATGGTGTCGCCGGTGACCTCCGGGAAGACGGCGTTGGCGACCTGGCGGCGGTACATCACCGCCGGCAGCAGGCGCTTGGATCCGGGTTTTCCGAGGTGGAGATAGTCGTTCGGATCGACGCCCGACTGGTAGAGGGTCAACGGATCCTGGGCCGCATGGGGCAAATCAAACTCTTCAATGATCGGATATTCGCCGATCTTCACTCCGGCGGGGTAGGGAAAGCCGCCATCGTAGGGATAATCGACATGGTTGAGTGCCTCGGCCTTGACCAGCGGGTGGAATTCCACGGCGGCGGAGAGCGGGCGGGCGGGCCATGGGACTTTCGGCTCCACACCGACGATCGGCGGCGGCGGCGGGTTGCGCCAGACGAAGTCGAACTGCTCGGACGGCCCGCTTTCGCCGCCGGTGGTGCCGATCGCCTTGACCCAGATCTTGTAGGAAACGTTGCGCTGGACTTTCGCCGTGACGGTGAAGTCCGGACCGGGTTGGAAGGTGGGTCCTCCGACCCGGCCGGTGGAGAAGCGGTTCGAGGCGAAGACCGAAAGCCTCGCGTCAAGCCGCGAATCGAAGACCTGGTGGCGTTCCTTGACGTTGACTATGGTGGCCAGGAGCAGTTCATCGAAGGTCGGCGGCGGCGCTCCGGTTTCCTGCGGTTCCATGAAAACAACGAAGCGCTCGACGCCGACCGGCGGGCAGAACCAGCCAAGCGAAACCTTGGCGACACCGTTTTCGAGCAGCGGCTTCGGTTCCTGCAACACCGGCGTCGGTGGCGTGGCGACGAGGTTCACGCATTGGGCGATCTGGGCGAGCGGGCTGGCATTTCCGTTGCGGTCGATCATTTGTGCGAAATAGACGGCGCGGCCGGAGGAGACGGGCAGCGACCCATCCTCATGGCTGATTTCCTTGACGGTGGCGGAGGCGTAGGGGCCTTCGCCTTGGGCGATGAGGGTGGTCGGGCCGTCGTCGATGCGGCGGTAGATGCGGTATTCGTTGGTGCCCTCGGTCATGCAGACGCGCAGCGGCACCGGGACGAGACCGCCGCCATTGGCGACGCGCTGATGGGAGCAGCGTTGCGCGGGCGGGATTGCTGCGAGGATGCGCAGGGCGCGGAACGCTTCTCCGGCACCGGTCGGCACAGCGACCTTACCCATGGCGACGAATGCACTTCCGCGGTCCAGCCATTGGCCGCCGCTGAAACGCTGGAGGACGACCGGCGCGTCTTCGGAGGCGAGGACATTGTAAACCGTGTAGCCGTTGCCATTCGTGCCGACGGAGGCGCTGCCAAGAGGGACGGATGCGACGAGTTGGTTGCGCAAGGCTCCGGTCGGGGGAGGATCGGACATGGAACAGGCGCAGGAGGTGAAATTCAGGACCCTCCGCGAGGGTGCTGCGACGAAGGAGAAATTGGCCGTGGCGATCCCGCTTTCCGCTCCGGCGTCGGTTCCGACAGTGCATTCGAGCGTGGCATTCGCCGGGGCGACCTTGGTGCGGATCAGAAACTCGGTTTCCACGGGCGGCTCGGCAGAATCGAACTCAGCCGGGAAATACACGCGAACCGGCTCCTCCAATTGGACGGTACCCCGGCGCAAGCGGAACTGCGCCCAGACGACGCCGGCATTTTCCCGGCGGCAAGTGGCGCGGACGCGGTATTCGATGTTCGCCGCTCCCGCCGGACCGGCTTCCGTGGCCGAGCTTTGCAGCGCCACAGCGGCGAGCGGGACATTGGTATCCGTGCTGCAAATTGGCGGTGGCAGGGGCGCGCCGGTTTTCCGGATGCAGGCGAAAATCGGTGGGCTGGGGTCCGAGTAAATGGGGCCGCAGGCTCCATCGAACACCGCGCGGACCACATACCAGCAGGTGTTTCCCGCTGCGCTGACACAGGGCGAGGGATCGGTGAAGGTCGGCTGCTGGCCATGCAGCACACTGGCAAACGGGACCAGTAGCGAAGGGGTATAGCGCTCGAGATTGGCACCGTCGTTGACATTGCCACCGATCTGCGGGTCGCCGGTAGAGAGGCCGCGGATGATTTCATAGCGGCTCGTGACAAGCTCCGGATTGTCAGGGGCGTTGGCGGTCCAGCTCAGGATCATCGGGTCGCTCGCGACTTGATTCGCTTCGTCGAACTCATGCTCGCAAACCGCCGCAAGGCCGGTCGGCGCGGGTGGAGGGAGACGGTGGCAAGCGATGGCAGCACCGCCTTGCGAGACATCGCCATCGCGACCGAGCAAGTCACGGGCAGTGACGAAATAACGGTAGGTCGCCCCGTCCGCGAAGGGCGCGCCCAGCGCTTGCCCGGCGGCGTTCTTCTTGGATCGGTCGTTGTCGTCGATGAGGAAAAAAGTCCTCGGATCGCTGGTGAAATCCGCGATATCGGTGGTGGAGTAAAGTTTCGAGGCGAACAGGGCACCGGTGTTGATGCGCCGGACATTTCCCGGTTGAGTGCTGGCGAGCTGGAGCAGCGCGGCGGTGTTTGGAGACCCCACGTCGTAGCCTTGGGAAATGGCGAATGCCTCGGGCATGCGATAGAGATTGAAGCCAAGGCTGAGCAGTGACTTGCGTCGCAGATCGTCCGGCTGCGACCAGCGAAGCTTGATGTTCAGATGGCCGGTCTGGGTGAGATCCGGTACCTCCACCGGTTCGCCCGGCGCGGGCAAGGGCTGTGCCTGACCGGCTAGGAACGAAACCCGCCCGACCACCCCGATGTCCACGCAGGCCACCGGGTCGAAGAGCCGGATCTCCAAGGTCACTTCCTGGCCAACCGCGACGTCCAGCGGTCCGCCCCAGGCGAGTCCGCATGCCATGGCGATGGCGGGAGAACCGGTCGAGAGCTGGCGCAGTGAGGCGGCGATATCGTGATCGGTGGCGGCGCGACGGACGACCGAGGCAAGCTGTTCGGCGGTGCCCGGCTCGCCCGCTTGCGGCGGATCCTCGGGATACGGGGGATCGCCAGGCTCCGGGGGCGTGTGCAGCAGGCTGAGATAGTGTGGGTATTTCACCGAGCGGAACAAGGCGCGGACCTTCATTTCCAGATCGGCGCGCTGTTCGCCGAGCTTCAATGCCCTTTCGATGAAGCCGCTGACGACGGCGGTTTCCTGATGGGCGGCCGCGACTCCCTGCAAGGTGAACACACCCGCCGCGTCCGCTGCGGCCGGCTTGAGGTGGACTGCGAAATGTTTCCCGGCGATGGAGTCCATTTCCGGCGCGGTGATGAAAACGTATCCCCAAGGCTTGCCCGCGGTATCGAGCGCGGTGGTTCCGGCCGCGAAAATCCCGGCGGGGATCCCAGCGGCTCCCGGTCCGCGCGGTGGATCCCCCGACTGGCCGTTAGAGCACAGCGGGAGGGCGAGGAAGGCGATGGCAATGAGGCGTTTCATCGGGGAGAATGGGTCAGTCGAATTCGACGGATACGCCGCTGGATGGTTGGATAGAGACGCGGAGTTGGAAGTCCTTTGAGAAATCCACGCAGAACGGGCAGATGCCGATTTCCGCGGAAACAGAGAGTCGTCCGACGCCGCTGATCGAGAGGTTCGCCAGATCGCCGAACAGCCCGTCCGGCCCGCCGACGGGGATGCCGTAGGACAACGCATACGCCGCCTCGCCGTGGACGTGGACCAGGCATAAAATCTCGCCGTCGATCCCTAACAGGGTTCGGTAGCCGATCCGCACCTCGTTGTTCTGGATGAAGACGAATGACCCGCTGCCCGCGATGCCGTGAAGGCTCAACAGACAGGTGTCCGGGATGCGGAAGAACTCGTTGATGGAAATGGTGACCTCCGCCCCAACATAGAAGCCGATCAGCGGATCGGTGAAACAACCGTCTGGCCCCACCCCGTGGGCGACGATCAGCGCCCGCGTGTCACGATCAATCAGGTCCAGCGACTTGGGGTTCCGCGTCTGGCCGAAGAACGCGAAGACCTGCGCCGCGACGAAATCGACCTTGCCGGCGACAAGCGCCGAAATGTAAGCCTCGCCGCTTCCGAAGCCGAATTTCAACGCAACGCGCTCGAGCGTGATTTTCTGGATTGCGAGCTTCGAGCGGATGTCGAGGGAACCATCAAGACCGGTGAGATGGTTGTCGGCCCCGTTGAATGAAAATTTCCCCTCGATGGAGGCATCCACCGGAATGATGCCGAAGGTGCCCGAGCCATGCGCCCCGACGGTGACCTCGGTCTTCACCGAGCCGGCTGGGCGGCACGAGGTGCTAGGCGTGTCGGAATCGACGTTCAGGATGCGGACGAAGGCGTCGATCTTGAACTCGTCTGGAACATTCATCCGCAGCTTCGCGTTGATGCGGACTTCCTCGATTTCCTCGCCATCGATCTGGGCGTAGCCGTCGATCTTGGCGGCGGCCATGAAATCACCGACGCCGGCGCCCCCTCCGCCATCGGACAGGGCGGCAAATGCACCCTGAGTTAGATCGCCGGCGGCCTTGTTGAGGACGCGGTTGATTTCAGCGAAGGCCAGATCGAGTCCGGCCCGGTAGCGTCCCCGGAGGTCGGCGAAGCGGGCGCGCAGGACGCTTTGCAGCCGCTGGGCGAGCACATCTCCGAAGATGGAGTCCTTGAGGATGCGGGCGACGACAGGCTTCAGTTCGGCGTTGCTGTGTTCGGCGAAGTAATTTCCGTAGGCGTTCCGTTCCTGCAGGAATTGATTGCAAACTGCGCTCAACGCCTTGGGGCCGGCGGCGGCGATGGAGTCGTTGACCGCCTTTTGAAGTTCGGCGAGGATTGGTCCGCCGGAAGCAATGGAATCCCGCGTTTCCACAAGGGCAGCCCGCGTTTCGGCGACGACCCTCTGCGCCTCGGTTAGAGCCGCCTCCGCTTGTGCGATGAAGCCGGATGTGTCGCCGATGCTGGTTCCGCCGATCGAGGCAAGTTGGTTGACGGTGGTCAGGATTTTTCCCCGGGAACCGGGGGTGCCGATGAGCGACAGTGCGGTGTCGCAGCCAGCGATAGCGCGATCCAGCGTGGTATTCAGCTCTCCCAAAAGCGGGCCGCTAGATGTTAGAAGGCCGCCGAGCTGGGTCGAGAGAAGCGGCAGGTTGCCATTGAGCGAACCGGGGGTGCAGAAACTGAAGCTGTTCCCGGAAGCGGTGTAGCCTTGGGAAAGGGTACCCAGGATCTGGTTCGCCACCGGATCGAGGGCTGTGTCCACCGGCGCGTCGATCAATTTGGACACGCGGTCGGTCACGAAGCGGTCGAGATTTTCCACGCCGCTGACGAGCGAGTTGACATCCACCACGCCGCTGAGCGCGGAGGCGAGGCCGGAGCCGAGATTGAGCTGGCCGGCCACCAGATCGCTGACGTTGAGGCGGGGCGTGGCGAACTCCGCGCCGAAGGTGATCGAGCAGCCGGACGAGGTTAGATCCTGCACCTGATGGTCCACGCCGATGATCATCAGCGTGTCGTGGTCACCCTTGAAGCCCTTGAACGAGCGACGTCCGGGACTCCAAGCGAGCGGATACTCCATGGTCACGACACCCGGCCAGACCTTGCGGGCAAGCGGATGATAGAGCGGATTTGCGGGGTCGGGAAAATTGCGGTAGTCGTTGAGTGATACGCCGACCGGATAGCCGCGGTTTCCCGCATCGAATGCCGCGTCATTGAAAAAGTTCTTCCCGGCGACGTTCCATCCGAGGCCGGAACCCGCCTTGGCATCGTTCGGCCAGCCGCCCATCAGGTAGACCAGCGAGTCGGCGTTTCCGCCCGCCGGATTCGCATGAACTTGGACTTTCATGTCCTCGAAGAACGGCACGTTCAGGCTGCCTGCGAAGCTGACGAAGCCGACCGGTGCCTGGGCTTGGCCGCTGGCGAAATCGTTGAGCGCGGCCTTGGAGGAAATCGTCATAGGATAGCTGCCGCCGTTGTCTCCCTTGATCCGGATCGTGTTCGGCATGGTGAAGCGGGAGTCGAGGCCGCTGCCCTTGGCGTCCAAGTCGCCGGCGGTGACAAGCTGGCCGTTAGGGCGGATGCCGAGCGCGGCATAGAGCGGGTCGGCGGTGATCGCCGGCATCGACCCGACCGAGCCGAGGGTGAGGAATTTCACGGTGCCTGTCGGGCAGCCGCTGGCGTCCTTCGCGCCGCGGAATTCCATCGTCTTCGGCTGGATGGCGATTCCCCAGTAGGCCAGGGTCTTGGTGCCGGGGTTGGTGAGATCGGCGGTCATCAGGTCGCCCGGGCACGTGAGGCGCAGGCGGCTGAAGGCGATGTCGATGAGCGAGGGAAATGGCAGGAAAATCGAGCCGGCGGTGGCGGAATCGATGTTGGCGCTGTCGAGGTAGGAAAGCCGCAGCCCGTCGAGTGTTAACTGATAGCCATAGACCTGCGGCGCGGGCAGCACGTCGGCGGTGATCACGTCGTGGATGCCGCTGATCCCACTACGGCGGAGGTAGTATTTGGAAATCCCCTTGATCCCGTAAGGTCCGAAGGGCTTGTCGCCGATATAGCTTCTGCCGGAGTAGGCGTTGTCGGTGCCGACGCGGAAATTGATCCCGGGATAGTCCGCGAAGCCCTCCGCGTAACCGCTCGTTCGGGGCCGTTCTTCGCGGGCAGCATCGCCGGGCGAGCCGAAGCCGGAAGACAGCAACGCGCTCGGACGCTCCGCTTGGGTGACGTCGGTTGAAAGCGCCGCATCGCCTGCCAACACGTGGCCGGCGACCAGTGCCGCACCGTTCGCGAATCCATCCGCGCGGTGGGTGAATTCCGTAGCTCCAGCCACCGTTTTCGCGCCCCATTTCAAATCCACCGCCGCTCCTCCGACGCTGGTCGCGCCTGCCGCACGCAGTCCTCCATCTGGAGTGAAGGTCCATTGCTCCCCGTCCGGCGCAAAACTAACAAGCGCGATGGGATTGACCGCAGCGACCGGACAGCCGGGAGGCATCGGGCAGCCCTGCGCATAGGCCAGCACCGTGCCGCCCACCCCGTTCAGGCTACTGATAGCCGTGTCGATTTCGCCATTGGCGATTTCCAGCGACCCGGGAGCGGTCCACGAGGTGGCGAGGCCCTGCGGGAAATGCGCGGTGAAACCCCGGTTCGCGTCGATGTCGAGTTTCGCGTCCACCACCGCGCGCCCTCCGGCATCGGCAGTGACACGGATGATTTCTCCGGGCCGGTAGCTGGCGAAGCGGTGATAGCCTTCGTTGGAGAAGCGGTCGGCAGCGGCGGGATTGTGAAGCGCCGCCGCATGGGCCTCGACGGTCGCCAGCTCGCTTTCCCTCACATAGTTGCTCGCCGAGGGCGTGAACTCGAAGGTCCCTGCCGCCACGTCCCACATGACTTCCGAGGTCTGGAACCGGTGCGGCAGCCGCTCTAGCACCGCATAGAAATCGCCGCCGTCATAGGTGTTGGTGATCGTGACCGGCGCGGCGGGGTTGAGCAACTGATCGAAAGCGACCGTGAAAAACACCGTCCCGCGAGTGCGGCGCGAGTTCGCCCGCGTGAGCAGCCCGAAGCCGGCCGGCAGCCGCACCGTGATTTCCGCCGAAGCGCCGGCCTGCGTCAGCGTGATGTCGCCGCGCCGGAAGCGGACGTTCGCCGCGTTCCCCTCGTCCGGCGCGGGAGCGCTGACGAGGATATTCGCGCCGACCACCGTGGCGTCCCGCGTGACCGGATCGATGGTCACGCTCGGAGTGCCGGTGAAGGTGTGGGTGGGGAAGCCGGCGATGTGGGCGGCGGTCACGGGGAGGAAGGTGATTCCGAAGAAATCGAACGGCAGTCCGCTGAGCGACGTGAAGTTGGTCTCGATGTTTCCGAAGAAAAGCTTTCCGCTGAGCACCACCAAAGGCCCGTCCGAGGACGCGGCGGTGACCATGTGCGTCACGCCGTCGGCCTCGGTCCATGACATATCGACGGTGACGCGGTAGTTGTTGCCCGGAGGGAAATCGGCGTTGCTTTCGAGCATCAGCGTGGTGTTCGGCGTGGCGTTCGGCGGCGAGCGTGGCACTCCTTCCACGAAGCCGCCGAGCGTCACCGGCAGCGTTTGTTCGCCGCCGGTCAGCGGCACGTCCACCCCGCCCGCCGTGAGGTCGATGATGTGCGGCGTGAAGGTGACATCGAAGGTTTTTTCATCCGGCCCCGCATCGAGAAATCCGTCGTAGCGCCGCAGCGTCGCGCCCACATCGACCGGCAGGCGGCTACCGATGACGATCCGCTGCGGAATCGCCACGCCTTCGATCCGCCCGAGCACGTTGTCGGCGAGGTCCGCGCTGTCCAGGCTGGGGAACACCCAATATTGGAAGCCGTCATTTGCGCGGCGCGCCTGCTCGACAAAGGTTCCGGGCGCGGCCGGGTTTTCGCGACGAATAATCACCTCCACCCGCAGGATCTGTGCGGGATCGACCGGACCGGGAATCAGGGTCGATTCGATGGTTTTTATCTGGGAGGCCGCCACTCCCGCAGCAAAGGCCACCGAAAACAGCGCCGGTGCCTCAGTGTTACCGCTGATCAGCACGATCGGCTCGCCCGCCAGATCGATCAGCCGCAGGTCCGCCTTGAAGTTGATTGTTTCCGCCGGACCGGACGAGGGGCGGAAAAAATTCACCACAGCCGCCGCGTGGACGCCTTGGCGATCATAGGCAGGGTTGGGGTTATAAGCGTCCGAGACGATGATGTCCTGGCCCCCATTGTCGCTGATTCCCGGAATCCCGATGATCACATGGCTGCCGAAAATTACCCCGGACGGGACGTAGGTCACGCCGCCCGAGAGCGTCGCATCTCGGTTGTTGGGACTCGAATCGTCGAGCAGCGTGCCCGCGCCCTCGTCGGCTTTCCAATACGCCAACAGTCCGGCTTCGTTGCCCGCCAGTGGTGCCCGGCGCAGATCGGCGGGGGTCTTGATATTCGACCACACGCTGATCTCGTCGAGTTCGCCGATCAGGCTGGTCGCTGGGAAATTAAAGTATCGGCCGATCTGCAGGGGCTGGGTGGTATTTGTCGCACCCGGCGCACCCGACCATGCGCGGCCCGCCGTTTGCACGCCATCGACGAACAGCTTGCCGCCGGTCGCATCGACGGTCATCGCCAGGTGGTGCCATTTTCCGTCCGCCACGAGGCCGCCATCCATTCCCCCCCCGCCATCCCACACGTAGCGCGAGGGGCTGGCGAAGTAATAGCCGCGGAACCGCCCTTGGCTGAGGTAGGTCGAATAGCCATTGAGCGATCCGTCAGCGTATTTCAAGACCAGTCCCCGGATGTTGCCCGCCGTGTCCGAAGTCTTCACCCAGAAGGAAACGGTCAGCGGGTAGCTGTTCAGCGCGGCCTGCGAGGCGATGCTGGCCATCTGACCATTGGTGCCATCGAAGGAAAGCGCCGTGCCAGGGTCTTGTGCGCGTGCCGACGGACGGAACAGCAGCAGGACGGCCAGCAACAAGGCTGGCAATGCGGGGCGGAGATTCATCGGGAGATCTGCCGGGATTTTTACTTTCCCCAGCAACTCCACGATAGGGAACCGCCCTTTCTTCGTCATCCTAACTTTGGATGGAAAATTCGTTCCAATTATCTGTTCCCCTTCCGCCGGGGTTTCTGATATGAGGGTCTTTATCGGCCAATGAGTAACAAACGTCATGTTGACCCTCCACGAGCGGTCCGTTCCGAAATCAAACCCTCTCCTGCCACGATCCTGAGGGCGGAGCGCGAGCTGGCCAAGGCCGACGACAGCCGGCATTTCATGCGGGCGGTGTCCAACCTGATGCGCGCTTCCGTCGCGGCGGATTCCCTTGCAGTCACCTCCTGGAGTCAGGCTGTGGATCCGGAGGTCTTGTTAGATGGTTCCCCAGATGAATCACCGGCATTGGCGAATCATCCTCCCGGAGCCCTGCGGCACCGCTTGCAAATCGACCTAGCATTGGGGAATCCGGCTTTCAAGGCAATCATGGGCGATGATGGCGTTCCGGGTTCCACTGCGGCGCGGGCCGTTTCGCTGTTCATTCACGAAGGCGACGCACGATCTCCGTCACTTCTGGCATTTTCCCTCGGGCGCAACCCCGACCGTCCCGGTTTCAGCGAACGTGAGATTGCCAGGTTGATCCGCCATCATGTTGAGATCGAGCGCGCGGCAAGAAGGGTCAAGCGTCTCGAGACAGAAAGCAGTCTCCATCGCGGACTTGAGAGAGTCGTCCGCGACCTGACGACCGGTGTGGTATTGGCAAACCGGAACTGCGAGGTGTACTTTGATAACAGGCTTTCGGCGGAGACAAACGGGGATAAGGATACCCTGCCGAAGCTTCCCCGGGAAATCACGAGTATCTGTGAGGATCTCCGTAAGGTCTGGTCGGCTTCGGGACGTTCCCAATCCAGCAATAGGAGGAAACGGCTGGTTTCGATGGGGGCGGAAGTGACTGTGGAACTGATTGCTCCCAACCCCGCCGAGCGGGGTGGCCCGGTTTTTCTCATCAAGTTTCAATCCGGGGTCCCGTCTGGCGGAAACCTTGGCGCCGGATCTTCGAATCCGTTCCTGCTTCACCAGCTTTCGCCGCGGGAAAAAGAGATTGCGCGTCTGGTCACAGCAGGTTTGAGCAATTCCGATATCGCCAATAGCCTCGGGAGGAGTGTCGCCACCGTAAAGACGACACTTCACGCGATTTTCGGAAAGCTCGACGTCACCAGCCGCAGCCAGCTCGTCATCCTCCTCCACGGTTAGGTGGGGAAATGATGGAGGAACATCCTCGTCCATCACTCTACCGTAAAGTGTCGGTCGTGTGTTAGTTATGGATGGAAGGTGCACGATTTCGGGGAAATTGAACAAGGCGGAGTTGTTTGCCTCAGGATGCCCGCAGAGCATGCTGGGTTACTCACCCGCTGATGAACCGATGATCCATCGCGTGACGCATGCTTAGATCCAGCAGCGGTTTCGCGTCGTCTCCCAATTCGTCGCCGATGATCTCATACTCCTGTTTCAGGTTGGTGTGGATGAGATAGGGATTGTCGGTATTGATGCAGAAAGGGATCTCGTTCCTTGCGAGGGTTTTCACAAAATTGGCGACGCATGCATAGTCCGGCACGACTCGGGTCACCAGGTTGACGGTGGGGCAGATTTCCATACAGGTGGAATTCTCACGCAGCAGCTTGATCAGCGTGTCCTTCATTTTACCTTCCGCATTGCGCAACTCGATGCCGTGGCCGATGCGGTCCGGGCGGATGGACTCGATAACATTCAGCAGGCCTGCTGGTCCGGTACCCGCGCTCTCGCCCACATGATAGGTGATCTTCAATCCCGCAGCGCGGGCCTTTTCCATCATCGCGGATACCTCGCTCATCCACGGCTTGCTCAGTTCCAGGGATCGTGACTCGGGACCCGCCATGTCGATGCCGACCACACCGTTGGCACCATTCAGCGAGCCGCGGCTGCGCCACTTGATGGCGGCCTCGATGATTTGCCAGTTTGCCTCCAACGAGAGATCCCGGCCTAACGAAAGGATGATGCCGGTGGCCACCCCATAGTGAAGCGACGCGCGCTCGAGCCCCTGCATGACGGCGAGGATGATGGCGTCCATGGTGTGAAGACCGTGCCGCATCCGTTTCTGCGGGTTAAAACGGAGTTCCACGGAATCCACCTGTGCGCGGCGGTAGGCCTTGGCCACCACCTGATAGGCCGAAACGCTGGCGGCGGAGGGCGATGACTGGATTTCCTCGGTCACCTGGAAATACCGGCCCAAAAAGTCATCGAGCGATTTCACCTCGTCCGGCCGGGCGGTGAGCGAATCATGAAAGGTGGTGAAATCGACGTATTCAGTTCGCAGTCCGTTGTCGCAGAGGATTTCCCAAAGGACTGAGGATGGAACGGCTCCGCCGAGGTGGATGTGAAGGTCGTGCATGATCGATCAAACCGGATTAAGGATTGGTTGGCAATGCGTTAAGCAGGGACCGCGCCAACCAGAACAAGGCAAGGTTGCAGTCAAGGAGTGGGGACACTCCTGTCCCCACCAACCTCTGTGGCCTTGAAGTCCACGGCTAACGTCCTGGACCGCGATGCGCTCGAAGACAAATGTGAGAAACGGGGTCTAACAATCAAACCGTTTGTTCCCCGAGCCACAAGATCCTGAGATTTAAAAAGCCCGGAGACATTTCTGTC
>Ga0163144_10006579_pt1 | contig 25603 bp, 22 predicted proteins | sample OliLak19BULKMAT1_FD_123175 | JGI IMG/M metagenome (GOLD analysis project Ga0163144, IMG submission 123175) | Freshwater microbial mat bacterial communities from Lake Vanda, McMurdo Dry Valleys, Antarctica - Oligotrophic Lake LV.19.BULKMAT1 | ecosystem: Environmental > Aquatic > Freshwater >... | reverse complement strand
CCCCCCCCCCCCCCCCCCCCCCCCCCCCCCCCCCCCCCCCGAAGCCCCCTTCACCTCCTACGCCTCCTTCAACACCCCGCGCCGGATCTGGTCCGCCTCGATGCTCTCGAACAGCGCTCGGAAATTCCCCTCGCCAAAGCCTTCATTGCCCTTGCGCTGGATCAGTTCAAAGAAGATCGGGCCAATCTGGTTGGCGGTGAAGATCTGCAGCAGCAGGCCCTGGCCCTGTGTCGGCGCGCCGTCGATGAGGATGTGGTTCTTCTGCAGGCGCTCCACGTCTTCGCCATGCGCGCCGAGACGCTGACCGATGCCTTCAAAATATGTGTCGGGCGCCGCCTGGAACGGGACGCCGCGCTTCCGCAGTTCTTCCACGCTGGCGTAGATGTCGTCGGTGCCGAGCGCGATGTGCTGGATGCCCTCGCCGCCATAGTCCTTGAGGAATTCCTCGATTTGGCTCTTGTCGTCGCGGCTCTCGTTCAGCGGGATGCGGATCTTGCCGCAGGGCGACGTCATCGCCTTCGAGATGAGGCCGGTCTGCTTGCCCTCGATGTCGAAATACCTGATCTCGCGGAAGTTGAAGATCTTCTCGTAGTAGCTCGCCCACTTGTCCATGTTGCCGCGGAACAGGTTGTGCGTGAGATGGTCGAGATAGGTGAGGCCGACCGAGTTCTTCGCCTCGTCCGCGCCGGGGATCGGCACGAAGTCGATGTCATAGATGCCGTGCGCACCATAGCGGTCGACGAGATAGATGTACGCCCCGCCGATCGCCTGGATCGCGGGGATGTTCAGCTCCATCGGGCCGACATTGGTGAAGGCAGGCTCCGCGCCGCGCTTGATTGCTTCGGCATAGGCCTTCGCCGCGTCCTTCACCCGAAACGCCATTGCATTGGCGCCCTGTCCATGCACGCCCCGAAACGCCGCGGGCTGGCCCGAGGGCTCCATGTTCAGAATGAAGTTGATGTCGCCCTGCTTGTAGCGGACGACGTTCTTCGAGCGATGCTTCGACACCGCGGTAAAGCCGAAACCCTCGAACAGCTTGCCCAGCGTATGCGGGTCGGGCGAGGTGTATTCGACGAACTCGAACCCGTCAGTGCCAAGGGGATTGTCGAACAGGTCGGCCATCGGATTCTCCGGCGTTTGACTGGAGATATATACCGCGAGGCAGGGCGAACGAAGCGCGCGCGAAAGAGGTCGAGCGGGAAAGTTTGCAAGACTTGTGCGCGAGCTTGGCCGTTTTGCCGGATTCCGTGCGTCAGGTCCGCCGCAACGCCCGGATACCACCCGCGATCATGTGCCAGCCGACATACAGCAGCAGGCCAGCGGACGCCGCGAACATGATCTGCATCACGCCCTGACCCGACTCCCCGATCGCATGCGCGATGATCCAGCCTAGCGGCGTCGTGACAGAGGACGCCAGCACGGCCGTCACCGCGGCGACGGAGGGCTTGAGACCCGCCCTCAGCGCCAGCGCCATGGCGACGATGCCCTCGGGCGCCTCGTGCAGGATAAGCCCCGCCGACGCCATCAGGCCGGATGAATGATTGTGCCAGAACACGGCTGTGTAGACCGCCCCATCGAGCGTGGAGTGCAGGCCGAGCACGACGATGCCGAGCCATGCGCCAAGATGCTCAGTCGCGGGAGAGGACGCAGAGCGTGTCCTGAACAGCACTTCAAGCAGGATGCCCACCACGGCACCGCCGATCAGGAAGATACGCTCGACATTGCCGGCGGCGAACGCTTCCGGCGCAAGGTGCGTGAGACCGACAAAGAGGATCACCACGCCGCCGGCCATGCCGACCAGATCGGCGATGCGCCGCGCCATGGTCGCTGCGAGTAACGCAAACGCCACACCAGCCACGCTGAGCGCGCCGGCGCCCAGGACGATGGCTGCTTCGGAGTTCGTCATCGGCGTCTGTTATAGTATAACATGCACTGGCGCAAGCGACTCAGATCGAGAAGTCGCTGAGCGCCTCGCCATAGGAGCTGATGATGCCCGCCTGACGCAGATGATCGATGACGTGATCAGCGAGCGCGTCTGCCGAATCGGACGACGTGTCGAGGCACAGCTCCGGCGAGATCGGCGCTTCGTAGGGACTGTCGATGCCCGTGAAGTTGCGGATCTGGCCCGCGCGCGCCTTCTTGTAGAGGCCTTTGGGATCGCGCTGTTCAGCCAGGTGTAGCGGCGTATCGACGAACACCTCGAAGAACTCGCCCTTCTCGACCAGACCCCTCACCATGTCGCGCTCCACGCGGAAGGGCGAAATGAACGAGGCGGTGACGATCATGCCAGCATCCACGAACAGCTTTGCCACTTCGCCGATGCGGCGGATGTTCTCCACGCGGTCCTGGTCTGTGAAGCCGAGGTCCTTGTTGAGGCCCTGGCGGATGTTGTCGCCGTCGAGCGAGTAGGTATGCGCGCCCATCGCGGACAGCTTGCGCTCGACGATGTTCGCGATGGTCGACTTGCCTGCGCCGGACAGGCCGGTGAACCACAGCACGGCTGGCTTGTGGCCCTTGATCAACGAGCGGCTGGACTTGGTCACGTCCATTGCGTGACGGTGGACGTTCGTCGCACGATTGAGCGAGAACTCGATCATGCCCGCGCCGACCGTGAGATTGGTAAAGCGGTCGATGAGGATGAAGGCACCCGCCTCGCGGATCGTCGTATAGGCGTCGAACGCAATCGGCTGGTTCGCCGAGATGTTGCAGAAGCCGATCTCGTTGAGACTCAGCGAGGAGCCCGGCGCCTTGTCCAGCGTGTTGATGTCGATCTTGTGCCGGATCGAGGTGACGGCGGCCTGTACCGTCTGCGCGCCGATCTTCAGCACATAGGCATGGCCCGTCGTCAGCGGGTCGTCGTGCATCCAGAGAATGTTGGCGGTGAACTGGTTGGAGACTTCCGGACGCGCATCGGGCACGGCGAACACGTCGCCGCGCGAGGCGTCAATCTCGTCCTCGATCACCAGCGTTATGGCATCGCCCGCCTTCGCGACAGGCAGGTCGCCATCCGCCGTGACCAGCGCCTTCACCTTCGAGATCTTGCCCGACTTGGCGACAACAACCTCATCGCCCGGCTTGATCGAGCCGGAAATCACAGTGCCCGAGAAGCCGCGGAAATCAAGGTTGGGACGGTTCACCCACTGAACCGGCAGGCGGAAGGGCGCATCCGCGCGCTGGTCCGCAATCTCGATCTTCTCAAGGTGCTCCAGCAGCGTCGGCCCGTCATGCCAAGCGATCTTGTCCGACCGGGTGATGATGTTGTCGCCGTTCAGCGCCGACATCGGTATCGGCGTGATCGACTCAAAGCCGAGATTGTCCGCCACGCCCAGATAGCTTGCCACGATCTCGTGGAATCGCGTGCGGCTGTAGTCGACGAGGTCCATCTTGTTGACGGCCAGGACGAGGTGGCGGACCCCCAGCATGTTGGCGATGTAGGTGTGGCGCTTGGTCTGCTGCAGCACGCCCTTGCGCGCATCGATCAGGATGATGGCGAGGTCGGCCGTCGAGGCGCCGGTTGCCATGTTGCGCGTGTACTGCTCGTGTCCAGGCGTATCCGCGACAATGAACTTGCGCTTGTCGGTCGAGAAGAAGCGGTACGCGACGTCTATGGTAATGCCCTGTTCGCGCTCTGCTTCCAGCCCGTCGAGCAACAGCGCGAAGTCCATGTTCTCGCCCTGTGTGCCATGCTTCACGCTGTCCTTCTTCAGCGTGGCAAGCTGGTCCTCGAACAACAGCTTGGTGTCGTAGAGCAGGCGGCCTATCAGCGTCGACTTGCCATCGTCCACCGACCCGCAGGTGATGAAGCGCAGCACGCCCATTTCGGCAGCTGCCAGTTCGCGCACGGACTGGCGTTGTTCCTTGGTACGCAGGGGGGTCACTTTCGTGGCCATCAGAAATACCCCTCGCGCTTTTTCTTCTCCATCGATCCGCTTTCATCATGATCGATAAGACGACCGGAGCGCTCGGAGGTACGCGCCGTCAGCATCTCGCCGACGATGTCGTCCAGCGTCGCAGCGTCGCTTTCGATGGCGGCGGTCAGCGGGTAGCAGCCCAGTGTGCGGAAGCGGATCATGCGATCCACCGCAACCTCGCCCGGCTCCATCGGCGTGCGGTCGTCATCGACCATGAAGATCTGACCGTTGCGGATTACCGTCGGCCGCTCCTTGCCGTAATACAGCGGCACGATCGGGATTTCTTCCTCGGCGATGTAGGCCCAGATATCGAGCTCGGTCCAATTCGAGATCGGGAAGACACGGATGCTTTCACCGCGGGCCTTGCGCGTATTGTAGAGGCTCCACAGCTCCGGGCGCTGGCTCTTCGGGTCCCAGCCATGGGACTCGGTGCGGAAGGAGAAGATGCGCTCCTTGGCGCGGCTCTTCTCTTCATCACGCCGCGCGCCGCCGAACGCTGCATCAAAGCGATACTTGTCCATCGCCTGCCGCAGGCTCTCGGTCTTCATCACCTGCGTGTGGAGGTTGGACCCCGACGCGTAGGGGTTGATCCCGCGGCTCAGCCCGTCCTCATTGATATGCACGATCAGGTCGAGCCCGAGCTTCTTCGTGATAAGGTCGCGGAACTGCACCATCTCCCGGAACTTCCAGGTCGTGTCGATATGCATGAACGGGAAAGGCGGGCGCGAGGGCCAGAAGGCTTTCATCGCCAGATGCAGCATCACCGACGAATCCTTGCCGATGGAATACAGCATCACCGGGTTCTCGAACCCGGCGGCGACCTCCCGCATGATGAAAATACTTTCGGCTTCAAGCCTTTGCAGGTGGGCCGGCAACGGCTTCCTGCGCCCGCGGCGCGAGGTCAGGCGTTCGGCATACGCCGTCAGATCTGAATCGAGTGTCAAAGCCGTTTGCGTCCTGGGCTCGAATGGAGACCCGACTTAGGAGCTCCGTCCCAGAGGGTAAAGCGCAAGCATCTGAACTCAGACCTGACCGTGCCTTAACGGTAAGCGCCTTGTTGGCGCCCCATGGCCGCGCTGTGCTTAAAGATGTCACGTACGGAGGATTCGATGCGGAAGTACTGGATTATAGGCGGAAGCGTCATCGGTGGCCTCCTCGCGCTGGCTGTTCTCGCGGTTCTGGTGGTCCCGAACCTGATCCCCCAGGAGGTCTACCGCGCCGAGATCGAGAAGGTGGCGTATCAGGTTACGGGCCGGAAAGTGACCGTTACCGGCCGGATAGACGTGGCCGTTTTCCCCCGCATCGAAGCCCGCGCTGGGGCCTCCACCATTGCCAATCCGGAAGGATTCGAGGGGGCAGACTTCGCCTCGATGAAGGAGCTGCGCGCTGCCGTTGCGCTGTGGCCGCTCTTCTCGGGCAATGTCGAGGTCGAGGAGTTCGTCCTCGTGGAGCCCAGCATCTCGCTCGTCAGCCGCGAGGACGGCGCGAACAACTGGACCTTCACCCCGCCCACAGCCCCCGCAGGCGCGCCTGGAGAGTCGCAGCAGGGTGGGCAGATGGGTGCCTCTCTGCGCGATCTGCGAATCGAGAAGGGCACGGTCACATTCGACGACCGCAAGGAAAAGAAGATCCAGACGCTGAGCGAGCTCAGCCTCCGGGCCGACATGCAAGCGCTCGACAAGCCGCTGTCCTTCAACGCCGAGGGCCTCGTCAACGCGCTCAGGTTCCGCATCGAGTCGCGGCTCGCGAACCCGCAGGCGATGATCGACGGCCTCGCCTCGCCGGTCGAGATCAAGCTGCAGACTGACCTGATCCGCACAGACCTCAAGGGCACGCTAGGCCTCGGCGAGATGCCCGAGTTCGACTTCGCCGTGAGTGGCGAGATCCCGAACTTGCCCGCGCTGGGAGACGCCTTCCAGACCCCGTTGCCCGTGCCCGCCGTCCTCGGCAAGCTCACCCTTTCGGGCCAGGCCTATGGCTCGTTCGACGACATCACGATCAAGGTCGCCTCAGCGCGCCACGAAAGCCCCCTGCTCAATGCCGACCTCAAAGGCGAAGCGCGACTGGCCAGGACAATCGCACTGCAGCTAGACGCGAGCGCCGACGCCCCGAAGCTCGCCGAACTCGCGCGCGCCCTCGACATCGCCCCGCCCGCCGAAGCGGCACTCGGCAAGGCCACGGTTTCATCGAAGATCACCGGCACGCTGGACGACCTCGTTTTCAGCGACGTGAATTTCGAACACGCCAGCGGTCTCCTGCACCTGCTGTTCAGGGGATCTGCAGAACTCAGGGACCAGCTGACCTACGCCGGCGACGTCACCATCGCCGCTCCCGACCTGCGCAAGCTCGCGGCCGCAGCCGGAACACAACTCCCGCCGGGCGACATCTACAAGGCATTTTCGCTGACAGGACAAACCTCGGGCGGCACGCAGGATGTCCTGCTCAGGAACGCCACGGTGAAGTTTGACAACATGACTGGCACGGGCGAGGCCGCGCTGAGCTTCGGTGCCAAGCCACGCCTCACCGGCACATTGAACACGAGCGCCATCGACGTCACAGCCTACGCAAAAGCCTCAGGCGCGCCTGCCGGTAAACCCGCCGCCGCAGCTGCCGGCTGGGGCGCAACCCCGATCGACCTGTCGCCACTGCGCCTGGTCGATGCAGACCTCGCGCTGAAAGCCAAAGGCATCAAGTTCGACAAGTTCGACTTCGGCCCCTCCAACGTCGCCGTCGGCCTCAAGGGCGGCAGGCTGGTCGCCGACCTCAAACAGACTTCGCTGTTCGGCGGCGCCGGCAGCGCGCGCTTCGTCGCCGACGGCAGCGGCTCAAAGCCCGGCATCGAACTTAAGGCGAAGATGGACAACCTGGCGCTGAAGGATCTCCTCGGCGCGGCCGCCAACTTCAGGATGCTCGAAGGCGCGGGCGGGCTCGATATCGATCTCGCCGGCTCAGGCGCCAGTCTCGATGCGCTGATGAGTTCGCTCGTTGGCAAGGGTGCCATCACCTCGGACGAAAGCGTCCTCAAGGGCGTCAACCTGCAGGAGCTCGCATCGGCTGCAGTGAACGCTTTCAGCACCAAGAAATTCTCGGCCGCCGCCATCTCCCCTATCGCGCAGACGCGCTTCGATGCCCTGCAGACCAGCTTCGTGATGGCGGACGGCGTGGCCATGCTCACCGACATGAACATCGACACCGGCGCGATGACGATCGCGGCGGGCGGCGCGCTCGACATCGGACGCCAGCAGCTCACCCTCAATCTCTTCCCCCAGTTCGACGACAGGAAGGCCGGGCTCAACGGCTACGGTCTGCCGATAAAGCTCTCTGGTTCCTGGAGCGGCGTCAGCTTCGCGCCCGACTGGGGCTGGCTTGCTGACAAGGCCACCGCATCTGCACGGGCCGAGGCCGAGTCAAAAATCGGGGACGAGTTGAAGGACCTCGGCGACAGCATCCGTGGCCGCCTCGGCCTTGGCGCGCCAAAGCCCGCCCCGGCCGCAACCCCTGCCCCGACGCCGACCCCTGCTGCAGCCCCGGAGCCCACAGAACAGGAAGCCCCTCCGCCAGAGGGTGAGCCCGCTGCTCCGCCAGCCCTGCCAACTCCGGCTCCGCAATCGGCCGAGGAGCGCCTGAAGGCAGAGGCCCAGAAGGCGCTCGGCCGGCTGTTCGGCGACAACTGATCCGTGGTCTGGCCCTGATTGCGCGCTGGTCTGCGCCCCGGAAACCCGCGCTTGCCCCGGGGCATGTCCAGAGCTAATACCCCTCCTTGCGCGACCGCGCCGAGCCGGTTGCCGCCATAGCTCAGTTGGTTAGAGCGCTGGATTGTGGATCCAGAGGTCCCCCGTTCAAACCGGGGTGGCGGTACCATTCCGAACCACCAGTGCGAACATCGCCGGTCTGCCTCGCGCGTCCCTGCGCCCGGCCTGCGCCCGGCCTGCGCCCGGCCTGCGCCCGGCCTGCGCCTGGCCCGTAAAGCAAAACCGCGGATTTTGAGTCCCCCCCCGGGGCCGATTGTTTTCAGTGTTCCCCGCCAACTTTCCAGACGTTGGAAGACCGAGGCTCGAGGAGATAGCCGAGCGCGGTACGCTTGCGCAGCTGTACGACCAGCTGGGTCTGCCGGCCGGCACGGATGCCGCCGCCGGCGCGGAATTACTTCAGCTTCTCGAGCGCTTCCGGCCGCACCATCACCTCGATCTCGACGTCGTGGGTGCCCGTGCGCTGGGCCACGAAGCGGTCAGCGGAAAAGTATCTCATTGAGCTCATGAGAATTGCCTTTGCGCCTGCAAAGAAACCTGCCGTCAGGATCGCGACGGCTTCCCCTCCTCATTGTCGAAATCGCTACCCAACATCAGCTTAGAAAGCTTTGAAAAATCCGAAGGGTACTGACCCGTTTACCCACACCACCCATCCGCCCGCAGCAAGGAAGGGACCAAACGGAATGGCCGTGTCGCCGGACAGCTTGCGTTTGCCGACACGTGCGTTGATGAGCACAAAGAGGATTGCTGCAGTGGCGGCAATAAAGACACAGGGGGCGATTCCCACCGGCCCGATCCACACGCCCATCGCGCCAAGCAGCTTGGAATCGCCTCGCCCGAGCCCGTCCCGCTTGCGCAAAGCGCGATAGGCCAGCTCCACCGCCAGCAATCCACCGAACCCCAGCGCCGCCCCCGCCAACTGCTCCAGCATGCGCTCGGGATAGAAAAGCTGCGCGGTCAGCAAGCCGCACAGAAGCAGCGCTGCGTTCAGCACATCCGGAAGTCGGAATGTGCGAAAATCGATCGCCGACAGCGCCAGCAACAGCCAGCCGAACACACACGTCGCCACGAACATGTAGGCCGGCGTCGCAAACCAGGCCCACGCGGCAATCCCGACCGCGGTCAGTTCGATGATCGGATAGGCCGGTGAGATGGGCGCTGCACACCCCCTGCACTTGCCCGCCTGCACCAGCCAGCTCACCACCGGCACAAGGTCCAGCAGCCCCAGCCGCCGCCCGCACGCCGCGCACGTCGAGGGCGAGAAACCCCATGTCCCGCCAGTCGCCAGACGCGCCGCGGCAGCTGCCGCGGCTGAACCAACCAGCGGCGAAGCGAGCGCGACATAGACGTTAAGGAGAAACAGGCCATCGCCTGGCGGCATGTCTTTACCTGGCGTTCCAGCTGGCCAACATGGGTTGATATCCTGCACGCATGCAACTTGCATGCTGATCCGCAGCCTTTCGGAGCCTGCCATGAAGCCAAAATCCAGCAAACGGGACGCCGGCTTCTCGCTTATGGAGCTTTTGGTCGCGCTGGTGATCCTCGCGCTGATCGTCGGCCTCGTCGCCCCGCAAGTGCTCGGCTATCTCGGCCGCGCACGCTCGCAGTCGGCCGACGTCCAGATCGACAACCTCAAATCCGCCCTCAGCCTCTACCTCGTCGACATGGGCCGCTACCCATCCTCTTCCGAGGGACTTGAAGCGCTCATCAAGGCGCCACCCGGCGCCGCCAGCTGGCGCGGGCCTTATGTGGAGGACGGCGAACTCCCGATGGACCCTTGGGGCCGCGCGTTCGAATACGAACTCACTGCCGACGGCGGCCGCCCCCGCGTCTTCACGCTTGGCGCCGATGCCACCCCCGGCGGCGAAGGCGAGAACGCGGATATGGGCTAACGGTCCCCAACCCGCTCAAACAGCGCCCGCAGGCGCCGCCCTATCCCAAGGGCGACCACGATCCCCACCACATCCGCCACAAAATCGAGCACGTCGCCGGATCGCCCCTCGCCCGCCCACGCCTGCACCAGCTCGATGCCGCCGCCCAACGCGACCATGTGCGCCACCCAGAACCAGAGATAGCCTCGCGGCAGCACCAGCACGCCCGGCGCCGTCAGGCACGCAAACGCCAGTGCATGAAAGATCTTGTCCTGGAAGGGTATCGCCGCCGGCGGGCCGACATCCGGCGCGATGAACAGCCACGCCGCCAGCGCCATGCCGAGCCCGGACACCACGCCGAGCCCCGCCCACATCGCCCGCTCGCTGAGCTTCGGCATCCACATCACTCCGCTGGCAGTGGCAGTCTATCGACAGACTCACCCGACTGGTATTAATCCCAACTCTTCGCGACGCTCCAGCATCGGTCGCGCCAAACGAGGACAACAGTCCCGCTCATGATACGTGACATCGCGCCTGAAGACATCGACGCCCTCCTCGCGATCGAGCAGGCCTGCTTTGCTGCTGGTTACGCCGACAAGATGATGACGCGCGAGGATTTCGCCGGCGTCCTGGATGACGAACACGCCGCCCTGTTCTGCGCCGTCGATGCTGACAAAGTCGCCGGCTACGCCTTCCTCATCCTCGAGGACGGCACCGCCAATTTCGATAGCCTCGCCGTCTCCCCCGCACATCAGGGCAAGGGCCTTGGCGAGCAGCTTTTTCGCCATGTCGAGCGTTACTGCCACGACAATGCCATTCCGCGACTCAATCTGGAGATAAAGGAAACCAACTACGCCCTGCTGAAGCGCTATCATGGCTGGGGCTACAAGTGCTTCGAGATCGAATCCGACTTCTACGCAGACGGGTGGGGCGCAATCAGGATGCTGAGATACTTTGAGGTATGACTGGATCCTGATCGCCGACGACCTGCGGGATCTTGCCGCCCTTGGTGCGCCGTTCCGCATGATGACCACGCGCGACTACGTCCTGCAGCCGAAACTCCTGTCCGGGTCTCGCCCCAAGATCATCAACCTCGCCCGTAACTACAATTACCAGACCGACGGATACTACGCCTCCCTTCTCGGTGAAGCCCGCGGCCACCGCGTCGTCCCCACGGTCGAGACCCTGCTCGATCTTCACGACCGCGACATCCCGGAAGACACCGCTTCCATCCTCGAAGATCTACTCCACACCGGCCTTGCCAAGGCCCCGGCCAAAGGCCCCATCCCCGAACGCCTCGTCGTATGCTTCGGCGAGGTCGAGGACGAACGTTTCCGCAAGTTCGGCCGCCAGCTCTTCGACTGGTATCGGGCACCCGTCGTCATCGTCACCACCACGGCCAACGGCTCGCCTGGCAAGATCAGGATCAAGCGCATCCGCATCACGCCCTTCACCAAGCTGGAGGACGAGGAACTCGAATACTTCGTGAAGAGCCTCACGGCCTACACCGGCCGCACCTGGAAGAACCCCAAGGCGCGCGTCGTCCCCAAATGGTCGATCGCGGTGTTGCATGACCCGAACGAGAAACTGGCCCCCTCCAGCCTCGAAAGCCTCGAACACTGGGCGCGCCTCGCCGAAAAAGACGGCGTCGAGATCGAGCCGATCACCCGCCGCGACTTCAACCGCCTCGGCGAATTCGACGCGCTGATGATCCGCGAGACCACCTCCATCAAGAACCACACCTACCGCTTCGCGCGGAAGGCCGTGCAGGAAGGCATGCCGGTGATCGACGATCCGATCTCGATGATCCGATGCACCAACAAGGTCTATCTCTGGGAACGGCTCCTTGGGGCGGGGCTGCCGGCTCCCGAGACCATGATCATCCAGGACAAGACCGACCTGGAAGACATCGCCGACCGCCTCAACTTCCCCGTCGTCCTAAAGATACCCGACGGCTCCTTCTCCCGCGGCATCCGCAAGGCGTCCTCGATGCAGGAACTCCGCGAGATCGTCGCGCAGTTTCTCGAAGACAGCGACCTCTGCATCGCGCAGAAATTCGTCCCCACCGAATTCGACTGGCGCGTCGGCGTCCTCGATCGCCGTCCTCTGTTTGTCTGCCAGTACAAGATGGCCCGCGGCCACTGGCAGATCATCAAGCACCAGGAAGACGGCGGGTCCGTCGAAGGCGGCCACAAATCCATCCCCGTCGCCGAAGCCCCCGCTGACGTCGTCGACCTCGCTGTCCGCGCGGCCAACCTCATCGGCGACGGCTTCTATGGCGTCGACCTCAAGAGTGGCCCCGACGGGCCCATGGTCATCGAAGTCAACGACAACCCCAACCTCGAACACGGCGTCGAAGACGAGGCCGACCGCGACGTCTGGAACAAGCTCACCGAATGGTTCGTGAAGCGCCTGAGCGCCTGACACCCCATCTCGCTTTCACGCTACACCCCCCAGCGTCGCTGGGGCAGGATAACAACAACGGGAAGTCCTCTCGCGTCTGCGGAGCAGGCGGGACATCCCGCATCCCCGGGCCCTCGGTCGGGCTCAGCTGCAGCATCACAGGCGGTTCACACCGGCCTGAAGTTGAGCCCCCCGGTCAGGCGTCCGTGGCGCCCGCCTATTTGGGCGCCCACTGGCTCCCCGTGACAAACGACGGCCGCACAGGGTTGTGCGCCACGTCCGCCACCAGCCGATAGAAGAACGTGTTCATGTCGCGCGCCGCGCCCCAGTCGATCGGCTGGCCCATGTCGTCCTGGGGGCGGTGGTAGCGGGAGTTGTACCACTCGCGATACCGCACCTCGGCGTCAGTCCCCGGATCGAAACCGAAAACGAAGTTTGTCGCCGGCACGCCGATGCGCAGGAACGGCCAGTGATCCGTGCGCTGATTGAGATTGCGCTCAGGCTCCATGTCCGGCCGGATCTCGATGCCCATGCCAGAGGCCACCCGCCGCACATTCCCCGCCAGCGTGGTGTCGTCGACCGCATGCATCGTCAGGATCTTCAGCGGAAACAGCGGACGCAACTGATCAAGATTGATCACCGCCGCAATCCTCGCCTTCGGCACGGTAAGATGCGTCGAGAACCAGCTGGAGCCAAGCAGCCCCTTCTCCTCACCTGTGTAAGCTGCAAACAGAACCGACCGTCTGAATCCCTTCCCCGCCTGTTGCTCGGCCAGCCTGATCAGGCTCGCGACATAGGCCGCATCGTCAAACGCGCCATTGTAGAGCGCATCCCCGTTCACGGGCTCGCCAAACCCATAGCCATCAAGGTGCGCCGACACGATGACGAACTCATCCTTCAGCACCGGGTCCGACCCCGGCAGGATCGCAAGCACATTGTCAGACTGGAGCTGGCGCTGCGAAATCACGAACGTCGCGTTGACGCTCGCAGGGATGTCAAAGCTCGGCAGCGCCTGCGACGCCGCGCCTGCCTTCAGGATCGCGGCCGCACTCTGCCCCGACCCTTCAAGCACAACAGCCAGCGCACCCGCGCTCAACCGCATAACCACCATTTCGGAATAGGCCGGCTGCGCAGCATCACGAAACCCCACCGACCGCGCATAGGCCTCGGGCCAGCGCGACGGCTCGATCGTGAAACCCGGATCGTCCACATTGATGATGCCGACTGCCCCAGCCTTCGCAGCCGCCTCAAGCCGCTGCCCGCCCGTCGTCATGCCGGAGCGCCGCGCCCCGAAGCAAACGACGACCCTGCCTGTCACATCGCCCATCTCGCCCGCCGAACAGTAGCCGCGGAACACCAGCGGCGCATTGAGACTCGCGGGCAGCAGGCGGGAAGGCCGCACCGTGATGTCGTGGAGGAACTTCAATTCGGAAAATGTCCCCACACGCATCTCGCCCGGCGTGGCGTTTGGCTCACCACGGATGATCCGAAACGACGTCCCCCTGTTCTCGACCCGCACCTCCTGCAACGGCAGAGTCTGGAAAAACGTCCCGTTCTCGCCCGCCGGCTTCAGCCCCGCCTTCGCAAACCGCGCCGCCACGTACTTTGCTGCGCGATCATACCCGGCAGACCCTGTGTCCCGCCCCTCCATCGCGTCACTCGAAAGATCGCCGGTGATGCGCCACCACGCGACGGTGTCGGCATCCGTCCCCGCAGGCGGCACCTGCACCGTCGCACAGGAGGCCGCCAGCAGCGCCAGCGCGGCAAAACCGAAACGCATAGTGAGCTCCTAGAAGAGATTGCCCTGATCGTCCTCGCCGCGCGCGCGTCGCCGAATCCGCGGACGTTGCGGCTGCTCCCGAGCAGGCGCCGTCTCCGGTCGCGGCGCAACCGGCCCCGACGCACCCGCCGTCGCCGCCACCTCGCCATCGGCAAAACGAAGTCGCAACGCATCGCCGTCCGCAACGACCGCCACCGATCTGACCAGCGCGCCATCCGCCTGCGTCACCAGCGCAAAGCCTCTCGCGAGCACGCGCTCATAGGACAACGACACCAGCACCCGCGCCTGCTGATTCAGCGCATCCTGAGCCCGCCGCAACCGCCGGTCCATCGCTGGTGCCAACCGCCCGGCCAGTCGTGCGACCTCGCCGCGCCGTCCGGCAATCTCGCGAAGCAGTGTTGCCGGCCGCAGCCCGCCACTTGCCTGATCGAACCGCGCCCGCTTGCGCGACAGCATGCGCGACAGCGACCCGCCAAACCGCTCCGACGCCAGATCAAGCCGCTGCCGCGCCCGGGCCAGGAGCGCATCCGGTTTTGGCAATCGCCCAGCCGCAGACTGCAGCTCCAGCCGCCGCTTCTCGAACCCCGCCACCGTTCGCCGCTCCAGCCGCGCGCCAAGCGTCGAAAGCGTCGCAAGCAGATCCGCCCGCACCGGCAGCGCCATCTCCGCCGCCCCCGTCGGCGTCGGCGCGCGGCGGTCCGACGCATAGTCGATCAGCGTCGTGTCCGTCTCATGCCCCACCGCCGAAATCAGCGGGATGACGCTTTCCGCTGCCGCTCGAACGACCCGCTCCTCGTTGAACGGCCACAGATCCTCGATCGAACCGCCGCCGCGCGCAACGATGATCACATCAGGGCGAGGGATCGCGCCGCCGGGTGTCAGGGCATTGAACCCCCGAATACCCGCCTCCACTTCAGCCGCAGCACGCTCGCCCTGCACCAGCGCCGGCCAGATGATCACATGCACCGGAAAGCGATCGCGCACCCGGTGCAGGATGTCGCGAATGACGGCGCCGGTCGGGCTCGTCACCACGCCGATCACACGTGGCAAGAATGGCAGCGGGCGTTTTCGTTCCGGCGCAAAGAGCCCCTCCGCCGTCAGCTTCTTCTTCCGCTCCTCCAGCAGCTGCATCAGCGCACCAACACCCGCCGGCCGCATCCGCTCTGCGATCATCTGGTAGTTGGAACGCCCCGGATAAGTCGACAGCCGCCCCTCGGCCACCACCTCAAGCCCTTCCTCGGGTTTGAACGGCAGCTTCGACGCACTTCCCTTCCACATGATGGTGTTGAGCGTTGCGCCCTCGTCCTTGATGTCGAAATACAGGTGCCCCGACTTGGCCAGCACCACGCGCCCCAGCTCGCCGCGCACCCGTACAAACGCATAATTCTCCTCCACCGTGCGCTTCAGCGCCCCGGCAAGTTCAGACACCGTCATCTCGGGCGAATTGGAGCCGGGGTGCGGTTGCGATTCGGTGAGATCGTCCATGAGCGAAACCATATACGTCGCGACGCCGATGTCAGTCGTTTCGGCAAAATCCGTACGGTAGGGCACACAGCGTGCCGAACGCCTCGATCGGAACGGCGAATTCAGCGCCGCGTTTACGCCACGACCTCCCGGAAGATCGGGCGATCAGTGCACGCGTTGCAACCCGCACGCGCCAAGAATTACTCCAGGAAACATCATGTCCAACGACATTCAACTCAAACAGGCCGTTCTCGACGAACTGGCCTGGGAACCGAGGATCAATGCCGCCCACATCGGCGTGACCGCCCACGCAGGCGTTGTCACCTTGATGGGGCACGTCGATGCCTATGCTGAGAAGGTTGCAGCCGAAGCAGCCGTCGGTCGTGTGAAGGGCGTCAAGGCACTCGCCGAAAAAATAGAGGTCAAGCTCCCCTCGCTCTCCAGACGCGGCGACGACGATATCGCAGCGGCGGCGCTCAACCGTCTCGTGTGGGATTCTTCCATCCCGAAGGACGCGGTCAAGATCAAGGTCCAGGACGGGTGGGTCACCCTGACAGGACAGGTCGAGTGGTTCTTCCAGAAGGATGCGGCGGCCTCTGAAATTCGCGGACTCATGGGCGTGACGGGTGTATCGAACCAGATATCCGTCAGGACCCGCCCCAATGTCGGCGACATCAGCGAAGGCATACGTCACGCGCTTCACAGGTCATGGTATGACGACAACGACGTCAAGGTGACTGCCAGAGACGGCAAGGTGGAACTGACCGGCACCGTACATACCTGGTCAGAACGCCAGATGGCCGGAATGACAGCCTGGGCCTCTCCGGGGACGACATCGGTCCAGAACAACATCGCAGTTTCGATCTGATCTGAGCTCCCGCTGCCCAGCTTGTCTGGCGGCGGGAGCATTTCGAAGCGTTCAGCTATCCCTTGATCTTGACGAGCACCGAGCGCTCCACCTCAATCGCCCTTGTTCCGCGCGATGCCCGCACCAGCAGGAACCGCCCGGAAAATCCGCTTGGCAGCCACCAGTCGCCTTCGATCGACGTCAGCTTTTCGTCGACTGCTCCGGCATAGGAAATCGGGTCACGGTGAACGCCCTGCGCTGCATGATAGAGCTTGGTGAACCGCACGTTCTGAGCCCTGCGCTCCCCCCTCAGGTCTGCGGAAAGTTCCGCGAGGCCCGGCGAGCCAAACGTCGCCGGCTCCAGCGTGGTGCCGCTCAGACTTCCCGCCAGCTCGATTATATGCGCCGTGAATGGCGTCGGCATGCCCGAGGTGCCATACCAGTAGGCACCGGACCAGACGCCGGTGAGATCAGTCTCGCGCGAGAACGCGTTCTTGGTAGCCATGGCGCCCTGCTGGCGTGACGAGTTCAGGGCCAGTATAAGCCTCGATTTGGCGCCAAGGGAAACCTCCATGAAGATTCTGATCGTGGGCAGCGGCGGCCGTGAGCACGCGCTCGCCTGGCGCCTGAAACAGAGCCCGCGCGTCACCCACATCATGGCCGCCCCCGGCAATCCCGGCATTGCGGAACTGGCCGACTGCGTCGCCGTCGCCGCCGACAATATCGAGGGACTGATCAACCTTGCACGGAGGGAGCGCCCCAACCTTGTCATCGTCGGGCCGGAGGTTGCCCTTGTGCATGGCCTCGCAGACAGGCTGCGCGAGATCGACATTCCTGTGTTCGGTCCCTCGGCTCAGGCGGCGATGCTCGAAGGCTCCAAGGGTTTTTCGAAGGACTTCATGGCGCGGTACAGCATTCCCACCGCCCGCTACCGACGCTTCAACAGCGATCAGGCCGCCGACGCAAAGGCATACCTTGCGACGTTCAACGGCCCTCCCTACGTCCTGAAGGCCGACGGTCTCGCGGCGGGCAAGGGCGTCGTGATCGCAGAGACGCGCGCGGAAGCCGACGCCGAGATTGACGCAATGCTGGGCGGCAAGTTCGGCAACGCTTCTTCCTCGATGGTGATCGAGGAGTTCATGCACGGCGAGGAAGCCAGCTTCTTCGCGCTCTGCGATGGCGAGACGGCCGTGCCCCTCGCTGGCGCGCAGGACCACAAGCGTGTCGGCGATGGCGACACGGGTCCCAACACCGGCGGCATGGGCGCCTACTCCCCGGCCCCGATCCTCGACGCGGTGATGCAGCAGCGCGTCATGGACGAGATCGTGACGCCGACGATCGCCGGCATGAAAAGAGACGGGCGGCCCTATCGCGGCGTGCTTTTCGTCGGCCTGATGATCGACGCAGAACACGGCCCACGCGTGATCGAATACAATGTCCGCTTCGGCGACCCGGAATGCCAGGTGATCATGACCCGGCTGAAGGAAGACCCCCTCCCGCAGCTCCTCGCCTGCGCGACGGGCGGGCTCGCCGGCTGCAAGCGTCTTGAACGCTTCTCAGATCCGGCGGTTACGGTCGTGATGGCCGGCGCGGGCTATCCCGGCGAGCCGAAAAAGGGTGGCGTCATCGGCGGCCTCGACAAGGCCGCTGAGGTCGAAGGTGTCACGATTTTCCACGCAGGCACGACGCGGAGGGGCAATGAGGTGATCGCAAATGGCGGCCGCGTGTTGAACGTCACGGCTACCGGACCCACGCTGAAAGAAGCCGTCGAACGGGCTTACCGCGCCGTCGACGTGATCGACTGGCCGGACGGTTTCTGCCGCCGCGATATTGGCTGGCGGGCCCTGGCACGGGACGTCTAGCGACCGTTGGAACAAACCCACTCGACCTCACGCCCGGAAGGGTGTTTAGCAGATCAGACCTTTCGACAGGATGCCGGCGGCAGACCGGCCGACGACAGCAGGGCAGGACATGACCGACGAGAATCCGACCGACCTTTTTTCCGGCACCAAGGAAGTCGCCGAAAGCCATCGCTTCGACGAATCGAAGCTCGCTGCGTGGATGGAAGCAAATGTCGAGGGCTACAAAGGTCCGCTTGAAGTCCGCCAGTTCAAGGGCGGCCAGTCAAACCCGACCTACCAGCTGATAACGCCGACAAAAAAATACGTCATGCGCCGCAAGCCGCCGGGCAAACTCTTGCCGTCGGCCCACGCCGTTGATCGCGAGTACCGCGTCATCGCCGCGCTCTACCCGCTCGGCTTCCCGGTCGCCAAGCCCTACGGTCTCTGCGAGGACGAGAGCATCACTGGCACGATGTTCTACATCATGGACATGGTCGAAGGCCGCATAATCTGGGACGCGACCCTACCCGACTACACGCCCGAACAGCGCGCCGCGATCTATGATGCGAAAGTCTCCACCTTCGCTGCACTCCATAACGTCGACTGGAGGAAAGCCGGCCTCGAGGGCTTCGGCAAGGAAGGTGACTATATCGCCCGCCAGATCCATCGCTGGACCAAGCAATACCAGATGTCCGAAACCACAAAGATCGCCGAGATGGACAAGCTGATCGACTGGCTGCCGAAGAACATCCCGCCGGGCGAGATGACAACGATCGTCCATGGCGATTATCGCATCGACAACATGGTGCTTCACCCGACCGAACCGCGCGTCCTCGCGGTCCTCGACTGGGAGCTTTCGACGCTGGGCGATCCGCTCGCCGATTTCACCTATCATCTCATGTCGTGGGTCATGCCCTCGTCCGACCCGCAGCGCCCGTCGATTGCAGGTGTGGTGGACAGGCCCGGCTATGGCATCCCGACGAAAGACCAGTACCTCGCCCGCTATTGCGATCTGACCGGCCGCAGCGGCCTGCCGGAACTGGACTTCTACTTCGCATACAACGCATTCCGCCTCGCCGGCATTCTGCAAGGCATCGTCGGCCGTGTGCGCGATGGCACGGCGTCGAACGCAGCCGCCGCACAGAACGAGGGCCGCGTCGCACCCCTGGCGCAGTTCGCATACGCCTGTGCGCAACGCGCAGGCATGCAGGGCTAGTTCGCACGCAACGGCTTGACCGCAGCGGCACGCAAAGCGCTACTTCCCCAAGGAGCATTCCGAGGGGACTTCGATGCGCAATTCCATGCTACTGGCCGCCTGCCTCGCCGCAGCAGCGCTTCTCGCGGCGCCGGTCGTCTCGCAGCAGACGGCAGGTTCTGCGGACATCGAGAGAAGGTTCGACACATTCATCTCGTCGCCTGAAATGGATGGCTGGATGAAGCGCATGGCGGCAGAGCCGATCCATGTCGGCGCGGCCCACAACAAGGCAAACGCCGAATACACGCTGCAGCGTTTCAGGGACTGGGGCTGGGACGCAAGGATTGAAACATTCGAGGTCCTTTACCCGACGCCAACCAAAGTCTCGCTCGATCTTGTCACGCCCAAACGCTTCGCCGCGACGCTGACCGAGAAGCCGATACCCGGCGACGCCACGTCGAGCCGCACGAAAAACCAGCTGCCCGCCTATGTCGCCTTCCAGGGCGATGGCGATGTAACGGCGCCGCTGGTCTACGTGAACTATGGCATGCCCGACGACTACAGGGCGCTGGAGCGCATGGGCGTCACTGTTAAGGGCAAGATCGTCATCGCCCGGTACGGCCAGGGTTGGCGCGGTCTGAAGCCGAAGCTGGCCCAGGACCACGGCGCCGTCGGCTGCATCATCTATTCCGACCCACGCGACGATGGCTTCGCCGTCGATGACGCCTATCCCAAAGGCGCGTCCCGCCCGGCGCAGGGTGTCCAGCGCGGTTCGGTGGCCGACATGACGCTCTATCCGGGGGACCCGCTAACCCCCGGCTACGGCGCCGTTGCAGGCGCGCCACGGCTGAAGCGCGAAGACGCCGCAACCGTGCTGAAGATCCCCGTGCTGCCTATCTCCTATGGCGACGCAGAGAAATTCCTCGGAGCGCTGGGCGGCAATGTCGTACCCGTGAACTGGCGCGGCGCGTTGCCCATCACCTATCATGTCGGCGGAACCGATGCCGCGAGGGCGCACCTGGTGGTCAAGTCGGATTGGTCGCTGAAGACCGCGTACAACGTCGTGGCCAGGATGGAAGGCGCGCAGCATCCCGATCAATGGGTGCTGCGCGGCAACCATCATGATGGCTGGGTGTTCGGAGCATCCGACCCTATTTCAGGTCATGTTGCGATGATGGCCGAAGCGAAGGCGATCGGCGGGCTCGTGAAAGCCGGATGGCGACCGAAACGCACGCTCGTCTATCTCAGCTGGGACGCCGAGGAACCGATGCTGCTGGGCTCTACCGAATGGGTCGAGACGCACGCGAAGGATCTCAAGGAACACGGGCTGATCTACATCAATACCGATGGCAATGGTCGCGGCTTCCTCGGCGTTGGCGGCAACCACGCCTTCCAGAACTTCGTCTCAAAGGTGGCGATGGACGTCATCGACCCGCAGACAGGCGTAAGCGTCGACAGGCGCCGCAAGGCGGGCGCCATGGTAGCCGGCGCTCAGCCCGGCGCAAACGAGCGCGCCAAGGCGATCGCCGCGGCTGCCGGTGAAGACAAGGATGTTCCGCTGGACCCGCTTGGTTCAGGCTCGGACTTCGGAAGCTTTGTCCAGCATCTCGGCCTCGCCGCCCTGAATGTCGGCTATGGCGGCGAGGGCGACAGCGGCGGCGTCTATCACTCCGCCTACGACACGTACGAACACCACGCCAGGTTCGTCGATCCTGGCTTTGCCTACGCCGCAGCCTTGGCCAAGACCACGGGGCGCCTGGTGCTGCGGATGTCGGAATCCGATGCACCGGTTCAGCGCTATGGCGACTTTGCCACGACGGTCTCCACTTACCTCGACGAGGTCAAGGCGCTGGCGGCGAGGAAGCGTGACGACCAGACACTGCAGGCGAAGATCATCGCAGCCGATGCCTTCAGACTGTCGGACGATCCGACCGTCACCCGCGGCGCGCCAACACCCCTGAAAGCTGTGCCCTTCTTCAACGTTGCGCCGCTGGAGAACGCTGTGCTCCGCCTGAAAACAAGCGCCAGGACCTATGATGCGACACTCGCTGCAAAACAGGCGACCTTGTCGGCCGAGGTGAAGGCAAAGCTCGTGGGGCTCGCTGGAAAGACCGAGCAGGCGATGACTGTCGAGCAGGGCCTGCCGGGCGGGCGCGGCTGGTACAAGAACATGATCTACGCGCCCGGCCGCTTCACCGGCTATGGCGCAAAGACCCTGCCTGGCGTCCGCGAAGCGATCGAGGACGAGCGCTGGGAAGACGTTGACACCTATGTCGAGCTGACGGCCAGGGCGATCAACGCCTATGCCGAGACGCTGGACCAGGGTGTCACGCTGATGGGTGGCGCTGCGAAGTAGCGACGCGATCACGCGGCTCGCGCAAGCGCGGCGAACCACTGATCGAGCGCACGCGCCTCGGCGCGGGCGCTTGTCGTGCGGCGAATGGCTTCCGCGTCTTCGCCCCAGTGCGCCGCCTGATAGGCCTCGTCGACGCGCGAATGCTCGTACGCCTCCGCCGCCGTCAGCCGGCCACGCTCGACGGCAAGCCCAAGGATGGCCGACCCGAACAACGCGACGCCATGCGCCAATCCGGCGAGCCTGAAACGGTCAAGGCCTGCCGCATGCGCACGAATAGCCTCGATCGAAGCAACCGGCTGCGCCTTCGGCATGATGCCGATGCCTGGCGTCAGCACGACACCGAGACTTGCCGCCCAGTCGCGCAGCGGGGCCCACGCGGCCTCCTGCCGTTCAAGCAGGGCAGCGGGGCCATCGGCGAGATAGCAGACCAGATCCGTCTCAGCGTAGCGCGCCACCTGCTCCGCCAGTGCGGCGACGGCGTCATCCGGCCTGTCGAGCACGCCGTAGGCCTGACGCGTGTTGTACATTGTGGGCAGGTCAATACGCTCGCCTTGCGCCTGCCACTCGGCGGCGATGGTTTCGGCAAGTTCCTGCGTTGCCACGATGAAGGGCCGCCCAGCCTGCGAGCGCAGCGCCCGTGCATCCAGCAAGACGGCCCATCCGGGCGGGACGGGTGCGACCGACACCTCGGAATAGAAGCGCTTCGGCCGCTGGTCGATCTCGCCCTTGACGCCCTTGGCGTAGTCCATCGTCTGAGACTCACTCAACGGATGCGCCGCGGCTTGCGCAGATCGAAGAAATTTTCCGCACTGTCTTCGTCGAAGCCGAGGACTTCAAACGTCTGTTTCATGTGCGGCGAGAGCTCCGCCACGATCTCGACATCGCGGCCGCCCGGATTGGGCAAGCGCAGCGCGCGCGCATGCAGATGCAGCCCATCGGCAAGGCCCTGCGGCAGTTCGCGATCACAGGTATACTTGCGGTCGCCCACGATGGCGCAGCCAATGCCGGCCATGTGGAAACGAAGCTGGTGCGTCCGCCCCGTCTCCGGCTTCAGTGCGACCCATGCGGCCTTGCGCCCGGCATTCTGGACGACCGAGTAAAGCGTCGAGGCATGGACTGCGCCCTTCTCGTTCTGCTCGGCGACGCGCATCTTTTCCTTCTCGTCCTTCGGCCCGGTTGACTTGATCATCCAGCCACGAATATCGCCGGTTGTCGGATGCGGAACGCCAAGCACTACGGCCCAGTAGATCTTGTCGAGCTCACGCGAGCGGAACAGCCTGCTGAGACGGCTTGCCGTCCCCACTGTCTTGGCAAGAACGAGTACGCCCGACGTATCACGATCAAGCCGATGCACGAGGCGCGGCTTCTCGGCCGTATCCGGAACCAGTGCGCGCGACAGCGCATCGACATGGCGCGTTGTCCCCGTGCCGCCCTGCACAGCCAGACCCGGCGGCTTGTTGAGTGCGATGATGTGGTCGTCCTCGTAGATCACGAGTGAGCGCATCATGTCTGCGTCGGACGCCTTCACGCGCGAGCGCGGTTTGTCGTCCTCATCTTCGCCCTCGCGGCTTTTCGCGGCGGTCATCGGCGGAATGCGCACGGTCTGCCCAGCCTTTACGCGCGTGTTCGCCTTGGCGCGCGCGCCGTCGACGCGGATTTCGCCGGTGCGGCACGCCTTCTCGATCTGGCCCTGGGTCAGGCCATGGAATTTACGCTTCAGCCAGCGGTCGAGGCGCGTATCGTCCTCGTCCGGATCGACACTGAGGGTAACAACCTGTCCGACGTTCCAGCTCATCCGAGTACTCGTTTCGCAATCATCATGCCGATGGCGACGGCGGCAAGGCCGGCGAGAACGGAGCCGATGGAATAGGTTGAAGCGCCCAGCCAGTCGTTGCGCTCGATCATCCGCATCGTCTCGAGCGAGTAGGCCGAGAATGTCGTGAAGCCGCCAAGCACGCCGACGCCAAGGAACAGCCGCCAGGGCTCGCCCGCGTCTCCCCGCGTCGCGAGCCAGCCAGCCAGCAGCCCGATGGCGAGGCTACCGGAGATGTTGACCAGGAAGGTCGCCATGGGCCAGCCGTCGCCGCGCACGGGCATCGCCAGCGAGACGCCGAACCGGGCCGCGGCACCAAGGCCGCCCCCGAGGGCTACGAGAAGGACATTGAACATTTCGCCCCGCTCATAGGGCTAAGTCGTGCCGGAAGCCAGATCGGCCGGCATTTCCAGGCCTGCGGCAGACAGGACAGCGAGAAAGTCAGCCGGCGGCGGGGCGTTAATCACGAAACGTCCGCCCGCCGTCGGGTGCGGTATTTCCAGCCGGAAGGCATGCAGCATCAGCCGGGGCACCGGCAGGCCCTTCAGCGTGGACGCGCCGCCATAATATGGGTCGCCAAGGATCGGCCGGCCCTCGATCGACAGGTGGACGCGGATCTGATGCATCCGCCCCGTCTGCGGCGCGACGGAGAGCAGGTGCGTCTGACCATTGCTGGCCAGCGCCTGCCAGCGCGTGACAGCCGACTGACTTCCCTGATCGCCCGGCCGTGCGGCCCGCATCAGTTCGAGGCCCGGTCGCGCAATATGCCGCGTCAGCGCCATCGAGAACTCGGTCTCGCCCTCCGGAAAGGGCGAGCCAGTGACGACGGCAAGATAAGTCTTGTCGACGAGCCGATCGGCGAACGACTGACTCAGGGCTGCTGCGGCGGGCTGGGTCTTGGCGGCAACAATGACGCCAGACGTCGGCGCATCGAGGCGATGGACCAGCCGGGGTCGCTTTCCGTTCGAGCGGGCGAACGCCGCCATCAACCGGTCGAGCGTGCGATCCTCGACATTGCGCGTCTGGACCGGCAGGCCCGACGGCTTGTTGAATGCGATGATGCCGCTGTCTTCGTGAATGACGAACCCGCGCACGAATGCCGCGTCGGCCTCCGACACCGGCAGGCTCTCATAGTTGCGCTTGACGCCTTTAGTCACCGGAGCGCTCGCGACGCAACTTTGCCCATTGTTCCAATTTCTCCCGGATCGGTGCTTCGCGGCCAGCGCCCTTGGGCTGGTAGAAGGCCTGGCGTTCCATGTCGTCGGGGAAGTAGTTCTGGCCGGAGAACTGGCCCTCGGCGTCGTGATCGTACTGGTACCCGGCGCCATAGCCGAGTTGTTTCATCATCTTCGTGGGCGCATTCAGGATGTGCGCCGGCGGCGTCAATGAACCTGTCTCACGCGCCGCTGCCCGTGCGGCCTTGTACGCGATATAGGCTGCGTTCGACTTCGGCGCCGTGGCGAGATGCAGCGCCGCCTGCGCCAGCGCCAGCTCGCCCTCCGGGGAGCCCAGCCGCTCATACGCGGCAGCTGCTTCGTTGCAGATCATCAGGGCGGTGGGATCGGCAAGGCCGACATCCTCGCTGGCTGCACGGATCATCCGGCGCGCGAGGAATAGTGGGTCCTCGCCGCCTTCCAGCATGCGGCAGAACCAGTAGAGCGCCGCATCCGGGTCGGACCCGCGCGTTGCCTTGTGCCAGGCGGAGATGAGATTGTAGTGCTCTTCGCGATCCTTGTCATAGCTCGGCGCGCGCTTCTGCAACGCTGCCATGAGGCCGTTGGCGTCGATGAGGTTCTTGCGATTCCACGCGAACACTTCCTCGACGAGGTTGAGAAAGTACCGCCCGTCTCCATCGGCCATCGCCATCAGCGCGGCCTTGCCATCCTCGGCAAGAGGGGCCGGCTTGCCGAACAGCCCCTCGGCGCGCGCCAGCAGCTTGCCGAGCGCTGCATCGTCCAGACGCTTCAGCACCATCACCTGCGTCCGCGACAACAGCGCGCCGTTGAGTTCGAAGCTGGGGTTCTCCGTCGTCGCGCCGACAAGCGTCACCACGCCGCGTTCGACGAATGGCAGGAAGCCGTCCTGTTGAGCGCGGTTGAAGCGATGGATTTCGTCCACAAACAGCAGCGTGCCCTTGCCCGTCGCTCGGCGGGCTTCGGCCTTTTCGAATGCGGCGCGCAGGTCCTTCACGCCGGAGAAGATGGCCGAGAGCTGTTCGAAATCGAGATTGGCGCGTTTGGCCAGCAGGCGGGCGATCGTCGTTTTACCTGTTCCGGGCGGTCCCCAAAGGATCAGGCTGGCGAGACGACCCTGCGCCAGCATTCGCCCAATGGGCCCTTCCGGGCCGAGCAGGTGATCCTGCCCGACCACGTT
>Ga0163144_10006578_pt1 | contig 25607 bp, 19 predicted proteins | sample OliLak19BULKMAT1_FD_123175 | JGI IMG/M metagenome (GOLD analysis project Ga0163144, IMG submission 123175) | Freshwater microbial mat bacterial communities from Lake Vanda, McMurdo Dry Valleys, Antarctica - Oligotrophic Lake LV.19.BULKMAT1 | ecosystem: Environmental > Aquatic > Freshwater >... | reverse complement strand
CGCGATCCTCGGCGCCGACCTCTCCGGGGTGCAGATCCTGCGCAAGGAAGGCACCACGCGCCGTACCATCCCGGCCGACCTCAGCTCTGCGCTCCGCACCGGCGACACGAGCAAACTCCCGGAGTTGAAGCCCGGTGACACTGTTGTCGTGCCCGGTTCGGGCTCCTCCAGTGGAAGTAGCGGGAGCGAGGGCGTGGGCGTGCTGGGTCAGGTGGCCAAGCCGGGGTTGTACTCGGTCGGTGCGGGACAGGACCTGTGGACCGTGATCGCGATGGCGGGCGGCACGACCGATCGCGGGAATCTCGGGAACGTACGAGTGCTCACTCGCAGCGAGAGTGGCCAGACGGTGGCGCTCGTGAACCTGCGCGAGGTACTCGAGAAGGGTAGTCGCGCGCCGGTGACGGTCAAGCCGGGCGATGTGGTCGTGGTGATGCCGAAGGGGCCGAATGTCTGGTCCGCCTTCACGGGACTGTTGGCGTTGTCGCGTGACGCGCTCAATATTGCAGTGCTCGTGGACTACCTCAACAACCAGAAGACCCCGTGACAATGAGCGAGATCCCGACTTCCAACGCGGCCGTACCGGTCGATATCAGTGAGCTGGGGCGCATCCTGTGGCGCCGCAAGTGGCTCCTCATCCTCCCGTGGTCGGTGGCATTGGCGATCGGTGTGGCAGCGGCCTTCTTGCTGAAGCCCGTTTACTACAGCACCACGATCCTGTTGCTCGACCGCGGTCAGAGCATGCAGGGCCCGATGGGTAACATGCAGGGCGGGCTCGAGGCCGAGCAGCAGGCGGACATCATGAAGGAACAGGTGCAGAGCAGCCTGTTCTTGAAGAGCGTGCTCGCCGCCACGGGTCTCAAGGACGATCCCACTGCGCGGCGCCTCGCGCTCAAGTCGGCCTCGCGCTATCCCAACATGTCGCAGGATGAGCAGGTCGAGACGTTCCTCGTGGAGTACCTGCGCAGCTCGGTCAATATCAAGCGCAGCAAGGGCAAGCTGTTCCAGGTCACGGTCGCCGACCTCGATCCGGATCGGGCCAAGAAGTTCGCCGATGCCATCGCGAACCAGTTCGTCTCCTCTTCCAAGGCGCGGCAGCTCGAAGCGGTGCAGGACCAGCAGGAGTTCAGCATTGCCCAGCTGCAGATCTACAAGAGCCAGCTTCAGGTGGCGGAGGGACGCCTCGAGGCGTCCCGTCGCTCGGCCCTGAGCACGACGTTCTCCGGTTCGACCGTCAACGAGCGCAACTATGGCTACGCGCAGACTCTCCTCGAACAGTCGTCCATCGAGGCGGACGAGCACCGCGCGCGGATCCAGGACTTGCGCGGGCAGTTCGCGGGCAAGCTGCGCGAGAATGACCCGGCGCTGTTGTCCAGCCCCGAGGTGAGTTCGCTCGCGGCGCAGATCGCATCGCTCGAGAACAATCTGGGGCGCGCCATGCTCACCGAAGGCAGCATGGTGGGTGGCGCCAGCGTACGCATGTCGCTCGCCAAGAAGAGTGCGGAACTCGAATCGCGCCTTGCCGAGAACGCCGCCCGCTCTCTGCCCAGTGCATCGTTCGAGGCCCGTGATCTTGCAGTGCGATACCGGCTCGCACAGGTCAACCTGAACGCGAAGGAATCGTGGCGCTCGTGGATCTCGGGGCAGGTCAACGGCTATCAGCGTCAGGTGGTGACGACGCCGGACCGGGACATGGACATCTCGCGGCTCTCCGCCGAAGTCGAGCAGGCCCGCACGTTGTACAACACGTTCCAGTCCCAATCCGCTGCGGCGCAGATCGCGCAGGCGTTCCAGAACGCGAAGGTCAGCGGTCGATTCATCGTGATGGAACCCGCGACGCGCCCGCTCTCGCCCGGTAAGCCGAATCGGCCGCTGCTGGTGATGCTCGCGCTCGTGATCGGCGGCATTGTCGGGGTCGGCACCGTGCTCGCAGTCGAGCACCAGGACCAATCGGTCAAGGGGGCAGAGGAAGTCGAAGGGCTGCTCGGACTGCCCGTGCTCGGCGCGATCCCACGTGTCGAGGAGCTCGAGCGCAGCAAGCGCCGCCGCTCCAAGTCGAGTGGTAGCGGGGTCCCGGCCACGCTGCCAGCACCGCGCGATCAGGGTCTGATTCACCGGCTCAAAGTCGAGAGCGCACTCGGACTCGAGTTCAAGCGCATCTATCTCAATCTGGCGCGCTCACGCGGCCGGGCCCTTCCCAAGACTCTCATGATCACCAGCTCCACGCGCGGCGAGGGTAAGACCACGACCAGCGCGTGCCTCGGCATCACGCTCGCTCGCGAGCACCGGCAGCGCACGCTGCTCGTGGACTTCGATCTGCGCAGTCCCGCCCTGCATCGCGCGCTCGGCATGCCGAGCAGCAGCTGGGGGTTGTCGCAGATGCTGACGCAGCAGTCGTTCGACGAGCGCTTCGTGCGGCAGACCGCGCTTGCGAATCTCGACTTCCTCTCGGCCGGCAAGAGTGAGCGTCCGGCGGCGGAGATCGTCGAACAGGATGCGGTCGAGTGGTTCCTGCGCGAGGCCAGTGCGCGCTACGACCTCGTGGTCCTCGACACCGCGCCGAATCTGGCGGTCCCCGATCCTCTGATCATCGGGCGCGCGGTCGAAGGGGTGCTCTATGTGATCAAGGCCGGCGCCACCGTGCGCAAGGCCGCCGAGTATGGCGTGAAGGTGCAGCGCGAAGCCCGCGACAACCTGCTGGGCGTGCTCATGAACGACTCCGGCGAGTTCCTGCCGCAGTATTACGGCTACAAGGCCAACTACTACGGATATACGCGAGAGGCGGCCGAGAACTGAAGGCCGTGACACGCGTACAGGAGTCCCGTTGAGAAGCCTCCGCGTCCTGTGGAACGTGATCACGAATTATCTGCGGTTCTTCCTGGCCGCGGTGATCGGATTCGTCCTCACTCCGTTGCTGGTCCACCATCTGGGGGATCAGAACTACGGGCTGTGGACGACCGTGTTCTCGCTCACCGGCTACTTCGGGCTGTTCGACCAAGGCATCCGCCCTTCGCTTGTGCGCTATGTCTCACGCGACCATGCCTGCGGCAATCGCGAGGGCTTGTCACGTACGATCAGTAGCGCCATCGCGCTCTACACCGCCGTGGGTGCCATCACCATGCTGGTGGCGGTGTTCGTGGCGTCGAGATCCGACGTCTGGTTGCGTGTCGATCCCGCCCTGCACGGCACCGCGCCGGTCCTGGTGCTGATTGTGGGCGCGACGCTCGCGTTGGGTTTCCCGCTGGGCGTGTTCGGTGCGGTGCTGTCGGGACTGCAGCGCTATGACATCGCGAACTGGGTCGGGATGGCGATCGGCGTGTTGCGTTTGGTCGTCTTCGTCGCCGTGGTCAAGCTCGGGGGCGGACTTGTGGCGCTCGCCTGGTCGTCGCTCGCGGTCAATCTGCTCGGGCACCTGTGGGCATTCTTCGCGGCCCGCCGACTACTGCCGGGCGTTGTCATCGCCCCCACGTTCATCCGTCGAGAGTCGCTCAAGCAGATCGCAAGCTATGGCGGCTGGGCGATGATGGGCGCGGTCGCCACGAACATCGCGTTCCAGACCGACTCGCTCGTGATCACGGGATTCCTCGGGGTCGCGCTGGTCACCCCCTTCGCATTCGCCTCGGGCCTCGTGGAGAACGCGCGCGCGCTCGTGCACGCAGCCGCGTGGGTCCTGTCTCCAACCGCCAGCGAGATGGACACGCTTGGCGAGAAGGACAAGTTGCGCCGCATGCTCATCGCCGGCTCCAAGTACTCGGTGCTCGTGAGTTGGCCCGTGCTGCTGGGGATGATCGTGTTCGGGCCGAACTTGCTGCACACCTGGGTGGGTGAGAAGTACGCGTTCGCGGGATTGTTACTCACCATTCTCGCCATTCCGACGCTCGTTGCGCTGCCGCAGGCCACTGCTTCATCGGTGCTGTTCGGCATCAGCCGGCACAAGGGCATCGTCGTGTTGTCGCTCCTCTCGGCGCTCGTCAACCTTGGCCTGTCCATCTGGTGGGCGCGATGGCCGGAGCCCATGCGATGGATGTTCGGTGAGGCGGTCTCGCCCGGACTGGTTGGCGTTGCCATGGGGACCGCGATCCCGCTCTTCTTCATCTCGGGCCTCGCAACCGCGTGGTTCGCGTGCTTGGTGCTCGAGCAGCCGCTGTTGCAGTACCTGTGGGAGGGTATGTTGCAGCCGGGCCTTGTGAGTCTGGCTTTTCTCGTGCCGGCCCTGATCGTGCAGTATCTCTGGCACCCCTTGGGTTGGGGTGCGCTGCTCGGCGTGTGTGCGGGATGCTGGGTCGTGTTCGCACTCGTGGCGTGGTTCGTGGGTATCTCGGCGGCCGACCGGACGCGCTGGGCTGCGATGCTCGGCGGCATGCGTCCGCGGGGCCGTCAGGTTCGGGAGTCCGCCGGATGAGACCTTCCGTGAGTGTGGTGCTGGCGGTCTATAACGCAGCGTGGTGCGTGGAACGCGCAATCGACTCGGTGCTCGCTCAGACCGTGCCGCCCACCGAGATCATCGTCTGCGACGACGGCTCCGACGATGGGACGCCCAACCTGCTCGAGGGTCGTTATGGCATGCGCGTCACCGTGCTGCGCCTGCCGCACCAGAATGCGGCTGCAGCTCGACTCCGGGGCCTCGCCGCAGCGCGCGGCGAGTGGTTGTCGTTCCTCGACGCGGATGACTGGTGGGAGACAGATAAGCTCGAACGACAGCTCGACTACGTCGAGAAGCACCCGGAAGTGAAGTGGATCTCGACCGATGGCCCGTATGTCTCGGAACACGGCGTCGAGCGCCCGTCGTGGCTATCGGACTATTTCGATCCGGTACAGGAGATGCGTGGGGACCTCTTCCCGTCTTTGCTCGAGCGATGTTTCCCGCTCATGAGTTCGATGTTGGTCGAGCGCGAGGCCTATCACGCGGTCGGCGGCATCGATGGCAACATTGTCTACTCGCATGACTACGATCTCTGGCTGCGACTGGCAGCTCGCTATCCGGGCGCGGTCCTGCCGCAACCGCTCGTTTCTTACTGGACGCACCCGGGTGCACTGAGTAAGCGTTTCGAGCCCCGCTACCGCGACGATCTCATGCTCATGCAACGGATCGAGCGTGGCGAACTGCGGGGCGAGCCCGAGTTGCGCGCCGCAGCGAGGCGCCGCGTTGCCTCGCATGCTTTCGATCTGGGCCTCATGTGCCTGCGCAGCAGCCGCGCGGCCGAGGGTCGGCGGTTCATGCGGCTCGCAATCACGAGCGGGCCAATCGCGCGCCGTGCGTTCGCGCTGGTCGGCTCGATCGTGCCCGATGGCCTGGTGCCGGTGCTTCAGCGCATGGGCTTCCTCAAGGGCGCGATCACCCGCGTCCGCCGCCGGGCGGGACACCTGCCGCCGCCGGGGTCGAGCGTATGAAAACCGGAGAACGGATCTCGGTCGTCATCCCTGCGCACGACGGACTGCCGGATCTGATTGACGCGGTGCAGGCCGTGCTGTCGCAGACACGACTGCCGCACGAGATCATCGTGGTGGATGATGCCTCGAGTGATGGCAGCGGGGAAGCGGTCGAACGCCGTTTCGGCAACTCGGTGCGGGTGCTGCGAGGGAGCTTCGGTAGCGCTGGCGCAGCGCGCAACGCGGGCTGGCGAGCAGCCGAGGGGGAGTGGATCGCCTTCCTCGACGCCGATGACCTGTGGTTCGCCGACAAGCTCGCGGTCGCCATCGAACGGCTCCAGGCTTGCCCGCATGCCGACTGGTTCTTCAGCGATGGCGCGTTCCGCACGCTGGATGGGCAACTGCACGCGTCGTGGTTCGGGCTGTACGCGGATGTGGTCGAGCCCTACTGCGGTTCGCCAGTCGCGCAGTTGTTTGAAGTGAACTTCGTCCTCACTTCCTCGACCGTCGTGCGCCGTGTCGCGCTCGAGCGCGAGAACGGATTCGACGAGACGCTGACGCATGCCGAGGACCTCGATCTGTGGGTGCGGCTGTCGCGCCGGGGACTGGCCACTGCCTCGCGTCGCGCGCTCGTGCGCTATCAGCATCGAGAAGGCGGGCTCACGCGCCAGACCGAGAAGCGACTGGAAGGCGGCGCACGTCTGTTCGACCGTCTTGCAGCTGATGCCGAGTTGTCGCCGGAACTGCGCCGGCTCGCCCTGCGGCGTGCTTCGCTCTATCACTATAAGTTGGCGCTTGCAGCGCTGCGACAGGGTCGCCGGGCGGAAGCGCGCGCAGGATTCGCAAAGGCGTGGCTTTTCCCGGAGCGCGTCAAACCGGTGTTGCTTGGCCTGGCAGCCGCGTCACTGCCGACCTCGTGGTTCGCGGGACTCCGCCGACAAGGCGCTGCTCGCGCCGTGGCGACGCCGCTCGCCGCGCTGCGCCGGGTGCGGCTCGAGGGCGTGACGGAGGCGCCAGCAGCAGCAGGCGCGGCTCGCAAAGGTGGGCAGGCGTGAGTCTCGATCCGCGTCCTGGTATGCGCGATGTCCCGGGCGATGTACGCGCCGCTGCGCGTCGTCAGGGGCGGGATCTGCCCGCCGCTTTCAACGTGCTTCCGGGAATGATCATCGCGGCAGTCGTGATGGCCGTGTTCATCCTTCTCGATTACACGTTCGATCAGGATCCGCATCGTGTCATCAAGGTCGCGCTTGGCGTGGTGGCCCTGGGCGGCATCGTCTCAGTGCCGATGTTCGGGCTGCTCATCCTCCCGATCGCCACGCCCTTCCTATCGTGGGTCCCGCCCACGCCGATTCCCGGACTCAATCCCCTCAACGTGCTGCTGTTCTCGATCTTCGGAACCTTCGCGCTGGGGCGCATCCTCCAGAGACGCCCGCTGTTCCGGCCCAACCAGTTGGGCGCGGTCATCGGTCTGATGTTGCTCCTATGCGCGGTCTCCATCGTCCGCGGCGCTGCTTTCCCGACCGGATATGGCTACAACGGCCTCGACGCGGCGCTGCAGTTGTTCCGCTCCGCCACGACCTTTGCAACGTACTTCATCGTGCTCGCCATGGCGCGAGGTCTCACGGACCGCCGTCGCATCACGTGGGCCGTCGTCCTCGGTCTGCTCGTCGAATCGATCATCACCATCCTCTATGGCCGCAACGGCAGCGGTGGTCGCGCGATCGGCTCACTGGGGCAGTCGAACGAACTGGGGTCGTTCCTCGCGCTGTTCGCCGTGGTCGCGCTCGCGCTGCTCCCGGGTGTGAAGCACTGGTTCGGTCGGCTGATCCTGCTCAGCACGTTCGTGACCGCTTGCATTGCCATCATGATGTCCCTGTCCCGTGGCGGCATGCTGGCGTTGCTCGCGGGCATGTTCGTGGTGGGTTGGCGCTCTTCGCGCGTCGGGTTCGGCATCCTCCTGGCCGCCATGCTGCTCTCGCCGCTCTGGGCGCCGGACTACGTCAAGGAACGCGTGATGAGTTCGCAGGTCGAGGTCGAAGGCACGGACGAGGTTGCGCTCGATACCGCCGCCGAGGCGCGCATCCAGACGTGGCAGAGCATCCTTCAGGTGGTGAGCGAGCACCCCATCGAAGGCGTCGGCTTCACCGGACTGGGTTACGTCCTCCCCGACATGGGCACGCTGCTCGGGCTCGAGGAAGTGAAGGACTCCGCGCACAACACGTACCTGCGCATGCTGGCCGAGATGGGCATCCTCGGGATCGTCCTGTTCATCTGGCTCATGGTGAAGTGCCTGATGCTCGCCGAGGCGACGGTGCGCACAGCCCGCAACGCATTCGACCGCGCACTCGGTGTGGGCCTGTGTGGCGCCACGGTGAGCCTTGCGGTGTCGTGTGCATTCGGAGACCGGTTCTTCAATGTCATCATCGCGAGCAGCTTCTGGGTGCTTTGCGCTCTCGCCGAAGACGCAGTGTCCGAGCGCCGGGCGGTGAAAGCGTGAATGCGCGTTTCGTGCGCTGGTTGCTGGCGCTTGGCGCGAGTGTGACCGCGTCGCGCACGGGAGCGGCGCGACTCACCATCGTGCGCCACCACCGCGTGTATTCCGAGGGCGAGCGGGCGCTGTATCACCTCGGTGTTTCGGAGTCCATGCTCGCGGGCCAGGTGGAGACCTGCGTGCGCGCGGGGCTCACGCCGGTCACCGTGCAAGAGGGCCTGGCACGGTTCGACCGCGGCGAAGCCGGGCAAGCGGTCGCCTTCACGTTCGACGATGGCTATGCGGACAACATCACTCGGGCTCTGCCCGTGCTGCAGCGATTCGGCGCTCGGGCCACGTTCTATCTCACGGCCGGGCTCATGGAGTCGCGGACCGCGCCGTGGTGGGACGAACTGACATTCGTGCTCGAACATGCAACGGTCACCGCGGCCTCCGTGACGCTGGGCGATCGGACGTTGACGCTCGAGGTGGGCTCGCTTTCGGGCCGGCGGGCGGCTTTGGCCGCTGTCCTGCCACTGCTCCGGGTGTCGCCCGCCGAGATGCGCGCGCGACTGGACCAGCTGCGTGCCGCGCTTTCGGTCACCATGCCCGCGCCCTGTGAACTGGCGGAGTGGCCGCTCGCGCGGCGGCTGGTCGAAGCGGGCATGGAGGTCGGCGCACACACGCTGACGCATCCTTTCCTCACCACGCTCGCCCCCGCGGAACAGGCTGCGGAGATCCGCGGTTCAGCCGAGTTGATCCATGCCCGGCTGGGCGTCACGCCCACGGGGCTCGCATATCCCGTCGGGGACCACGATGACCACACGGTCGAGGCCACGCGTGCGGCCGGTCTCGCGCACGCGGTCACGACCCAGGCGGGGGATTGCCGACCCGACTCGCCGCGTTATCGACTCGTGCGCCGGGCGTTGCCCGAGGGCGCTTGTATAGGACCCGATGGCCGCTATTCTTCTGTGATGACTCGCGCAGAACTGGCGGGCGCGTTCGATCGGCTTCGCGGTCGGCGTGCGCAGGTGGGGACATGAGCCGCGCCGATCTGCGCGATCGTCGCATTCGGCTGCTGTTCGTGGCGGGCAACTTCGTGACCGGTGGCGCCGAGCGTCATCTGCTCGAGATGTGGCGGCGGCTGGATCGCACTCGGTTCGATGTGCGCATTGCTGTCCTCAAGAAGGAAGGGGCGTTCACACCGCTGGTGGAGGCGCTCGGATTGCCGTTGTACGACTTGGGAGTGGGGCGCCGACTCTATGACACGAGCGGTTTGCGCGGCCTGCTGCGGCTCGTCTCGGTGGTCCGCGAGTTCCGCCCCGACATCGTGCACGGTTACCTGTTCGGCGCGAATCTCTTCGCGGCGCTCGCTGGGCGACTGTGCGGTGTGGGCGTGGTCGTGGTCGCCAAACGTAATGTCGACGCGTTCGAGACCCCGCGGCAGATCGCCATTCAGCGCTTGGCGCATCGGCTCGCCACGCATGTCACCGCGGTCAGCTCCGAGGTGGCGCTCAGCTCGGTGGCGCTCGGCGTGCCGCGCGAGCGCGTCACCGTGATCGAGAACGGGGTCGACGTCGCGCGATTCGACGGGAACTCGACGGACGGTGCAGGTCTGGGTCTGCCGGAGCATCCCGTGGGAGTGCCGCTCCTGGGCGCCGTGGGTTGCCTGGCGCCGCGCAAGGACTACAGCACGTTGCTGCGCGCACTGCGCTTGCTGCACGATCGCGGTCATGATTTCCGCATGGTGATCGTGGGCGAGGGGCCCGACCGACCCATGCTCGAGGCCCTCTCGGTGGAACTGGCGCTCGCGGATCGGATCGCCTTTCTCGGGGAGCGTTCCGACGTCGACCGACTGCTGCCCGCGTTCTCCTTGTTCACGCTGTCCTCGCGCGAGGAGGGTATCCCGAACGCGTTACTCGAAGCGATGGCGGCTGCTCGCGCCTGCGTCGTGACGCGCGTGGGCGGGAATGCTGAGGTGCTCGAGGACGGTCGCACGGGTTGGCTCGTGCCGCCACAGGATCCTGCCGCGCTGGCGACCGCGCTTGAGGATGTGCTGACGCACCCCGAGGAAGCCTCGCGTCGTGCGACGGCCGCGCGGGCGGCGATGATCTCGAAGCGCAGCATCGATGCCATGGTGCGCCGCCATGAGGCGTTCTATCTGCAGCAACTCGGGCTCGGGGTGCCGACCGCAGCAGTGGAGCAGGAACCGCTGGCCGGGGGCACGCGATGAAGTCGGTGCTCTACGTCACCACCACATTCCCAACGCTGGCGGCGTTCATCGAGAATGAGGTCAAGCGCCTGCATGCCCGCGGCGTCGCGGTGCGAGTGGTCACTCTGCGAGGCGTGAGCACGGAGTACCAGCCCGAGCACGCGAACCTGCTCGCGCTCACGCAGGCCGTCGGCGCACCTTGGGCGCTGCCCAATCTGCTCGCACTCCTGACGTGGCTCGTGCGCAAGCCGCACGTCTTTCTGCCGCTTGCATTGCGCGTACTGTGGGCTTCGCGCACCAGTCCATACGCGATGGTCGGCCACTTGGCCTATCTACCCGCAGCGGCCCGAGTGGCTTCGATCGCGGAGAGTTCCGACTGCGACCGCATCCATGGAGCGTGGGCGCATTTCCCGGCCACCGTCGCGTGGCTCGCGGCGCGCCTCACGGGTCGGCGATTCAGCATGGCGGCGCACGCCGGGGCGGATCTTTATCGCACGCAGGCGTTCCTCGCCGAGAAAGTGCGGGAGGCCGACTTCGTCACCGCCTGCGTGCGCGGCAACGCCGAGATGTTGCGGCGGCTCGCGGGTGCGGGTCGGGTGGAGTGGCTCTACCACGGCACGGATCTCGCGCGCTTCGGCGCGATCGTGCGCGAGCGTAGCGCCGAGCCCACGCTGCTGGTGGTGGGGCGTCTCGCGCCGGCCAAGGGGTTCGATGATGCGGTGGTCGCGCTTGGCGCGTTACGCCAGCGCGGGATCATGCCGCGCCTCGTGATCGTTGGAGATGGACCCGAACGCGGACGACTCGAAGTGCTCGCGAAGGAACAGGGCGTCGAAGGTCAGGTGGAGTTCCGCGGTTCGCTCACGCATGACGGAATCGCGCCGCTGTATGCGCAGGCTTGGATGCTGCTCGCGCCGAGCAAGGTGCTGGCGAATGGCCGCCGCGACGGGATCCCGAATGTCGTGATCGAGGCCATGGCGGCCGGCGTGCCCGTTGCCGGCACGCGTGCTGCAGGGATCGAGGAAGCCGTGGTGCCGGGCCAGACCGGCACATTGAGTGAGCCGAACGACCCGCAGGGGCTGGCCGACGCCATTGCGCCGCTGATGCGCGATGCGACCGAGGTCGACCGAATGGGCGCGATCGCGCGGCAATCGGTGCGCGTTACCTTCGACGCCGACGTCAACTTCGAGCGCCTCTGGGCGCTGTTCGTGGCCCACACGCCGGCCCGCACGGGGCGCCCATGAAGGTCATGCATGTGGTCGAGGCCATGCATCAGGGGGGCGCGGAGTCTCTCGTGGTCGAGCACGTGCGGTTGGCCGCTGCCGACGTGCGCAGCACGGTTGTCGCGCTCAACCGCGGCGGTCCCTCGCTCGAGGCGGCGCGAGCAGCCGGCGCCGAGGCGATCCTGCTCGGCAAGGGCGAGGCTCGTCTGGCGGGGTTGCAGAAGCTCGCCTCACTCATGCGCGAGCGACGCATCGATGTGGTCAATGGCCACAATCCCACCGGTGCCCTGTACGCCACGTTCGCCGCTCGACTCGCGGGCGTGCCGGTCGTGGTGCGGACGGAGCACAGTATCCACTACCCGGGCCGTGGCTTTCGGTTCTATGGCCCCATCGAGGCGATCATGACCGCGCTCAGCGACCGCGTGCTGTGCGTGTGCGAGGCGGGACGCGTGAGTCACGCCTCCCGCCTGGGCTTCGCGCGCGAGCGTTTCATCACGCTCTTGAATGGGATCGCCGAGCCGGTGACTCCGCTACGGGGCCGCGACGCCACGCGCTCGGCACTTGGCGCATCGCAAGGTGCCCGCGTCGTTCTCAACGTGGGCAGCCTTACCAAGCAGAAATCGCAGGACACGTTGCTGCGTGCATTTGCCCGCATGGCCTCTCGCGTCCCCGAAGCGGTGCTTTGGATCGCCGGTGAGGGTGTGCTGGAGCCGCGACTCAAGGCACTCCACGCGGAGCTGGGACTCGGGGAGCGTGTGCGGTTCCTCGGTGCCCGCACCGATGTGCCCGACCTGATGGACGCCTGCGATCTGTTCGCGCTGTCGTCCTCACGCGAGGGACTTTCGGTCACGCTGCTCGAGGCGATGCGCGCCGAGCGCGCCTGTCTGGCCACGCAGATCGGCGGCAATGCCGAGGCGGTGGCAGATGGCGTGACGGGGCGCATCGTGCCGGTGGATGATGTGGCGCGGATGGCATCGGCGTTCGAGGATCTGCTGCACGACCCAGCGCGACTCGCCGCGTTCGGGACGGCCGGCCGCTCGCGTTGGCGGGAGCGGTTCACCGCCGAGCGTATGGTGCGCGAGACCGAGAGCGTTTACCGGGCGGCGCTCGAGCGCCGCGGCCGCCCCGCGCAAGGAGCTTCTCATGCGAGTGCTTGAGCCGCGTGGCGACATCCGTCTACGCATCGCGGCCATTGGCGATGTCGGATTGATCGGCATGGCGCGCACCCGCGCGGCGCGCGAAGGCTTCGACGCAGCCTTCGCGCCGCTCGTGCCCGCGCTCACGGCGGCCGACCAAGCGTTCGCGAACCTCGAGTTCCCCATCGGCGAGCGCGCCTGGGTGAAGCCGGGTCGTTCCGATGAGTTCTTCCACGACGCCGAGGTTCCTGCCGCGCTCGCTCGGGCGGGTGTACATGTCGTGTCGTTGGCGAACAATCACATGATGGATTGTGGCGAGCAGGGTCTCGAACGCACACTCGAGGTCTGCCGTTCCGCCGGGCTCCTCCCAATCGGGGCCGGCCGCGATCTGGACGAAGCGCGCACGCCCGCGCGCATGACGGTGGGCGGGCAGCGTGTGCTCTGGCTGGCATACGGCACCACCACGAACGATGCGGCGGCGGACGGTCGGCCCGGCATCGCCCCACTCGACGCCGCCGTCGTGGCCGAGGATTGCGCCCGCTGGCGCAACGAAGCGGACGTGCTTGTCGTGAGCGCGCATTGGGGTTCGATGTATGTGGACTATCCACCACCGCGGGTGACCGAAGTCGCGAATGCCATCTGCGCCGCTGGGGCCGATGTCGTGATCGGGCATCATCCGCATGTGCTGCAGGGCATCGAGCGACGGGGTCGCGCGATCGTGCTCTATAGTCTGGGCGACGCGATCTTCAATTGCCGCGCGGGCGACTTCCACGCCGAAGTGGCAGCCCAGAAGCGGCTCGAGAGCGGGGTGTTCACCGTGCTCGTCGCGGCCGAGGCTCCGGGGCTCGAGGTGGTGCCCACACGACTGGACGACGATGGCTTCCCGCGACTCCTTGCCGATACGGAGCGCGAGGTGCCACTGGCGCGACTCGACGCCTTGAGCGAGGGTCTGACGGATGCGGCGAACAACTTCGCGGCGAGCAGCGCGCCGACGTTGCTGCAGTATGAGTTGCAGAGTCTCGGTACCTACCTGCGTCAGGGTCGTTGGGATCGGGTGGCCAAGTTGCTCGGAAGTGTCCGCCCGCGTCACCTTCCGCTCCTGTGGGCTGCGGTGAGCCGGCGCGGGAAGCGGCGAGCGGCACGGTAGGTGCGAACGCAGGACGGAGCGTCTTCACATCGGATGGGTTCACTCTTCAGAAGGGAAACGGGCATGAGCACCACCGCGGCAGAAGCGCGCAGGGCCTTCGAGCGATTCGTGCGTTGGACGATCGAGAAGGAATACGCGCCGGTGCAGGAGCGGCTCCCGGACGGCGAGCGAGAGGCTTTCGCGGCGTACTACAAGAACCTGCCCATGCCGGGTGCCGAAGCGGCGATCGAACGCTATTTGCGCGGCTTCTGGCGCAGTGAAGCCGGCTGGACCGCACGCTGGATCGTGGAACGCGCCGCGAGCATCGGAAAGCGTCCCCGCGTCCTCGATGCCGGCTCGGGCTTCGGCACGTACTCCATGCTCTATTCCGCGGTCGGTGGCGACGTGGTCGGCGCTGATCTGCGTCCGGACCGACTCGATGCTGCACAGAAGCGCCTGGAGTTCCATCGTGAAAAGACCGGCGAGAATCTGGCGGTCGAGTACCGTCGTGCCGACCTCACCAAGGAGTGGGACGGCGATTACGATCTGGTCTGGGTGTACAACGCGCTGTCGCACATCGATCCGCTCGAGGCGTTCCTCGCGCAGACTCGCAAGCATCTCACCAAAGGCGGTGTGCTCGTCATTGGTGACATCAATGGTGCGCACCCCGAGCACCTGCAGCGGCTTCAGGAGTTGCGCGGCGACGAAGTGCACAGCGAGTACGTGGCCCCGGACGGTGAGCGATACACCTATGCGGTGGAGCGGCCGTTCCCGCCTTCTGAGATCCGCCAGATCTTCGAAACGAATGGCCTGCGCATGGTGCATCACGAACTCTACTGGGGCGGGCTCGGCGCGCTTCCGGAGCCGCTCTACCAGATGTTCATGCAGCCTCTGCAGCGCCAGTGGGGCTGGGGACACTCCGTCGCGCGACGCCAACTCGTCGTGGCCACAGCGGCGTAAGGCGAGGTCGGGCGCTCGATGCGTGTTTTGATCGTGAGTCAGTACTTCCCACCCGAGACGGGTGCGGCGCCCGCACGGGCACTGCACTTCGCGCGAGCGCTCGTGCGCGCAGGGCATGAAGTGCGCGTTCTCACGGGGCTGCCCAACCATCCCGCGGGGGAGGTTCAGCCGGCCTACCGCGGCGTCAGGCGTCGCACCGAGTCGATTGATGGCATCTCGGTCGAGCGGGTCTGGCTGCACGCGACGCCGCGCAGGACTGCGCTGACGCGGCTGTGGAATCATCTTTCGTTCGCGCTCTCGGCGCTCCCCGTGGCGTGTTCCGGGCCTCGCCCGGATGTCGTGGTGGCCAGCACGCCGCCTCTGTTCCTCGCGCTCAGCGCGCTTGTGGCAGCTCGGCGATTCGGCGCGCCGTTCGTGAACGACTGCCGTGATGACTGGCCGCACGCGGCCATCGCGCTCGGCGAGATGCGCCCCGGCTTGATCGCGCGTGTTCTCGATGCCGTCGCACAGACCTTCCAGCGCCGTGCCGCGCGCATCCTCGTGGTGACACCCGGCATGCGCCTCCAGCTCGCATCGCGTGGTTTCGAGGAGCGTCGCTTGGTGTTCCTGCCCAACGGCGCCGATACCGAACTGTTCCGACCTGCACCGGCTCGGTCGCGCGCTGAGGGCGAGCCCTTCACCGTGATCTACGCCGGCACTCACGGCCTGGTGCACGGCATGGAGGCGCTCATCGATGCCGCCGAGGCGCTGCATGCCGAACCGGTGCGCTTCTTGTTCGTGGGCGATGGGGTGGCCAAGCCCATGCTCCAGCAGCGGGTGCGAGAGCGTGCGCTGACCAACTGTGAGTTCCGCCCGAGCGTGCCGCCGGCGGAGTTGGTCGCACTGCTGCATGCCGCGGATGCTTGCGTCGCGACCACGCGCGCGAGCGAGTTCGCGGGCGAGACCATTCCGGTCAAACTATTCGATTATCTCGCCGTGGGATGCCCGATCGTGGCTGCCGTCCGCGGGGATGCCGCCGGTGTGGTGACCGCCTCGGGAGGCGGGTTGGTCGTCGAGCCCGAGGATGGGGCCGCGATCGCCGCCGCCATTCGCCGGTTGCGGGACGAGCCCGGGCTGCGTGAGCGCCTCGCGAGCTCCGGCCCCGACTTCGTCGCGCGCGAGCATTCGCGCTCGGCGCTTGGCGAGCGCTGGGTGAAGCTGCTGGACGAGGTGCGCATCGAATATCATGGGCGGGAGATCGCGGCGCGGCCAAGCGGCGCGCATGCGCTGATCCAGCGGGCGCTCGATGTGCTGCTCTCGCTCGTCGCGCTGGTGCTGTTCTCGCCGCTGATCCTCGCGGTGGCGTTCGCGGTGAAGCTCGATTCGCCCGGTCCTGTACTTTTCCGCCAGCGCCGAAGCGGACGGAGATCCTCGGAGTTCCAGTTGCTCAAGTTCCGCAGCATGGCGGTTGGCACGCCGGACCTTGCGACGCATCTGGTCGATCCCGCCCAGGTGCGCGTCACGCGCGTCGGCGCGTTCATCCGTCGTACCAGTCTCGACGAGTTGCCACAGTTGTGGAACATCCTGTGCGGCGAGATGAGTCTGGTCGGGCCGCGGCCGGCTTTGTACAACCAGTACGATCTGATCGCCCTGCGCCAGCAGGTCGGCGTGGATGCGCTCAAGCCTGGGCTCACCGGGTGGGCGCAGGTGAATGGCCGCGACGAGATCCCAATGGAGCAGAAGGTGGCGTACGACCGCGAGTACCTCGAACGGTGCTCGCCTGGCTTCGACCTGATGATCCTGTGGCGGACCGCGGCCACGCTGTTGACCATGCGAGGGGTGCGATGACCCGGCGGAGGGCAGCGTGAGCGCGTATACGGCGGAGCCGGTTCGCATGCGCGGCTCCGTCCGTGGCCTCGCGCAGGCGGGCGTTCTGCTCGCGCTGCTGGTACTCGTCCATCACCGCACATTCGGCGGGCTGTGGACCACCTGGTCCACGAACGACAATTATTCGCACGGGCCACTCGTGCCCCTCACCGCTCTCGTCATGGTGTTCCTGCGTTGGGGGAAGTTCCAAGTATTGCCGATTGCGCCAGACTCGCGCGGCCTTGGACTGATTGCACTCGCGTGCCTGATGCAAGTGGTCGGGGTGCGCGCCGACCTGTTCGCTCTACAGTGCTGGTCGCTGCTGCCGCTGTTGTTCGGCGCGAGTCTCGCGTTCCTGGGCCGAGCCAGGACGCACATGCTCGCTTTCCCGATCGCCTATCTGGCCTTCATGCTCACGTTCCCACCGTTCGTCATGAACCAGCTCAGCTATGGGCTGAAGGAGATCGCCATGGCGATCGCCACCCGTGGCGCGGAATGGCTCGGGGTGACGTTGCAGCGATCGGGCATGTCGCTGTTCCTCGTGAGCGGTGAGTTGCGGGTCGAGAATCCGTGCAGTGGGCTCCGGTCGCTGCTCGCGCTGCTCGCCACGGCCACCCTTTTCGCGTACTTCCAGCCGGGCGGCCTGGCGCGCAGAGCCACCATGATGCTGGGTGCCATCCCCATCGCCATCGTCGGCAACGCCGCGCGCCTGCTGCTCCTCATCGTTGCTGCACACTACCGAAGCGTGGACTGGGCCACCGGTGTGTTCCATGACGTGACGGGCTATGTGATGTACGCGGTCGCACTCGCGAGCCTTCTGGTGTTGCGGAGCATTCTCTCTCCGGCGCGAAGCGAGGACGGTCCGGTCGTTGAACGATTCCGTCGGAGGGCGGCGTGAAGCGTTTCCTCGCAGCGGCCCTCATGCTGGCTGTCACCGCGCTGGTCGTGTGGCTGAGTCCGCCCGAGAACCTGGCGCTCGGCCGCGGCGTGCTGCAGGCGGTGCCGGCGGCCTTCGGGCCCTGGAGCGGGACGGACTACAGCTTCGAGGACGCGGTCGTCGAGGAGTTGAAGGCAGACGACATGCTCATCCGACGCTATCAGAACGCGGAGCAGACGGTGTGGTTGTGCGTGGTCTACCACCAGAACAAGCGCTACGGCGCACATGACCCACAACTCTGCTACGACTCGCAGGGTTTCGTGATCGAGTCCGAGGGGCGTGCGCGGGTGGACGACGGGACGCGCAACGGGCTCGATGCGAGCACCTTCGTCGCCGAGCGCCAGAAGCAGAAGCGCGTGGTCTGGTACTGGTGGAGCACCGAGGGGCTGAGCACTTCGGATGCGACTGCGTTCCGTAATCGGATGGCCGTGTCCGGCGCGATCGAGAACCGGAGTTGGGGCGCGTTCGTACGGGTCGAGACCGTGGTGCGCGATGGCGACATGGCCGCTGCGCGGGCGCGGGTCGAGGAGTTCTCACAGCGCGTCGCCCGCGAACTCCCACGAGTATTCTCGCACGCTGTCGAGCAGGGAGGGTCGGCGCGATGAATGGCTTCGAGCAACTCGCACTGGGCTGGCAGTGCCTGTGGCACACTCGCCGCGAAATCCTGAGAATCGAGTTGTGGGGTCCGTGGTTAGCATTGTTGTTGGCGCAGGCGCTCGTGATCGCCCTGTTGGCATTCGCAGCGCACCCGCTGGTGTCGTGGTTCATGGTGCCACTGCTGCGCGCGACGACGATGGAGGACATCGTGCGATACCCCGAGCTCTTCCGACGCCTCCCCGGGTTGGCCGCAGAGGCTGCTGTGGTGCTCGGGCTGCTGCTGGGCTCACTCACCGTGGGTGTCGCAACGCGCCAGTTCGCCGATCGCTTCCGCGGTGCGCCGGCGCAAGCACCACTGGCTTGGAGCGAAGCACTGCGGCGCTGGCCCGCCCTGTTGATATCCGCCCTACCGGTCGCACTCGTCGGCTTGCTGGTCCAGCGTCTGCCCGAATCTCTGTCAGGGGTACGCATGTCCTCGCTCACACGGAACCTGCTGCCAGAGATCTTCGGCGCTTTCGGGATACTGTTGACCGCGTTGCTGCTCTACACGACAGCACTGGTGATGATCGAGCGTCGCGGTGTTCTCGTGGCGCTGCGCGAAGTTCCGACGACCTGGAAGCGCGGATTCCTGGCGGCCTTCGTCGTGGTCGTACTGGTCACGCTCGTGCGCCTGCCGCTCGACCGTTTGACCCTTGCCAGCCGGGTGATCGTCGACCGAGGCATTCCCGAGCTCGCGATCGCGCTTGCTCTGGCGCAGGCCACGGTCTCCGCCTTCGCGGGGTTCCTCATGACCGGGGCCGCGACACTGGTGTACCTCACCGTGGTCGCCGACCGCGAGGAGGATCGTTGGTGAAGCTCCGCCGATGGGTCGCTCCGTTGCTTCTCCTGTTGCCGTTCCTTGCCGGCTGTGGCGATTCCGACCTGTGGGCGCGGTGGCGCGCCGAGCGTGCGCTGTGGGATGCGCACCGGCAGGCGGATCGAGTGCTGTTGCGCCCGGATGGTCCTGGACGCGAGGATTGGGCGCTGCTCGAGGGACGTTTCCAAGCGGCTCTCGACGAGTTCCCAGCGAAGCGCTGGGTTCCGCTCGCGGGCAACATCGGCCCGGCTCGCGATGTGGCCGCTGCCTCCGGGGATGCCGCTCTGGTGCTCGGTGAACTCTCCGCCCGCCAGGGCCGCGATGAGCAGGCGGTCGAGCGCTGGCGGCGGGTCATTCAAGAGTATGCTCCGCTGCCCGAGGTAGTGCTCGAAGCGCGCCGCGCCGAATCGCAAGCGCTTGCCCGGCTCGGGCGTCACGAGGAGAAGCTGGTCGTGCTGCGGGCGGTGGTCGACTCCACGCCGCTCGTCGACACGCGTACGCGGCAGTTGCGCACCTTGGTGCTGGCCACCACTCGGCATCTGGCGCGCGAGCTGCAGGACATGGGGCGGGGCGGCGAGGCCGCTGAAGTGCTGCGCGGGGCCGAGCAACGGTTCTCGGCAGCGCTACTGCGGCCCGGGACACCCGATCGGTCCTCGCTCGCGATCGCGCTCTCCGACGTCCGCGCCGCGCTCGGGGACACACCCGGTTCGCTTGCTGCGCTGCGCGACGCACTGCCATTGGCGAGCGCATCGCAGAAGAGCACCCGGCTGCTCGCGCTCGCCGAGCAGGCGTTGACGCTCGGCGCACCGGATTCGGTATTCGCTTACGCGCGCTGGGCGTCGACTCTCAACGGCAGTCGGCAGGTCGCGGCCCCGGCCATGCTACTCGTGGCGCGGGCATTCGAAGCTCGCGGTCAGGTCGACTCCTCGTTAGCTACTTATGATGCGATCTCCGAGCGCTTCAGCTCGCTCGGGCCCTTCGAAGCCGAGATTCGGTATCGGCGTGGCCTGCTGCTCGAGAAGAGTGGCCGCTGGGAGCTGGCCCGCGGCGAGTTCCGCACGCTGGCAGCGTCGTTGCCGACCCATCCGCTGGCCTTCCAGGGGCTGCGCCGAGTGGTGCAGCACCATCTCGACCGCGGTGAGTTCGACCTCGCGCGCGTCGAGGGCGATGCCACGCTCAGGAATCTCTCGCGGCTCCTGCTCAATAATCGTGACCCGCTCGTGCAACGGGAGGCCCGTGGAGTGAGCGCCGAAGTTCTGTTGGCGCTCGGGCGCATGGCCATGGCGGAGTCCTCGCTGGTCGATCTGTGGCAACGCTTTCCGGGGGATTCCGTGACCGAGGATGCTGCACTGCGCTCCGCGCGCATCGCGCAGCACCTGCCCGGCGGAGCGGAGCGCGCGCGTGTGCTCTTCGACGAGTTGCGCCGGACCGCTGGAAACGCCACCGTACGGCAGGCAGCGGACGCCGCATTCACCGAATCGGAAGCTCCGCGCCCCTGATCCTCGGAGGCTGGCGTGACTTGGAGTTGGAACGCTTTGCCCATTCAGGAGGCCATGCTCACCGCGAGCGCCCTCCTGCTCGCTGCGATTGGCCTGATCGTGCTGCTGCGCCGAGGGCATTGGCTCACGACGCTGTTATTCGCCTCGGCATTCCTCTCGCTCGCCGCGTTCCAGGCGGGCACGTTCGGACTGGTGCACGCCGATGGTCCCGCCTCGGCCCGGCTGTGGGCCACGTACCTGGCTCGGGTCTCGGCGCTGGTCTCGTGGCTGTGGCTCACGTTGAGCGTCGTACTCGGCCGACCCGAGCCTCGTTTGCAACTGCGCAATGCCGGCGCGCATCTGGTGCTTTCGCTGATCGGCTGCACGATCCTCTCGGGCACCGCGGGTACGCCCTTCGTGGTGCGCGAGGTGCAGGGCAATGGTCCGGGGGCCGTGGTCGTGTTCGGCACACTGGGCAAGATCTACCTCATGTACCTGGTCGTGGCGATGGTGGGCGTGCTCATGAACCTGGAGAGCATGCTGCGTGCCGCTCCGGCCTCGGGACAGCAGAGGCTGCGTGCGCTGTTCATTGCGATCCTGGTCTCCATGCTCGGCGAGTTGTTGGTGGTCTCCGCCGGACTGCTCTATGGCGGTTTGCGCGTGAGTTGGATGGTGAGTACCGCGCCATTGTTGTTCGTGGCCGGGTCGGCTGCGGCCATGGCGCTGGCTCGTCGCCGGCTCTCCGACATGAACGTGCCGGTCGCACGTCCGATCATCTACTACTCGTCGGTCTCGCTCACCCTCGCGGGCGCCTTCATGCTGAGCATGGTGGTCCTGAGCCGGCTGATTCCAGCCCTGTCCCAGCAGTGGCGGGTCGGCGTGGTGCTCAGCTTCCTCGCGTTCGTCGGCGGCGGAGGGCTGCTCCTCATGTTGAGCCCGCGCACGAATCGCGCGATCAAGCGCTTCGTCGATCGCAACTTCTACGCGAACCGCTACGATTATCGTCGGGAGTGGGAGCGGGTGAGCCAGGAGCTCACGCCCACGGCGCGTCCGGAAGAACTCGCGCGCCAGGTCGACGCGCTGGTGTGCTCGATCTTCGATGCGGAGCGGACAGCGATCCATCTGCGCGACGACAAGGCCGCTGCGCTGCGGTGTCTGCACGGCCCCGATGGGGTCCTGGCGGAAGTGCCACCAGACGATGCGTTGGTCCTGCATCTGGAGCGGACGCTCCTGCCCGTGATGTTCCACGACCTCGAAGAGGATCTCGACCTGATCCCTTTGGTCGTCGAGAGTCGCTCCACGATCGAAGCCACGAATGCCGCGGTCTGCGCTCCGTTGTCGGTGGGAGACTCGCTCATCGGATTGCTGTGGGTGTCGCGCAAGCGCAACGACGAGGATTGGTCGCTCGAGGACCTCGAGTTCCTCGGGGCCATGTCGCGCCAGGTCGCGGCGGCGCTATGGTTCTCGCGGCAGTCCGAACTGGCGACCGAGATGCGCCAGATGGAGTCGCTGCACCGACTCACCACCTTCGTGCTGCACGACATCAAGAACCAAGTCTCTGGGCTTTCATTAGTGGTCGAGAACGCCAAGCGACACCTGGGCAACCCCGATTTCCAGCGCGATGCCATGACCGTGGTGGGCAACACCGTCGCCTCGCTGCGCGAGCTCATGAATCAGGTTTCGGGCATCGCGCGAGCGCCACACATCGAGCCCGCCCCATGCCATGTGCGAGACCTCGTCGACGATGCATTGCAGTCTGCCGGGATGGCGCAGCTCGATGGGCCTGGCCCGCTCCGGCTCGAAGTCCAAGTGCGGGCGAAGCACGAGGTGGTGGTGGATCGCCGGCTGCTCGCTCGCGTGCTCGTGAATCTCCTGACCAACGCCCGCGAGGCGCTTTCGGGTGATGGACGGATCGATCTGACCGCCGAGGTCTCGGGCGATCCGTTGCAGCTCACGCTCACGGTGCATGATGACGGCCGCGGGATGAACGAGGAGTTCCTTCGTTCGCGGTTGTTCCGACCCTTCGCAACGACCAAGCCCAATGGGCTCGGCATCGGGCTCGCCCAATCGCGCAGCATCGTCGAGGCTCACGGCGGTCGTATCGAAGTTCGCAGCCGGCTCGGCGCCGGCACCACCTTCACCGTGCACGTACCGGCGCAAGGCGGCGGACTCCGCCCGCCCCACCCCACGACCACTTTCGAAGGGATCCAAGCATGAGTCAGGAGAAGGTCCTCATCGTCGATGACGAGGACTCCATCCGCAATCAGCTCAAGTGGGGGCTGGCGGAAGAATACGAGGTGCTGACCGCGGGCACTGCCGACGAAGCGCGGCGCATCCTGCGCGAGGAGAAGCCGAGCGTCGTGACGCTTGACGTCACGCTCGGCCCTGCCGGCGCGCAGCCCGAGGGGCTGCAACTGCTCGACGAGATCGTCGAGCGCCACCCGTTCACGAAGGTGATCATGGTGACGGGCAACGATAGTCGTGAGAACGCGCTCACGGCCATCCGCCGCGGCGCGGTGGATTGGTACTCCAAGCCCATCCAGCTCGATGAGTTGCGCGTCATCCTGCGACGCGCGCTTCACATTCGGCACATCGAGCAGGCGCAATCCGAAGGCGCCCCGGTCGGCCGCAAGCGCTATCACCGGCTCGTGGGTGAGTCCGAGGTGATGAAGCGGGTGTTCGGGCTGATCCAGCGGGTCGCGAATACCGACGCGGCAGTGCTGATCCTGGGTGAGAACGGCACCGGCAAGGAACTTGTCGCGCACGCGATCCACCAAGCGAGTCAGCGGCGAGAGGAAGCATTCGTGCCCATCAACTGTGGTGCCATCCCCGAAGCGCTGCTCGAGTCCGAGTTGTTCGGGCACGAGCGCGGCGCCTTCACCGACGCCTATCGCACGCGCGAGGGGCGCTTCGAGCTGGCCGACAAGGGCACACTCTTCCTCGATGAGATCGGGGACATGCCGACGCAGCTCCAAGTGAAGTTGCTGCGGTTCCTACAGGATCACGTCATCGAGCGGGTGGGCGGGCGCGAGGCGATGCGCGTGGATGCGCGAGTCGTCGCGGCGACCAATCAGGACTTGAAAGCCATGCGCGCGGCGGGCCGTTTTCGCGAGGACCTGTTCTACCGTCTCAGCGTCGTCACCATCCTCGTCCCGCCGCTGCGAGATCGAAGTGATGATCTGCGCCTGTTGGCGGAGTACTTCCTCGAGTTCTATGGCCGGCACCACAAGCGTCGCATCAAGGGATTCACGCAGGCTGCCCTGCGTGCGGTGATGACCTACGCTTGGCCAGGCAACGTGCGTGAGATGGAGAACCGCGTACAGCGAGCGGTCATCCTTGCGCAGGACGCCTATCTGCGACCCGAGGACCTCGAGCTCGATGGCGACAATACGGCCGACGAGCCATTGCCGACGCTGCAGGCGGCGCGGGACGAAGCCGAGCGTAGCGTGCTGGTCGAGGCTCTCACGCGCAACGCGGGCAACATCACACGTGCTGCGCGCGATATCGAGGTGAGTCGTCCCGGATTCCACGACCTGCTGCGCAAGCATGGCATCGATGCAGCGCGGTTCCGCCGTCCCGAGTTGCCGGAGGATCCCGAGGACGACCTGCCTGATGGCACGTCTTGACGCTCCGCCATGCCGCCGATAGCGTGGCCGGCACGGGGCGCGAATGCACGAAGACCCCGCGGGAGGGAACCCCGGCGGGGTCTTCAATGTTATGGGGGGCTTCGTTCTCGGAGTCGCGGGCCGCACGCGAGATTCTTCGAACTCACCCCCCGAACTTCTGTGCTATAGACGCGCGAGATGGGCTGGCGGTTCCGATTACTTTCGAGAGGACCGACGCTTCATCCCGACAGGAAGAAGATTCGCAGCAGAGCGCGCCATAGGTGTTCGAGAACTGTCACTTCTTCACCGAGAATCCGACATGACCATGACAAGCGTGGTGCGGGAAGGGACGAGCGCGTGACTCAGGGCTTCTTCCTTGCCATCGCTGGGAACATCGGGGTGGGCAAGACCGAACTCACCAACCGGCTCAGTCAGGAACTGGGCTGGGCGGCCTACTACGAGCCGGTCATCCAGAACCCTTACCTCGATCCGTTCTACAAGGATATGCAACGTTGGAGCTTCCATCTCCAGATCTACTTCCTGGGCGAACGCTTCAAGGCGCAGGTCGAGATCGGGCGAAGCTCGTTGCCGTTCATCCAGGACCGGACGATCTACGAGGACGCGGAGATCTTCGCGCGCACGCTTCACGCGCAGGGGTCCATGACGCACGTGGACTACGAGAACTACACATCATTGTTCGGGGTGATGGTGGACTTCTTGCGCAAGCCCGACGTGATCCTGTATCTGCGCGCGAGTCCGGAGACGCTCATGGGGCGGATCTCCAAGCGGGGACGCGACAGCGAGAAGGGTGTCGGCATCGACTACATCCAGCGCCTGAATGATGCCTACGACGCGTGGATGGTCCGGGCACGCTCGTACACCGAGGTGCTCGAGATTGATACCGACACAGTCCCCCTGCAGGGGGATACGCCGGCGTTCCGCCAGCTGGTCGAAGATCTGAAGCGCCGTTACCCGCGGCAGGCCGAGCTGCGCCTCGAGGGTGGGCGCTGAGGGAGTGTGCCCTCAGCGCGCCCCGAGTGCTGTGGTGCAACGCGAGCACAACTGGTGCTCCCCCGAAGTGGCCACATCGTCGCGATACATCCAGCAGCGCTCGCACTTGGCAAGCGTGGTGCGGGTGACCTCGACCGCCAACTCCTGACCGGGTTGGCCCGGCACAAGCGTGGCCCGCGCCACGATCAGCAATCCGGGCAGTTCGTCACGGTAACGTGCGAGCCGTTCGATCCAAGCTGGGGGGGCGGTGATCGTGACTTCGGCTTCCGCCGTCGTCGCCATCGTCTTCCCGGCGCGCAGCGGTTCGATTGCGACGTTGACCGCATCGCGCACGTCGCGCAGGAACATCCACTCGTCGCTGCTCGTGCCCGCGCTCGGGCGGGTCGGCCACTGCGCAAAGTGCACGCTCTCGCATTCGGCCAAGAGCGCGGGGTGGTGCTGCCAGACCTCGTCGGCCGTGAACACCATCGCGGGGGAGGCGGCGATCGTCAGGTCGTGGAGCGCCTGCCAGAGCACGGTCTGCGCGGAACGACGAAGCGGATCGTTCGCCGACAGTGTGTAGAGGCGGTCCTTCGAGAGATCGAGGAACACGGCCGAGAGATCCACCGTACACACCTCGAGCACGCCGTCGAGTGCCTTGTGGAACACGAGCGCGGACCACTCCTCACGGATGCGCGCGAGACGCATGGTGAGATGGTCGGCGAATGCCCGGTCCACTGCCGCCAGTTGCTCGCGCGGCAGCGCATCGGCCGGCGTGAAGTCGTGCAGGTTGCCGAGCAGGAAGCGG
>Ga0163144_10006575_pt1 | contig 25614 bp, 22 predicted proteins | sample OliLak19BULKMAT1_FD_123175 | JGI IMG/M metagenome (GOLD analysis project Ga0163144, IMG submission 123175) | Freshwater microbial mat bacterial communities from Lake Vanda, McMurdo Dry Valleys, Antarctica - Oligotrophic Lake LV.19.BULKMAT1 | ecosystem: Environmental > Aquatic > Freshwater >... | reverse complement strand
TTAGATTTATTAAATCCCTTCATTTTAGGCTAAATTTGCTTCTTTCAATAATCAATTAAACTATTTTTTTATGAAAGCATATATTTTTCCAGGGCAAGGCTCACAAGCAGTAGGGATGGGTAAAGAGTTATATGAATCTTCTACACAAGCTAAAGCACTCTTTGAACAAGCCAATGAGATTTTAGGTTTCAGAATCACCGATTTGATGTTTGCTGGCACGGATGAAGACCTTAAGCAAACCAATGTAACACAACCTGCTATATTTTTACATTCAGTGATTTTGGCACTTACCACAGAGGGTTTTGCCCCTGATATGGTAGCAGGTCATTCTTTGGGAGAATTTTCAGCTTTGGTAGCCAATAAGACACTTACTTTTGTAGATGCCCTTAAGCTAGTTTCCAAAAGAGCCGAAGCTATGCAAAAAGCCTGTGTAGCTAATCCCTCTACGATGGCTGCCGTCTTAGGGCTAGAAGATGCAATCGTAGAAAAAATTACCAATGAAATCAGTGAGATAGTAGTGGCAGCTAATTATAATTGCCCAGGTCAGTTAGTGATTTCGGGTAGCAATGAAGGCATCAAAATAGCTATGGAAAAACTTATAGAAGCAGGTGCAAAGCGAGTAATCCAACTTCCTGTAGGAGGAGCTTTTCATTCACCTTTAATGGAACCTGCACAGATAGAACTTTCAGAAGCCATTGCTCAGACTCCTTTTCACGAGCCAATTGCACCTATCTATCAAAATGTAAACGCAAAACCTTCAAGAGATGTGAGTATTATCAAACAAAATCTAGTAGCTCAACTTACAGGCCCTGTTCGTTGGACACAGACTGTAGAAAACATGATTGCTGATGGAGCTACAGAGTTTATAGAAGTAGGTCAAGGTAAAGTATTGCAGGGACTTGTCAAAAAAGTGGATAGAAAAATGGAAGTGTCTTCGCTTGCTTAGTCAATGAGTAATTAGTTTATTAAGTGATTAGATTATTGAGTTATTAATTTCTTAATAACTCAATTTCTTATTTAGTCATGTTACTTATAGTTTTTTTACATTCAGGTTGTCTTTACAATTTTTTAAAAGTTCTTGATTTGTTTTTTTAAGAATAGGATGTAAATAAGCAGAGGCAATCTCAACCAGAGGTACAAGTGTAAAGCGTCTATTGGCGATTTCAGGATGAGGAATCTTAAGTTCTGGGTGATTGATTATCAATTGGTCAAAATATAAAATATCTAAATCAATCTTGCGAGCATCCCATTTTTGAAGTCTTTCACGTCCTAGTTTTTCTTCTATCTGGAGGAGTGTCATCAGTAAATCTTGTGGATTAAGAGAAGTTTCTACTTTGATAACTTGATTATAAAAATTAGGTTGCTCAGTGAGTCCCCAAGGAAGAGTCTCATAAACAGAAGATTTCTGTGCAATATCACCCACAAAAAGTTCTACCAAGTTGCAAGCTTCTGAAAGTTGTTGTGCTCGATTACCTAGATTACTACCAAGCAATAAATAACAATGGTGCATTTTTGTTTTTTTTTATAAAAATAAAGAAACAATACCATATTTTTACTGGATATTGAATTACATTTCATTTTTTTTGTATTATTACGATTTTTAATACAATTTTAAGTTTAGTTTACTATTGTTAGAGCAATTTTGATAAATAATAATGATTTTATCTAAAAAGATAAAAGGCAAAGTAATAGACTCAAAAATCAATTTTTAAATCCCATAAATCAATATAATCCATGATTCGCAACGACTGGTCTCTCGAAGAAATCACCAACCTCTATCATCAACCCATCTTAAATTTAGTGTATCAAGCTGCCACTATACATCGGCAATACCATGACCCTAATGAAGTCCAAGTTTGTACCTTACTTTCTATTAAGACAGGCGGCTGTCCTGAGGACTGTGCTTATTGCTCACAATCTATCCGTTATCAGACAGGAGTGGATGTACATAAATTACTACCCGTAGCAGAGGTGCTAGAAAAAGCCCAAAATGCAAAAGACAGTGGAAGTACTCGCTTTTGTATGGGAGCCGCTTGGCGTGAAGTACGTGATAACCGTGATTTTGATAAAGTACTAGAGATGGTAAAAGGTGTTAATCAGATAGGACTAGAAGTATGCTGTACCTTAGGAATGCTTACAGAAAGCCAAGCCGAAAAGCTCAAAGAAGCAGGTCTGTATGCCTATAATCATAACTTAGATACTGGAGAAGAGTACTATGATAAAGTAATCACAACCAGAACTTACAAAGACCGCTTAGATACTATTGCCAAGGCTCGCAAATCAGGTATTTCGGTTTGCTCAGGAGGAATTATCGGATTAGGTGAGACTCACCAAGACCGAATCAGCATGTTATGTACACTTTCTACATTGCCTGAGCACCCCGAGTCTGTGCCAGTTAATGCTTTGGTAGCTATAGAAGGCACACCACTTTCTGAGCAGGCCAGAGTATCAGTTTGGGATATGCTTCGCATGATAGCCACTGCACGCATCACTATGCCAGAGTCTATAGTGCGTCTTTCTGCGGGTAGGTTAGAAATGAGTGAAGAAGATCAAGCCCTTTGTTTTTTGGCGGGAGCTAATTCTATTTTTGCAGGCGATAAATTACTGACTACCCCTAATCCCGAAACTGACAAGGACAAAAAGCTATTTCAGACCCTTAGTTTGAAACCTCGTGCGGCTTTTAAAGATAAAATGTCTGTGAATGTTTAATTTTTGCTGAAAATTACTTTAATTTAGCAACTGGAATCATTAAGTATGAAATCAAATGTTAAAATCATGAAAAAATCCTCATTTTTAGTTATCGGATTATTGTGGATGGCTCTTATTTTAGGAAGCTATCATGGTGTATTTGCACAGCAAATCACCGAAGAAGACAAAACAGGTCAAGAAGAAGTTTTGAAAGAAGATCCAAGAGATTTTGCAGCCAACTTTGTAGTAGGTGCTTATTATTATAATAAAGCAATACCTCCTCATAAAGAAACTACAGAGATGAATTTAATTCAATATCTAGACGAGGGGAAATCTTACGAAGATAAGAAAGAGGATTTTCTGAAAAAATCACTTCCTTACTTTGAGAATGCCTACACCATCAAAAAAGATGGACAGGTGAAAGAAGTCTTAAAAAATATCTATCAGAATATAGGAATGCTTCCTACATTTAGAGTTACTCCAGAAGAACTAGATACACTTTTGGAAGAAAAACTCAATGAGCTCGAGTTTAAAGAAATAAAATAATAGACATTAAAACAGAGATTTTTATTTACTTTTTAAATAAGGTTTCTGTTTTTTCTTAAATTTTGTTTTAGCAAATCTATCAGCCTTGTTTAGTTAAATGTGATTCAATATTAAGTGATGAGTTATAAATAATGAGTTATCTTAGTAAGATTCTGATAATCAGTTTTTTATAATAAGATTAAACTGTAAACTAATTTTGACCATCTACTTATCTTTAAATCATTTCAAATCAAGGATTTATTCAACCAAATAAGCTATAAAAATGAATATGTAATATTTTTTAGTGATATTCACTGGCAAAAACAACTTTACGCACAAAAATTGATTCGTAGTTTTTATATTTTCTACATTAATAAAAAGTAATTTGTAAATACAAATTAAATTAATGGATGGACAATGGGTTTTTCTTTCAAAAAAAGATTGATTCACTAATATCGATAAAAATAATATTTAATATATATATATTGGTACTATTGTAGTTATTTACATATTTTTAAAGTTTTTGAAATCATATATTTTCTTAAATAAAACAAAAAATTGATTTTTCACCATTTATCTATACGCTATAAAATTGGGATTCCATTACTTATATTAAGTCTATTAGCTTTAGTAGTCTTACTAGTAAATCTATTGGCTTTTTACTTTTCATTGCCAGTATATCTATTGACGGCAAGTATATTAGTCATCATGATTTTATTGATAGGGTTGAGCTGGGTTGTATTTGTAAGCCAATTATATTATCCTATTAATCAGCTAGAAAAGGCAATTTCACTAGTTTCGAAAGGAGACACCTCGATAGATATAAATATCACATCTAAAAACGAACTAGGTAAGATAGCAGAAGACGCTCAAAAAGTAGCTAAAAATCTACAGGTAGCACAAGAGTTTTCTCAAAAAATCGGTGATGGTAAATATGAATTAAATGGACTAGGCTCACATCTACTTCAACAAAAAGGACTTTTTGGCTCTTTAGTAAGTATGGGTAATCGCCTTAAAGAAATAGCAGAAGAAGATGAGAAAAGAAATTGGGTTACTCATGGATTAGCATCTTTTAGCGAAGTACTTCGCTCTAATGATACTAACTTACAGTTACTCTGCCAAAAAATACTAGTGGGGATTGCCCGCTACTTAGAGGCACAACATGGAGGGCTATTTGTGTTAAATGAAGAAAATACCAGCAAGAGATACCTAGAATTAATGGCTACTTATGCTTATCAAGAAAGTCAATATACTCAGAATAGAGTATTAGTTGAAGAAAACTTTGCAGAAGGACTGATAGGGCAAGCATATCTTGAGCAAGCACCTATCTATCTTAAAAATGTATTGGTAGAAAATATAGAAATTGCCTCTGGACTTGGGCAATCAGAAGCACAAAGTATATTGATTATGCCACTTCAGCTTAATGGAAAGGTAGAAGGAATATTAGAAATCGCTTCTATACGCCCATTTTACGATTATGAAAGAGAGTTTATAGAAAAAATAGCTGAAAATGTAGCCTCAGCCATTCTCTCTATCAAAGTAAATGAAAGTACTAAAAAACTGCTCAATGCCTCACAAGAACTTACTCAAAAACTTCAAACCCAAGAAGAAGAACTTAGACAAAACTATGATGAACTTCAAAGTAGCCAAAATGAAATAGCAAGTCAAAACCAACTCATTGCAGACCAAAAAACCAAAATAGAAAAGGCACTACAAGAGCAGACTGAAAAGAGTGAAATGCTTGAAGCTCAAGAGGAAGAAATGCGTCAAAACATGGATATGCTTGTGGCTACACAAGAGCAGATGATGCTAACTCAAATAGAACTAGATGGGCAACTTAATGCCATTAACAATAGTGCAATCTCAAAGGTAGAGTTTGGAATAGATACCAATATCATTACGGCTAATAAAAGCTTTTGCGAATTAATGGGCTATGACTCCAAAGAAATAAAGGGAAAATCACACAGTATATTTTCAGATAAGACCTTTCTTGAGTCTGATGAATATGAGCTTTTTTGGGATAAACTTAGAAATGGAATAGCTCAAACACGTGATTTTGAGTTTAAAAATAAAAATCAAGAGTCAGTCTGGATGAGCACTATCTATTCACCAGTGTTAAATGATAAAGGTAATATTCAAAAAATAATTATGCTTGCTTTTGATATTTCAGAAGCTAAAAAGCTACTACAAGAGACTCAAAGCCAAGCAGAAATCTTAAAAGCCCAAGAAACAGAACTACGCCAGAGTATGCTAGACTTGCAATCTACACAATTAGAATTGAATCGTAAATCTGAAGCAATTATTCAGCTCAAAGAAGAAGAAGCTCAGAATGCTAGAGTAAGAGCAAGAGAGATTGAAAATAAAAATCAACTCATTACTTCTAGTATTCAATATGCTCAAAATATACAATCTGCTATCTTACCTTTTGAGATGAATATTTTGCAGCATGTGCAAGACTTTTTTGTGGTATTCTTACCAAAAGACATTGTATCAGGAGATTTTTATTGGTTTAGTCATATACAAGGTAAAAGCTTCTTTGCTGCCGTAGATTGCACAGGGCACGGTGTACCAGGTGCTTTTATGTCTATCATTGGCAATACGTTGCTTAATGAAATAGTCAATGTACAGCAAATATTTGATACTGGCAAAATTCTTGAAAATTTGCATATGGGTATTCGCACTAAATTACGCCAAGCAGAATCTACTAATCAAGACGGAATGGATATTGCACTTTGTATGATAGAACCCTCTACCAAAGATAAAGACCAATACCATGTAGCTTTTTCAGGGGCAAAGCGTCCTCTTTATTATATCGATGAAAATGGTGAATTAATAGAAGTAAAAGGGGATAGAAAATCAATAGGAGGATGGCAACAAGAAATACATCGAACTTTTGAGACCAATCATCTGACCCTTAAAAAAGGAAATAGTATTTACCTGACATCTGATGGATTGCCTGATAACCCCAATTATAAGCGCAAGAAGTTTGGAGTTAAAAGGTTTAAAGAAATTATCTCAGAGAATTATGACAAAAGTATGGAGGTTCAGAAAGAGGTCTTCCTAAAAGCTATCAAAACACATCAACAAGGTTCAGAACAGAGAGATGATATTACGGTGATGGGAATAAAAATTTAAAATAAATGAAACTTTTAAATCAATTTAATGTCTTAGCCGTTAATTTGAGTTTAAAGTATGATAATTGCAGAATTAAAAGTTAATAAAGCAGGTTTACATCCATGGAGAATCAGGTTAAAGATTTTGATTTTTTTGAATATCATTCACAAATAAGCAGGGATAATATTCTTATTTCATATAAGGGCCCACTGACAGATGTGCTACTTTCAGAGTTTAGTCGTGATATAAGAAGAAAATTAAAAGAAAACCCTCGCTCAGGCAAGAAAGTGTTTTCTATTTTCATGGAATTAGCACAAAATGTATTGTTTTATTCTAAAGAAATAAATCACTTTGGTAATCACGACAGAGTAGGAACACTCGTAGTACTAGATGAAGGAACACATTATAAAGTCATCACAGGAAATCTTATTTATAAAAAGGACATGATGAGACTTATAGAAAAGTGTGAAACCATCAAGACATTAGATAGAGATGCACTCAGAGAATATAAGCGTAAACTTCGTAATGAAGAAGAAAATGAAGAGAGTAAAGGTGCAGGGATAGGCTTGGTACAAGCAGCACTTACTTCTGATAATAATCTAGAAGCTAAGATGAAAGAAATGGGAACCGAATTTGCTTTTTTTATAGTACTCGTAAGTGTAGATAAATAAACTGTAGATATTAATATAAGTCTATACAATATTTCAAAAATATTTAGTTTATTAGCTACAATTTTTATTATTTGAAGGTCTTTATCCTGTAAAAAATTGTTTTAAAATTAATTAGTGTTACAAAATGGAAAATTTAGAAATTAAAGGAGAAAGTGGAGTATATTTTATTCCCGAAGTAAAACTAAATGCCACCTCGGGAGTATGCGAAATCTCAGGTGAATCTTATTTAGAGGATACAGATGAGTTTTATAACCAAATTATTAGCTGGTTGGAGTCACATACTCAAAAAGTAAATATTCCAATTACATTCAATTTTAGACTCACTTATTTTAATACGAGTTCTTCACGTAGTATTCTTAATGTATTGCGTGTCTTGAAAAAATATCAAGATCAAGGTGGCAGTGTAACCGTCAACTGGTACTATCCAGAAGATGATGATAGCATTGCAGAAGAAGCAGAAGATTATATGAAGGATACGGGTTTAGAGATTCACATGTTTGAATTTGAACCAGAAGATTAATGAAAAATGCGAGTGATAAGTGCTTGCTCATATTTAGTTTACATTAAAAAATATTCATAAGTAACTGATTATTAATAACTTATAATAATTTAATAGTATAAACTATTTTAGGTCAGGTACTTAGAATGATAAAATCTAATTAGCTTAAATTTATTAATATGACTTACCAATAAGAAATAAAATGTCAGTTTTATTTCTTATATATCATTCATAATCTTCATTGCTGTGTAAAACTTTTAAATTGTATAAAGGCCAACTTTATTTATGAGGCAGACCTTGCTTATATTTTTATGTGTGTATTTACTCTTACCTCTTGGAGGGCTTTTAGCACAAAGTAATAGCCGTATTGAGAGGTTAGAGAATTTACTTAAGTTAAGCCAAATGGACACAAGCAAGGTTCGTTATCTTAATCTACTTTATGTTGAGTATGAGGCTGATAACCCACTTAAGGCTAAAAAATATGCTGAGCAAGCCCTTAGTCTAGCTCAACAGAATAATTATACAACTGGTATCATGATAAGTGCTGATAACGTAGGCGCTGTCTATCACAAACAAGGGGCTTACCCCAAGGCACTTGAGTATTTTGAATTATCTCTTAATATCAAAAGAAATCTTAATAATCCTAAATTATTAACCGAAGCTTATAATCAAATAGCCAATACACTCGTCTTACAAGGTAATATCAATCAGGCCATAGACTATTATACACAAGCACTCAAAATCAATGAAGAGTTTAAAGATTCTAAAGGAATTGCAACTAACTATACCAACCTAGGAGGTGCTTATTATAAGAGAAAAGAGTATGATACTTCTATTAAATTTCATGTCAAAGCTATTGAGCTTTCAGATTCTCTCAATAATAAGACTTTAATTGCCTATAATTTTGAGAGATTAGGAGAAACTTATTTTAGAATCCAAGAGTATGACAATGCACTCCGTTGCTATCAACAGTTACTACAGATAGGTAAGTCAGAAAGTAATAGAAATTATCGAAAAACAGCTTATCAAGGCTTATCACAAATCTTTGCAGAGCAAGATGACTACCGCAAGGCTTATGAAAACTACCAAAAATATATGGATGAAAAAGAATCCATCTTTAAAGAGTTACAAAATGAAGCACTAAAAAATATATCAAATACTCAAACAGAACTTAACAATGTAACAGAAATAAAGGATTTACAGCAAGAAAAGTTTCTTGCTCAAGAGGAAACATTGAGTCAGAGAACGTGGTTTTTTTCCATTATTATAGTCTTGATTCTCACACTGACTCTCATTCTCTATTTTAATAATCGCCGTAATCATAGAGCAAATCTTAAACTACTAGAGCAACAAAAAGTAATTGAAGAAAAAAATAAAGCACTAGAAGGGCAACAGCTTAAAATTAGTGAGCAAAATATGTCTATCCAGCGTAAAAATCAAACCTTAGAAACGACCTTCCAAGAGATAGAACGCAAGAATAAAGATATTACAGCAAGTATCAATTATGCCAAAAGAATTCAGGAATCAATGCTCTCTCGCGATAAAAACTTTATAGATGTTTTGCCAGAGTATTTTGTGTTTTATCGCCCAAGAGATATAGTTTCTGGTGATTTTTATTGGTTTGCTTATCGTGAGAATAAAACTTTCGTAGCAGCTGTTGACTGTACAGGGCATGGCGTTCCTGGTGCGATTATGTCTATGTTAGGAGATTCATATCTAAATCAAATTATTAATCTGCAAGGCATTACTAAACCTGATTTAATCTTAGCAGAGCTTCACAAAAGTATTCAAATAGCACTCAACCAAGAGAATAATAATAATCAAGATGGCATGGATGTGGCTCTTTGTGTGATAGATAGAGAAAATAAAGTGCTAGAGTATTCAGGAGCAAGCCGTGAATTATTTATCATACAAGAGGATGAATACAGAGCAGTAGAATCAACTAAATTACCGATTGGAGGCTTCCAAAAAGATAGACCACGTGAGTTTGAGACACTAACCTTTAATCTCAATAAACCTACTTGGGTTTACATTTATTCAGATGGATTTCAAGATCAATTTGGAGGACCTAGAGGTCGTAAGTTTGCTAAAAGTCGCCTTCATAAAACTTTATATAGCATTTATAAACACCCAATGAATAAGCAAAAAGAATTACTCGAAAGAACTTTAGAAGACTGGATGGGGCAAAACCGACAAATGGATGACATCATGATTGTTGGACTTAAATTATAACTGTATAATTATAAATTTACTATTTTGAGATATACTATCATTATATAAGACAATATGGAAAATATTTTTATAAAAGAAGCACCTACTACTCCCGAAGTGAGGTTTGATTTTGATGAATCTTATTTGGAAATCAAAGGAGTCTCTATCCCAGAAGACACAGAGGAATTTTATAACCCTCTCATAGAAGCGATAGAAGAGTATATTAAGACAGAATTTCCACAAGAAATTACTTTAGCTTTCAAGCTAATTTATGTCAATACTAGTACTTCAGCAGTATTAGGCAAAATAATTAAAATTCTCGAACCACTTGAAGGAGAGGATAGAGTAGTCAATGTAAATTGGTATTATGAGTTAGAAGATGAAGATATGAAAGATTTGGGAGAGGATTTTAATTCATTTTCAAAGCTTAACTTTGATTTGATTCCTTGTGATGAGATTACCTAAAGATAGTTTTTTAACACAAAAAAAGGCAACTTATTAGAGTTGCCTTAGATTTATATTTTATTGTCTATTTATTTAGTTTTAATCTCATCTTTTTCAGACTTCCATTTCTCATACCTTTCCAAGATACGCTCTGAGATTTGCTCGTAATTTATCCAATCATCTTTGACATGGTAAATAGAAGGAAGCTTACTGGCTAAAATTTCTTCATAATCCTTTCTATATAATCCACTCTGATAATAATATATAGAAAAATCATTCCCTTCTTCATTGAAGAGATCACCTCCTAAATGACCATCCCAGAGAGCACTCAAGATAGAGCAAGTAATATCTCGATTTCTGAATCTAATCACTTGGTGTGCTTCTTCATCCTCGAATATCTCGCTATACAACTCATTTTCAAGCATCCAACCCAAAAACATCCCGATATGCACGTATGCTTGTTCAATAGGTAAAATGCTGGGGAATTCTCCCAGAAAATGATTTTTAGCTTGGTCATAAATGAGACCAGTATTGTCTTTTTTTTCTTCGGGCGTGTCCATTCGCTCGATGGTTTTGTTTTATATTAAGTTCACCAAATATACTAATAATTGTAAACAAACTACTATTTCTTTAAAGAATCCCTTACTAAAATATAGTTTTGAAGGTCTAAAAGTGTAATTTTTGATTCATAAATTGCTTTCCCTATGATTGCACCCGAAAGTCCTAAGCTTTCTAAGGTTTCTACATCAGTCATCGTACTCACTCCACCACTTGCTATTAACTCTAATGAAGGATAAGTTTTCCTTATTTTTTTATAGAGTTCTGTAGATGGACCTTGCAACAGTCCATCCTTGCTAATGTCAGTACAAATTACGTGTTTGATGCCTGCCTTTTGATGTAAGTCCAGAAATTCTATTAAATCTAAACTTGTAATATCTTGCCAGCCTGAGATGGCTATTTTTTCATTCTTGGCATCTGCCCCCAATATTATTTTATCTGAGCCATAAGTTTGTATCCATTTCCAGAATAATTCGGGTTTTTTGACTGCAATACTTCCTCCTGTAATTTGACTTGCACCAGATTCAAAAGCAATCTTCACATCCTCATCACTTTGAAGTCCACCTCCAAAATCTATTGTTAGGTTTGTGTTCTTACAAATAGATTCTAAGACCTTATGATTGACAATACTTCCTTTTTTTGCACCATCTAAATCTACAAGATGAAGATATTTTATTCCTATCTCTTCAAAAGAACGTGCTACTTCAAGTGGATTAGTATGATAGACAGTTTTTGCTTGATAATCTCCCTGAGTAAGTCGGACACATTGTCCATCTATAATATCTATTGCTGGGATAATTCGCATAAGGTATGTTTTTATAATTTGGGTCTTAAATTTTCAAAAAATTTTCTAGGATTTTAGCACCAGCACTCGCACTTTTTTCGGGATGAAACTGCACTGCATAAAAGTTATTCTTTTGCAAGGCTGCACTAAATGGCAGACCATACTCACAAACAGCCGTAGTATGTTGGCTTGCTTCTACATAGTAGCTATGTACAAAATACACATAACTTTCTGAACCTAAGCCATCAAAAAGAGAGCCTTTGAGTACTTTGAGTGTGTTCCAGCCCATGTGAGGTACTTTCAGGACTGTCTGTCCACTCATGTTTTTAGGAGGAGTAAATAATTTTACTTGCTCTGAGAATACACCTAGACAATCTGTATTATTTTCTTCTGAATGAGCACACATCAGCTGCATACCCAAGCAAATTCCTAAAAAAGGCTGGCTAAGGGTAGGTAAAAAGTGATGTAAATTCTTTGCTTTGAGAGATTTCATAGCAGAACTTGCTTCTCCTACACCAGGGAAAATAACTTTATCAGCTTTTTGGAGCTGTTCTAAATCATCAGTGATGAGCGGCTCAATACCTAACCTCTGTAGTGCAAAGCTCAGTGATTGGGTATTACCTGCATTGTATTTGACAATGGCAACTTGCATTTGGGCAATGTTTAATGAATCGGCAAAATTACAATTTAGAGACAACTTGTCCAAAAATAACCTCTTTTCGATTTCTTGCGTAAATCAACCCTGCATTTTCAGAACTCCCTTTTTGGCTAATTCTTGAATAGTATCTTCACTTAAACCAGCCTCACGAAGAATAGACAATGTATCTTCTCCAAGTAGGGGAGGTGCCCAAGAGGGTTTTGCCTGAGTTTCAGAAAACTTAAGAGGTACACCTATGCTTTTGACTTTGCCAGCCGTAGGATGTTCTAACTCTACTACCATTTCACGTGCAATCACTTGAGGGTCTTTATCCACTTCATCTTGCTCATAGACCGTATTGAGCAATAAATCATGCTTTAAGCCTAACTCTGACCAATAGGTAGCCGTTTGTGTTTTGAATAAGGTGCTTAGTTCATCTTTAAAATGAGTAAGTTCTCTGGTATCTTTTGCTATGATTCTATTTTTCCAATCAGGTTTATTGACTATCTCACAAAACTTATCCCAAAATTTTGCTTCAAGAGTGCCAAGTGCTACGTAGCGGTTATCTTTGGTTGGGTAAATCCCGTAATTCACCAATCCGCCTGAAAGAAAAGCTTCATCACGCTGGATGTTTTCTTCTGTCATCCACTGGAAGGCTTTGGCATTGACGGCTAATGGCATCACACCATCCATCATAGAGACATCTACAAACTGTCCCTTACCTGTCTGCTGAAGAGAGTAAACGGCGGAAAGACAAGCAATTACTGCCATATACGACCCACCTGCAATATCGGCTATCTGAACCAAAGGTACTTGTGGGGCTTCATTTTTATTGCCACTGAGCAATCCTGCAAGGGTTATATAATTGAGATCGTGCCCCGCTAGATGTGCATAAGGACCCGTTTGTCCATAACCTGTGATGGATACATAGATAATCTTCGGGTTTATTTTTTTCAAATCTTCATAGCCCAATCCCATTTTTGCCATTACCCCAGGTCTAAATTGCTCCATGACAATGTCTGCATTTTTGACCATATCTAAGATAATGGCTTTACCTTCAGGAGTAGCATAGTCAAGTGAAAGACTTCTTTTGGAACGATTAAAAGCCAAATAACCAGCAGATTCTCCTCCTTTGTGTGGTGGAAAATCACGGGTATAATCATAAAACTTGGGTGCTTCTATTTTGATTACTTCTGCACCCATATCAGCCAAAAGCATAGTAGCAAGTGGACCTGGTAAGAGTCTTGTGAAGTCTAAAATTTTTAATCCTTTGAGTGGTCCACCTTGTGGTTTTCGACTTTTCTGCCCTACTAGCTCTTGGATAGACTCTGGTGGACTATAGCGATGAAATAATTTACTGAAATTCATCATCTCTGCTAGATTATCTATTTTAATTTTACCAGAAAAAATGGCTTCTTGTGCTGATATTTCACCTAGTTCGGTTGCTAGATAAGTCTTCACATCACTTTTTATGGTGCAAGTCGGTATTTTTTCCAAGCCTTGAGATACGTTGCATTTTCCTGATAGAATCTCTACTGTAAAGTTCTGTGCTGTGGATGTATCATCTTGTAGTTCAAAATGAAAAATACCTTTATAATCATCGGCTTTCTCCACTTTAAAACGCTGAGGCAAAGCCATAAAAATTTCTTTAATCGTAATGCTCATTTCTATTTATATTAAAATAAGGTCTAAAAAAAATACTATCACCAAAGTTAAAATGGAAACTGTAAAATCAAAACTAATCTGAGATTAAATATCTATATTTATCTTAATGATTAATCCTGAAAACATGAAACATAACTGTAGTAATCCGTAAATATAGATGAACAAAGCTTAAGTCTATCGGTTTTTAGAGGAAGTGATTACTTGGCAAAAATATTGTTAAGTTAATAGATAAACCTTAAATTGCTTCATCAAATTGAGAGCGTATCAAAACCCCAAATAATAATGAACCCATGGAAGAAACTGAAATGAAAGTATATAGTGCACGTGAAAAAGCACGCCGCATTAATCTTAATACTAATACTTATGGAGCATTTGCTGAGATTGGAGCTGGGCAAGAAGTCGCCGCTGTCTTTTTTAAAGCTGGGGGTGCCTCCAATACCATCGCTAAGACGATGTCTGCTTATGATATGACTTTCAGTAATGCTATCTATGGAGTAGAAGAAAGTGGACGATATGTCTGTCAGTCTCGTCTGATGAAGATGCTTGATAAAGAGTATCGTCTATTAGAGCAGCGCTTGGGTATCAAAATGGGATTTGATCGCTGTTTTTTTGCTTTTGCAGATACTGTGACGACTATCAATTTTCAAAAAACCAATCAGGGACATGGTTGGTGTGGTGTAAGGTTTCAGCTTCGTCCTCAGACTCCTCCCAATGATTTGATTATTCACGTCAAAATGCTTGACACTGATGCCCTTGCACAACAGCAAGCACTGGGAACTATAGGTGTAAATATGATTTATGCTTGCTATAACTATTACAAAAATCCTGAACAATTATTAGTATCACTTATTGATAATCTATCAAGAGATGCGATAGAAATAGATATGTGTAGCTTAAGTGGACCAGATTTTATGGAAATAGATAACCGTCTTCTGAGCCTTCAACTTGTAAAAAATGGATTGACTCATGCAGCTATTTTTGGTCCTGATGGCAATGTAATCCAACCTTCTGATTTACTTTACAAAAAAAACATCTTAGCTCTCAGAGGGCGTTTTAGACCACTTACACATGTCAATCTAGATATGCTCAAGCGAGGTTATGATCAGTTTAGCCAAGAAGCAGATGTACGCAAAGAAAAAATCGAGATTTTGACGGAGCTAACGCTCAATGATTTACGGGTAGATGATCAAAATAAAGTAGATTATGAAGATTTCTTAGACCGTGTAGATATTCTTAGCTCGCTAGGCTGTACGGTGATGATTTCGGATTACCAAGAATACTACCGCTTAGTCACTTATTTTTCAGAGTTTACCAAAGCAAAAATCGGAATAGTATTAGGGGTATATGCCTTGCAGATGATTTTTGACGAAAAGTATTATGAGCGACTACAAGGAGGTATTTTAGAATCTTTTAGTACTTTATTTAGTCGTAATGTCAAGCTATATGTCTATCCTGCACATCAAAAAGATAATCCAGAAGAAATTTACTCTTGCCGTAATTTTGAGCTGCCTGAGCATTTGATTGACCTTTATCAATATTTATTGGCAAATGATAAAATAGAAAATATACGTGATTTTGACCCCAATATTTTACATATCATCTCTGACCAAGTATTGCAGAAAATCAAAGATAATGACAGTAGCTGGGAGACTTTGGTGCCAGGAGGAGTAGCTAATACTATCAAAGAGAGAGAGTTATTTGGGTATGAAAAGTTTGAACCTCAAAATGTAAATGAAAAAGATGAACATAGCCTTTCTCGCCCAGATGTTATCAAAGAAGTTTGGGAAAAATTAAAGTCAAATAATTAAAATAATCATCAAGCCAATGAGTGACCCACGAAATAAAAATAGCTGGTTTCATAATCCCAATAAACAACAGGTACTCTTCGTTGTGATGATGTGGTTTTTGGCAATGATATGTCTATTATTGGCAGTTACTGATTTATTTACTGAACCTTTCTTTGATGGAGGATACCTAATGATTTATTTGATTATGTTTTTTTCAACTTACAATGTTTTTAAAATAGTAAATAACTATCTGAAAGGCTGAAAGAACTGACATTTTTATTTAAATAGAACACATAGGAATAACAAAAAAGCCTTAGAAAATTAATTCTAAGGCTTTTTTTAATATAGAGAGGTTGCGAGCGGATTCGAACCGCTGTACGAGCTTTTGCAGAGCTCTGCCTAGCCACTCGGCCACGCAACCATTTCTTGAATGGATTGCAAATATAATCAAAAATAAATAATGACACAATTAATAAGCTGATAAAAACACAAAATTGGTAAAAAAATAAAGGCAGTAAATTTTGATTTACTGCCTTTAAAATTTATATAGATAGATTCAATCTGATATTTACCTTTTCAAGGGCTAATAACTATTCAGAATCATCACTCATTTGCTTTTTAAGGGCAGAAAGAGCTTCTAAATCGCCAAGAGTAGTAGTGCTATTCTCTACTTTCTCACTGCGTTTTTTCTTATTATCAGATTTATCAGACTTATCAGTATCAGTTTTTGCCTTGGCCTTAGGTTCTTCTTCTGCCTTAGGTTCTTCTATTACTACTGCTACTTGATAAGTTTTGGTATGCGAAAGGATAATCTTCTTATCATCTTTATGAAAATCAATTACTTCAAAGTTAAGTTGTTCTCCTAGTTCAGGTTGTGAACCATCCTCTTTGGCAAGCATTTTACCTGGGCAGAATCCTTCAATACCATAAGGCAGTTCGAGAATAGCGCCTTTATCATTTTTCTCAATCAAAGTACAAGCATGCATAGAGCCAATGCTGAATACTGACTCGAAAGTATCCCAAGGATTCTCTTCTAATTGCTTGTGTCCAAGTGCAAGGCGTTTGTTATCCACATCAAGCTCAAGTACTACTACTTCCAATTCTTCATTTACTTTCGTAAACTCTGATGGGTGCTTGATTTTACGAGCCCAAGATAAATCAGATACATGTACCAATCCATCAATACCTTCTTCAAGTTCTAAGAATAAACCGAAACTAGTAAGATTACGAACGATGCCTTTGTGCTTAGTGCCAATAGCATATTTTTGGATAATATCTTCTTTAGTCCAAGGATCATCGATAAGTTGTTTAATGCCCAATGACATTTTACGATCATCACGGTCTAGAGTTAATACCTTCGCTTCTAGCTCATCACCTACTTTGATAAAGTCTTGAGGGTTACGCAAATGTTGCGACCAAGACATCTCTGATACGTGAATCAAACCTTCTACTCCAGGAATTACTTCTAAGAAAGCACCATAATCGGCTACATTTACGATTTTGCCTTTTACTTTAGTTCCTATTTGTATATCTTCTGGCAATGACTCCCAAGGATGAGCGGTTAATTGCTTCATACCTAAAGAGATACGCCTTTTTTCATCATCAAAATCAAGTACTACTACATTTACCTTTTGGTCAAGGTCAAGTACTTCTTCTGGGTGACTAATACGACCCCAAGAAATATCTGTAATGTGCAATAGACCATCTACACCACCAAGGTCAATGAATACACCAAAGTTGGTCATATTCTTAATAATACCTTCTAGTACTTGTCCTTTTTCAAGGTTATTCAAGATTTGAGCTTTTTGCTCTTCAAGGTCTTTCTCAATTAAGATTTTATGTGATACTACTACGTTATCATTAGCATAATTAATCTTAATTACTTTTACTTCCATTATCTTACCTACATAGACATCAAAATCTCTGATAGGTTTCACATCAATCTGCGAACCAGGTAAGAATGCTTCAATTCCAAAAACATCTACAATTAATCCACCTTTGGTGCGTCTCTTCACATTTCCTTCTATTACTTGATCGCTATCAAGAGCAGTCTGGATTTTATCCCAAGCGGTGAGAATTTTAGCTTTGCGGCGGGAAAGTACAAGTTGCCCATTGGCATCTTCTTGTTGTTCAATAAAAACTTCTACTTCGTCACCTTTTTTTAAGTTAGGAAGGTCACGAAATTCAGAGATAGGCACTAATCCGTCTGATTTGAAACCTATGTTTAGAATCACATCACGTTCAGCAATGCCTACTACAGTACCGATCACGACTTCTTTCTCATTAATAGAAGAAAGTGTGTCGCTATACATCTGTTCTAATCTAGAACGTTCGTTGTTTGAGTAGGCTTCACCGAAACCCTTGGTTTCTAGTTTAGTCCAATCAAAATCTTCTTGGGAGTTACTCATATAGTTTTGGTTATGATGCTGCTTTTACCCTGAGCAATCATGAGGGTTAATTTTTATTATACCATTTGTTAATTTTCATTTAGCAAATGTGTGAATTTTGGGCATAATTCCTGCACAAAATAACACTCTTCACGAAATGAACTGCAAAGATACTAATTTTTGAGAGAAGGAAAAATATTTAGAAATATTTAAGGCTTTTTCCAAGATAAGGTTTCCATTCTTCTTGGGCTTTGCCTGAAAAATCTCTCAAAAACATAATAAAAGAGGGTTTGAAGGGAGCTCTTAATAAAGGCATTTTGGCTTGCTCAGGGGTGAGATCTCCTTTACGTGAGTTACAGCTTTTGCAAGCAGATACTAAGTTATCCCAAGTGGAGCGACCACCCTTAGAGCGGGGTAGTACGTGGTCTAGGGTAAGATCTTTGATAGAGCTACAGTATTGGCATTTACCTTCATCTCGTTTAAAAATATTTTGCCGGCTAAGCATTACTCCCTTATAGGGAAGGTTCACATATCTAAACAGGCGAATGATAGAGGGCATAGGGTATAAATCACTCACTGTACGGAGTTGTCCTTCCGAAGCCTCAAGCACCATTTCTGCTTTTTTGAGATATACGAGGATAAAAGCCTTCTGTACGCTACAAACCGTAAGGGCTCTATAATCTTGATTTAAAATGAGAACTTTTTTGCCGTGCAAACTCATGGTTTTTAGGGGTTTTAAGCAAGTGCTTAAAATATCTACAAAACTACTCTAATGCTAAATAAGTTTTGTGTTTAGATTTCAAACCTAACAAAAATAATACAAGAAAGCGTTAAAAGCAAAATAAAACACAAAACCATTGTCGTAAAATAAAGAAATGTAAGTTTTTACTGCTTTATTTTTTTGAAATTATCAGTATCTTATTTTTAAATAGAGGTCTATTCAAATCTACGCAACTGAGTAAGAGTATGTGTATATATTTTTCTATTTATATTGAATATTCCTTGTGAGTCTAGTTTATCAATTCTTACTTTTTCTAGGGCATGGATAATATAACAATCATTTGTTTGAAGTTCAATCTGTGGGAAAACTTCTGTTAGATGCTTTTGTTCTACTATGAATCCTACATGAACGATTCGCCCTTCACGTTCAAAAAAAGCTAAATCTGCTGTTTTACTAAGGTTTAACTCTGAAACAATTATTCCTTTTTCTGCCTGTTGATAAGCATCACGAGGAATCTGTATCCCTGCTAATCTAAATACTTGTTGTGTAAATCCAGAGCAATCAATTCCAAAAATGGTCTTACCTCCCCATAAGTAAGGCGTATTTAAAAATTTAAGTGCATCATCTCGTTTTTTGAGTGAATCTATTTTTTCTTTAAATATTTTTGAATTTCCTTTATATTCCCAAAAATCATCTCCTAATTTAATCTGATTTCCCTTTAGATTGGGTAAAAAACTTCCAAGACTAATCCTTATCTCTTGCCTACTTTGCTTTATTATTCCGATTGGGTCTGTACTGATGTGGATAGGCTGTGGTTGGATTTGCTCATAGATTTCTTTTGAGATTGGATTTAATTGTTGAGAGTCTATCCACCCATAGTATCCATCAGTGTCTAATTGTATATAAGCCCATTTTTGAGATAAATCATATTCTAATAACTGATAAGTATCTCCAAAGAGCATTTGCGTACAAATTTCTTGTCTGTTAGAGGGTTCAGTACGCATAGGTACGGCACTTAACTGGCATAATCCGTAGTGAATCATAAAAGATAATTAGAAATGATTGTATAAAAAAAGCCCCGAAGGACTTCACTTTAAGATAATTACTTTTTGAGAATATTGATTTCAACTCTTCTATTGAGTGCTCGGGCTTCTTCCGTTATCTCTCTACTGAGGGGATTTGTGCCACCAAATGATTTAAGTTGGATGCGTTTAGGGTCTAAATCTCCTTCATTTACTAAATAGGTTTTTACAGCCTTTACACGGTTATATCCAAGATCTTTTTGGTCTTTTGGTTTTCCGAATACTTCGGTATGACCCTCTAAACGTATCTCCATGCTTGGGTTATCTTTGAGGGTTTTTACGAGTCTGTTAAGCTCAGGAAAAGATTCAGGTAAAAGGTTATACTTTGTTCTTTCGAAGAAGATATTATTCAGCCTTACTTTTGCTCCAGCTTCAAGCGGCACAAGGTACAAATCTTTTGTGATTTCTTCATATTGGGTTTTACCTGTCAAGTCTATGTTTTCATCTACCGATAAAAACCCTTTTGATTCTGCTAAAATGGCATATTTTTTATCTAAAGGAAGTACAATTTTATATTCACCTGTCTGAGGGTTAGAATTAGCCTTGCCTGCATTTTCTCCTCCTGGGAGTATTTCGTATAAAATATCTGCTTTGATTGGTTCTCTAGTTTTAGCATTGAATACACGTCCTTTAATGAGAACTACTGGGTCAGGGCGGTTTTCTTCTGTAAGTCGGATTCTAAAAATATCACTTTGCCCTAGTGAGTTAGCATAAGAAGCAAAATAAGCATAATCGGCTTTGGCAGGAATACTAAAATAAGCATCCCACTTTTCAGAGTTAATCTCTGGCCCTAAATTTTGAGGCACACTCCAGCTTTTCCAAGTATTGTCTAGGCGGCGAGTGACAAAAATATCATTTGAGCCATATCCACTTAATCCACTTGTAGAGTAATATAGTGTCTTGCCATCAGAAGCTAAAAAAGGAGAAGTTTCACTAGCAGCAGTATTGACTACTTCTCCAAGATTTTCAGGAGAAGACCAAGTACCGTCTGGCTGTAATCTTGAGTAATAAATATCTTTTTCACCATAAGAGTCATTTCGTTGGATAGTCATTAATAAGATTTTTCCATCTTGTGAAAGACAAAATTCTGAATAGTCATTTCGGTTATAATAATTTTGGATGACTACTTTTTCAGGCATAGCCCATTTTCCTGTGCTATTTTTTCTAGTAATAGAGAGTCCTTTTTCAAAAGTACCATCAGGGTTATAGATATTATTAAGTAGCATAGTATTTCCATCTGGCGAAATGGAGAAAGAAGAGTTATGTTCGGGTGTATTGATAGGCCCACCTATATTCTGAGCTATCTCAAAAATACTATCTGATTTAATATTAGAATACCATACATCTTGTTTTTCAGGATTTCCTATGTTTTGAGGATGGTCTGCACGTGTAAAAAAGATAGTCTGTCCATCGGGAGAAACCATAGGAGCAATTTCTTGGTATCTAGAGTTGATATTAGGGCCTAGATTTTGTACTTTAGATTTGATTTCTATATCACTAACAATATTGATTTCTGCTTTTATCTCTTTGGTAGAGCTAGAGATACCAATGGCATCTATTTGGTTAAAACCTGGCACTTTGCTGGTATTTAGTTCTAGCTTGACTGCCTTGACTAAGAAATCAGTATTGGCAAAGATAGAAAACATGCGAGCTGGCACACTAAGTGGACCCACATTCACATTTTTGTAAATAAGATACTCTTTGTCAGTTACATCATAGACATAGATATGCGTAACAGCACCTGGATTATAGTTTTCTGCTACGATTACTTGGGCTATTTTCATTGGCTTGGCAAAGCCAACTTTAATCCATTCTCCTTGAGCATTTTCTTTGGTGGCAGGAGACCAAGCACTAGGGCTTTCGCCAGCAGCAGGTAATTTATCAGGCTTTCCTAAGACCTGTATGCCTTTATATTGGTTAGATTGGGGCTTACTCAAATCTACAAAATAAGAGGATTCTCCAATCAATTCGCTAGCCCACTGCACATCAGACTGTGCAGATGCAGGAAAAGCAAAAAAATAAATCAAGCTAGTAAGAAGAAGTGAGTAATAGGATTGTGTATTAAAAAGACTATATTTCATAGTATGTGCAAAGATTTGATAATAAGTGTATTACTTGGCTTTCATATAAAAATAACGTGAAAGGTCTTAAACTAATATGAATAAGACAATGAACATTAATCAAATGAAATTTAAAACTACAAATAAAATGCCTTATATTATTGAATAGAAGAATGCTTTTTTATTTTTTTAACAAGTAAGTCAAAATAAAACCCCCAACTAGAAGCTAATTGAGGGTAATATATGGTGATATAAAAGATTAATTTTTTACTTTTTCTACTTGAGCCTCTAAGTTAAATAAATTATTAAGTACATCTATGAGGGTTTCAGCTTCTCCACGTTTGCAAGCAGCCTTGAGCTGTAATGCAGGGAGTTTCAAGATTTTTTGCATCATGTTTTTAGTAATCTGCTCCACTTTTTGAGTCTCAGATGAGTTTAATTTTTTGGCATAGCGAGCCAATTCTTCTTGGCGAATCTGCTCAAGTGTATTTTTAAGTTTTTGGAGTGTCGGAGAGATTTCCATTTCCTTAAACCACTCATAAAAATCTTCTATAGAGTTTTGAATAATCGCTTTTACATCAGGAATAGATGCTAATCTCTTTTGGAGAGCATCTGTAGCTCGGTTATTAATCTGATCTATATTATAGAGTAAAACGCCTGCATTTTTTTCTATTTCTGCATCAATACTACGTGGCACTGACAAATCAATAAAGTATTTAAAGGAAAGTATTTTCATTTTACTTACCTCTTTATCAGTAATGAAAGGTTGGTGATTTGCAATGGAAGATACAATAATATCAGCTTCTTGCATTGCTTTTTCTACCTTCTCAAAAGGAATATTGTTTAAACCAGTCTCTAAGGCAAGAGCCTCAGCTTTAGATTGTGTACGGTTAATGATTGAAACTTCACCTAACTGAGGTTTATTAGCAAGATGCCTGCAAATATCAGCACCTATTTCACCTATTCCCAAAATCAAAATGCGTGGGTTGTGCATCTGCTGCGTAAATTCTTCAATGAGTTCTACTGTAGCATAAGAAGTAGAAGCTGCTCCACTTCTAAAAGGAGTTTCTTGTACGACACGCTTATTAGTGAAAAATATGCTGTGTAACAAACGGTGCAAAAAAGGACCAGCTAAATCAAGGTCTGCCGAAAGCTGATAGGCTTGCTTGACTTGATTGGTGATTTGCATATCTCCTACTACCTGAGAGTCAAGCCCCATAGCCACATCAAATAAATGTGCTATTGCCTCAAAATCATCAGTGATTTGCTCAAAATAATCTTGATAATGACTACGAGAATCTATATTTTTGAGTATAAAAATCTCTTGAATAATATTATAACTATAATCAATAGAAGAGAGATAATATACCTCAGTTCTATTACAAGTAGATAATATTAATATATCTGATATATCTTCCCAGTCTTTGATTTTTTGTGCTAATTCCTGACAAGAGGGCATATCCAAAGCAATCTGCTCTCTTACTGGAAGAGGAGTATTTTTGTAGGATAAACTTATTGCCTTAAATTGATTCATAGACTTTATTTTTCTTTTTTAATGTACAAATTTACGATGCAAAACTGTAAGCTAAATTATTGTACCCGAATGTAACTCTAATTTATAATCATTTCAAATAAGATGGCTTGTGAAATACACAATGTTCAAAATAATCTCAGTTTTATTAGATTTAAAATGACATTCGTCAGTTCATCTTAGTTTCTATTTCATTTAACTTTCTGTGAAGGGTTTTAGGTTTTATAGGTGTATGATTATTACAAAATCTAGAAATAATGAACATAAAATCCCGATAATAATGATATACAAAAGCCAAAATAAATCCAAAAAAGTTCACATGCTTACAGGCAGTAAAGGAGAGTTATTTGAAGGATTATAGATAGTTGAATTGTTCTCTTGTTTGTTTAAAAAATGTTTAAACAGGTAAAAAAAAAGACCTAAAGGAGAATAGAGGCTCGATGCTTTTTTAGAGAATAATCAAAATAGAAACCCTTATTTAGAATGATTCTACGTAAATATTTTGTGAAAAATAACTGCATCAAATATTTGATAATCAAATAGATATGATATTTTTGTAAATTAATGTACTTTTAAAATGAGAGGCACAAACGATAGCTTTCTTAAAAATTTTTTGCTATCTAAAAATTGTGTTGTAGTATTGCTTACTCATACAAGAGATGAATGTTTTGATATTATTAAAACATTGCCTTAAACAAGGAGTTAAAAACTTATAAAATTGCATTTATTACAGAATTTTAGCCTAAATGATTATAATAAAAATGTTTGAGAATAGTATCACAATTTACAAAAAACTCCTTTTTGTACTTGCACTTGGTATTTTCACTCTAAATAGTGGACTTGCACAAGATAGTACAGCAACTATTGGAGGTAACGCCAAACCTAGTGATGAAGTCTATAATACTGGGAAAACTCTTTGGCAACAAAACTGTACTTCCTGCCATAATATTAATGCCGAGAAAAAAGTGGGACCAGGCATGAAAGGAATCTTAGAAAGAAGAGATAGAGCTTGGTTAAAGCCGTGGATTGTTAACTCTCAGGCAGTCATTGCGAGTGGAGACCCTTATGCCGTTAAGCTTTACAACGAATACAATCAAACTGTAATGACTAGCTTCGCTTTTTCAGATACGGAATTGGATGCTTTGCTTGATTTCATCGCTTATGAAAGTGAGGTAGTAGCAGAAGTAGTAGTAGCTGGAGGTGATTCGGCAGCTCCAACCGATGGAGGAGGTATTTCTTCTAATTATTTTAACTTATTATTAGGAGTATTGGTCTTTATACTTATTTTGATTTTGACTGTGTTGTTTTTGATGGTTACGATTCTAAATCGTTTCTTAAATCAGAAAGAAGATTTAGATGAAGCAGATAAAGAAATAGTCGCACAAAAGTTCAATCCTTTCTCTATATTCCAGAGCCGTGCTTTCTTAGGTGGAGTAGCTCTTATATTCGTATTAGTAGTGGCCAAGACAGGCTTAGACGGTTTAATTGGTGTAGGAATTCAGCAAGGATACGCCCCTACCCAACCAATTGCTTTCTCTCACAAGTTACACGCAGGTATGTATGAAATAGACTGTGGATACTGCCACACAGGAGTATATAAAGGTAAATCTGCCACTATCCCATCCGCCAATATCTGTATGAACTGCCACAACCAAGTTAAAGTAGGTTCTCCTGAGATTCAAAAAATATACAAAGCTATAGAGAATGATAGACCTATAGAATGGGTACGTATTCATAACTTACCAGATTTAGCGTACTTTAATCACTCACAACATACGAATGTAGCTGGTCTAGAGTGTGTAGAGTGTCATGGTGAAGTAGAAAAAATGGAAGTCGTAGAACAACGTGCACCACTTACAATGGGCTGGTGTATCAACTGCCACAGACAAAGTGTAGTAGATCACGCAAAAGACAATGAATACTATGATAGACTATTAGAATATCATGAAGAAACTAAAGGCAAAGCACCAATGACTGTAGAGCAAATAGGTGGTTTAGAGTGTTCTAAATGTCATTATTAATATATAGATGTACGATCACATTATTTTTTCAAAAGATTTAACAATTAGAAGATAAACCGAAATGGCGGAAAATAGATATTGGAAAGGTATTGAAGAATATACCAACGATACTGAGTTTGTAAAGAATGCTGAGAAAGAATTCTCAGACGGAATGCCTGAACTAGGTAATAACCGTCGTGATTTTTTAAAGTTAATGGGTTTTAGTATTGCAGCAGCTTCTCTAGCTGCC
>Ga0163144_10006571_pt1 | contig 25620 bp, 22 predicted proteins | sample OliLak19BULKMAT1_FD_123175 | JGI IMG/M metagenome (GOLD analysis project Ga0163144, IMG submission 123175) | Freshwater microbial mat bacterial communities from Lake Vanda, McMurdo Dry Valleys, Antarctica - Oligotrophic Lake LV.19.BULKMAT1 | ecosystem: Environmental > Aquatic > Freshwater >... | reverse complement strand
GTGTTCCGCGGCCAAGGCCCGAAGACGATCGACGCCAAGGCGACCAGCCAGACCCCGATGTTCCCGACCGCAGTGGCCGGCGCACGTGGTCATTTCACGATTGAATCGTCGCGTGACAGCGGTATGGAAATCCAGTTCACGATGACTGCTCCTGCACACACGACATTGCCTGCGGAAATCCTCGCCGTGACTGCGCCGAAGTTCTGCGTTGTTGAGGCTGCTGGCACCTGCGCCACGGATGGTGCGCTGGTGACAGCTTACGCCATCACGCCTACGCTGATTGCTGGCGACAACACAGCCGCCGCAACGCGGAATGTGTATGTCGGTGGCACGGTTGAGGCAGTCGCCTTGACCAAGCTTGGCACATACCTCGGCTCGCTCCGCTTGGACGCCCGTTACACAGGCCTCTAGGCTGATGCGGGATGAACCCGCGAGCTGCTGATTGTTTCTAAACGCCCGGTCTTCACTGAAGACCGGGCGTTTAGTTTTGTGAGACGCAACAGAAGAGTATAGACCCCACTATCTTATACAAGCACGTACCACTCTCCCTGATCTTTCCAATCTATGATCCGTCATTTCTTTTTCGCGGTCTTGTCCGCCGTGGCGCTCTCCAGCCCACTCGCCGCACAATCCCTCTTGCTGGCTCCCCACGGAGTCATTCTTGATGATAGGGTGCGGGGGTCCGCCGTAACGGTCATTAACCGCTCACCGCGTGCTGTTGAAGTCGAACTCTCTACTCAGTATGGCTACCCTGTGAGCGATTCACTGGGTAACAGCACCATTTACTTCCCGAGTGCTGAGGAATCGAAGGCAGCGGGCAATGACGCCTCGGGCTGGATTATTTTCTCACCACGTCGGTTTGTCATCCCGGCAGGTCGTGCCCAGGCCGTCCGCTTTCTGGCAAAGCCTCCTGCTGATCTACCCGACGGTGAGTACTGGTCGCGCGTGACCTTTACATCGAAGAACGCTGCGACAGCCGCTCCTGTTACGAGCCCGGGCGACACGAGCGGAATCCGCATCGGCATTGACCTGCAAGTTCGAACGGTAATCCCTATCTTCTACCGCAAAGGCCCGCAAAAGACGGACCTTGAGGTTGGCACGCCAGTACTCAGCTTCAGTAATGACTCTGTGGTGAGCCTGCAGACTCCGGTCAAGCGTATTGGGCCGAATGCATGGCTCGGGCGCTGGAAGCTTCAGGTCTTGAATGCGGAAGGGAAAGAAGTGATTGGAGGATCGGCCATGACGGCTGTCTATAACACGCTCTCGCCACGTATTGATATTCCCCTTCGGGACGCGACGCGCCCGCTGGTTCAGGGCACGTATCAAGTAGTGCTGGATTTTGAGACGTTCAGGACGGACTTGTCCCCGCGGCAGTATATCAACGGACCTTCACATCGTCGCACCACACAGTTGGTCGTGCCGGCACGAAAGTAAGCACCAGTGTCTTCTCACCCTGCAACGGATGTCGCAGGGGCTCAGGCAATCCAACCACATCACGAGCTCCTGCAGGAACGCCACAGGACTTCTCACTTCCTTTCTGCAATTCGGAAAGGAAGTGTGTTGTTGCTGTGCGGTATAGGCTTGCTAATGGGCTGTTTTGTGAAAGGACTGTCTGCGCAAACGCAGATTCCTACTCAGGCTTCCCAAGTCTTGACCGCCAGGCAAGAGCAGGCTATAGACCGACAGCGTCATACTGATAGTATCGTAGGATTCGGTCTTTCAACGCTTGATGAGCTTCGGGCGCGCCTCGCTCCCGATGTCCTCACGTGCACGGGTGAGCCAAGGAGCGCTGTAACACTCTGTCGGGCCTCTCACCGGGTTGGTCAGAATCAGGTGTGGCTGTTTGAGGCGTCTATTGTGGATACAAACCACGTGGTCCGTCTTTCGGCAACTATTGAATCCCCTCATGTAAGTTTGGCTCGAGAAATCCAGCAGGTGTTTGCAGAAAAACTGGGACCGTCGCGATCATCGAAACGCGTTGGAACCGCTGATATGATCTCATGGTCTTCTGGTGACTCGTTAGAAGTTCGAGTCGCAAGATGGACACCAGTTGAGGCAGGGTTGCCGCAAATTCTGGTTGTCTGGGATTTACTTGGAAAGAAAGCTCAACCTCTTCCAGATCCTACCGTCTGGACGAGCCGATGGGAACAGAACGTCTTGTGGCCCACCGTATCAGGGATGATGGAGACCGCTAGCGACACCCGTGTTGCCGACGCGACGCTCCCGAAGCTGCCTCCGGGCTCTCTGCGTCCGCCAAAAGCGACGCCTACGCAGCCGGTGAAGCGTCCTCCAACCCCAACTCCGAATCTGGTACCGATTGCCACACGAGGTCAAGCAGCTCCCGCGGGAGCCAATCCGAGAGTTGAGAAGCCGGTTGTCGTTGGAGTCACTCAAGCACCTGCGCCACAGGCCCCGCGTGTCGCAACGGCGGCGGGTGACAGTCTGGGTCGGGGCAGGGATACAACGGCGCAACTACCATCATCAATGGCTCCTATTAGCTTTACGGGCGCAATTCAGCCAATGGTCTCTGATACCATTGTGCCTATTGACTCTGTTCGTCTGTCGAAGATGACGCCGGATAGTGTTGAATTTGAAGTAGTTGAATTTTCGTGGACTCGCTTGCCAGCCCTAACAATGGATGGTGGCAGAGTGCCAGGGCTTAATCAAGATGCAATCGTGCCTGTTTCGGATATGCTCGCGCTGTTCGGTTTCCGCGTTGAAAGACCAAGCCCGGGAATTCTGAGCGGAAGACTCTACCCTGTTGATGAAGAATGGGAACTCAATGTGCCGAACCGCACAATTCGCCGTGGAAAGATTGAGTGGAAACTCGGGGCTTGGGAAATCTTTGAGCGCGATGGCGGTGTGTATATCAACACCGCGCGGCTCAAGAACCTTTTAGGGTGGACCGTGATTGCGGACTGGCCGAACTTGGTTGTGGGTATGGATAGAGCCGACGAAATTGCGCTATTGCCCATCAGCGCGCAACGTGCTCGTCGTCGTGCCAAAAATATTTTCTTTGTGAATCGGTCTCCGCTAGAGCCAGCGAAAGGAGACTCTTTGATCGCCCAGCGCTTTAGCCCATTGCGAGGACTCGCGATAGACTACGTCGGCACTCTCGCGGGAATTCGCGCGCCAATCGTCGCGCTGGGAGGCACGATTGGTACCCAGCTACTCGGCGGGGCCTTCTTGGCCAATGTGAATGGCGGGTCCTCTCAGCGGTATGAGATACAGCCCAGTTGGCTACTCGGCCTGCCGCGAAACCGGTGGATTCGCCAGATTCGAGTTGGCCAGACCTCAACAAGCAACTCCATCGCCTCAAATGGTATCCAAGGGATCGCTGTTGGAAATCAGCCATTTGTTCTTCCGTTTGCTGTTGGTTCAGAAGTGTATGAAGGAGAGGCTCCAGCTGGCTGGGAAATCGAAGCGTGGCAGCAAGGCATCCTAGTCGCATTGGATTCTATTCCGAGCACTGGACCAATGGCCGGCAAGTGGAGGCTGCGTGTACCGATCGGATTTGGGCAAAACAACATTGACTTCCGGCTCTACGGGCCGGAAGGGCAGCGTCAAGACTTCAACCGTTCCCGGAGAGTAGCCGGTGAGGTTGTGCCGACCGGTCAAGTCTGGTGGGGAGCGTCCGTCGGGCAGTGTGGTAGTCTTGGGCGATGCTCTAACCAGCAGAATCTCGATGTGCGATACGGCATCTCTTCTCGCATCACGCTCGGAACAGGTTTTGATCTCTTTCTGCCTTCAAGCCAAATAGATACTGTAGGCGGAGGGCCTGAGTCGGCGCGACTCAACCCCTATGGACAGTTTGTATGGAACCCGCTGAACGCAGTCTCGCTGCAAGGGCGATACATTCAAAATGGCCTCATCGGCGGGTCGGTTCGCTTTGAGCCGTCGCTGCAAGTACAGACCTTCCTGAGCTACCAGCAGCTGTTGCGAAACGCCTCAGGCTACAGTCCTTACGGTATCTTATCCCAACCCATTCGCTGGAGTGGCGGTCTCTCGCTGCAGCCAGGGGGTGTTGGAGGCGGTATATTTATTGGGAGCACATTCCAGCGCATAGAAGATGGCGTCGGTGGCGCGAATACGCTGGTATCTGCGCGAACAGGATTTCGCCAGCGCGGTATTCAATTTTTGCCTTTCGCGCAATACAGTTGGTCAGAGCAACCACAAGGACCGTCCTTACCTGGGCGGACAATCTTGGGCACGAGCGCGCTCATGCCGCTTCCCTTCTCGGACAGAGTCCCAGGAGGACGGGCGCAGCTTCAGCTGTCATTGGAAAGTGAAAACCTTCGTGCCCCAGATCGTCTCAATGTTCAGATCAATAAGCCGGTTACTCAGATACTTCAGCTTCAATTGGGGGCAACGTGGAACAGCCTGAGAAGTAGTCGAAGCCCCTTCGTTACCATCGGCTTTAACTCGATTCTTCCCTTTGCTCGCTTGAGTAGCACGATCAATCGCTCGACGAATGGCCGGTGGGATGGATTCATCAATGGTGGCGGTAGTCTTGCGTGGGACCCACCGAATGACAGACCGCATTTCAGCAACCTACCGGCGACACTTCTCACCGGTGTCTCTGGCGTCGTCTACGAAGACCGGAACCTCAACGGCCGGCGCGATTTAGGGGAAGAGGGTATTCCTCAAGTGCAGATGGTCGGCGACGGAGGGCGTGTAACCACGGATGATCAAGGACGCTACAATCTCCGTAACATCAACAGCTTCCGAGAAGTTGTCATTGGAGCCGATAGTCTCGGATTTGCCGAGCCAACCCAAGTGGCTCCATTTCGAACGGTTGGTATTATTGCCACTCCCATTGTTCCGTTCCGCATGGACATTCCCGTTGTGCGGGGTGGGCAAGTGGATGGTCGTATTGAGTGGCTCTATCCAGACGGTAAGCGCCTTCCTCTCACACAACAACTCATTGAGGTTGTCGCCTATAACCCGAAGTCTCGCGAGTTTGTTCGCTCTCAAGGCTTCACGGATGGCACCTATGTCTTATCGCCACTGCGTCCAGGCCGATGGGCACTCACTATCGAAGGCGAAGGCTTGAGTCTTTTCGCGAAAAGCGACACCACGTGGCTGACCGTCGAACTGAAGCCTGATGGAGATTTTATCAAGGATATCCTGATCACGGTGCGCCTCAAGCCAAAGGTTCGGGGAGGCGATATTCTGCCGCCAGAACCTCCTGTTGACTCAGGGACTCAAGCTAGACAGCCGAAGGCGGCAACGGAGGGACAGGGCGCAGGAAGGGCTATCCCAAGAGACTCGGTCAGCGCCTCTCCTCGTGAGAAGCCGAGTGAGCCACCGGCAGACCCGCGAAAAGTGCCAGAAGAGGTCGCCGCGCTTCCGGCACACAAAAGAGGAATCAGTCGCAACGCCTCTCGCGAAATTATAAACGAAAAGGGGGGCGAAGAGGGGCACGAGGCAATACCTGTTGAAATAGCCAAGAGAGCATTGGGTGGGAACCCTACGCAATATCTGGCAGCTCTCCCGCGAGTTTCTTCACTGCTCGGGCCGCTTGGGTTTTTAGAGCGACCTGCCCTGTTGGCTGGAGGCCGGCCCCAATTGCTTTTACGGCCTTAATCATGCGACGCACCGTCTCTCCTTCCAGCTGCTCTACCGTAAGATCTCGAGAACTATTGACAGCTGCAGCGACGCGGCGAATGTTCGCAAGGACTTCGGGTGTTGGCGCGGCTGATTCCATAATCACCATCCCAGCCGCATCGACCAACTGTGCATGCAGCAGTGTGCCGTCCCGGCGTGTTTCCTCCACCTGCCAAGGCAATGGACTGCTTGCAGGAGACTGGGGATTTAACGGCATAGCACGAGAGACAGAGAGAAATGGAGTAGCTGTCCTTCATCATACGGTCCCGTGTTGGGCAAGGAGACCTCTATGAATCCGCTTGTTCCCCGAGGCATTACCAAGTCAAAAGAGCCCCATGAAGTCCGGCCTGGCCAAGGTGGAGGAGGATGGATCGTCTGGCGGCCCCGCTCAGACCCTCTCATCGAAGGCTTTGCCGTGTTCTGGGGGACGGAGCAGGAATGCCATGCGGTCAAGAAGGCGCTTGACACGGTCCATGAGATTTCACACTAGCACGGGCTGCCTTTTTCGGTGCGCCGGTGAATTCGTTGAGAAAAAACAATCTGCCGTCTGTTCAGGAACAGGGACTCCGAGATGGACAAATCCACTATTATGCGAGGACTTCTGCAACTCGCCTCTTCTACTGATACCATGGAATTGATGTGTCCGATTGGAACGCTCCTCGAAAATCTCCAAGCCGCTGTCTCATCACTCCATGGGAATGCGAAGGGAGAGGGCCGCATTGAGCTTGAAGCACGCGCAGGAAGCCCCGCAAGCGAAGAGACAGGAGACGCCGAAGCCTTTCCAATGTTGCATCTTAGAACTAAAACAGAGGACGGATGGCTTGAGCGCCGCCTTCGAGTGAGCAGCGTCAAGACTGCCGGCCGGGTGGTAGTCCCAGCGGACCGACTGCTGCGCCTCATCAAGAGCCTTGAACATGAGCATACAGTGCACCTCAAGAGGGACGCGGCTGGCGGTCCAATCGTCATTCGTCCAGCGTTGTCAGAAAAGAAGGCACCGAAGCGAAAATTTACGCTCCTTGCAGACGAGCGCGCGGAGTTAGAGGTGCCAATGCCCGCAGTGCTCCTGCAGCCAGAGTGGAGCTTGGAATCAGGGGCGACATGGAAGAAGCTGGTGGCAGGCGGAGCCTATGCGCGCTCCACCGATAAAAATGATGCGATTGTCTTTCAAAGTGTGTTGCTTGAAGCGAGTGCTGCAGAAACTCGCCTTGTGAGCACGGATCGCACACGATTGGCCACTTCTTGGGTCACACGCGAAGGCGCTGCGGGAACGCCTACCGCGGTCCTCATCTCTGGTGTTGTGCTCGACACACTCGGACGGCAGATTGATGCGACTAAGCCACTACGGGCTGGGGGCTGCCCTGACGCTCCAAACACGTTTGCATGGGCACAGGATGATTTTACGTTTGTCGCATTTGTGACCCAAGGAGAATTTCCGAAGTGGCGCTTGACGATTCCGACCCTGAAGGGAGATTCTGTGCGACGTCTCCGTGTGGCGAAGCCAGAATTTGTTGAACTCCTGCGCCAGTTGCGGGCGCTCACATCCGACAACCCTGACGATCCGAAGCGAGTTGAATTCCATCTAGATGTCAGTTCCAGCGCCCGTGTACAGACGCCAGGAGCCGGAGAAGGTGAAATCTCTGAAATCCAAGCCCTCACGTTTGAAGGCTTGCCAGGGATGTTACCTTTGGATTTAGATTGTCTAGAGCCAGCGATCGCCGCGATGCCAGATCAGAGTCGTCTCCGCTTTGGCTTTCTTGCAGTCGATAAGGCCGTGTTGATTGAGCCAGATGCACCTGAGCCGGGTGCGGTTCAGCTGCAGGCTATTGTGGCGCCATTGAAGCAGGCGACGGTGAAGTCGTGAGTCACGCATTACCAACACAGACGGGTGCGGACCAAATGTTCGATAACATCGTGGCAGAAATACTTGTCGAGCGCCAAGTGGCCGGGGGACAGTGGCCACAGGCGCTTGAACATGAGCTGAGGCGCTTCTGGATAGGAGAGGGAATCAGCGTAGAATCAATTGAAAAATCTCTCCTAGACATTCAGAAGAAGGGAGAAGCCCAGCAAGAGGCGGAGTTGGCAGAGTTAGTCGTCTGGGCCCGCCTCATGAAGAAAACGGCTGCGGGTAAGGTCTAGTCATCGGGGGAAGAAGGCTCTGAAAAGAGGTCGTATGCATCAGCCGCGTACGCCGTAAATCTTCGGGACGGAATCTCAAATATTAATGAGCTCAACGTTTCCGCATAAAGAAACCCTAAAACTTTCAAAGAAAAGACTGATAGGCGAAAATAAAGGCGAGATCTTATCAAAGATAATGCTTGAAAGCCATAGTCTTAGAGAAAGAAAGTGTCTAGCAGGAGCTGCGAGAAATATCACAAGACAAGTCCAGAAAGTCTGTGAGATACCGAGGGATTGAGTAAAGGCTGGATCTCCTGAAGAGTCAGGTATAGTATTTAGAGAATAGACCTCTTCCGAATTGTCCAATGAGTGATTTCCTGTCGCCTGATCCCGATCAGCATGATGCTGATGATGCACCGCGTGCTCCGCTCTCGGAGCGAGTGAGCGTTGCTGCAGCGAATCCTTTTGCAGCAATGGATAGCCAGCTGGGCTTAGATTTGGGCGGGGACACGACGAGCCAGGCGGCCTACACTCCTCAGGGGGCGTCGTCGGCATTTGGAGAGCCTGCGCCAACTGTCGCGCCGCGACAACAAGAGGCGCCGCAGATGATGCCGCCACCAGAAGACACAGAGATTCTTGACCCAGTCGCCTCTCTTCGCCAGCGTGGCGAGGCTCGACTAAGCACGGGAAAACGTTCTTGGGTTAAGCGGGCGGGCGGGTTGGCCGTCGGATTAGGATTACTTTTTGGAGCGACACAGCTATGGAACGGAAAGCCGGCGGATTCTGGACAAGGTGACCGAGGATATTTTGCAGCGGCACCTGCCGCCCATGCGCAGGGGTATTTGCCATTTTATCAAATCGGACACGCGGCCTATCGCTTCTCCGACGCAGGGAAGGGAGATATGGCCGGTCAGCCTGTGGCCCTTCAGCTCGGCGCGCAGGAAGGTACCGATGTACTCATGGCGAGCATGCTCGCCAATGTGACAGACCCAGAGGCGAAGGTGGCGATGTATGTCGTCGCGATGCAGTCCGCATCGTTACACCAGAGTAAGGATCGCATGACCAAGCTGATTGCGCTCAGCTCCACGTGGGAAGCATCACTGCAACAGGATTGGCGCACACAACTGGGTGTCGAACTGGGATGGAATTCCTTGTCGGAAATGGCGATTGCCTCCGGGGACGCCGCCTCGGCCGGACGATTTACTCGTCGGGCAGAAGCGGCTGGTATTGTGGCGAAGGGGAACGTTCGCACGGCAAAGGGGAGCGGCTGGACATCCGAAACGCTCGGTCAAATGGTGGCAGCGGTGAATGCCGCACGGAACAACATGCCAGAAGGCCAGCCGGAGATGTTTGAGCAAGGCTACAAAGGCGCTATTGATCAGAGTGTGCTCCGTATTCGCACTCTGGCTGGCATGGAGCTCGAGGACGGGCGTGCGGATGAGCGGATCACGGCGACTGCGTTGGCTCGCGGTGTCACTGAACGTGCGGCAGGTCGGGGAATGCCGCGGTGAGTTTTTCCGTGAAGGCTTCCACCGAAATGGTCGTGCGACGTGCCGGATTGCGAGCGCTCCTCTCGGCACAAGCGTCTTTCATCTTGCCCTTTGTCACGATGATGTGGAGCGGGCAGGCACAGGCGCAGGTGCGTCCGCTGCCACCGCTTCCGAAGAGAGAAACAGGGAGTATTCATACGACAATCAGTGAAAAGACCACAGGGGAGACACAAGCACTGCCTCCTGGCTGGTGGGCACAGGAGCAAATCTTCGTTATTGTCAGTGCTCCGCCGTCCCATCTTGGTATTTCCGAGGCTGTGTGGACTCAGCTCGTGGCAGAGATTGTCGCGGGCTGGAATACGGTTCTCGCACCGCAGCAGCGTACGTTAGTTCTTGTGTCAGAGAATGACAAAGAGCAGAAGGCTCTCCCTGCGAGAATACCAGAAGGGCTCAGCGACGCGCTGCGAAATCCGGCTGCGGGGCCCTCTCTGTCAGCCGCTGGGACCGCCAATCTATCGCCTCTTTCTGTTGCGGTGTCCTCGTCTCCCGTCGTTCCTGATTCGGCAGCTGACATCGTGGTGCGCTGGGAGCAAGGAGCTTTAATGAGCGTAGGAGATAGCATGAAAGTCGGAGATGCTGGTACAACGACGACATGGCGTCGCCCAAGTGGAAGAATTTCACGCGCACTCATTCGGATGGCCAGCACTCGCCCGAATGGGGCCCTTCAACCCGTAGAACAAATTCGGGTGGCGTTAAATCATGAGTTTGGTCACGCACTCGGGCTTCGCCATCAAGACGATCCCAATCACTTGATGTTTGCAGCGCCGAGACTAACCTCTCGCATTGATGCGAGCATTGTCGCATACTTCCAAGCGCTGCAGAGTCCTCCGCCTGAGAAGACAACCGGAAGAGCCCTTGAGGCGCGTGCCTCAACCACGAGTCGCAAACATTAGCCAGGGGTAAAGGTTGAAAGCCTCGCTGGGCGCAGCGCGAAGGCACCGCCGGTACGTCTGGAATGCCGACGAGGCGCGTACACAAACGCAGGTGGCTTCTGGGAGTCTCTTTCACTGTGGCTATTCCTCTGGGAGAGTCGAATGTTAAGCTCGCTGAAGGACCGGCCAAATAGTTGCGGAAAAACTTCTAGGGTAAGGGGATGGCCCAATCGTAACCTCGTTTACTTTTACGGTTTACTTTTACGGTCTGCCGTCAATGGTGTTTTACGACGCGAGGCCGCGTAATGTACCCCACGGATAAATCCGGGGGCTTTGTGCCTGCTGCTAGGGCGCGGTAGGTTGCGCACGAGCAACGACACCTGTGGGCGCATTACGAAGAACGCCCCGAGCCGCAATGTTCTGCGCCGCGTTCACATCGGCATGCGCCGTATAGTGACACGCGGTACAGGCAAAGCGCTCTTGCACTGGTCGGTTCGCCTTCTTGCGGCATCCGCACGTGCTACACGTCTGCGACGTATAGGCTGAGCTGACAACCACAACAGGCACACCGGCCAGTTTGGCCTTATAGGCCAAATAGTCGCGCAACTGGGCAAAACTCCAGCCACTCATACGAGCGCGCTGAGGTTTGGCGAACCGTATCCGCGCTCTGATATGCTTGAGGTTCTCAATCGCAAATCCGCGCTTCGTGTCTTCGGCACGCTTCACAATCTTTTTCGAAATACAGTGGTTCTCATACGCCCGAAACCGAGCTTCCTTCCGACCCATCCTCTGCTGGGCTCTCCGCACGGACCGGGGTCGCTTCCCGCGCTTTCGTTGGCGACTGGCCTCACGCTGAAGGCGCCGGCGTCGAGTGGTGCGGCGTACGCGAATTGACTCGACGCCGGTGCCGCTGTACATCACGCCCTCACTCGTGGTGGCGATATTGATCACGCCCATATCAACGCCGAGAAATTCCTTCGCCGACTGAATCTCGTGCTCAGGCATCTCCATGGTCGCATACAAATACCACCGTCCGTCGCGCGCCACCAGATCGACTTGGCCCTTCAGATATGCCATCCGCTCTCGCTGATACGTCCCATACACCATCGGGACCACGATGCGGCCTTCTTTCACAAGAAGACTACAGGCCGTAAGCCCTTTGAGGGAAAAGCAGCGTTGATCATACGAAATTGCCCCCTCTGCGCGAAACACCGGTTGCTTTGTCTTATCGCGACTGAAGGCTTCGACCGCCTTGCCAATGGCCCGCACGGCTAGTTGCGCCGACAGCTTAAAACGCGTTCGCAACTCCCGGTAGCACAGGCGATGGATTGCCACTTGGCTGAACGCTTCTGCAGCGAAGCCGACCTGTGCCGCGTAGGTCGCCGCCGCATTAAAGGACTCCATCACGAGGCGAAGGGGCCCGACCTGTTCTTCCCTTGGGAGGAGTTGAATTTGGAGCGTCAGCTTCATTCGTTTAATATAGGCCAGAAGTAAATAATCTGCCACTCACAATACAACAGGCGGCGTTTCCTCCCCATGCCTAAAGGGAGGGGTATCCACGCCGTCCACTTGATGAAAAGCTTTCCTTTGCCGTTTACCGACATTCTCTTGGCCCCCGCATCTCGGGATTGTACTTCGGCACGGGGGGCGATTTCTTTAGCCTTTTTTTAAAAGTCTCCGTGACTTGTCGTTGAGCCGCTGAGCGGGAATCCTCCTATCTTTTAACAAACTCTAGAAAGGAGCCCAAGTGAGAACGGTGCGGGAGTACAAATGTTTTGGTACGACGCTAACTAGGGAAGTCGTCGGTCCCTTGCGTTGCCTTGAAGGATACAATTTGAGCCGTCATGTGCGCGCTCCCCTTGGACCTCACGTAAGGATTGTTTTCAGCGTGCGTAAGGCCAGCACTGGTAGCTCTGTGATTGAGTATCCTACTAGGAATTTTGTCGTTAAACACGCTGCGAACCATGGTGGCCTTCGTCTTGGCAGTTCTAGAGATGACCACGAAACACTCTATATCAGAAGGCAAGGTGAGGTGGAAAAGAGCTATTGGAAGAGCAAGCAGGGTAGAGGCTCTTTTGGTTGCTTTTCCCGACTATCTGAATCTGCGTTCTTTTCTTGGGCGAAAAACCCGCGCCGGGAAATTTATGTCGGAAACATGAAGGAGCAGGAAAATGGGTAAAGGATTCCCTCGTTCCAATGTCGTCCCGCGAGACTCAATCGGAGAGCTGTGGTCTGCACGACAGCATCAGCCTCGTGCTTCTGCAGCCCTCTTGGCTTTCGAGCAAGTATCGCAGCAGGGCCTTCTCTGGATACAGCAAGGAAACGCCAGCCTCGCCTTAGTGGCTTGGCAAGACATGGCCTTGGCTTGGCGTCAATTTTATGCGGAGTATGGGGTTAATCCTCATTCAGCGACTGCTTTACTGCGCCAGTCTCTCGCAGGACTGGAACGCAAGCCTGACGAGCAGACGGTCGCCGACCAACGACATCGTCGTGTCCTCGTTATTTTGCTGAGATCGTGCGGATGGGAAGATGGGCTGCGCGGATGGATGAAGCCGGCGCACCCTGGAACCTCCTCTATCTCAGGGATGGCCGCGGCACCGCCCGCAGCCCCTGCTGACGACAATCGCCGAGAGCTTCAGCATCTTTTGAGCGAAGCCTATCAGGCGGGTTTCTCGGCGGGATGGGCGAGGCGCCTTGAGGTGAATGGAGCGGTGCTGCCCGACGAGGCCGGAGCGGCACTATCTGCGGAATCAACGTGGCGACATTTCCAAATTCAGTGGCTACGCAATGCGAAGCATGCAACGTCTCCCGCAGCAGGACTCAGGGATGTCTCTCGTGCGTTGCTCTCGCAACTCGAAAGAGTCTCACGCAGACGCCAGACAGGTCGAGATACGAAGCGGGAAAGAATCAGGGGCTTGCCGGTCGAAGCACGAATGTATGTGGAGCGCCGTCTTTACTGTCAGGCAGAGGTGCTGGTGGCGGATTACCCATTACCGTCGGCGTTAGTCCCGCGCTTGTATCAGTGGATTACCGACAACGATCAAACGCTCGCAGACCAAGTGTTGTCTCAGGTCCGCGTGATTGACCATGGTGGGGAGCAAGTACTGGAGTCCGTCATCTCAGCATTACACCACCACGAACAGTGGAAAAGCGAACAAGCGCCAATGGACGACCAGCCTCTGGTCAGACAAGCGGCGATTCTCTTGGTCGCGCACGCCGTCAGGCGCCGGCTCGCTCCGGTGGCGAAGTCTCTCACCGCTTCTGAGAAAGGAAAAGACCCCAGTCTTCTCATGCAGGCCCGATTGGCTCATGCGCGCACTCGAGTTCCAAAGATTGCATCGATTCTTGAGCGGTGGATTTCAGGTGTTTCTCCGGCCAATTCAGAGGAGACTTCTCGACTAGAATCCTCCCAGCAGAAGGATAAAGAGGACCAGCGAAAAACCAGCTAACGCGATAAAATTTGAATCCTCCGTTCAAAGGAATCTCAATTAGCAACTGACTCTCATTTATTTTGCCGGGGGCGTCTTTGCCCACTTGCTTTAAGGGATGATTGTCGATCCGTAAGCTGGCGGGGCATTTCCGAAAGGGAGGCAGAACAGGCACAGCGAAATCGCTCTTCGAGGCACTGATAGGCGCCGACAAGAATGGGGAGGAGTCTTTTTCTTGAGAGAGCCGTATATTGGTGCTAGGGGATTTGTGCTGTAGGGCGTCTACACTAAATAAGACGGATGCGATCTTCCTTGGAATACCTCAAAAAAACATATGATTCGTCCCTTCGATTCAACCCAGTCTAATCAATATCCAGCGGCCATTGGTGTCGATGAGGTAGGTCGCGGTTGCCTCAGTGCATGCTTAATCGTTTCGGCGGCATGGTTTGACCCATCAAAAATTCCTCCCGATCTTCTAGGGGCGTTGGACGACAGTAAACGATTGAGCCACAAGCGGCGCATCGAGCTAGCGGTTGAAATCAAGACCCATTGTGAAGTGGCATTCGCGGCATCAAGCCCGCGCGTCATCGAGCTTCTCAATATTCGTGGAGCAACATTAGACGCAATGAGAAGAGCAGTTGAATGCCTCAACGCAAGAGGGATTGGTGAGGGGAGTCACATTTACATTGACGGCCGAGACGTGCCGCAGGGCCTAAATAGAGCGGCCACCGCGGTCGTGAAAGGAGATAAGACCATTCCCCAGATCGCAGCGGCGAGTATCGTCGCGAAGGTGCTTCGAGACAATCTGCTCATTAAGCTAGACAAGCGACACCCACTCTATGGCTGGGCTCAAAACGCCTCGTACGGAACACCTGCTCACATAGCAGCGATCCGTCTGTACGGAGCGACACCGCACCATAGAAAATCTTTTGTAGCCAGCGCTTTGTCGAAATAGTCCCGCCCTTGACGCGGCCCCATTCGAAGGGAATTTTGAAGGGGGATGCATCAGGAGTGGCGCAGCGGCATCTTCTGGAAACTGACTCCCCGGAGGGCGAAAAATACGGAGAAGGGCTTGGACTTTTCCGTGTAAAGGTTTACGGTACACGTGTTAGCCACACTCCTTCTTGTAGCAATCGCTATGTCTTTGACGACAGACCATCCCATGCTGGTAACGCTAGCCCGGGCGATGACGGAATCGAAAAAGTCCGACACCATGACCGAATCAGGTATTCGTTTCGATTCCGCGTGGCGTGAAAGTGGTTCCCTAAGTGCTACAGCACAGCGCCTCATGTCCGAGGGAGAGTCGCCGGCCGCCGTCGGATACGAGCTCTTGACTGAGCGTCTTCAGCGCCCTATGCCTGAGACGGAACGAGCATTAAATGCTGCTACACCGTCCGTCAGGGAAAACACACGTATTGCCATCATGATGCAGCGTGCTGGTCTTTCGACTCGGTGGTATAAGGCTATCTCCGCTGTCAGTCGGGCTATCTCTACCCGCCAGGCAAATCTAAAGGACTATGATCGACAAGAAGATCCAGAAGGTGCGGCATGCATGGAAATGGAGCTTGTAGATCTTGAGTCGTTAGTGCGGGTGGCAATTGAGCAACAAGGATTTAAGGGCGTCTTGCGCTCCGAATACCCAGAATCGGGCGCGACGGTCATGTGGTCGCCTGAGCTCCTTGCTCGGGTTGCCGGGGCCGGGGCTCGAAATCTGCAAGAGTACGAGGAGCGCCGGAAGACGACCCAGACGCCGGAAGAGGCGGCGGAGCCGTTTATTGATGTCGAAAGAAATGCCACCGTTTCCCTCTCTGATCTTATCTCTGCGAGGACAGTGGCGCGCCACGAAGGAGCACGTCGTCGCCAAGGCAGGCAGTCACTTTCTTAACCTGTCGCCTCGATGGTGGTGATTTTCACCTCTCCTTCTGTTCAGGAGAGGTGAAACTTTTTTACGGGTCCTTCGTATAAGGCATTCATACGGGCAGACTCGTGTTCTGCTGGTTTTGTGGGTACTCATTTGTTTACTGACTTTTTCCTTGTGTCTGCCATGGCTCGTTCTGCTGCGTTGTCCAAATCATCCTCGAAGAGCGGGAAAGTCACGCGTGGGCGGCCAGCTCGACGCGTAGATTCGCGGCAAATTGATCTCTTTGGCTCTCTCGACGTTGGAAGTCGGAGAGGAAGCGCAGGCCCTCGCGGGAAGCTTGTCGCGACAACAGGCAAGGCGAAGGGGGCCTCGTTATCCAAAACGGGAGGCAAGTCCCCGTCAGGTGGTAGTTCAAAGACTACCGTAGGGAAAACGGGCAAGCCCGTTCAAAAGAGTACATCAAAGGCTCCGCCGCGGAAGTCCGTGAAAACATCTGTGAAAGTGGCAGCGAAGGCGGCCTCTCGGGTGAAGAAGTCAAGCAAGAACACCCCGAAGTCGCCAACGGTGGTTGCAGCGGTGAAAAAGGCGAGTAAGACTCCTGTGAAGACAACCAAGATGTCCGTGCCCGCAAGGAAAACGAATACAGCTCCTGTGAAGTCAACCGGGAAGGCAGTTAAAAAGAGCGGGATAGCCAAAAATGTCAAGTCGAGCTCACCGGGAAAAAAGAACATTGTGAAGTCACCGGTGACTGCCCAGGTCGTCGCGGGAAAAAGAGTGAGGTCGGTCACTAAAAAAGCGTCTCTGCCGATGCTGAAAAAGACGGTTAGCGTAACCGTAGCAGTTACTCCACCACTCAAGTCAAAGACAGAAGAGAAGTCTAAGACGAAAACTTCGAGCATCGTGCCGACCCAGAAGAACATGCTAGTCGTGGGTCCTGTTCGCAAGATGACGTTGGGAACCGTGAGTGCGGAAGACCGCCGCGAGAGGGCCGAGCGAAAGAGCGAAGACGAAGGTGCTCGATATCCTTCTAAGGTGGTTGAAGTTGAGCAGGAGCGGCCAGCAGCTTTCATGACGAGCCCGCTGACTGATGAGGAACGAGACACTCTTCGTCAAATTCTCTTGAGTGATCGTGCCCGAACAATGCGTTCAATGACGAGTCTCGCGGATACTTTTTCAAGTCACTCCATGCGTGTTGACTCAACAGGAGACATGGCTGATGTCTCTTCGGACGTCGCGAATCTTGAAAGCGCTACACTTATTTCCGATAGGACGTCGATGGTGATGCAGCAGATCGATGCTGCCATCCGGCGACTGACAGAAACCCCTGAGCGCTTCGGAATCTGTGAAGTGTCGGGTCAGCCGATTCCTTTCTCTCGGCTGGAAGTTGATCCGACCGTACGGACTCGGCGGGAGTTTTCCCGGGTTTAATCGTTCCGGGCTGCGATTCTTTGATTTCGTTGCGAGATTTAGGTCCAGAACATAGGTCCAGTGTCTCAACTACGGAAATGAGGTGGAGGGGCTTTCGGGCGATGATGCCGCGAAAGCCCCTCCGCAATTCTACGATGACTAGCGCGTTCTCTTCTTCAGAATTGTCAGAGCTGGCTATTTTAGAGTGCTGGGTTAAGTTCTTTTCGGCCTAAAGAGTGAAGGCTCTTGTGAACCTCAATCGTCTTTTTGGCTAAGAAATACCGATTTTGAGGGCGCTTCTCTCGAGAAGACCACTGGCGCTTCGCAGGTATCTCCACCATGCTGTATCGACGCCATTTTTGTGGTGTCGCCCACCTTGTTCATGGCCACCTATGTTTATTGCCAAGGTACACGTGACACCGCAGGGATTTGTGGTGCCGCCAGAGCCAGGGGCACGCCCGCGGGCACATGGGACGACGAAATTTGCGGAGCTCGCCCCCATGCTGCAGGCAAAGATCCAAGTAGCACCTGGCACTACTTTAAGGGATCTATTAAAGTCGCTCGATCTAGGGATAGAAACTGTGCTCCTTGAAGTGGTGCTCGGGCAAAAAATCCGCCCTTTTTTGAAAGGCGCATCTGTCGCAGCGGAGCAATCGAGCGGCCGCGCCGATGAGGTATTATCCGCCTCAAAATCGACCAAGAAGGGTAAGTCTTCTCAACGAAGTGTCGGAGGGCGACTCCACGCGATTCGCGTATCGAATGAAGGACTTAACATCACTGAGCCGAACAAAAAACCACAGTATGAGATTCGCCGTCGCTTAGACGGGGTTCTTGAAAGTGGCGCGCTCGTAAGTATTGATAGCCGCCCATTGGCAGAATTGATGGACTTGGAACTCGTCTACTCTGCGCACACGTCATTTTGGGCCGATGAAACAGCCCAACGCCTTGACGAAGCTCCGGTTTGGGAAGCAGAATGGTCCCTGAGTCTCGTCGAGTTTCTTCAGGCGATTTTTTGGGAGCTGTCCTTCCAAGGAACGCCGAGAGAGCTTGAGGTGGCACGCGTAGCACTCGCAGGAGAGGCAGAAAACCCTGAAGAGGCGAGGAATCGAGCGGGACTGGCTGCCCACGGGCAAAGTCCAAAGCCCTTCTCCAGTAGCCAAGAGGGGTCAGGAGACCCCTATCAAGTTGCGAAGCGACCTCGCGGGCGCCCGAAGGGCTCTCTGTCGAAGAAGACTGTCGAAGCAACAGACGTTGCAAAGCGACCGCGTGGTCGCCCACGGGGATCTCAATCGAAGCCTCTTGCCGATGAAGAGCAGGCTCTAAAACGGCCAAGAGGACGCCCGAAGGGCTCCGTGTCGAAAGCAAAATTGAGAGCTTGAGGTCACTCTGGGAAAAAAGTCGGGTGGGGGAGAGCAGTCGGAGTATTAATTCTTCGAATCTTGGTCCAGAATGTCGGGGCGGGCGAGCCGCGACATCGAAAACTCTGACGCCGCGGAATTGGTCCGTGCTACCTCTCTTCGGCGTTCTTCGCCTTTTTGAAGTTTGCGGCCGCCGCGTGTATTGCTCGCCGCCCCCGAATCCATGTTCTTTTTTCCACAGAGATGCTACTCCTCAAAAAGGGGGGAGCGCCTGCATGCCCGCCCCGTAGCATAGGTGGTATTGCTTCTTCTTCTCGGGAAATTGTGACTGATACCATGTTAACTCCGGCGGAACTCGCCGCATCTGCGCCAGACTTTGCGACGCTCCGCGTCGGAGATCCCTTGAAGGGGCTTTTCTGTGTTATGCGAAAGGAATTGGGGCAGACACGCGCCGGGAAGCAATTTCTCAATATTACACTGATTAACGGTCGTCGCCAGTCTATTGACGGAAAAGTCTGGTCTGAGCGGCTGCCAAAGTGGGAGCACATTCGTCCGGGCTCCATCGTTGAAGTTTCAGGCAAGCTTGAGCCAGGTTTTCCGGAGGGGGCACCGCCGCAAATCCAAGCAGAAGACGTAAAAGAACTACCGCTGCCACATCCGCTGCAGGACTTGATGCATGCGGTCTATCCGGGCGATGTCTTCCTTTTAGAGGAGCGGTTCCATGCGCTGGTCGCTCGAATTCAACAGCCAGGAATTCGGCGATTCGTCGAACTCTTCTTCGTTGATGGAGTTCCATTCTCTCGCTATCGGACGTGCCCAGCAGCCAAAAGCCATCACCATGCGTATATTCATGGGCTACTAGAGCACTCTATCGAAGTGACAGAGCTGGCGCTCGCTATTTGTGCCTTGCCAGAGATGCGTCCCCATATCAATCAGGACATTATCATCGCTGGTGGGTTGATGCATGATGCGGGCAAGACGCATGAGTATGAATGGGAAGGCGTTCCGATCGCGATGAGTGCCATTGCGGGGCTGACAAATCATATCGGAGTCGGTGTTCAGCTGACGATGCGTGTGCATGATCGCCATCGGGCTGAACTCGCGAAACTCGGATTCGATGACAACTTCCGCTATCACCTCGAACATATCATCCTCTCGCACCACGGCAAGAGAGAGTGGGGGGCGCTGATTGAGCCGCAGACCCCTTCCGCCTTGGCCATCCACCAAGCTGATATGGCGTCGGCGCACTTGCGCGAACGATTTGAGAAGCTTCGCTCAGGAGTGTTGGATAGCCACGGTCGAGTCGTTGGATTTGGTAAATACGGTCTTCAGACGGACCCCTCGTCGGTGGTCGAAACACAAGCGTCTCGCGGAGCGGTAAGCGCTAGCGACGTGCTCGGGCCTGTGGGGGCTGCAACGCTTCCGGGCTATGAAGCAAGTGCCTCCCGACCGGCTGTGACCGCAGGCCCAGGCGCCAAGCAGACGATGCGCGAGGGTATTGCTGAGACGATGACTGGAAATGACTCTCAATCGGACTCACCGGATACGAACCTCTGGGGAGAGGGGGTTGTCACCCCACAGATGCAGGTGGATATGGCGGCGGAGGCAAGCAGGGTAAGTGATGGGCTCTTCAAGGGGTCTCTGTCAGATCTCCTCGGGGAAACAAAGCGACGGGCTGGACGGAGCCAGAAGATCTCAGAACGTCCGGGTGGAAAGCGAAGCGAGCAAGGTCCGGCGCCATCTAGGCCTCCTCTTGAGGAGCAAGACGCCTGATTTTAATATGTCTCCTGTCTTCAAAGAGGTCTATCGACGGTAGATCGGGACGTATAGGCGGTCGCCGTGAGTCTCCAGTCCTTGGGAAGCAACAGGTGGAAACAGATGAGTTTTTTTGAAAGCACGGGTGCCAGCGACCGACTTTGCTGTTTATGCAAGGAGGGGGGAGGAGAATCGGAAAGTGGCACAGAAGGGGAGGCGAACGCGTATTTCCCTCGGGAGGCGAAACAGTAGGTCTTTTGGTTCACAATGTGCGGTATTTCTCATCAATCGGAATTAGGATTTATGCAAAAGATTCAGAGAATTGTATCTCGGCTGTTCGCAGTGGTATTTCTGGTACCGGCGGCGACATCGCTTCACGCCCAAGCGACATCTCTACCCGGAAGCTTCGGGACGTATCTTGAGGTGGGTGCCCGTGGTCGGCCGTGGGAACTCGATGGAAACGCCTTAGAGCAGAGAATTCGAAGTGGTATTCGAGTAATGAATCGCTTCTTTGGTCCGTCTCCGTTCTCTTGGACGATTGATCCGGATTATATCGCTGGCGCCCTGCAGCGGTACGACTACAACGGGGCGGCGATCTCTGATCCAGCTGGCACCTACGCCGATCGTGTCGGGGGCAATCGAATCCCGGCCGACTGGTCGGTAGAAGCTGAGGCACGCATGGGGTCTTTGAGAGGGCAAGAGCCACCGATGAACCCCTACGCGCAGAGTGGGGCGCCGATGCCAAATTGGTCGCTCTCCTACCCTTCGTATTCATCAGTCACGGGAGCCTTTGATCAGCGTCCATCGTGGCAGAAGCCTGTTATTCGCTAGATGTCTCCTGCCTCTATTCTCCTATGATGTTTTTTTCTGGTCGAATCCTAGCTACTGCGGCGCTGCTTTTACTCACCGCAGGATGCGGAAGTAGCTACGATGCGTTCGCGAAAACGCCCCTTGAGCCAATCCCGAATCCCCGTGATACCCTCACGCTAATTCCTGTGCGAGTTGACAGTAGTAATGTCAGGGTCAATGTTCTGATTCCACCTCCAGCGGAAGTTGTGGTTGGTCAAACATTTCCGCTTGTCTTTGAGACAGTCTTGCGAAATCCGACGACTTTGGTCAGCACCCGCGTGAGTCGACATGGACGCGTCGAGACTGTGGCGATCCCGACAGATACACTTCTCGGTGGGCGCGTCTTGAACTTTCCGGTTCTGGCACTGATCGATGGATTTGCCAAGCTGGAAGCCGCCAGTATCAGCAGGGCTGGTACATATCGAATCTTGTCTTGTATCACATTTACTGACAACAAGGTGTTCGGTCCGATTGAGCCACTGTGTGCTCAGCTACCGAGACTGATCGTCAGGGGCTCACCATCTATGACTCCGTAGTGCTGTAAGAGTGCGCTGTCAATCGAGCTGCCGTATTTGCTAACTATATATCCTTTTCCGACTTCTGTATGAGAATGTTCTTCCGTGTCTGTATTCTTCCCCTCGTGTCGTTCGCTCTCGTTTCCGCCGAAGGTCTTGCCCAAGTGCCTAGTACGTCGGGAGATCGAATGGTTCTTGGTCCTCCACAGCTTGGCAGCGCGTATGACCGAGTGGAATCGATGGCGCCTTCGCAGCGTTCGGGACAGTGGTCCCCGGATGAGTTTCTCCGCAAGAGTGCATACGCCAAAGGTGGCAGACGAACCGCTTCTTGGGGAAGTCGGGTACAAGGCTCGACGCCGCGATTAGGGAGTTCTCTAGAAGCACGTGGAGGGCGGTTTGGTCCTGCCCAGTACACCGGGAATATGACGGGTGCCGAGGCTCTTGGCCAAGAGATGCCGTGCGTTTACGGGGCTAATGAAGCTTGTGGTGGGGGTATCCCTGTGGAAGCTACCCCCCGGTTGGCGGCATATCTTGCGGACAAAACATGCTATCACGGCCTCGATGGCTGGGTGTGCACCCGCTATGAAATTCCCGTTATTGAGCACACGGTGACTACAGCGGCCCCCCGTCAATTTGCCTCACCAGGGTCCGCCAAGAGGAGCGCACCCGTGTACGGTCCGCCATTGAGTGCGAATAATAGATCTCGGGTTGGACAAGACGTCGGGAGGCGGATGGGTCCCCCGGCGAGGGCTTCTCGTTCAGCCACTGTTGCCCCGGGTGCGTCGTTTTAGGGAGTTTCTCATCCTTGGCGGAAAGAATGTCGTCATCTTGTAGTCGGACTTCAGTTGATGTGATGGGGGGATCGTCCAAAGATTGGACAGTCCCCCCATCCGCTTCTTGTGTGTGGAAGAAGTTTTGAAGAGACCATTTTATCTCGGACGTGAATGGTGCCCATGAGACATTGAGAGGGCCACCGAGCGGGGGACCGGATCAAGCGAGGTCGCGGTGAGGTGGGAGAAGGACACAAGCAACAAAATGAGAAGATCACCTCTCGTGGATGTCTCTCCGGGCGCCCATTTAAGAAGTGCAACCCGTATTCATGGTGAGTCCACTGTACGGGCGAGCTTACGCGGGGTGCGTAAACGAGCCATGGCCGAGTGTTTGGTCAGTCCCTTTTTGGTAAAACCGTGATGCTGCATCGTTCCTTGAAGTTTCTGGCTCTCTCCATGGCGTGTGCTAACGTCCTTTACGGCCAGACTACAACGCCGTGGGACCAGGCCGCGGGGCCGCGAGCGCCGGAAGCTATCAGCCTCGGTCAAGCTATTCGGATGGCTGAACAGAATAAGTCTCCGGAGGTGGTTCTTCAGGAGACCCGAGTTCGAGAGGCAAAGGCAGAGCACTACCAAGCTTCGTGGTCGTGGCTTCCGTATGTTGGTACGTACGGAACTGCTGGAACTTTTACCACTGGAGGCGTCGCGCGGCAGGACCCGCTGACCGGTGAATTTGTCCCAGGGAACGTTGGGGCGGTTAGCAGTGTCAATGCCGGCGTCGGTATTTCATTGGATCTGATGCAGTTCGCTCGTCGGGGGTCTGAAATGGAAGCGGCCATGTTACGCGCCAATGGCTATACGGCGAAGGCACTTGGATCTCGCTATCGCCAAGCCCTTTTCGTCACCGAGCGATTCTTTGACGCACTGGCCTCGCAACACCTTGTAAGGGCTCGGGAACAGTCGCTTCGGCGGGCTGAGGAGTCTCTACGCATTGTGACTGAGCGCGTGTCTGTCGGGAAGGCGATCACTGTGGATAGTCTTCAGGCGGTTTCACAGCGCGATCGTATTATTAGCGAACTGGCGAATTCGCGAGCGTTGCTTGCCGGAGCGGAAGCAGCTCTGGCTCGCCAGATTGGTCTCGATGGCCGAGCGCAGGCCTCTGATGATCCATCCTTCTATAGCATTCGGCCCTACTCGGACGTGAGCACACTCCGGAGCGATGCCCAACGCAGCCCGGAAATTGCTGGAGCTGGATTTCTGTTGGAGGCCGCGGGAAAGGATCTACAGTCGGCAAAGCGGCTGTGGTTGCCGTCCGTTCGCCTGAACGGTAATCAGAATGCAAATGCGGTAAATTTCCGTGACTTCCAGATCTACCCGCAAAGTATCGCGAATATTCAGGTATCGTTTGCCTTCTTTGATGGTGGTGCTCGGGGTCGATTGACGCAACAGAAGTCAGCCGCTTATGATTTTGCCCAAGCGGTGGCGGCAGATACCCGTCGTGAAGTTTTGGCAGCAGTCGCTGCGCAGTCCGCCCTCCTCCAAGCTGCTGAGCAACGGATCGGACTCTCCGAGTCAGGCATCCACGCCTCCACAGAAGAGCTCCGCACACAGCAGGAGCGGTATTCGGTTGGTCGCGCCACTGCAATTGATCTGATGCGAGCTCAAGAGTCATTGACGAGAGCCACGGTCGAGCAAATTTTGGCGCGCTTTGACCTCCTGCGCTCGCGGGCTGCTATTGAAGCGCTGCTGGGCCGGAATCTCTAATGCGTCTTTCGAGAGCCGTGAAAAAGCTATCGAGCCTCTCCATCTGCGTTGCTGGATTCGTCCTCTTGGCCGATGTCAGCAGCGCAGAAGCTGTATCACGGGGTTTGAACAAGCTTGGCGCCTCTTCCGCTCGAAAGGGCTCCTTCGTAACAGACAATTTTCCGAACTCTTTTAAAGGTCTCGTCTCTGTCAAAACGGTCTTTTCAGAGTTCGGTGTTTCACCATTTGCGCCGCACCACGTAGGGAGACGAGGAGGGACTGATGAAAAAGTATCGTTACTCTCTTTGAAGTACGAAGACTCTCCGGAGATGTCGCACCGCCTCCAGGTAGTGGTATCAGATACAGAAAGAGGCCGAGTAGAAGACCTCTCGAAATTAGAGCCTGTGTTTGGTTACGAGCCGGCCGCCACGAATGGGGACACCCTCGGGAGGTCCGTCGCAGACACCGCCGCGCTGACTCGTGCTCAAGAAAAAGGGAGGGGCGTGTACCCGAATGATTCCGTGCGGCCGGCAGTCAATATCACCACGGCGGACGAAGCTCGAGCCAGTGTTCTCGCACGTATGACGCGCGGGGTTAATACGAGCCTCGTATTCCAATATGGTCAAGAGTTGAAAGCACTTCGTCCAGAGGATTGGAGAGAACTGCGCCGACTTGGATTTGACCATATTCGCCTTCCTGTCGATCCGCGAACCCTCAACTGGGAACCCAATGCTATTGGGGCGCCTGATTTGCGTCGTCTCGAAAAAATCGTGCGTGATGCTATCGATGCGGGACTGGTCGTTGTGCTTGATGGACACTTGACTCCGGATGATCCGTTACGGGAGGGGCTGGCGAGAGGAAACAAGGATGCAGAATTAGCGTGGATGGCTTGGTGGAAGCGTATCGCAACGCAATTTGCCGCAATCAGCTCCGAGTACCTCGTCTTTGAACCACTGAATGAGCCGCTAATGGCGACTGAGCGCTGGGCCCCCATTCAGGTTCGCTTGCTACGGGTACTTCGAGCGACGCAACCGACGCGAGTCCTTGTGGCCTCAGCGGGAGCGTGGAGCGGCGTGCAAGAGACACTACGGCTTGATGTGAAACCCCTGCGTAAAATCGGAGGGGTGATTCTCACAACGCACTTCTACGACCCCTTTGTCTTTACGCACCAAGGGGCGCCTTGGACAAACACGCCGGCAGTGTATGTTCGTGGTCTCGGCTTCCCAAACTATCCGGGACAAGGATGGGTCGAGCGCGGCCCCACGGAGCAGGTGGCAAAAGCGCGGGACTGGATGGTCGATTACCAAAATCGTGATGTCAGAGCTGAAATGCGGCAGTCCCTCGATCGCCTTGTGGATCTTCGCAAAAGCAGTGGGCTCCCCGTCTGGATCGGGGAGACTGGTGCAATGATGCAATTCTCCGCTCCCAATGCCACATGGGATTATCTGACGTGGATGAGCGAGGAAACGGCAAAACGGCAGATCCCGGTGACATTTTGGGACCTCGCCAGCCCTGAATTTGGATTATTTGACTACCTTCCCCTAGATCGCTGTGGGGCAGGAATCACCTGTTTGTCAGTGCGTTCTCCCGTGGGATGGACTCGGCTGCGCCACAGCTGGACTCCGTAGCAGGTGCTGAAGGGTTGCGCAGCTGTGTCAAGTACCGGGAGATAGTGCGACAGTCCGCCTGAACTCAGACAGGGGACTATACAGGAGTGGGGCCACGTTCGCATTCTTAGAAAGTGGTGACCAAGCCCCTTTCCTCCTCTGCATCCATGACCCCACTCCATG
>Ga0163144_10006570_pt1 | contig 25621 bp, 33 predicted proteins | sample OliLak19BULKMAT1_FD_123175 | JGI IMG/M metagenome (GOLD analysis project Ga0163144, IMG submission 123175) | Freshwater microbial mat bacterial communities from Lake Vanda, McMurdo Dry Valleys, Antarctica - Oligotrophic Lake LV.19.BULKMAT1 | ecosystem: Environmental > Aquatic > Freshwater >... | reverse complement strand
GCACTGTTGATGTACGTCCAGCGAGTGAACTGTGAATCGGACGCATTTCGATCGTAGATACCGACCCAGCCGATACGGGTCACGCGGTCACTCGGGGCCGTCCATGTAATGGTGGCAGTGGTGCCGGTGATGGTGCTTTCCGTTGATTCTGCTGAGTAGCCGTCTGTTGCACTAACCTGTACTGCCCAACCCATGAACAGTATGGTGGTCAAAAATAACAATGCAGCCCCAACGAAGTAGTGGTAACGCTCAAATCCGCCAATGAATGCGTGTAGGTACTTCATGATATGTATGCGTCGTATAGTACTCAACAATGCCACTCGTGCAACCCGGTCCTATACTAGTACTACCGTACGAGAACCCTTTTTCTTACAATAACAATGATTTGTTTAGTCCCGTATCGGTAATCTGACGATGAATGTAGCGCCTTTATCTGCTTCTGCAGTAACCGAAATTGTGCCGCCAAGCTGTTCGACAGCCTGCTTTACGATGTAGAGACCGAGACCAGTTCCCTCGGCTTGTTGCTTCACTGCATTTGATGCTCGGTAGAACTTGGTAAATAGACGTTCCACCTCTGCCGCCGGAATACCGATGCCGTTATCAGCCACCGTGAGGACGAGCATTCGCTCTTCTACATTTGCTTTAAGCCAGACTGTTCCATTGTCAGTTGCGTACTTGGAGGCATTTGAGAGCAGGTTACTCATGATGATGTGGAAGAGACGTCTGTCAGTAGAAAATGACAACCCCGGAACACCTTCGTGTCGGTCGAGCGTTAGGTGTTTATTTTGGAATCGTTCGGCAAACTCTTCTACTACCCCGTCGAGGTACTCGGTCAAGTTAATTGACTCAACCTCAGCCGCAAACGTACCCATTTCTAGTTTTGACACATGGAGGAAATCGTTGATGAGCGTGGTCATGCGAACCACATTACGGGAAATTTTGTCGAGGTAGCGAGCTTGCTTCTCGGAGGCACTATCTTTGAGTGAGTTAGCGAGGAGTTCTGTATTCCACCTGATGGCCGCAATCGGCGTGCGTAGCTGGTGTGTTGCTAATGCGACAAATTCTGATTTGGCGGTATCAACTTTCTTGGCTTCTGTAATATCTACGAGCGATACCAATCTTTCGCCGGTATGTGGCTCGGCCGAAGCAGAGAGCAGCACCCAAATATCTGTATCCGTATATGTGCGGAGATGTACCTCAAGATCATTAAGGAGCATACCGGCCCGTAACTTGCCGAGCATAACACCTGTGTCTGTACCCTTCACTTCGAGTACTTGATCAAATAGATTGTGGCCATTCATGGCGTTGATGGTCGTTGTCAAAAGTTTTACCGCTGCTGGATTAAAGCGAACAATGCTCCCATCAGCGGTCGTGGTCAGGTACGCCACCGGACTTCGGTCATACAATGATACGAACTCCTCTCCGGCACTGTAGCTGGCATGGGCAGCCTCAAGTGAAATATGGGTATTGACTCTCAGCATCGACAGTATCGCTCCAGTCAGCGAAATAAGCAGTGCCATTCCTAATAACAAAAGTATTTCAATCTCATACGGATTAGTGGTAACCCCATACCAGAATGCCCCGCCAGTGCTGATAAAAAAAAGTGTTAGAAACAATAGTTCAAATCGTCTCCACTTCTGTAGGGGGTGCCTCATTGCCATGTCTACCTATAGTAGCAAGAAACTGTTACCAAATCGGGTGTGCGTGGTATTATTCGAAATATATGAATCAACGTGTACTTATAGTTGAGGATGAAATCGACATTCGTGAGGCCATGGCCGAAGCAATTACTGAAGCCGGGTACGAAGTGTTTCAGGCCGAAAATGGCCAAGTTGGTTTGATTATGGCACTGAGCCAAAAACCTGATGCCATCCTACTCGATATTCGCATGCCTGTTATGGACGGACACGAAATGCTTAAACGACTACGCCAAGACGTCTGGGGCAGGCATGCAAAAGTCATTATGCTCACATCCATGGACGACGCATCAAATGTTGTTCACGCTCACGAAGAGAAGATTGATGACTACATCATCAAAGCACACGTAAGTTTGGAGGAGGTGGTGACTAAGGTACGCATGCTCGTACACTTATAATTTAAAGACACTCCTCTGGAGTGTCTTTTTTTAATCATTATCAATCTCAAGTCGAAGGAGCGCTTCGGCCTCTGCCACAGTCAATCCAAGTCGTAATGCAAGATCACTGACTAATGTCACTCTTGTTGAATAGGTTAGGATAAATCTTTCTTTACTACCGTTGCTGTACTCAACCTCAACCTCCGCTACTGTACGCTTAACCTCTACATCAATTCTTCGAATCGGCTCGTCGTCACCTTCGCTAGGTGACACTTGATTATCGTCGTCTCGCCCATCATCGTCACTTCTATTATCGTCGTCTCGGTCATTATCCCTAGCTTCACTATCATCACTGTCGTCACTTCTGCTAGCCCGATTTTCGACTTCAAAATCTAGGACTGCATCTATGGCCGCTTCAGTGGCCCCAGTCCGACGCGCAATTTCTGCTATCACTGCGCTGCGGGTTCGCGCCGTAGTGGTAAACGTAATGTCGGTACCATTACTTCTTTCGACTTTGACCTCAGTACTATCCGTAAAGACATTTGCTTCGGCCTCATTAATGAGTTCCTGGGTAGATGTTTGACTACTACTGCGATTGTCGTCATCTCGGTCGTCATCTTTCACATCAATTCTAATTTCTCCGTCTTTATCTCTGATTCTGACTCGACTGTCACCTTCGCGAATCTCTGATCGGCTGTCATCATCGTCACCACGTATTTCCACCCGAGTGCCATCGTCAAGCACTCGCAACCGATATCCATCATCGTCATCATCTTCACGGACGGTGATATCATCGACAGTATTAACCAGTTCGGCAAAGATACTGTCCCTACTTTCGACACCACGCAAGCCACCCATAAGCAGTAGCAGTTCATCAATACCTGTATCAATCCGAGTACGTGTTGCACCCGAAACAACGACTGAAGGTGTGGTGGTGGCACTGGTGGTGGCATTCGTCGTATCGAGACGACCGAGTTCAGCATCAATCAGCGCTTGAATTTCAAGCAGTCGCTCGCGTGCAAACTCAGCCCGTAGTGTCTCAGAACTACCTTCTGATGCTAATGACAAACGCAGGTCTTCGAGCGCCCGTTCAATTGGAAATAAGAAGTCGCCCGGCTTCGACGCTTCGGCCGCTGCGTAGGTACCGACACTACCGACCCCAAACACAATAACGAGAACAAGTGCAATTGGAGCGAGGCGTGAGAGCGGTAGCCATGAAAATTGGTACGGTGAAGCAACAGGTCGAGTTGTCAGTAAGGCTTTGGCTACCCCACTCCAGACCCGCGCACTAGCAGCCTCCGACATTGTCGGTCGACTTTTTTCAAGAACAACATCTATGTGGGTATGGTCTTTCATATAGTAGCTGTCGTTATGATGGTTGCTAATTGCCTTTGACCGCGATGATGTCGCACTCTGACGGCTGACTCAGTCATGCCGATTAATTTTGCAATTTCTGGAAAGGTGTAACGTGACCAGTGATGCAAAACTATGATTTCTCTTGTCTTTTCGTCGAGTATACTGAGAGCTCTTATAACTGAATCACTGGTCTCTTGGTCAGTCCCCTCAGCGGCGATGCTATCGGTGTCTACATCTGACGCACCTAGTGCTGCTTTTGTGTGCTTGTCTGCATAATGCTTGGCCAATGTTCGCTTAGTAATAGTGAACACATATGCGTAAAACTGCTCACGGGTTTGGAACGTGAATTTTGGTAACGCGGCGTAGAGAGCGATAAAAACATCTTGCGTACAATCAAGTGCAGCATCCTCGGTACCAGTTCGGTACCGTACGTAGGCATGCACACGATGCGACAAGTGTTCGTAGAGCGCTCTAAATGCTTCCGCACTTCCGGCGCTACTCTTTTCTACTAGTGGACGAAGGTCATCGCTTTCCATAATTACTCCACTTTACAATAGAATGCGTACAAAAGGCAGAAACGTTACAGTGTAGACAGTAATATATTTCGTGGTACTGTTGCTATGGACAATCCCGTCCTTTTTCATCACGGAGTCACCGATGAATGGAGTCGATGCCTTGGCGTTGCACTACTTGGCTCAGAATACTGTCGCTGAAATCGCCGACCTGTTTGGCGAAGGCTGTACTGGCGGCTACCTCTACGTCCTCCCTACCAACAAGGCCGACCTTCATATTCCGATTGGTATCCTTGACCAGACAATGCTGGCAAAGTACCGAATGTTTTCGAGAGAAAAAGCGGCTCGTCTGAACGAGCATCCCCGGCATTGGTTCAGCTCAGAATCGCGCGAACCAACTCGTGACCGCTTCGGTGGCGCGGCCCGTGGGACGGCCGGTGACAACAGTGACATCATCATTTCGTTTTCGGGTATGCCTGAGCACATCGACGAAGCTATGTCACTAGCCTACCTCGTTGGGATGAATTATTGTACGTTCGAAAAAGCATTCATGCGAATCGGCCAGTCGCCCATTGGTGTGATTGGTGTCTTCCCCGCTATCCACGACATCGTGATGACGTGTGTCAGTGGCGGCCGACTGATGCGTTAGCATGGAATATTCCAGACTTTACTATGGCCGCGAGCGACAGCTCGCGGCCTTTTCTATTTCAATATCTACTCTGTTATACTGTCGCCCATGTCTATCAATAAAAATCTCAACGTTGCCGTTATTGGGTACGGTCAATTTGGTCGTTTTATGGCCAAGCATTTGCGACCATATGTCACCATCGTACCGATTGATATTGATACCAACCCAAAAAAGATAGCCTCGTGTCAGGTGGTAATTTTTGCTGTCCCGATGTCCGCACTGGCTACTGCTATTACGCGAGTACGTGAATTTGTCTCACCCGACGCACTCATTATTGATGTAACCTCAGTTAAACAATTGCCTCTTGCCCTACTTGAGACCAGCTTCCCAGAGCATGAAATTTTCGGTACCCACCCAATTTTTGGACCACAGTCTGGAAAGAATGGTATTGCTGGATTACCGATTGTCGTGACCAATGTTTCATGCTCTAAAAAACACGTAGCGTCCTTGAAACAATTTCTCTCGCGCACTCTAAAACTCAAAGTGATTGAGCAAACTGCACTACAACATGATAATGAGATGGCTCGAGTTCAAGCCCTCACTCACCTGATTGGTCGGGCTATCACCGAACTCGACATAGCCTCTTACGCCACCAACACAAGGTCGTATACCCATCTGCTTGAGTTAAAAAATTTACTTAAAAATGATAGTTGGGAACTTTTTGAAACTATCCAAACGGCTAACCCTGAGGCAATTACTGTTCGTACCGCATTTCGAGACACTATTGCCCGATTAGAAAAACGGCTACAATAGCCCCATGGTCAGACGTCATTTTTCAGACATTGATATTGAAGCCATAATTTTCATGGCCTGGGCTGATACTATTCCGTTTGAAACTATCGAGCTTGAATACGGACTGAATCAAAATCAAGTTCAGGCTTTTATGAGAAAACATCAGTCCTCTAACACCTACGTACGGTGGCGAAAGCGAGTTGAGGGTCGCTCAGGCACCAAGAGCAAGCACGCTCTAGTGACAACAAAAACATCCGCTAAGCAAAAATTTTAATTCTGCCAACTCATGGTATAGTGCTGAAAAGCAGAGCAAAGGAGATTGCTATGGCTGATGTTCTTCCCTCAGGACCGGTTGCTACGTGTGAACAAAAGACCTGTGGCAAGGCCGTAACGGTGGTTGGTCACGGAGACATCCTGTCAACGTTTACCAACAAAGATGGTATCCGAATCAGGGTATATTTTTGTAGCCCCACTTGCTACGATGCGTGGCACATATCCCTACCCACTGCTTCACCACATGAGTAGTGGATTTCTGGCCGTGAGCGTTGCTCACGGCCTTTTCTTTTTTTAGTATCCTCGTACACTACATACATATGACCATAACCGAACACATCAAAATTCATTGGCGCGAAATCATTGCCTGCCTTTCTGGCATCCTGATTGGTGGATTTATTACCCTGACTTTATTCGTTGACCATCAACCAGCCAATCCATATGACACGGCGTATCACACACATGCTGATTTTGTCATCTATCTGCGCGGTGAGCGCATTGACCTTGCCAAGGCTGAATATATGACCACCAATCAACAATCACTTCATAGTGACGTCCACCTACATGACGATGTCGGTGATGTCGTGCACTTCCATGCTCCGGAGGTAACTTTTTCTGAATTTTTATCTTCGCTTGGCTACACCCTTACTAACGACTGCTTCATCAGTCGCGATGGTGAGCAATTTTGTACAAGTGATGGCAAAGTACTTCAACTCTATGTGAATGACATGTTGTACTCTGAAGATATTTCAGCCTACGTACCACAAGACTTAGACAGAATGCTGGTTTATTACGGTGACCCGTCTAGCCCTACCATTGCAGACTATCTCGATGAGGTTACTGATGAATCATGCATTTACAGCGGCAGCTGCCCCGGGCGAGGCGTAGCGCCACCAGAAAGTTGTGGCCTTACCTGTGAACTTTAATTCGAAGCGGGCGATGTGACAAAGTGGAAATCAATGAATCTTAAAAAGGCTTCCCAGTCAGACGCGCGAACACCATGAGTGTACGGTCGAATGAAAAATGTGAGTGCGTGAGTTGGGTCAAAGGCCCGACTTAGCACGCCGGTTGTGATGCCAGTCGCTCCAAGATTATTGTAGGTTGGTGTAGCTGCAAGCGCTGCCATGAGTACCCCTGCTGGATCTCCCCAGTTGTCGAGCCAGGCGGCTGAAAGAAGCAGTGGTCGGGGTGCTACTGCCGCAATTAGTTGGTGTTGATCCAGAGTTGTACCGATTTGATTGTTTTCTGCAAAGCGGGGTGCGAACCAGTGTGAGTACTCAGCTAAAATATTTGTTTTGGACTCGCCAACCTCCCGTTGCCATAACGCCGCCCCGCCCTTGCCTGATTGGTGCGCAATAGTGAGGTCGATGTGATTGTCGAGCGCTGCCGCAAGGAGTGCGGCCTTACCGTCTCTGGAGTGGCCATAAATTGCGGTTTGTTCTTGGCGGACACGCGGGTCAGCTTCAAGCGCCTGGTTAACGGCTTGATACGCAAAGGCCCAGGCTGCTACACTACTCTCAACCGGCTCTCCCGTCATGTGAGTGAGGGCTTCGAAATCACTCTGAGCTTGGGCAGGATCATCGGCCACAAGCTCGCCTAGATACACGTTGGCCATAATGATGCCTCTTTCAATAAACGCCTGGTAAGGGTAGCTAGCAATGTACTCACCAAATATCGAGTTAACGAAAAATCCGTTCATGCTACCCCCTTCACACATTGAAAAGTAAAATGATGGTTTTGGGATATTGAATTCCGGATAACGAAGGTGGTTAGGGCAAAAGTTTGAAACAATAAGTGCTGGATGAGTAGTGCTGGCGTTTGGAATGAGTACTACTACATGCAGATCAACAGTACTCGACGAGACTGTCATCCGCCATAGCTCAAAAGTCGCTGTGCCGTCGTACGCACCCTCGTCGAGAACGGTCTTTTCAATTTCCCAAGTGGTTAATTTCTTTGGCACCACTCCATACTGTTCAACGATGAGTGTTTGTAAAGCATCCACACTGGTCAATGTTTCCGGCCCAGTCACAACTCGGTTGGTGACGTCCCAGGTTTTGACAACGAGCATGTTCGTCGCGTACAACAATCCGGCCAGTAAGCCAAGGAGTGTGGCGATGGCTGCGGTGACGAATATTCTTTTAAGCAGTCTTTTCATTTGCACGTAATTATAGTGCATTTCGGATTTCATCCCGCCAGGAAACTAATTCTGGATAGACGTAGAAAGATCTGACCTTATTATCCTTCACCAGATTGCCTTTTGGCTCGCTAGTCAGCACGAACTCTGTAAAGCTCTCTGCAAAGTCCTCAGCTGGTGATGTCGCAGCATAGTCACTGACGAATGATTCACTAAGACTTGTTTTAGTGTACTCACTCGTCAGTGTCTCGTCGTCTGCAAGCACATCAAGTAGTCGCGTTGGCCAAAATTCTTGTGTAAAGGCGTTTAGGTAGGACGCAGCTGGCGGGCAGCCGGTATCTTCATAATAATCATGGCAGCGTCTTGTCGCCGGCTCCGCGACGCCTGGAATCGAGTCATACGATCCAATATGCGCAAATTCATGGACGAGGAGTTCTGTGATGCTACGTGAGTCAGACTGGTATTCAAACATGTCGCTATGCAGCGCAAAACGCCACGTATCGTCTTGATACGGCTCCACGGTTTCTACAAAAGCATCAAAGTCGTGTCTTCCATCAAAAATGACTGCCTCGCGCACGTAGTCATCGAAAGCGTCCGGGGTAAGCTTGAGGAAGCGATTAATAAACTCGCGATGAGTACTATTCATAATAGAGAAGGTACCGTTCTGTTGTACGTACCACTCCACCACATCATCCTCGTCATCAAGCAGGAATGAGGTGAATGGAGGAACTGGAGCCTGCTTCGTCACGGCTTGAGCCGCTGTTAACTCAATAATTTGCTGCTGCAGCAATTCAATTATTTCTAACAGGTAGGCTCGGTACCGTTCGTCATCTCTACTCTCCTGTGCCTGCACATGTTGTGGGTAGATAGTTGCTATACAAAGCACCCCAATGACGATAAATAAATTGAAGAAACGCATGTATTACCTACTACGCAGGAACTCGCTCACTTCTTCCAGTAAGAGACGGGAATTTTCATGACTAAGCAGTGCCGCTGCCTCCTCTAGTGAACACCACTGTAAGGAAGCGATTTCGTGAGGGCTGGCGATGTGAACACCATCTGATTGGCAGTAGCCGATATAGAAAAAGACTGTTTTTTGAATAGTGATACCTTCATGAACAAACGTATAGTTCATTACGAATGTTTCTTTCTGCTCTAAACTGACAGTCGTGATGCCGGTTTCTTCAGCTAGTTCTCGCAGCGCAGCAACCTCAGGTGTCTCCCCGGCTTCAGCATGGCCTTTCGGGAAGGTCCAGAAGCGATCGTTATGCCCTCGGTACGAAATCTGCTCTATAAGTAATACGCGCCATTCATTTCCACGCTTTAAAATGGGCACGATACCGTATGACTGATCGAGCTTGGACATAGGTGTAGTATACCGTGTATATAGTAGATGCGAACAATACGCAGTTGGCTTGCTTCCTGGACACAAGAAAACCGGCACAAGGCCGGCTTTTTTATGTGGTGTCATGTTTCTAATTCGCTACGCTCATAAGAACATGCTCCCCCGGCTCGCCTATTTTCTCGCTTGGCTGGCGAGAAAATTATGGCTCCGCCCGACACATTGGCACAAAAGCGAAGCCGTTCGCTTTCTAAAATCACCCCTGAGCAAAAGCTCAGGGGTGATTTTACCAATGTGTCCAGGACTGGAGTTGAACCAGCATGCCCGTGAAGGCGCTACCACCTCAAGGTAGTGCGTCTACCAATTTCGCCACCTGGACAGGTAACCTTTTTGAGGTCGGGCCATTATGCCCTAGGTTCCACCATATTTCAACCATTGGTCACAGACCAGGCCCGCGGATCACCAATGAACGAAGTCATACGCTGATGCATTGCTGGATGAGAAACAAACAGGGTTCGACCATGGGCTGCACATACATCCTTGATACTGTGAGTGACGAGTTGCCATTCACCCCCCTCAAACACACTGATAGCACCTCCGGCCGCCCGTACTAGATATAGACCAGCAGCATAGTCATAGCTTGATAGCCCAAACGTAAGAAATCCATCGATTCGGCCAGCTGAAGCATACGCTAACTCTAGTGCAGTCGAACCATAGGCAGCGCCTTTACCAAACTCATTTCCAAATGCCGCCACCAGTGCATTGCCAGCTACTTTCATCCACGGCTCGCGACCGCGACCAACCGCAAGCACATACCGTCCACCCAGTGGTTCTGGATAACAGTGTGTGGGATGATTATTTTCTTTCGCTCCGGCTGATTCGAAAGCACTAAACGTGTGTCTGGTGATTGGATTGTGAACGATGGCAAATGAGCCTTCTTCGGTATCACCAAGCCGAGCAATTGATACCGCACAAAAAGGAATTTTACGGAGAAAATTATCTGTGCCGTCAATTGGGTCAATATGCCAAACGTAGCCGCTGGTTCCTGGGGTATCAGCAGCTTCCTCACCAACCACCGAATCATTCGGAAAATTAGTTCGCACAAACTCTCGGATTACTGTCTCGATTTCTTGGTCTACCTTTGTAACAACCGAGCCATCCTGTTTTTGCTCGTTTGTAAAGTCATTGGAATCAAAGTATTCACGCGCGCTTACACTCGCAGCTTCAACAGTGCGTATCAATGCTGCAAATTGTTCGTGGATTGCCATATCACTGTAGTATAACGTGCTACGATGTTTGTACTATGAAGAAGAAAAAGTCAGCACCGAGCTCGTTATCTCGCGCTGTTTATAATGCGCTGGAAAAACCAAAACACCCTTGGTTTCGAATTAGTAATCGCGCCTTAGGAATCTTAACCCTCTTGTCAGTCGCTGTGGTGGTTCTAGAAACAGTAGAACTATTCGCCCCGTACCTGTACTGGCTCACCGTAGTAGAAATGGTGGCTGTTTCGATATTTACACTTGAATACATAGTGCGATTTTTAGAAACAAAGCCGCGTCGGTCGTACGTCTTTAGTTTTTTTGGCATTGTCGACTTGATTGCAATTCTGCCAACCTTCCTCGGTCTTGGTAACTTTACATTCTTGAAGGCTGCTCGCAATGTCCGCATCATCCGCCTGTTACGTACATTTAGATTAGCAAAAGTAGCTCGCTTTAAAGATGAGAAGGAAGGTGCTCGATCAGTGCTTGGTTTAAATTTAGAAATTTATTCGATTGCGTTCTTCATGGCTTTGATGTTTCTTGGTTCGTTGTTTTATCTCTTTGAGACAACCATCCCTGAAGCAAAGGATATTCCGTCTGGAATGTACTGGGCACTGCGGGTCGTGCTTGGCGGCATTCCCGTTCCTCAACCAGAATCATTAGGTGGCACTATCACCTTCATCCTCGCCCGCTTCACCGCTATGGTGCTCTTAGGCATCGTGATTGGCGTCGTTGGCACCATTCTCCGTCGCCTCCTCATCGGTGCTGACAAGGATGTGAATTAACTACAAAAAGCCGGCCCCGATAGGGGCCGGCTTTTTTGAGTCTGTAGTTACGCAGTCTTCTCTTCTTCTTTCTTTTCTTCGGCAGCTACCTCTACTTCAGGAGCAACGTCAGCTGGGGTTTCTTCTGCTGCAGGCTCAGCAAGCACTTCGGCTGGAGCTTCAGCGGCGGCTTGTACTTCGGCAGCCTTAGCAGCTTCTTCTGCTTCTTTGGCAGCAGCAGCGTCGGCAGCGGCCTTCGCCTCCTCTTCCGCGTGTTTAGCTGCTTCAGCAGCGCGAGCGGCTTGCTCGACTTCTGATTCAGTCGCCATTGAGACAAGGCTCATACGACGCATCTGGCGTTTCACTTCCTTCGCTACCTTCTCGCGGATGTAGTAAAGCTTTGCCTTACGCACCTTTGAACGGCGTACGATTTCGAGCTTGTCGATGAGTGGTGAGTAGAGAGGATAAATCTTCTCGATACCAATACCTCCAGACACCTTGCGGACAGTAAAGGTCGCACCTGGTTCATCACCATGCTTACGAGCGAGTACAGTTCCCTCGAAAATCTGAATACGGGTCTTGCCCTTATCCTGAATCTTTTGGTGGACACGAACAGTGTCGCCTGGTCGAATACCGAGCGTCTTTCGTTCTTCCATATTTACGGGTGATACGGTCACCCCTGCCATTGATGCTTTCATACTGTTAATTTAAGCCGTTATAAACGTGCCGTAATCTACCACAAAGGGTGTGGCAGTGCAATACAGCACTTACACTGCCTCGATGTATTCCGCAGCTAGGTCGAAGGCTGCCGGCAGTGCAGTCATAAAGCGGTGCTCTTCAGCATTTGGCAAGACCACTTCGAGCACATGGGCGTGGAGAGCAAGGCGGTTGAAGTCGAGATTGTTGGAATCTGACATAAGGTGCCGAGCGTAGAGCGTGTCGCCAACAATCGGACGATCAATGGAGCGTAGGTGGGCTCGAAGCTGATGGGTTCGTCCAGTTTTTGGAATAAGCTTAACGTACGAAAACGTTTCGCCCTTGTATTCGCCGGTACCAATTCGCTCAAAGTCAGTAATCGCTTCGCGCATGATACCTTTCGCGCCAGGCATCGCTGAGCGTACCCGTGAGTCTTTTGGACTACGACCAATCGGACGATTGATGGTGCCCCACCTATCATGCATAACGCCATAGACAAACGCGCGATACTCTTTACGTACCAACCGGTCTTTAAATTGTTGTTTTATAAACTGATAGGCGTCCTGAGTTTTGGCGAGAATAATAATTCCCGAGGTATCACGGTCGAGCCGGTGCACAATTCCTGAACGGTCGAGTGGTGCTCCATCTGGAGCGTACCCTTCTTCGCCAACGCCTTTGGCGGTTGGTGTGCGGGCCAAAAACCACTCCACTACTGTCGGTGCGTTTGTCTTCCCATCTTCATGAGCAATCCAGCCAGCTGGCTTATCAATTACCAATACGCTCTCGTCTTCATAGACGATGGTGGGGGTGGCGTTAGGCGCCATGGCGTCGGCTTCGTTTTTCATATTCGGACAGTATGTCCTCAAAATCCTCTGCGGTCAAAGATGGCCAGGGTTTTTCTATAAAATACAGTTCGCTATAGACTGACTTCCATGTCAAAAAATTCGACAGTCTTTCCTCCCCACTCGTACGCACTATGATGTCTGGGTCTGGCAACTCCGCCGTCCAAAGTAATTTTGAAAATGATTCTTCGGTCACTGTTTCGCCTCGAATAATCGCTTCGTTTACTCCGGCCACTATTTCTGCCCGTCCACCATATGAGAGTGCTATCCAGATGGTTGTCGTATAGACGGTGGTTGCACTTTCGGTCTCCAGCTCTGTCATGGCTGTTTGTAACTCACTATCAAAATCACTCCGCGTGCCGATAAATCGAACCCGCACCGGCGTCTCTTCTTTTGCCATCTTGCGCATCGTGACTAATGCCTCTTTAAAGATTGCCATTAAGCCAGACACCTCTTCGGGTGCTCGCTTCCAATTTTCGGTAGAGAATGCGTAGTAGACAGCGTGCGATATACCGCGGCTACGCACAAATCGAATGGAATCAGTGAGCACGTCTGCTCCACGCCGATGCCCTTCTAGGGTGCTGAGATTATTAACTTTCGCAAACCGACGATTTCCATCCATTATGAAGCCGATCGAAGTTGGAAGTGTCATACTACGTATGTAACACTGAAAACTCAGTGTACGTTGCTTGGGGCGAACCCCACTCCACTGCCACTCCTTCCACCTGTGCCAAAAGTGACCCTTCATGGAGGTATTCAACAAATGACTTGAGGATGTCTGGTATGCCTTGAGCGAGAACAAGCACTGTGCCATCAGGATTATTCCTAACGTAACCAACAAGCTCTAGCTGCGTGGCACTATCTTGCACGTACGCTCGGTACGCGACACCCTGCACCTTCCCTGTTACCACACATTGGATTTCTACCATACGCAGTAGTATACCTTGCCAAAAAATACTGTCTTGGTGTATAACAGAAATTGGACTTAGCAAGAGGGGAGTTCCTTGTGTCCTACTATGAAGTATTGATTCCTCTGTACATCAAGAAGACAAAGAAAAACGTTCCGCGCTCATGTCGCCACACTAGTGACCACCCGCGACAACAGTGCAAGCGACCCGCCAACAGGCGTCGCCACTAAAATACATGGCCGGTCTCCACAAGAGGCCGGCCAAACTCGTTTCCCTCTCCCGCTTGAAATATTTTAAATAAAGGGTACGATAGTGCCTGCGTCATACAGACACGTATGCGCGATTACCGAAGGTGGCAGAGGTGAGGAAGCGTGGGACGCTTCCGAACCATTTACACATGGAAGTGTGCTGCTACTAAAAATGTTGAAGTCGCGTACCCAATAATAAAAGTGCGCGCGATTAGCTCAGTTGGTAGAGCAGCGCATTTACACTGCGAAGGTCGGGAGTTCGAGCCTCTCATCGCGCACAAATCAGCCGGCCGCAACACATTGTGTTGCGGCCGTTGCTTTTTGTAGCGCGATGAGAGGCTCGAAGGACGGAGGCGGTATACAAGACGAACGAAGTGAGTGCTTGTCGCCGAGTCGGGGTCGCGAGACAAATCTTTGATTTGGACTTGTGACCAAGCTTCTCTAGGAATATTTGAAACGGTTGATCCGTGTCCCGCGGACACCTATGAACGTAGTGAATTTGTGACCGTAAGGACGACCCCTCATCAACCAATTAACCGCTCAATCTTCTCAATCGCCACTTTCATCCTTTCTTCATGCGACCCGCGAACGACTAGGTACGGCCGATGTGTTTCTTTCAATTTCGCTTCAAATCGCTTGTGCATGTCATATCTAATGTGTTCTCCGTCGCGCGTTCCGTCTTGTTCAAACGGAATCTCATCACCGGTGAGGATGTAAAGATCGTGCTTGGAAGCTTCAGCTATGCTCTCCACCGCTTCTGACTGTGTCCCCTGGTATCGCTCATGCCAAATACTGGTCGCAAAGGCGTCGGTGTCTGCAATTAATACTTTATTTGCGTGTTTTGCCAAATCATCCTCAAATTTTTGCTGCGGTGCAGCTATCGCTACGAATTCTTCGGAACGCCACGACGCACCTAGACCAAGTGGCAACTTCCCTTCCGCATAGTACCGACCATACTCTGGCACCCACGCGGTATGAAAGTGTTCAGCTAAAGCTTTTACCAAAGTTGTCGTGCCGGTTGATTCGGCTCCGAGCACGCATACACGCTTTACAAAATAGGCTCGTACACAGGGCTCAAGGTACTGCAGTTGCGACAGCGGGCTACTTCGCACTAGTGTGCCACTTATCGGGACATGTACCCGTCCCCTATCAACCTCAACATGCACACAACCCAAAAATTTCGCATAGGAGTCGCCGTATGATTCTGAGGTAAAGACCGCGTCGGGAGTATAACCAAGAATTTCTTTCGTGTAGGCGGCCCACCCTTCTGAGTCGTCATCATCGAGCACTGTGTCCTCAATGGCGATTATCTTCGCAGTTGGATGAATCTCCTCCAACCAGGCTTTGCGAAGCAGACCGGGAATTGATTCTGTGTGCTTGTAACACATGATGACAGTGACTGCTTCGCACGCCTTGAGTGCCGTATCAATTAAATACTTGTGTCCCTTATGCGGTGGGTAGAATTTTCCGATGACTAAGCCTTGTTTGTACATATCCACGTAATTTACACTCGGTGCTCTTCACGGTACCAGTGACGGAGGGCAAAGAACGCGTGAATAAAGAATGCGACATATAGCGCCATCACGACGTACGCACCGGCTGAAAAGAAGAGTCCAATAGAGAGTAAGTTGACAGGCCCAAGCCACAACCACCAACTCTCAATGAGCTTGCGGCCGAGCAGGTACTGAGCGGTAATGCTCGCCGCTACCACTAAAGCATCAAGTACCGGATAGAGTGAGCCTGGTGAGAAATATCCAATCAGGGTATAGACCACGTACGTTCCACCAACGACCGCCAACAACGCGAAGCCTCTGCCCTTGGCTCCCAATCGCGATACCTGTAATTCAGTTCGGTTGGCACCGCCAAACACCCAGTACGGCCAGGCCCATAATTGAATGGTGAGGAAGTACCCCCAGTTTAGCCATTGCTGGCCTGGAAGGCCAATCTGTTGGAAGAAAAAACCGAAAGCAATAGAACTCACTATTCCCCACGGCCAACACAGTACATTCTGAGTACGAGTAAGCCACACACAGGTAAGACCGGCCCACGTGCCAACAAACTCAAACCAATTCACTGCGTAGTCAGCAATGACTGTCGTAGCAATAAACTGATACAGAGCCGTAACGACCAACATCGAAAGAACAACAACTATATGTTCCTTATGTGCCTGCTTGTCTCCGAGCAATCGATTGACCCAGCTCTTTTGTATATTCATACTGAAATGCGTAAAGTAGTAATATACTTAGTGTATATTATACAATAATATACGTCAACTACCCTCTTCAACCACAGATGACGTTTGGCATATTGCACTTGGTTCGGCATAGTTAATACAGATCGTTCGCAAAGGAGTATTCATGCGTGCACACCATCGATTGTCTGCACGTGAACAAGCTTTTGTTCATTCGCTTCAATACCACGGCTTTCGCTACACCAAACGACGTCGCAATCTTAAGTACCGACGAGGATACATCATTCCGGCCACGAAGCGTGAAGATGCCGATGGAGTAGATTTCTGGATAAAGATTCCAAAAGAACGCCTTCTTTACCCTGTTCAAATCACCCAGCGTGGAGTTCGACTGTACCGGAAGTATCAGCGGCCGAGTGCCTGGCAATTACAAGAGTTCATCAAGTATGCCGATGCGCGTATCGCCATGAAACGTCGCATGTGTCGAGCAGCAAAAATCATCTTCGTTTTGCTACGAGACCACGAGCATCGTACCGTGACAGAAAATGTTGCAAACGCTGATATTAAGGCTTTACGTGCAACCCTCAAAGAATGGCGGCGTCGACGATAGTCGACGCCGTTTTCATATACCCTGATTTTCTAAATGGTGATTTTCTGCTAAGGTACTGCTACGCCCTGTAAGAGAAATCTTTCATGGGCGTCATTCACAGATCCAGTGAGAGCTAGCTCTCACTATCCTGTTCATTTGCCCTTGTAGTTAAATGGATATAACTGCGGACTTCTAAGCCGTTATTCTTGGTTCGATTCCAAGCGGGGGCACATTGGTAAAACAAAGACGCAATTCTTTTCAGAATTGCGTCTTTGTTTTAGAAACTGAACTGCTTCAGTTTCGTACCTTGGTGCCGGGCGGAGATATGTTTTTCTCCCCTACCCTATGGAGAAAAACAATCGAGCCGGGGTCGAGAGTACTTAATAGAATTTGCACAACGTGTAAAATTATATTTAGTAACTCGTGACCACATGAATAGTAATGCAAACAGCTTTGCTTTCATACCAATGTACTAAGCGGAGTAATCAATTTACTCCTTCATAGAGTAAAAAGATGCGCACTAGAAGTGGAAGTTCTCACGAACGGCTTTTATTTAAAAAGCTTCAACTACCCCTTCTGATTCAGGAGTAATTTCTGGTGCACTTGGAACTTCTTCAAGAGGTGTTTCTTCCTCTTCTACCACTGGTTCAGTAGTTGAACTACTATCAGATGGCACTGCTTCAACCGGTACTTCTGGCGGCACGTTTGGTAATGACGGCATAATACGATTTGTAAGTAACTCCTCATACGTTGCTGAACGTTCACCAAATTTTGCTAGGGCTGCCTGAACCAAGTCGGCGCGGTACACTGCCACTTCAGTCGTTGGTGAAGATACAACCTCGACTGACCGAGTGCTGACAGAAAAATAGGTCGTCACACTCCAGTAGCCGACAGCGATGATTAAACAGAGACAAGCCCCAACACCAATAAACCAGTCCCGAACGGGGTGAATGATTTGGTGGTCACGCACTCCTTTGCGATAGCGGAGTACTTTCTTTGCCAAGCGATTAATGTCTGCTTTATGAATCATATGAGAGTAGTTGAACTTGAATGACTACTGTACCATTCCAACTTCCAAGACCGGCTTCCGTCATCTTAAATGCCTGAACACGAGAAACATATGGGGTAATTTCTAATATTTGAACGAAGTTTTCTACATCCCGGCGCGTACCTGAAATTTCAAAACTGAACTCTATCCATTCGGCATTGTCAGCGGTAACTTTTTTTAACGATTGAGTAACCAAATCAAGTCCTACCCGTGGGGCAAGCGCTTCAATTTCAGTAAGGAAGGTTATACTGTCACTTTCACGCAAAAGAAAGTATTTTTCAAGCTGCTCACGATTAGTCGTACTGTCTCGAGCAAGGCGTTGCAATCGAAACAGTGAGGCAGCTTGCTCATTTTGTTCTTTGAGTACATCAATTTGGGTATTTAACTGATTACCATTATCTATGACCTTCAGTAGTACGTACCCAAAGCCTGTTCCCGCAACAAGAGCAACAACACAAGCAATAATTAGACTGTTTCTGGTAGCGGCGGTCATGAGCTTGTTTGGTTACGAATGGTGACCATCATTGAAAATGGGATGTCGCTATCTTTGGCAAGATTCGAAATAGGAAAATCAACCGCTTCAACATTCTGGTTTGCAAGTAATCGATCTCGGAAATTAGATAGGGAGCGTCGGTCATCAGCTTGCCCCGTAATAAGAATTGGCGATACACCAACCAAGGCCCTGGAAATTTCAATCTGACTCAAAGCGACTCCTTGTCCTTCTAAGCTACGGATTTCGTAGATAAGTTGTGAAAAATGAACTTGATCATCAGAACCCATGATAAGCTGCGCTTGCTTTGTTGAACGAGCGAGCTCGAGTGAGACATTTTCAAAGGTGGCAATTTGTTGAATGGCAGCATTTGCTGAATCTCGATAGGCTGCTATCTGCGTGTCGATAAGCACATATACTGGCAGGAGGAGCACTGCTCCAATAAACGCACTACCAGTAAGCAACCACAGCCACACAGTAGCAACCCGAACCCAGTACTCGGTAGCAATACTCTTCTTAGCGATTGGAGGAATGAGGTTAATCATGCTTATACGATGTTTTTGAGACCTAAACCAATGGCGGTGGCATACCCAAGCGAGTGATACCGGTCAATAGGTGGAACGACATCACTGAGTGAAAAAGCATTTTCCCATACATTGCCTCGTCGGCACGGGACACCGAGTGTCTCGGTTAAGTACGTAGGGAGTCCTTTAAGGTTGGCGCTTCCGCCACATAAATAGATTGCGCCAATACGTCGCTTCCCTACTTCACCAGTACGGAGGTGCCAATACTGCATTCGAGTAGCCAGCTCGTCTTTAATAATAGACACCATCGATAGCAGTGCGTCGCTCACATCAGACGAATCGAGTCGACGATTAAGTCCCTCGGTGTTTTTAAGCTTGGTCAATTCTGACTCTGCGACTTCTTCACCAAGTACTTTTCGTAATACTTCAGATAATTGATTGCCACCGATGTCGACCGTTGATGTATACAGGAGAACACCTCGGTATACGATAGCGATACCGGTGCGAGTCTTTCCAAAATCAACGAGCATGATTGCTCCTTCTTCTCGCTTAGGAATCACCGCCCGCGCCATAGCTTGTGCTTCTACCTCAAACGACAGTGGCCGCAGTCCGGCTATCTGACACGCGTCGTAATATGACTGAATTGTATCTCGAGCATAGGCAGCAACAGCTACTCGTACGTTTCGGTCGTTCTTCTTTTCATTTATAATTGTGTAGTCAAAAAATACATCCCGTGATGGAATAGGGACGTTTTCTTCGAGCCTAAACTCGAGCAAATTTCTTACTTCCTTTAGTGGAGTATTGGCTTTAATTTCGGTTTCAAAAAGGTAGGCTCGTTCTTCTGGTAATGACACTCGAACATGTTCAATTTTCGTGCGGTCTTTGAACTCTTTGAGAACTGCGGCGATCTGTTCAGGATTAACTACTTGTCCAGACTGCACAACACCAGCTGGAATAGTGATGTCTCCAAAAAACTTTATCGTGCGGTCACGTTCGGTGTGGGCAGTTGGTGTGAAGGCGATGTACTTTAGTGACGTATCAGAAATGTCTACCCCCGCACACGGTAAGGTGAGGTAGGTTGGCGGTGGTAAGACACGTGAAAGAGCCGAGAGCATATATTAGTAGTATACGATGCGAACACACTCTATAGGTAGTCTAACTCACATCTTGAGCCAGACGTACACGCCAGCCAATATAAATAGTACTACCGAAGTGACGATGATTGAGCGCTTAGCGTAGGTCAGTGCGAGAGGACCAAATTGGTACGTACACCAGCCAACAATACCGTATCGAAACAGTCGACCAACAATTGAACCAACAATAAAGACTAAAGGGCTTCCGTTAATCATAGCAATAGCGTACGCAATGATGGTGTATGGCACCGGTGTAACTGCACCGATAATTGTCAGTACAAATGTATCGTTCGATTCACCCGTGACAAACGACGTCAATGCTGCTGTGAGCTCTGGGGACAGTAACGCCAATAACACATCTCGAAACAGTAATGCTGCTAAATATGCCATAAAACCTCCCACAACGGAGGTAACCGTCGTAATCAACACCAGCGAAACTACTTTGGCCCGATTAGCCATAATGGCAGCTGCGAGGAACGGGTCAGTAATTATTGGCAGCGGAAGGAACGATTCAAAAAAGGAGATGGTACCAAGAAATACCAAACCGTAGCGTGAACGCATAAGCGCAGCGGCGTGAGCAGCTGTCTTGGTGGCAAATAGACGCTCCAGAATAGTTGGTGGTCGCGAAGGTGATTCACTCATACTAATTACCGTACACGTGTACCAGGAGGTAGCAGCTGACTTGGTGTTAGGAGGGCGAGCGCATGTTCATGGTCGGCAGCCAGGAGCATACCCTGACTCTCTAGTCCCTTGATAGTTCTTGGCTCTAGGTTAATGAGAAATGTTGCCTGTGTTCCAATCAATGATGTGTAATCCTCAAAGTAGTGCTTGATACCAGAAATAATTTGACGAGGTGCGTCTTCTCCGCAATCTACACTGAGTTTAAGTAACTTATCTGTATCTGGCACTGGTTCAATTGCAACAATGGTCCCGACGCGAATGTCGAGTGATGCGAAAGTGTCGTAGGAAATATGTAACGGTGTTGTCATGATGGTCGTTTCATTAAGTAGCTGTCTAAAATAAGAGCGGCAGCAGCAGCGTCGGTTTGATTGGTTCGGCCTTGGATGCGAAGCGCCGCTTGTGTACTGTACTGCTCAGGCTCTAAGTGAACTGGTACACCAGTGGCAAGGGTTATGTCGAGCAGTAGGGCTTCGGCGGCGGCATGTACGGCATTGGGTTTTCCATCACGATTAAGTGAGTACCCTATCACCACTTCTTTGACCTGTTTTTCACTAATCAGACCAGTGATAACGTCGAGCAATTTAGGTGAGTTAGGAATGACGCCGTGTGGAAATGCCATCTGACCTGCCTCATCTGTAAATGCGACACCGACTTTCTTCGTACCATAATCAATACCCATGATTCTCATGTCGCTATTGTATGCGAGTTTGGTCTGAGCGCAACTTATCCAGCAGTTATAACGAACGAGTCAAAATCTACATTTAGCTCTGCAAATTTTGACTGCTTATACTGAGCACTGTCCATTTGATTGGCAATTTGTATCTGTGGTTTCCGTAGTGACGATACTGTGTCTCCATTCATACGTAAGGTAACGGTGAGCATACTCGTTGGTTCATATTGGCGTAATGTGTTGGTAAGTTTGGAAATTGCTGCATTACGATACGCCTCGGTTGGAGCGAGGTGTTCTCGCTTTGGTGATGCAAATGGAAACATATTTTCTAGACCCATAAGACAATTCTACCACTACATCAAAGTGAAAAGCGCCCGACTTAATCGGGCGCTTTTGTTAACCAAGGTACTGAGTAATGATATCGGCTGCCTCATCCCACGAAAAGGCTCGTATCACATGCGGCGGCAACATACCTTGATTCCATGGCCGATCAGGCATGATTACCGGGATACCCACAGCAGCTACTTCAGCAGCATGGTGCGGGGCATCCTCCACTAACAGTTTGGCATTGATAGCTCGGCACACCTCTGATTTCGTGCGTTTGACACTATCCGTGTTTCCACCAAAGGCATTGGTGAAATGAATGTCAGAGAAAACTTCAGGGAAATGAAGGGCAATTGACACCTCGGTTTCTTGTCTTCGACTCGAAGCGCGACTCGTTACAATGTGTAATTCGTACCGAGCAGCAAGTACCGGCAATAGTTCCGCTGCTCCTGGCATCGATTGCATGACTGTATGTTCTGGCGAGCGATAAAAGTCGTCAACTCGTCGAAGTACCTCTTCCATCTCACACTCATAGACTGCCGTCATGTCGTGCGTGAAGATATCTCTATACGAGATGTTTGTTCCATACCGTCGGTTGTGATACCGAATGAAGCTGCCATTGAAATCAACGAGTACATCGTCGCAATCTATGGCGATAGTTTGTTTTGGCATTTTAGCCTCCAGGTGCTAACTAGTCGGACTGTATCATTTGGCAGAAGCGGCTGCAAGCAACTCTTTGATTTAGCACATTAGTAAGAAGCTGAAGCCGTTCAGCTTCTAAAACAAACACACCTACTTCTTAAGAAGTAGGTGTGTTTGTTTTGCTAATGTGCTCCCGACAGTCTCTGTCACGAGTTACTAAGCATAATCATTCGCTACGCTCTGATTCTGCTAAGTACTCTCGACCCCGTCTCGTCGACAAGCCCTCGCTCCGCTCGTCTTGTGTACCGACTCCGACTTTCGATTCCTGTCGGGAGCTACAAACAGCAATGGCCCAAACGTTTTCACGTTTGGGCCAGCTGATTTGTGCTCCCGACAGGAATCGAACCTATAGCACCGGTACCGCAAACCGATATTTTATCCATTAAACTACGGGAGCAAACGAGTAGTTAAAAGGAAGCTAGCTTTCTTTTACACTGCGAGTGCAGCTCCCGAAAGAAGTTCACTCGAGTGAAACGAGGGTGAATCTTCTTACAGGAGCAACAATAAACGCTCATTTAAGATCTGAACGAAGCTCCCGAAAGAAATTTGCTTGATGCGGAGCGAAAGAAAATTTCTTACAGGAGCGGGGCTTTTTTACACTGCGAGTGCAGCTCCCGAAAAAAGTTTTCGTAACGAAGTGTAGAAAAGCTTTTTACAGGAGCAAGATCTAATTTGAACAGCATTCCAGAAAAAAGTTCACTCAAGCGAAATGAGGGTGAATCTTCTTACAGGAGCATAGCTCCTTTACACCACACAGGTTATGTGTGATGTGCGACATAATACATCAAAACCCGAATAATTCCAGCACCTTCATAAAGAAGGATTCTTCTAATTCTTCTTCGGCTAACTTCTCTTTCAAGATTGATTCAATGTCATCAATGTGTTCGGGAGGGAGTGGGATAACCAAGAGCGGCATGAGGTGCCGCTCAGAACGAAGGAGGAGTTGTGGACCACGATGATCTTCTTCATCAATGTGATATGCCGAGAGACTGGAATAGGTATGAAGTTTGTCTTCAATTTTGACACCGCGAACACTAACTGAAAATGGTACGACGGCCGGTCGTTTAGCGGCAGCGACACCAAGTACACCGCCAGCAACACCGAGTAGGAGGGCCAACATGACATTATTGAAAAGCACAGCCACTATGACAAGCGCAACAATAATAATGGCAAGTGCAAAAAACCAGTCGTTTCCCTTTTCGACATGATGATGCTGTGGCGCTTCCCAGCTCACTGCGCGGATAGATGGTTCCATAGCGAAATTGTAGCACGCCGATACAGCAGGACCGGTGTACAATTCACGGCATTTCTGCTACTATCTCACCCACAACAAATTCTTTTCCAGAGAAGAATTTTATAAAAACCAGTGCGGAGGGATGGCTGAGTGGTTGAAGGCGGCAGTCTTGAAAACTGTTAAGGGTGAAAGCCCTTCGGGAGTTCGAATCTCCCTCCCTCCGCACTGGTTTTTATTTTTTACACCTTGAGCGGTAGCCCCTACCGGTGTTATGCTATAGTCATGCGGACCACACAACGTAAAGGTGACATCGCCACCGCACAATGTATCGCCACCTTCACTCGCAAAGGATACGACGTTCTTATTCCTCTCACAGAGTCAGCGGCCTATGATGTAGCCCTCGATATCGGTGATAAACTTATAAGAGTACAAGTAAAATATACCTCTGGAAAAGAAGTTGACTTGAGAAACATACATTCAAACGCTAGCGGGTATGTTGTTAAGAAATCTAGAAAGAATTGTTATGACTGGCTATATGTACTGAAAAGTGACGGCACAGAGTACTTGGTCAAAGAGTGCTTGGAGGCGAGACGCTCAGTTACATTTTACGACGATAGGTATTTACTTACTTGATAGAAAAAACCACCCGCTTGGGTGGTTTTTTTATCTATGCGCTCTGGCGCTTGATGAGGGCAGAAAGTCGAGACTTCTTGCGCGCTGCAGTGTTGTCTTTGATGACACCACGCTTCGCTGCCTTATCAATTGCTTGGTACGCGGCTGGGAGAAGTTCTTTGGCCTTCTTGGTGTCGCCACCAGTTGCTGCCTTCTCAACTGACTTCACCGCATCTTTAAGTACGGACTTACGACGCAGGTTAAATACGCGCTTGCGCTCTGATACTCGATGGGCTTTTTTTGCTCCTTTGGTAATTGGCATATGATTTCTTTAAAGTGGGCACACTGTACCGCACACTGCGTGAAAAGGCAAGTGGTCGCGCCGAGAACGAAAGGACGGTAGAATGGATGCATGATACGAACGTTGACTGGCCGCATCAGTGCCGCTATGGAACTAGCAATTGTGGTAGACGTGCGTGGTGTCGGGTATCTCGTCCACACACCAACGACGACCACCAAGTGGGCTGTCGGCAGCGTTAGTACCGTTCACACCTATCTTGCGGTTCGTGAGACGGCGCTTGACCTCTATGGCTTTGCGACTGAAGCTGAGTTGGAGCTGTTTTCTTTATTATTACTGGTGCCCAAAATTGGTCCGAAATCTGCTCTCCAAATTCTCAACCAGGCCAGCCCTACCCTCTTGGTTGAGTCAATTGGAGCGAAGGATGCTGAGCGACTCCACAAGCTGTCTGGGATTGGGAAAAAAACCTCAGATAATATCGTTCAATTCCTCCACGAAAAAATCGACGGGTTGGTCTTTACAGCCACACCGGTTGCCAGCGTCGGTACCTCTCCAGCCAAAACAGATGCGATTGATGCGCTCGTCTCTCTTGGATATGACCTTACCAGCGCACGACAACTAATCAATACCTTCTCTGACGACGCTACAGTTAATGAACTGATTACCAAGGCGCTAAAAGAAATGTCATAAAAAAGCCGCTCAATGTGAGCGGCTTTTTTGGTTGACTTATACTTCTTGTTGCGTTGGAACCACTTCGACAACCACCTCCTCGGTAAAGACAGTATTGGTGAGTGGCTCTACACACCTGAACTGGAAGCGACTAGTACTTGTTAGTGCGCTCGTAGTGAAGCTGCCGGAGTATGGATTTGTATCAGGGTCAGTAGTGTCTAATATCTGATCTAAGCCACCTGGACCACGCAAGGTGCAATTCATGTCGTACGTGACATTGAGTGACCAATCAATCGTGACTGGTTGCTGGCGTCGGACTACTTGTCTATCTGCGGTCAGCGTCATTGGAGGGGGCGGAACAGGAAGTGTTACCGCTGCACACGCTTCATTATTGGCCGTTATGATATTCCATTCACCATAGACGTGGTTGTCGTCACCATCTAGATTCACGCGTGCACACAGCTGATGAACACCGAACGGTACATTATCGAAGGTACGAGTCAAAGTCGTGGAGTCGGTTGGTGGTGACGCGACAATACCCACCATGTTTGGCTGAGGCAAACTATCATTGAACGTTGGCGTACTCAACGAAACCCGGTCAGGTACTACACCAAAGGCAGTAGCAATTGTG
>Ga0163144_10006568_pt1 | contig 25626 bp, 15 predicted proteins | sample OliLak19BULKMAT1_FD_123175 | JGI IMG/M metagenome (GOLD analysis project Ga0163144, IMG submission 123175) | Freshwater microbial mat bacterial communities from Lake Vanda, McMurdo Dry Valleys, Antarctica - Oligotrophic Lake LV.19.BULKMAT1 | ecosystem: Environmental > Aquatic > Freshwater >... | reverse complement strand
TAGCGGTGACTACCACAGCTACTGATATCGCGGGCGGTGTCTTCTTCGGAGAAGCACAAAACGATCTGAGCCTCGTCTTTGCCAAGGCCAACCTGCCAGTGGTCCAGATGAAATTGCGCAACACTGATGGTGGTACCACCGGTAACGACGTGGTATGGGGACTGATGGATCAGGCGACTGCAGTAGCGACCAATGACACTCTTCCAGCCAATGGTATTTTCTTCTGGAGCAATAATACTACCACCTGGACCGGTGTGGTTCGCAGTGGCGGGGCCAATGTCGGAACAGCGACGTGCGGGACGGCTAGCGCCACACAGTTTGCCGTGGGTCGTATCGAGGTAATATCGGCGACGTCGGTACGGTTCCTCATGGACACTGATGCATCAAACGGGATCAGTATGACAGAGTGTGGAACGGTTTCAGGAGCCAATCCCACAGCCGCCCTCAGTCTCGGTGCCTATGTGGTACATACCGGTACCGCCGCCACCAGTATGGATGTCGAATATATGCGAGTGTGGCAGGATGATGCCACTCCTGGAACCACGGTAGCCGCGGCCAAGCCTAAGAAAGCCACTATCGCCAATGTTGATTATGGAGATCTGGGAGCACTCATTTTTCAGACAGATTCCAATGCCTCCAAGCAGTCTATCGATAGCATTCTGGCGGTGGCTGGCGATAGCCTTAATATCCTGGTTGCTCAGGATGTGACTATCGATGCCAAGCTCGCCGAGCACGACGCTTACTTCACCAATGATCAGAATCACTTGACTGCCCTCGATACCCTCACTGCGCAACTAGCTCTCGATGTTAATGCTCAGGTGGAGAAGACAGCACTCCTTGAGTCTCAGGTTGCGACCCTTTCTGAACAGGTGAGCACACTTTCTGAGTTCTTCACTACTTTTGAAATGGGTGCTCTCGTCGCTTCAGACGCTGACGGCAATGTCAGTTTGACAGGCAAGCTCAAGGCTAAAATTATCGAAAGCGAAGGACTGGTTATTGAAGTAGTGGATGCCCTGGCGCCCACTATCGGTACCGCCGAAATCTTGCCGGTGGCGATCGACCTCGATAATGACGGAAAAGATGACTACACTGATGAAGATATGTCTGATGATGCGGTGCGGGCACGTAATGGCAAGACGGTCGAGATTATGACGAAAGCTATGATCCCAATGGTCAAGGGCTCTCGTATCTTTACGACCTTCAAGGACAACCCAAGTGGCTTCAGTTGGATTGAAAAAATTCGCGATGACGAAGGTGATTATGTTGGGTTCCGTATTCATGTCTCAGAGGTAGTTTCTGGAAAAATCAAGGTGGATTGGCTCTTGATCGAGCAGAAAGACGCTCTCGAAGCGAGTCTTCCGTAGGGAAAGGGCTCCCTTTGCTTCGATACGGATTTTTCGTTATAATAGAGACACTCAGTGAGCCCTATAGAGGGCGGTTATTTATTCGTTAAGCATGCCCATCACTATGCAGTCCGAGAAACCATCTTTTGCTCCTCTCCGTACGACAAATGAGGCACCCTCATCTTTTGCAAGTCGCGTGTCGACACCAATGAGTACGGCAAAGGGAGACATGTCGTCACCAGAAAAAACATCAAAGACCGCGCAGATATTTGAATCCGTCATTACGTTCGCTCTGGTGGCACTTTTTTTTGGCCTGCCACTTTTCTTTACAGGCGCTACTTTTCAGGGCATCGCCTTTGAGAAACAGATGTATTTCTATCTCTTCTTGCTGATTGCGCTTGTCGCTTGGGTATCAAAAGGAGTGACCACTGGTGAGATGAGGATTAGACGGACGCCACTTGATATCCCGATTGCACTCTTCTGGCTTGTCTACGTCGGCGGAGCTTTTTTCTCGGTTGATCGCTGGCACAGCTTCTGGGGTTTTTTTGGTGACCCTTCTCGAGGGGCGCTCTCGGTGACGGCTCTCGTTTTAGCTTATTATCTTATCTTGAGCCATTTCACGATGAAACGCTTTCGCCTAATCTTTGGAGCTTTTCTCCTCGCGAGCTTCATCCTTGTTTTGTGGAGTTTTCTGGCACTTATGAATATTCATTTTCTGCCAGCGTCAGTTGAAAAATTTGCTCCTATCAGTCTCATTGGTACGCTCTCGACATTGGCTACCTATCTCGGACTCTTGATTCCGCTTTTCCTCACAGCACTCTTTGCTCTTTTTAGAGAGGAGACACCGACTACGGTTGGTCGTAAAGTTTTGACGGGACTTCTTTTCCTTGGTCTCATTCTGACGCTCTTTCTTCTCTTGGCATTGTACGCGTTTGTTCCTTGGATTGTTGTCTTAGGAGGACTTTCCTTTTTCCTGATCTATATTCTTGCTCAGATTGTTCGGCCGAAAGAACAGTGGACATGGGTACCGATGCTTACCTTTGCTGTGGTACTTGGATTTCTCATGATTGGATCAAACAGCTTGGTCCGTGTACCGCTTCCAGTCGAGGTGTCGCCAAATCTCAATCTCTCGTGGCAGGTCGCCAAGGAGTCGCTTTCCAATCACTTTGCTTTGGGAGTGGGTCCTGCCAACTACGGCTATGCTTTTTCTTTGTTTCGACCTCTTGAGTACAACTTAAACTCGCTCTACACCCTGCGCTTTTATCAGGGGACAGGTATATTTTTTGAATCCCTCTCTACTATTGGCGCAATCGGCACTGTCCTTCTCCTTGTGCTCGTCTTTGCATTCTTGAGTATCGGTCTCTATCTCCTTACTCATGAAAAAGAGCGCAACAAGATCTACTCCCTTGGTTTCTGGACAGTGATTGTCATGTTCTCTATCGCCTCGTTTATATCGCCAATCAACGGCGCCCTTCTCCTTATTTGTACCCTGCTCTCCATCGTGGGTCTTGGCATTCTTCTCCTTGAAAGTGGCTCAGAGGAAAAGTATCTCAACCTGTCCCTCAAGGCAGCTCCCAAATTTGCCCTTGCCCTTGCCTTTATCTTTATGGTTGTGTCGGCTGGTGTCGCTTTTGTCTTTGTTTTCATGGGCAAGGTATTTATCGCTGACCTCTCGGCCGGTAAAGCGGTGCGTATAGCAGCAGCCGCTCCAAGTCGTGATGCTGCCGTTCTTTTGACGCAAGCCATTGCGCGCTATCCGCAAGAAGGACGCTACTACACCAGACTTGGCCAAGAGTATATCTCGCTGGCTAATGTCGAGGCTCGGAAAAACGAAAATGAGCGTGACGTCAACACAGTGGCGACCTATGTCCGTCAGGCTGTAGTCTCAGGCGAAACTGGTAGGAGGTTGATGCCAAACGATGTCATGGCTTCTGAGTCTCTGGCGCTTATCTATGAAAACGGAGCAGTCTATGCGAGTGACGCCTTGCCAAAAGCAGAAGAATTCTACCGCCGTGCGAGTGAACTTGAACCAAAGAATCCGCTTTTCTCTCTCAAGCTTGGTCAGATCAAAAGGGCGCTCGGTGACAGTAAGCCTGAAGGGGCTGAACGGACCGCGCTATACACAGAAGCCAAAGATCTATACGGCAAGGCTATTTCAGAGAAAGAGAACCTCGCTGTTGCGCATTACAATCTGGCTATCGCCTTGGCTCGTCTCAAAGAAACTGACCAGGCCGTGGAGAGTGCTTCTCGAGCCATCAGTATCGATCCGAAAAACTTGAACTATCAGTACAATCTCGGCGTGTTGTATCAGCTTCGTTCTGATGGAGGGGACGAAAAGAAAGCTGAAGATATCTTCCTCACTATTTTGAAGGCCAATGAGAAATTGATTGATGTTCGTCTCTCGCTCGGGCTTCTCTACGAGAACCAGGGGAAGCGTGATGAGGCTATCGGTGAATACCAAAAAATTATTGACTTCATCCCAACGGACGCTATTGAGGCGGTCAAGGATACACGCGAACAGGTACAGAAGCTTATTGATAACGTGAGGAGTGGTGTTGGGAACCTAAAAAACCCAGTCCCGGCAGTTTCGCCAACACCATCAGGAGATAACACTGAGACACCTCTAGTGCCAGTGGCTCCTGCCGGTCCGAATACTTCACCCTTAGCCGAGCCTGCCCCATAAGCCTCCTTGATACCAGAAGAAGAGAGCCGGAAAGAAATACCCCTGAAAATGGGGTATTTCTTTATTAAAAAACGTCATTTCTGGGTGCTCTATTTTCACCAATCTCAGGCATATTCCCTGGAAAAAAGAGGCGGGGTTGACAACTTTCTTTTGATTGCGTAAGATAGATATCACGAACAAAGAAGTGCCAAGCAGTGCTTTTTTTGTTTCTCCAAGAAGTTCAAAAGATTATATTGTGACGTTTTACTGGCTCGTGGTTTTTGCAGAAATAAACTTTTCTCTCGACCACTTTTTTTGTGCGAGGGTGACGCAAATTTCCGCAAAAGCGCCTTAACAATTACATGTCTTTTTCGAAGCGATGAACCATCGCCTGGCTTGCGGAAAGCGATGCTGTTGTTTCGAGATAGTCTAGAAATGTATGTAAGGTACGTGTTTTATTGTGTCAAAACGATAGAGCATGCAATCGAACTAAAACAGTGCGTCGAATGCGCAAACATTCTTCACTGTTAACCGATTGTCCGTGAGTGTCTCAAATTTCTTTTTGTCTTTCATTTTGCAAAAATTGAGAAGCAAAAGATTGGACCCTCCCAGAGCGCTTTGCGCACTGTGGCGGGCGGGACATTTGCGGACAAGAGAAAAAAGAAGGTTACTTAACGCATAGTGTGAATGCCTTGACTAAAGTAAGCGATGAAGGACGTAGGAGGCTGCGATAAGCCTCGGGGAGCTGTCTACCAAGCTTTGATCCGGGGATTTCCGAATGGGGCAACCCTTCCGCCTGAAGGCGGAAAATTGTGTCTGAATACATAGGGCACAATAGCAAACCCTGAGAATTGAAACATCTTAGTACCAGGAGGAAAAGAAATTAATAAAGATTCCGTCAGTAGTGGCGAGCGAACGCGGAATAGCCTAAACCACCGAGCTTGCTCGTGTGGGGTTGCAGGGCTTGTGGACTCGATTGATCGGGGCCGCTGTACAGCTGTTAGCAGAACGTTCTGGAAAGAACGACCATAGGGGGTAATAGTCCCGTATGCGAAAACAGTTGTACACCGGTGCACAAGTACCTAAGTAGGGCGGGGCCGGAGAAACCCCGTTTGAATCTGGGAGCACTAACTTCCAAGGCTAAATATTACTTTAGATCGATAGTGAACTAGTACCGTGAGGGAAAGGTGAAAAGTATCCCGATAAGGGAGGTGAAATAGAACTGAAACACTATGCTAACGAAGAGTCGGAGCCTGTCGCAAGACGGGTGACGGCGTGCTTTTTGCAGCACGATCCAACGAGTTAGTTCTACGCAGCATGTCTAAGGGATGACGAATTCCGGAGACCCAGTGAAAGCGAGCCTGAATAGGGCGAATAAGTTGCGTGGACTAGACCCGAAGCCAGACGAGCTACATATGAGCAGGGTGAAGCGTCGGTAAAACGACGTGGAGGCCCGAACCCACTCACTGTGCAATTTGAGGGGATGACTTGTGTGTAGGGGAGAAATTCCAATCGAGTTTGGCAATAGCTGGTTCTCTCTGAAATAGCTTGAGGGCTAGCGTCTTGTAAATTATATCCAAGGGGTAGAGCTACTGGATGAGAATTCGCCGTAAGGTAGAATTTTCAACCAAACTCCGAATACTTGTGATAGTTACCAAGGCAGTCAGTACTCCGGGGCTAAGCTCGGAGCACAAAAGGGAAAAAGCCCAGATCGTCAGCTAAGGTCCCAAAATCTGTATTAAGTGGGAAAGGAAGTGAAAACTCTCAGACACTGAGGAGGTTGGCTTAGAAGCAGCCATCCTTTAAAGAGTGCGTAATAGCTCACTCATCTAGAGTTTTCGCGCCGACAATGTAACGGGGCTCAAATACAGTACCGAAGCTACGGATTCTATCGCAAGATAGAGTGGTAAGAGAGCGTTCCGTATGCGCCGAAGCAGGAGGGTGACCGACTGTGGAGCGTACGGAAGTGAGAATGTTGGAATGAGTAACCGCAATGAGGGTGAGAGCCCCTCACATCGAAAGTCCGAGGTTTCCTGGGCCATGGTGATCATCCCAGGGTTAGTCGGTCCTAAGGCCAGGCTGAAAAGCGTAGTCGATGGACATCAGGTTAATATTCCTGAACTATTTGTATATTCGAAGGAGAGACGCATCTCTGTACTTCTTGCCCCTTATTGGATTGGGGTTTGGTCTCTGAGGACGTCGCGTAGGCAAATCCGCGCGGCACATAGTCCGATGGAGATTGACGACGTCTGTAGTAATATAGATTAAGAAGAGGGAGCGGGGTGCCAGGAAAATCTTCTAAGGTTCGTATACAAGTATCCGTACCGCAAACCGACACAGGTGGACAGGGCGAGTAGCCTAAGATGAACGGGAGAGTATTCGTTAAGGAACTAGGCAAAAAAGCTAGACGTAAGTTCGCAATATGTCTTTCCGATCGTAAGATCGGACGCAGCGAAAGTTTTTCAAGCAACTGTTTATCAAAAACACAGCTCTCTGCAAACCCGCAAGGGGAAGTATAGGGGGTGACACCTGACCAGTGCTGGAACGTTAACGGGAGCGGTTCACGCCAATCCCCGAAGCGCCAGTGAACGTCGGCGATAACTATAATCGTCCTAAGGTAGCGAAATTCCTTGTCAGGTAAGTTCTGACCCGCATGAAAGGTGTAATGACTTGAAAACTGTCTCAACGAACATCCCGGTGAAATTGCAATGACGGTAAAGATGCCGTCGACCTACAGCAAGACGAAAAGACCCCATGGAGCTTTACTATAGCTTGGTATTGACTCTAAGTTTTTGTTGCCGAGCATAGGTGGGAGACTATGAAGCATCCCTTCTGGGGGGTGTGGAGTCAACACTGGAATACCACCCTGCAAAAATTTAGATTCTAACCCGCGGCCATTATCTGGTCGGGGGACAGTGCCTGGTGGGTAGTTTGACTGGGGCGGTCGCCTCCTAAAGTGCAACGGAGGCGTTTACAAAGGTTGACTAGGTCCGGATGGAAATCGGGCCGATAGCGCAAAAGCATAAGTCAGCTTTACTGAAAGACCGATCAGTCGCTCAGTTACGAAAGTAGAATTTAGTGAACCGACCATCACTCGTAGGAGTGTGGAAGATCATCAGATAAAAGTTACCCTGGGGATAACAGGCTGATCTTGCCCAAGAGTCCATATCGACGGCAAGGTTTGGCACCTCGATGTCGGCTCATCGCATCCTGGGGCTGGAGAAGGTCCCAAGGGTTTGGCTGTTCGCCAATTAAAGCGGTACGCGAGCTGGGTTCAAACCGTCGTGAGACAGGTTGGTTTCCTATCTGCTGTAGGCGTGTGTTGCTTGAGAGATCTCTTTCCTAGTACGAGAGGACCGGAAAGAACGAACCTCTGGTGTATCTGCTGTCCCGCCAGGGGCACTGCAGAGTAGCTACGTTCGGGTAGGATAACCGCTGAAAGCATCTAAGCGGGAAGCCAGGCTCAAGATAAGGCAACAATACGAGTTTACTCGTATGAAATTTCCTAGAAGATTACTAGGTTGATAGGCTATAGGTGGAAGTCTCGAGAGGGATTAAGCCAAGTAGTACTAATAAATTTATTCAACTTTCTTTTTTCCATTGATCGCTCGGAGCAATCCGGTAGATCGAGGACGGTTAGCAGTGAAGAGTGTTTGATTGTGGGGTATATACATTATAGAGATAAAGACAATCCTTTGGAGAGGAGTGTTTCCGGTGCTTCTAGCGATAGGGCCACACCTGATCCCATTCCGAACTCAGCAGTTAAGCCTATCCGCGCCGATGGTAGCCGCAAGGCAAGAGTAGGTCAGTGCCGGGAACATTCCTCTTCAAATATTCACAAGCACAGCCTGAACAAGGTTGTTTTTTGTTTCCATGAATAGCGTCAGTGGAGCTATGGTATAATGGAAAAAACTAAAGGTATTGTATGTTGCGAATGCTGAAGCGTGTTGTTATCGCATCCATTTTTCTTGCTCTCAATGCGCTGTTTCTTACGGGCATTTATTTTGTTTTTCTCAAAGCTCCGGAAACATGTTTTGATGGAAAGCAGAATCAAAATGAACAGGGCATCGATTGTGGAGGAGTCTGTGCGCTCGTCTGCCGAGAAATAGTCGTAGGAAAAGAATTTCAAGTGACAGAAATAGCGTTCGTCTCTGGCGGACAGGATGTGTATGATGTCTTGGGAATGGTCTATAACCCAAGTGATGATATTGGCGCATCGTCATTCCGCTACCTTTTTGAACTGAAGGATAGCGATGGTCAGGTACTTGCTACTCGCTCTGGGAAGAGTTTTCTTCTTCCAAGACAGAGAAAAAATATTATTGAATCAAATCTCGAGACTACGGGTACGCCAGTCACTGCGAGTCTCACTTTTCAAGCAGTAGCCTGGGAGCGCTCGCGAGGATACCAAGAAGCTCCTGCTATTGGTATCTATCAAAAAAACTACACTGAACTTTCTGAGGGCTTTGGCTTTAGTCAGGCGACCGGGGTGTTTACCAACGAAAGCTCCTACGACTTCCGCTCGATTTTTGTCCAAGTTATCCTGCGCGACTCCTTAGGTAAGCCCATCGCTTTCAATAAAACAAAACAAGACACCGTGAGAGCTGGTGAGTCACGTGACTTTAAACTCATTTGGCCCAACCGTTTTTCTGGGACAGTGGATCGGATCGACATGGAGGTCGACGCCGATGTTTACCATTCAGAGAACTTCGTTAAGCAGTATTTCCCCGAGGGGTTGCGCTAGCCTTTAGGTGGCAGGCGCGCAACCGAAAGGGACTGTTCTCTTCCTTTTTGCTATCCTATGATACGACTCCTGTTTAAATTTGACTGGGTACTCCTCGCCACAGTATTTTTCCTTTTGTCTGTCGGACTGCTTGCGCTCTATAGCCTCTCGGCTGCTGGCGGTACCAATTATTTTCTCCGGCAACTCACCTTTACCGTGCTTGGTATCCTGTTGATGTTTTTTGTCGGAGGACTGGACTATCGTCACATACAGAGGTATAGTACGGCACTTTACTTCGGGACTGTCACCGTTCTTTTTCTTGTTCTTTTGTTCGGCACAACGGTAAACGGGACTGCGGGCTGGCTTTCTTTTGGCGTCTTTCAGCTCCAGCCGGTCGAGCTCGCCAAAGTGACCCTGATCGTCTTTCTGGCCAGTTTTATTTCGCAGAAAAAAAGCGAGCTCGGGGAATGGGCCCGAGTTATTGCCTCGCTGCTCCTCACTGCTGTTTTGATCTTGCTCGTGCTCCGGCAACCAGACCTCGGTTCGAGCCTGGTACTGGCGGGTATTTGGCTTGGCATGATCTTGGCCTCAGGCATACGTTTCAAGCATCTGGTCGTTCTTTTTATGCTTGGTGTAGGGCTCGTGACTGCGAGCTGGTTTGTGCTCGCAGACTACCAGAAAGCGCGTATTGAAACGTTTCTCTACCCAGAGCGCGATCCGCAGGGTTCTGGGTACAATGTCATCCAAGCCATGATTGCTGTCGGCTCGGGCGGTATTTCTGGCAAAGGCCTTGGTTATGGCTCCCAGTCACAGCTTTCATTCCTTCCTGAAAGGCATACAGACTTCATCTTCGCTGTTGTCGCCGAAGAGCTTGGCATGGTAGGGGCGCTCTTTGTGATTGGGCTCTATGGTGTGCTCCTCTACCGAATCCGAGTAATTGGGGGCCTGGCGAGTGATAACTTTGGGTATTTGGTAGCGCTCGGAGTCATGATTATGATTTTCTTTCAAGTCTTGGTCAATGTTGGTATGAATATTGGCCTCTTACCAGTCACCGGGCTTCCTGGCCCCCTCTTAAGTTACGGTGGTAGCTCACTTCTTTCTGTTTTTCTCTCCCTTGGCCTTCTCCTCTCAATCTATAAACGTAAAAAGGGGAGTGTCGATGGGCGGCTTTCTCTCGAGCGCAGCCTTATCGACTAGGCTCAAGCGCCCTCTTTGTAAAAAAGATGGCTTGGCCATGGATTGACGATTTTCTTCTTTTTTGCTACAATAAAAAGGCTTAAAAAAGCTATTTTATCTTAAAAAAATCGCTCCCTTTCATTTTATTGATCTTCTATGCGTCTCCTTTTCATTGCCCAAGCCGTACTTGGCGTACTCCTCACGATTTCTATCCTCTTGCAAAACAGGGGATCCGGCCTCGGTTCAGCCTTTGGTGGTGACTTTGGCGGATACTACACCAAACGGGGGTTAGAAAAGTTTTTTCTCTACGGAACAATCGTCTTTGCTACTGGATTCTTTGTTTTGGGCGCAGTCAATGTGCGACTGTCCCTCTAGTCAGAAAGAGAGAAGCATATCTTTCGCTGACGCGCACCTAAGTGATAATACAATTCTATTCGTAGTCTCACTCGCATCATTTCTGTTTTTCGGAGACGTCAATGGCTACTTTTGTTTTGTGCCTTAGGGTCACGAGAGCGATTGTTGGTTCTATTTCTCGCTAGTGTGGCAGTACTAGCGCTTGTTTTCTGGCTCGGGGCGCTCTATATGACGTCGACTAAGCCGGTGCCGGAGCATGGTGGAGAATATATCGAGGGTATGGTCTCGCAGCCACGCTATATTAATCCCATCTTGTCTCAGACAAGCGAGGCCGACGCGAGTATAGCAAAGCTTATTTATGGCGGACTCTTTGCTTATGATGCGACTGGTAAACTCGAAAAACGTTTGGCTGAGGACTACGCAGTCTCTCCTGATGGTAAGACTTATACCATCACCCTGAAACAGGGCGTACGCTTTCATGATGGACAAGAACTCACGAGCGACGATGTCTTGTTTACTATTCAAGCTATCCAGAACCCTGCGTACAAGAGTCCGCTTCGAGCCAGTTGGCTTTCCGTTGAGGTGAGCGCTTTGGACTCTTATACGCTCACTCTTTCTCTCAAAAAAGCCTATTTCGGATTTCTTGAGAATCTGACCGTAGGCATTCTCCCAAAACATATCTGGCAGGAAATCGCACCAGAAAATTTTCTCTTGGCTGACTATAACCTTTCTCCGGTGGGTTCGGGACCCTATCAATTCTCTGATTCTGAAAAGGATTCGAGTGGCAATATGCTTTCCTATGAACTGCGGGCCTTCAGTGATTATTTTCTTGGGGCGCCCTATATTGATAGGGTGACTTTTCACTTCTACCCTGACGAGCGGTCACTCCTTGATGCCTATGCTCGTAAAGAGGTCCTCGGTATCAACTCTCTTGTTCCTGAAAATGTAGCGGATATTGAGGCGCGGAAGAGTGCCCGCATCTATGAGATGACCATCCCAAGAATTTTCGGTGTCTTTTTTAATACGACGAAGTCGGTTGCGCTCGCCTATGATGAAGTGCGCTTGGCTTTGGCTCATGCTACTGATCGCGACGCTATCGTGCGCGAAGTCCTCCTTGGCAAGGGTATACCAGCCGAGACGGCCGTTCTGCCATTTATGACTGGTTATGCTTTTGATACAGCTTTTCCTCGCTATGATGAGGGGCGAGCCAACAAGATTCTTGATGACGCCAACTGGAAACGCGGGGAAGATGACGTCCGAGCCAAAGATGGCAAAGTGCTCGAGTTCACACTCATGGTTCCTGATTGGCCAGAGCTCGTGAAGACCGCCGAACTCCTTCGTCTCCAGTGGGAAAAGGTAGGTGTCCGCGTAATCGTGAGCGTTGAAAGCGCTTCTGACCTCCAACAAAACTCTATCCGACCGCGTGAATATCAGGCGCTCCTCTTTGGTGAGGCGGCTATGATTGATTCTGACCCATACTCTTTCTGGCACTCCAGTCAAAAAAATGATCCAGGAAGAAATCTGGCTTTGTTTGATGACAAGACGGTTGATACAGCGCTGGCTTCCTTACGAGAAGAAATAAGTGGAGAAAAGCGTAACGAATACTACCGGACGTTTCAAGAGATTTTGGCCAAAGAAAATCCAGCCCTCTTTCTCTATAGTCCCACGTACCTCTCGGTCGTGAATACGAGCGTCAAGGTGGTGCCTGTCGTCTCAGCCAACGCACCCTCTGACCGCCTCAATACACTCAGTAGTTGGTATATCAAAACAAAGAGAGTCAAGAAGTAGGGAAATTCCAAGATTACAATAATATTTCATTGTTTAAGCATATGCCTCACCCACTCGACACTTCCGATTTTAGGCGCATGATTCTCGAAAGCCCACTTCAATTTGAGGTCGGCTTCACTTTGGCCGAAGGGGTGCGCGTGCCGGGAGTGTTTACCTCAATTATGATTTCTGGCATGGGAGGGTCGGCTCTTCCTGGGAATTTGTTTCGTATCTATTTGAACGATCTCTTTCGAACCGATGAGCCAATGAATCAGCCCCTCTCTATTTATCAGAATCGTTCCTATGCACTGCCACCCGAAAGTTTCCATGAGTGTCTGAATTTTATCTGTTCCTACTCAGGAAATACGGAGGAAACAGTCGCTTCTTTTGAGGAGGCACTCCAAAAAGGACTGCCGTGTATCGCGCTTTCTGCCGGCGGAAAGATTGAAGAAATGGCCAAAGCACACGGCATTCCTCATATCAAACTCCCGATACCCTTTGAGAACTTTCAGCCCCGAGTTGGGACGGGCTATTTTTTCGGAGCGATGCTTCAGGTCCTCATCAATCAGGGGCTGGTACCAGATGAACGAGCTATGATTATCAAGGAGGCAGCAGAGCTCGGGGTCAATATGGAAAAATTAGAGGTAATTGCCCAGACGCTTGCTGAGAGGCTGGTTGGAAAAACGCCGGTCATTTACACCACCGCCAAGTATAAGTCGGTCGCCATGGTCTGGAAGATCAAGTTCAACGAAAACGCCAAGACTCCGGCTTTTTGGAACTTTTTCCCCGAGCTCAATCATAATGAGATGGTTGGTTGGACGCTGCCGCAGGGTCAGTTTTGTGTCATTATGTTAAGTGACCGAGATGCACATCCACAAATAGAGAAGCGCCTCCGTATCACGGCTGAGCTTCTCCAGAAAAAAGGGGTGGATGTAGAGATACTTGACATGGGTGGGGGAAGCGTGTATAGTAGAGTATTCACGAGTATTGCTTTGGGCGATCTCACTTCCTATCACCTGGCACTGCTTTACGGGCAGGATCCGACGCCAGTTCATATGGTAGAGGAACTCAAAAAGATGCTCTAAAGATGTCTTTTCGAACGGTGAATAACACTTTTGCGCTTGGAGGATTGGCCTCCCAGTGAGGAAGAGGGGATGTGGTGAAATTGGTATACACGCTAGCTTCAGGTGCTAGTTCTTGTAAAAGAGTGAGAGTTCGAGTCTCTCCATCCCCACAACGTAAACATTTCTTTCGCGTGTAACGAAAGAACTCTTTCGTATAATTATTTTTAGGTATGGATCCCATTGGCTTTCGTAAAGAAAGCGTCTGGCAGATCCACAAAGTAGTATGCAGCAGCAGAATTCATTTGGAGCAAAAGGTCGGCCACAGAGGCCGGTTGATGCTCTGAGTCAGAACGCCACTTCTCGTGGCACAGAACGCCCCAAGCCTTTTATGGGAGGTGGCGCTCGTTTGAATAGTCCGATTGGGGCGTTTGAGGGCATCGTGGCTCGCGAACAAGCACCCAAGGGCACGTATGTTAGGGAGCAGACCAAAAGTAGCCACGGGAGTGGTAATACCCAGCGCTTTGCCAGTAAAAGTGGAGCGTCAGTTTCTTCAGCTTCTTCTCCGGTCGCGGCGAAAGGAGACATCAAGCAAAGTCAGAAAAAAGCTCTGGGCACTACCGCTACACTCAAGTCTCGTGGACCAAGGAATGGTGTCTCAGGTGGTGGTAAACGAAACAACCGTCGTTTTCAGCAGACCATACCAAATCGTCTCGAACCAAAGAAAATGGGCCCAGCCATTTTAGCTATTCCGGAGAAAACGCTCCGTATTATACCTTTGGGTGGACAAGAAGAGGTGGGTCGCAATATGACTGTCTTTGAGTATGGGAATGATATTGTCATTATCGACATGGGACTCCAGTTTCCAGAAGAAGATATGCCTGGTATTGATTACATCGTACCAAACGTAAGCTATCTCAAGGGCAAAGAAAAAAATATCCGAGGAGTCCTCTTTACTCATGGTCACCTCGACCATATTGGAGCAGCGCCAATTCTTTTGAAACAACTGAACTACCCGACGATTGTCGGCCGGGACTTCACTTTGGCTCTTATTAAGCACAAGGTAGAAGACCAGGAAAAAGGAGCAGCGAGCCGACTCAAGATGGTACGTGTCAAGTCACTCGATGATCGGATCAAGCTCGGTGTTTTCGAGGTTCGTTTCTTCGAAGTCGAGCACTCAATCATGGATGCTATGGGCATCGCTCTCGTCACCCCGAACGGATCTATCATTCATCTCGGTGACTGGATGATCAGCAATGAACCGGTTAATCCAACGGATGGCGATGTCACCTACAACCATCTTGAAACGCTCCCTAAACCGACCTTCCTCATGCTGGAGAGCCTGGGAGCCACCAAAAAAGGCTTGCCACCCTCTGAAACAGAAGTCCACACCAATCTCCAAAATTTGATCAAGGGTGCCCCGGGCCGAGTCATCATCGGTACCTTTGCCTCTCAGGTGCGTCGTATTGCCTATCTCATCGAATACGCCGAGAGACAAGGTAAACGAGTCGCCCTTGAAGGCTACAGCATGAAGATGAATATCGAAGTAGCCAAAGAGCTTGGCTATATCAAGGTCAAAAAAGAAACACTCATCACGGTAAATGACATCCACAAGTACGCGGATAATCAGATCGTGGTCATCTGTACTGGCGCTCAGGGTGAACAAAACGCCGCTCTTTCACGGATTGTCACCGACAACCATCGCTTTATTAAGCTCCAAAAGAACGACACGATCGTGTTTTCGAGCTCGGTGATCCCTGGTAATGAACGGAGCATCCAGCGCCTCAAAGATAACCTCTACCGGAAGTGTGACAACGTGATTCATAGCGATATCATGGAGATCCACGTCGGCGGTCACGGTACTATTTGGGAAATTGAAGAAATTATTCGTCAGGTTAAGGCGACCTACATCCTTCCGGTCTATGCCAATCACTACTTCATCAAAGAAGCAGCCAAGATTGCGTATCGGTTGGGCTACCCAGACAAAAATGTATTTGTCATGGATAATGGTCATGTTCTTGAGGTGCCAGAAAAGGACAATGGCTTTCCTCATATCATCGCCGAAAAAGCTGACTCAGGGTATGTCTTTATTGATGGGCTCGGTATTGGTGATATCGGACACGTGGTCCTTCGCGATCGTCAGATGCTCGCGACTGAGGGTATGGTTGTTATCACGGTTATCGTTGATAGCAAAACCAAGAATGTCGTGGGTAATATCCAGGTGACCTCACGGGGCTTTATCCACGTGAAGGAAAACTTTGATCTCGTGAACGAAGTCAAACGCAAGGTTGAACAGGTGGTCAAGAACACGACTTCCAAAGAAACCTCTCTTGACTGGGATATGGTTCGTAACCAGATCCGCGAAGTTACTGGTCAGTTTCTTTTTACCAAAACGGAACGGAGACCTATGATCCTCCCTGTGGTTATCGAAGTGTAAGCACAGAAGCAAGAATTTTGAATGTTGAAAAAGCAGCCCGCTTGTGGGCTGCTTTTGTGTTATTGACAAAAACAAAGACGACAGGCATAATGCTTTGTTACTTAACAATGAAAATGGAGATTGAAAACATGCTCAAAGTCACGAGCGGGCCGAATACGGATCGGATGGCGGAATCACTTTTCAAAGGGAAGTCGGTACTGTTTGGCACTCAAAGCGGACCGTTCCTGGCCCGTATCCGTTCTGCTGGCATTCAGGATGGTACGGAGTCCGACACTGAAGTCTGGAGTCTGACTGGTACTGGCAATTTCGAAGGCGACAGCCTGCGGATAAGCTTTTCGTGCACTTATCGCACCAATATGAAGGACTGCCATTTGAACCTGACGGCCAATTGAACTAAGACGGCGGCGTATCTGGCGTTGTGTACGAGCTACACAACGCTTTTTTCTTTTGTGTTACAATAGTGGTATCTTATGGAACAGGCCCAAAAACTAAAGGTAATGGTGCTCTCTGGTGGATTTTCGGGGGAACGAGAAATCTCTCTTCTGTCGGGAGAGCACGTGTTTCAGTCTCTTGATCGTCACAAGTATGAGGTGAGCAAAATTGACGTGGTCAGTGAAACCAAGTGGCACTGGTACGGGGAAGATGGAAGCGAACGGGCGCTTGATCTGGATCGAGAGGAAGACCAATCATTTCTTCAGACGGCCAAGGTATTTTTCAATGCTCTTCACGGGACGTTTGGGGAAGATGGAAAGCTCCAGAAAGTATTAGACGGCCTCGGAGTGCCCTATACTGGCTCCGGCGCCACCGCGAGTATGCTTGCTATCGACAAGGTGCAAACCATGAAGTATCTGGCCAATGCTTGTCCTACTCTTCACATACCGGAATTTTTCTCCGTACCAAGGAATACTGATCCCGTGGTAGTCGCGGAAGGCGTGTCCAAGAAATTGAGTTACCCAGTGATTGTGAAGCCAAACGATAGCGGCTCGACGCTCGGACTCTCCCTAGTACAGAGACAAGAAGAATTAGCAGGAGCTCTCGAAAAAGCTCAAGCAGTATCTTCCTCTTCAGTCATCGTCCAGCGATATATTTTTGGCCGAGAGTTCACGTGTGGCGTACTGGGAAATGCCACGGATCCAGACCTTTTTCTTCTGCCTCCCGTCGAGATTATTATTAAGAACCAGGTATTTGATTTTAACGACAAATATTTTTCCAAAGAAACCCAGGAGCTTTGCCCGGCACCTATCACAAGCTCTGATAGTGAAAAAGTTCAGGAAGTAGCCCTCCTTGCTCACCGGACGCTTGGCTGCGATGGACTCTCCCGCTCGGATTTTCGTATGGACGGCACGGGAAAAATTTTTTTCTTGGAAACCAATACTTCGCCTGGCCTGACCGCTATGAGCCTGTGTCCGAAAGAGGCCAAGGCAGCTGGCATTGCCTTCCATCAGCTTCTCGACCGTATCATCGATCTCGGCTTGTCCAGACACGCCCAAGCCATGTGATACAATGGCTGTACTAACAGTTTTCTTTTTATCTATGGCCAAACGACTCTTTTCCGGTATCCAACCTTCAGGCAATCTTCACTTGGGCAACTATTTAGGCGCTATCAAGCAGTGGGTAGAGCTTCAAAGCGACTACGAAGCGATTTTCTGCATCGTCGATCTGCATGCCATCACCGTGTCTCAAGACCCTGTGGCTCTACGACAGAAGACCCTGGAAATTGCCAAGATCTACTTAGCCGCGGGTATCGATCCTGAGAAATCGACGCTTTTCATTCAATCTCACATCCCAGCTCACGCTGAGCTTGGGTGGATTTTGAATACGATTACCAAAAACGGTGATTTGACCAAGATGACTCAGTTTAAAGATAAGTCAGGAATAAACTTCGATGATTTTTTGAAAGACTGGGATATTGAGGTCTCTGACCAAAAATCCAAAAAAATTATTGAAGATTTTGAAAAAGAAGAAGGAATAATGAGCAGTACCTCTGAATTAACTCGACGTATTTTAAGAGAAGGCTTTGTTAAATTTAAAGAACGTTTTAATTTAATTGGTGTTGGTCTTTTCGATTATCCGGTCTTGATGGCGGCGGATATTCTACTGTATGATACCAACGTTGTGCCGGTGGGGAAAGACCAGATGCAGCATATCGAGCTCACTCGGACCTTGGCGGAGCGTTTCAATAGTCGCTATGGCGAGACCTTTGTGATACCAGAAGGACGTCTATCGAAAGAAGGCGCCAGTATCATGGGCCTCGACGATGCGTCGAAGAAAATGTCGAAGTCGGCAGCGAGCGAATATAACTCTATTGCTCTTACCGATGATGCCGAGACGGTACGGAAGAAAATAAAGAAAGCAGTGACCGATAGCGGAAGCGAGATTATCTATAGTGATGACAAGCCAGCACTCAAGAATCTTATCAATATCTATACGCTCCTCTCGGGTGAATCTGTCGACGCTGTTCAGGCCAAGTATGTCGGCAAGGGTTATGGTGATTTCAAAACAGATTTGGCGGAAGTGATAGTGGGATTTCTCACACCCTTTCAGGAGCGATTCTATGCCATTTCCGATGATGAGGTACGAGCAATCTTACACGCAGGAGCAGAAAAAGCACGACCGCTCGCCGAATCCAAGCTTGCCCAGGTCTACGAAAAAGTTGGTTTGATTCCATACAAACAATAGTAAAAAGAAAAAGCCCGCCCGAAACGCTTCGTGAACGAAGTATAACGATGCGGGCGGGTAGACCCGTTTCCAGTTTCTGGTGCGGGTTTTGGTTTACCTTTGTTTGGCTTCTTTCTCCTGGCGTCGTGAGGCGCAAAGCGTTCCATCGCAAGGAATGTCGCGAGAGCCAATGCGTCTGTAGCGTGACCGTTGTTCGAGTGCCGTGCAGTAGCACTTAAATAGTGGAGGAACTTGCTCCAGTGGCGCCGATTTTTGGGAGAAAAGTTCGGAAGCCAGTCTGGGCGTCTGTGAGTCCATAGGATATCCTTTCTTTTTTCAACGAACGAATTCTGAACCAGAAAAAAACCGCCCACATGGCGGTCTTAGGACGCTTTTGTGAAGGCGGTTTTATTGTGGACTTTATGGTTCATTGATAGAGAGTGTACACCTATCCTCAAATCAATGCAAGTGCATTCTTATGATAGTTCGTTTCTGTATCGTTTGTAATGTTCCTAGACGAACAACTCTCTCGTACCGTCAAAACCCGGCGTGGTTTTGACTGACGTTGTACGCCGAAACTTTTCGTTTTACACGAAAGGACCATGCCTTCGGTTACAAAGTCGCCCGCGAGAATTTTCGCCCAGAAAAATTTTTCTAAGTAACGATTACCCTCGGATAATAGCGAGGAGCTCGGCCTTCTTTTCCTCCATGAGGACGGCGGTTTTCGCTTCGAGGTTGAGGCGGAGGAGTGGCTCGGTATTGGACGGACGGACATTAAACCACCAGTCAGGGTATTCGACTTTGAGGCCATCGAGTTCGTGCTGCTTGCCATCCGCATACTTTGCTTTGAGCGCGGTCAAGACAGCATCTTTATCATGGACTTCGCTATTGATTTCTCCAGAGTGAGCATAGCGACGGAGAGTTGCGACGAGTGTAGAGATAGGCTGGCCAGTCTCGGCCATGAGATTGAGAAGGAGGAGGGCGGGGAGAGTGCCGGCCTCCGCAAAAGAGTTTTCTTCGAAGTAGTAGTGTCCAGAGAGTTCACCCGCAAAGATAGCGCCGACTTCGCGCATCTGTCTTTTGATATTGGCATGACCCACTCGACACTCGAGGGCAGTACCGCCGTTTTCTTCGATAATTTCTTTGACGGCGCGGGAAGAACGGAGGTCGTAGAGGATGGTGGCGCCTGGCTTTTTCTTGAGGATAATCTCGGCGACGAGGCCAGTGATGAGATCCATAGGAATGATGGCGCCTGATTCATCGACAAAGCCGATGCGGTCAGCGTCACCATCGTACGCGATACCGAGATCAGCCTTCACTTCTTGTACCTTGGCTCGGAGTTCGTCGAGGGTCTCGGTCTTCAGGGGATTGGCTTCGTGACAAGAAAATGGCTTGGTGAGATCGTTGTAGAGATTGACGATAGTGAGATGATCTGGGAAGCGCTCGTAGAGAGGGAGCTCATAGACGCCCATAGCGTTGGCGGTATCGATCACGACGGTGAAATGTTTGTTTAAGAAATTGGCGAAGGAGGCGAAGTAGTCGTAGTATTCTCCCTTGATATCGTGTTCGGTGAGCATGCCGCGCTTGGTGACGGGACTCCATTGTCTTTGGATGGCTAGATCACGTATTTCTCGGAGGCCAGTATTTTCACCGACGGGGATGGCGCCACGAAGCGCAATCTTCATGCCATTGTATTCTGGGGGATTGTGAGATGCTGTGAGTGAGATAGCAGCATCGATATCGAGCCGACCGGCAGCAAAGTAGACCATAGGGGTCGTGATGATACCGAGGTCGATGACATCCACTCCGCCATCCATGACGCCCTTGGAAAAACTTTCAAAGAGGCTCGGAGAAGACTCTCTGATATCGCGCCCGACGCCGAGCGTGACCGGGAGGAGGAACTCCGCAACCGCACGTCCGATATGGTACGCATCTTCTTCATTAATTTCTGTGGGATAAATGCCACGAATATCATAAGCCTTGAAGATTTCTGGTTTCATAATGATACAGGAAGAATTATTGATTTTAGTATAGCATCGCTCAATCCCTGTTGACAAAAGAGTAAAAAAGAGTATAATAAATAGTCCAGTGTGCAAACATTGGCGCAGTCTTTTTCATTGGCCATACGGCCACAAACAGGCTTTAATAAGCCACATCTAGGAGAATCGCATGAGCAATACCCCGTTTTCACGTCGTTTCCTCCTCACTGCCCTTGGTTCGGCAGTGGGCGGGGCAGTGCTGTCAGCTTGCGGTGGTGGCGGCAGCGAGTCGCCTCCCAACCCGGCCTTTCCGGCCTACGCCAAGGGTGGGACCATCCTGGTTGCCAGTGGCACCATGACCATCACGTTCGACCTCTCGCAGGGGCACCTCTTGGGCCTTGCGACGAAGGACGTGAACGACCCGAAGAAGGACGACCCCACCAGGCGCATCAAGCCCGAAGAGGTCAAGGAGGTGGTCTACGGATCAGTCACGCTCGGTGGTCCGGAAGTATCACCGGCCCGGGCACCGTGGAACGTGTCGGGGATTGTCACGCTCCCGAGCGTAGCTGGTTCAGATGGTGGTGGCTATTTCTTTGTCGTCTTGAAAAGCGGCGAAGCAATCGCTTTTGCCATGGGTCCGGATCTCGAGAAGAGTCGCTATGCGGTCACTGGGACCGGTGTCGCCATCGGTGCCAACGGGGCGCTCTCCTACGGCAACTACCAGCTCGGGAAGCTCAGCTTTCAGAATCCGACCACTGTGCGCATTGCATTCGGGTCGGATGTGCTCGCTGGCTTCTCTGGCTTTGCCCGACCTGCTGATGTGAGCTACCTTCAATGGAACTCCGCAGACACTGGGTGGCTGGGCGATGCCTTCCCTCGCACCAGAAGTCAGATCCAAGTCGGGCAGGACGGCCTTGCATTCTGCGACGTGAGTCGTCTGCCCAACAACTCGCAAGGTCTCTTCACGCTCCATTTGAAGAACGGGCAGGTACTCTACTTCAATACCAAGAGCACACGCTGGGAATCGCTCGGTGGCATGGAGCGAGTGGTGGTGGATGCTCAGGGGAACGAGCACCTTCGTTACGGCGGGTACCGGCAGGGGAGCATCACGCGTCCCACGCCGAACCTCCTCCGCATCGACTGCGGGGTGGACATCCTGCCTGTTTCGGACGAGGGGACACAGAAACTCGTTGACGTCTCGGCGCTCGACGTGAGCTACGTCCAGTACGTCTCGGCGCTCATGGGCTGGTATGAGAGCCCAGTCAAGGGGCCAGTTCTCACCCTTCCGAACGGGGATTTCCGCATCGACCTCCAGGGAATCCCTGTGGCCGATCCGGAGGCTTACATCATGGTGTTTTTGAAGACTGGCAAGCGCCTTTTCTTCAACACCAAGAGCCCTCGTTTTGCCACGAACTCGTCTGGCATCCTCGCCTTGCCTACTGGTGGACTGCATCTGGTCTAGCGGTCTCCAGGGTAGCCGGCTAACGTGCCAATTCGCGCCTCTCTCGTATCATTCGAGGAGGCGCTTTTTCTTACCTCTATAAGCCATTTTTACCCCTTGACAAGAATCAAATACTGTAGTATCCTATGGAGTTCTCATAGGGGTGGCTGTTATGGCCTTACCATGTGGGGACGCGAGTTCCCTCAACCCCTTTTGGAGGTGTCCCTTGAAAATTGCAAAAGTTCTTGCGAGCTTGGCCCTGTCGAGCTCTCTCTCACTCGGCCTGTCGGGCTGTGGTGGCGGTGGCGGAGATACTTCGCCGTCTGTTCCCACAGCTTCAGCAGCTCCGCCCAGTGCACCGCCGACTGGTGGCGGGGGTACAGCCCAGCCGCCAGTGGCTGCTCCTCCTCCGGTAAATGCCACCGTTGGTACGGGCGAGTACGGTGGCCGCTTGCGCATCACGGCCCAGAACGCCGTTCCTGCTTCGCCGGCTGCCGGTGCTCCCACTCCGATCCTTCCGACTACTTCGGCCGGGGTGGTCCATGCTACGCCCGTCAATCAGGTCGTCACGCTCAATCGGACGACCGACGGATTGTCGTACTACGGGTTTTCTGACGGTGGCGGTACATACGTGATTCCGGTGGCTGATCTCCAAAAGATTTGTGTCAACGGACCGCAAACTGGCCTGTCCATCAACGGACAAACCTCGCGGGCCTGCGGCAATCCTGATTTGGCGACCAACACGGTGACGCTTCCGGGTACCTGCTCGAAGGATCGAGTGTTCTACACCGCATTCTTTGTTTCGGCTCCCGGCGTTCCGAAATACTTCGATTGGACTTCGGCACGCAAGTTCACTCGTACGGGTCTGCCGAGCGTTCTTCTGGAGAATAATGCCGAGGTGAACTGGGGCAACTACCAGGGGGCCACCATCAAGGTCGTCAAGGCCGAGGCGGGCAAAGCAAGCGTCACGGTCGACTTCGGTTCCAACTGCGTGGGGTCCTTTGGTCAGACCAACAACGTCGAGGGCACCTCTGGTCGACTCGTCGACATGTCGATCATCGAAGGGTCGACGTGGCTCCGGTTTATGTTCCATTCGAACAAATCGGGAGCGAACGGTACGTCAGGTTGGGGTTCAGAGCCTTGGCTCGATGTCCCGAGTGGTTACACGGTGCAACCCTCAATCCTCGACGCGTACCTGAATTTCAACGAAAGCACGGGGAACTATTTCGTGACTATCCCCAATGTTCCGTGTAGCAATGCTGGCAATATCACGGCTTACCGTGGTACCCGACAGCAGTCTGGGGCGTACACGTACGACGCTGGGATCTCGGGCACGGACGATCCGCGCCGACGCCCCTTTGGCCTCGGCTGGTTGCCGATTCAGGCAAATGCCACCGAGAGCCAGCTCTACACGCTGATCTCGGACCCGTCAGTCGCGACGTCCCTGGACCGGACCAACTACAATCTCGTGATCGGATCCTGCAGCTAAGCAGGCCTCCTCGCGGCCAACGTGCCACATGCGCCCCTTTCGTTTCACAACGATTGGGGCGCTTTTTCTTTGACCAAAATGCTTTTTTCTGGAAGAATGAGAGGAACTAATGAATATTTGTATGAGTCTCAAAGTCGGTATTGTCGGGTTGCCAAACGTGGGGAAATCCACGCTGTTCAAGGCGTTGACGCGCAAGCAGGTTGATATCAACAATTATCCATTTTGTACCATCGAACCCAATGTGGGAATTGTGGAAGTGCCCGATGAGCGTTTGGCGAAACTTTCTGTGCTCTCTGCCAGTAAAAAAATTATTCCGGCCGTGATTGAATTCGTCGATATCGCCGGACTGGTGAAGGGGGCAAGCGAAGGGGAGGGTCTCGGGAATAAATTTCTTCAGAATATTCGTGAGGTGGATGCCATCATCGAAGTGGTGCGGGTGTTCCAAAATCCCGATATTATCCATGTTCACAACCGAGTAGAACCCCGAGAGGATATCGAAATTATCAATACCGAGCTGATTCTGGCTGACCTCGAAACAGTGACCAAACGGAAGCTGAAGACCGTGAAAGAAGCCCGATCCGGCAAGAAAGAAGCGGTGGCTGAGATGGTGGTGCTCGAGAAATTGGAGGCAGAATTTCAGGTCGGAAGATTGCCGCACGCTTTGGTCAGTACTCTTCCCGAGGAAGAACAAAAAATCGTCAAAGAATTACAATTACTGACAACGAAACCGTTTTTGTATGTGTACAATGTGTCGGATGTCGATGCGATGCTGGCACCGGAACTAGAAGAACGGCCCAACGTGAAGCTCGATATCAAGATCGAAGAGGAACTGATCGAGATGACTGCGGAAGAAATTACCGAGATGGGACTAGTATCACATCTGGGGGATCTCGCCAAAAAAGCCTATACACTCCTGGGACTGATGACGTACTTCACGACGGGCGAAATGGAAACCCGTGCCTGGACCATTCGGGAGGGATCGACCGCACCGCAGGCTGGAGCGGCTATTCATGGTGATTTTGAGGAAAAATTCATCCGGGCTGAGATTATTCATTTCACCAAATTGCTCGAATCTGGTTCTTGGAGTGCAGCGCGTGACCAGGGGACGCTGCGCCTTGAAGGTCGTGAGTATGTGGTGCAAGATGGGGATGTCATTGTGTTCAAAATCTAGTGTAAAAAAAAAGGTAATTCGTGGTATAATTCATCCGTCTGTAAAGGCGGATTTTTTGTGCATGTTGAACGTTAAACTAATGGCGACATGATGTCACTCGCGAAGTCAAAACAAAAGATAAACAAGCAATCTGTTTTTTGGCGCTTTTTTAGTAAGAAGGTGCTCATTTTGCGTTGGCAATTTAATCTCCTTAGTCTGGTGTTTCTCGGTGTAGGGGCGCTCACCGGATTTTATCTCACATTGTCAGGAGTTATTCCGAAAATCCTGGCGGCGGATACGACGGATACTTGGGATTTTTCAGTCAGTGGTGACTATACGCCATCAGACGCTTCGCTTGTGGAAGTGACTTCTTCGACTGCGCGTCTCAAAGTGCAGAATTATGTAACTGACGCTAATACCATGGCACTCTACCATCTCGATGAGTCGAGTGGTGATGCGACGGATAGTTCGAGTAATGGAAATACGGGAGTAGTGACCAATGCGTCCTACTCTGCGGGGAGTTTGAACAATGCGCTGGGCTTTAACGGTTCGACTTCTTCTTTTACAGCGCCCGACTCGGCTGCGACGTCGCTCACTGGTAATTTTACGGTTGAAGCTTGGACAAAATTTAATTCAAATTTTAGTACGACATCAAACCGGAATCGTCAGGGAGTCCTCGACAAGGGTCCCTATCGACTCTACTACGATAATGAAACTGGGAAAGCTGTATTTGAGATGGCTCAATCTTCAGCCAATCAGTGGGCACAGGTGGCTGGTCCCGACATGCTCAACAATAATGGTGTTTCAATCAACACCGAGATCAATCGCAGTTGGGATGCGAATAGTAAGAACTTTTTCTGGCGGCAAGTTGCCGTCGGAAGCGATATTTATATCGCGCTCGGCAGTGCGACGACAGGAACAACCACGACGGGAGATGCGGAAGTCTGGAAATGTACGGCGTGCGCGACCAGTCCGATCTGGTCCAAGATTGGTGGCGACGGATTGAATTCCAGCTGGGCCGATGGGTTGTATGAAGATGCTGCGTCTATCGTCTCGGATGGGACCAATATTTATACCGGCATCGGTAATAGTTCGGGAGAGGCAGAGGTTTGGCGGTATGATGGGTCTTCCTGGACCAAAGTCGGGGGCGATACGGTCAATTCGAGCTGGCTTATTGCGAGCCCTGGTCCGTATGAGCGGGTAACGAGTATGGTGGCGGATGGTACGACTGTGTACGCTGGTCTCGGGACGACCGCGGGTGATGCGGAAATCTGGCGTTGTACGAATTGTGACGGCGGTAGTCCGAGCTGGACGAAGATTGGCGGGGACGGATCAGGTACGGCCGGGCAGTCTTGGGCCACTAGTGTCTACGAGGAGGTTTCGGCTCTG
>Ga0163144_10006567_pt1 | contig 25629 bp, 29 predicted proteins | sample OliLak19BULKMAT1_FD_123175 | JGI IMG/M metagenome (GOLD analysis project Ga0163144, IMG submission 123175) | Freshwater microbial mat bacterial communities from Lake Vanda, McMurdo Dry Valleys, Antarctica - Oligotrophic Lake LV.19.BULKMAT1 | ecosystem: Environmental > Aquatic > Freshwater >... | reverse complement strand
TCGGCGTGGGCCTTGGCCAGCGCGGATGGCATCAACACCGGATCGTACAGGTCAGCCAATGTGGAATCCGGGAATTGCTTCCGCACATCCAGCACGGCTTGTGCGGTCGTTTCCACCGCAATCCTCTGCGCGGCGGTCGCCGATTCGGGCCAGAGGAAGTTGTTGTAAACCATGCTGCCGGAGTAGCGGTAATCGGATTTCAAACGACCGCCGACCGCTCGCACCCACGCCATGTGCATAGTCGAAGTGAGCACCCCAAAGAGGTAACGGCTCGCGGATGGAATCAGAAAATTCGTGTTCGCGGAGATGACGTCCGGTGAGACGAAGCCAATCGGAATAAACTTCCTGCGCTCGGAAGAGACTTCCGGGATCAGGATGTACTTCGTCGTCGGCTGTGAGATGTAGAAGAACTCGTTCGCGCGATCCGCCGCCTTCTGGGTCGGCTTGGCCGTGCTCTTGCGGCGAAATTCCCGGACGGCTGTGACGCGTTCATGCACGGCGGGCAGCGAACGAATCTCCGCCGGAGTCGCGTCTTGCAGCCACAGGCACCAGCGCATGTTGCCGTTGATGAATTCTTCCGAACCGATGAAGCGGCGGAGAAACTTCTTCGCGCCCGGTTCTTGTTTCAGAAACTCCGGCTTCTCCTCCTCGGTGAGAATGAAATTGCCGTCGTCCGTCGGCTTGTTGCCGCAACGCATCTCGGGCTCGCCGCACAAAGGCTCCTGGCGCTTGGTCACGAACAGATCGACACCCGGAGTCAGATAGGGGCTGATGTTCGGCACCGCATCCACGGTCGGATGTTCCTCGTCCGTGTCGTAGTCCCACAGGCGTTTCGCGGGTGGATTCTCCAGCCCAAATCCAACGATGACGCAATGCACATGGGCTTTGCCGCGCGCTTCGCTTTCCCAAGCGAACGTGCGGTGCGCGAACTGAATCTTGACGCGGAACTTTTCAAACAGGATTCCCCACACGAGCGGGACTTGTTCACCTTGCGAGATAGAATTGGTCGCAACGAATCCGACGCGGACCTTCGTGCCGTGGAGGTATTCAGCAGCGCGATAAAACCACGCGAAGTCGATGTCGCCCGTATTCTTGAAGTCTCGGAAAACGTGAACCATGTCCGCACGTTGCTCCGGCTTTTGGTAGTGCTTCCCGACAAACGGCGGATTGCCGAGCACGTACGAGCACTTGGCCGGCGGGAGCACCTGCTTCCAATCCATGCGCAGGGCGTTGCCGACGTGAATGTGCGGACTCTTGCGCAGCGGAATGCGGAGGTAGCGTTGCGTGAAGGCAATCGACAACTCCATGTTGGCCTGATGGTCGGTCAGCCAGAGCGCCACTTCCGCAATGCGCGCCGGGAATTCCTCAATCTCAATGCCGAACATCTGGTCCACGTCCAGCAGGGAGAGCTTGTTCACGGTGTCGAGCGTCATTTCTGTCTGCTTGCCGTAAATGAGCTTGAGCACCTCCAGCTCCAGCGCACGCAATTCGCGGTAGGTGATGACAAGGAAGTTGCCGCAGCCGCATGCCGGATCGAAGAAGGTGAGCCTCGCGAGCTTGGCGTGGAATTCTTCGAGTCGCGCCGCGCGCCGGGTGGATTTGTCGGTCTTGATCGCTTCCAGTTCCGCCCGGAGGTCGTCGAGGAATAGCGAGCGAACGACTTTCATGATGTTTTTCTCGGCGGTGTAATGCGCGCCAAGCTGCCGGCGTTCCGGCGCGAGCATCACTTCCTGAAAGAGCGAACCGAAGACGGCGGGTGAAATCTTTTCCCAACGGAACGCGCAGGCGGCCAGAAGCGCGTTGCGCATGTCGCTGTTGAAATCGGCAAACTTGAGTTGCTCTTTGAACAGGTCGCCGTTCACGTAGGGAAACTCGGCAAGGTCGGCTTCGAGATGTTTTTGGCGTTTATCCTCCGGCGTGTTCAGCACTTCAAAGAGGCGGGCAAGCTTGAGGCCAAGATCGGAGCCGTCGGGCGCGGTGTGGCTGGTGAGGAATAGCTCGAACTGGCGCGGCTGCGGGAAAATGCCAGTGTCCTCGGCAAAGAGGCAGAAGAGAATGCGGACGAGAAAGACACGAAGTTCGTGGCCGAGGTAGTTCCCGGCTTTGAGCGCGTCGTGAAGATTGGCCATGATCTTCGCGGCTTCGAGATTGGCCGGGTCTTCCGGATCAAGCTTCTGCTGTCTGTAACCCGCGATGAACGCGAACGGGCGAATGTTCTTGTGAAATTCGTTGAGCGGAAATTCCGCCGCAATCTGCACGCGCCGATTGTTAAACAGTGGCAGGTCTTTCTGTTCCTCCGGCTCCAGATCGTAAAGCACGATCCGCGCAAAATCCGAGACGATGACATAACGCGGGATTTCGTTGTGTTTCCCTTCGCTGGCGAGGGCCTGAATGTAATCAAACGCCTGCGACTGCGCCTTGCTGAGATTGCCGCCAAGCGATTTGTGCTCGACGATGAGTTGGCCTTTCCAGAAGAGGTCAATGAAGCCGTCATGACCGGAGACTTTTTTCACCGGCGCTTCGAAGGATGCCACGGTTTTGCGCGCCACGCCAAACACGTCGAAGAATTCGTTCCAGAAGGTTTGTTTGTCCGAGGATTCGCTGGCGGCATTGGGCCAGTCGTTGGCAAACTTGATTGCGCGATGTCGAATTTCGTTCCAGGCGAGCGGCATGGATCAAGGTCTAACTGAGGGAATTGTTGAACGCGAGATTTCTCTCCTCTCCGGCCGGGAGGCCAGTGTGACTTTAAAGCCGCGCGGCATCAAGGTTGGGGAACGCAAACCACCTACTCTTGCGCGCGAGGTTGCTGCGCCTGTTCGTCCCGGACCGGTGGAAGCACGGGAGGGGGATTGCGGTGATTGGATTTCGGCAAATCATCACCCAGATAGCGCTGGTATTTTTTGGGCTTCTTGAAAAGCGAAAATAAACGAAGCCAGGAGGACCTTCTTTTACTATCTTTCGCCGTCATAGGGGAAAACCTGATCAAGTCCCGAAGAAATGTAAAGATTTTTTGGGAATCACGCTTCGGCGAGAATTGGCGAAAAGCGGCACGTCCATGAATCAGGACGAATTGAAAGCCCTCGTCCGTTTAACTTTGGCTTAACCGTTTTTTGGGAGCATCAAAAAGCATTTCGTGCGCTTCCTGGAGAATCGCGGGAATTTTTCCGGCAAAAGGACTTTGGGCCACCGCGCGAAGCAAACCTTTCTGATCCACTTTCGCCGCCGTTTCTCCAGGGAACCAATGGTCGCCCTGACCGAGGAGGTTATACCTCATTTTTCCCCACGCAACGAGGTCGAGCGATTTGGCGAAGGTCCAGAGCCGGAGAATCTCTGATACATTGATCTCGCCAGGCACATTCTCATAACTGGGCAAGCCTTGAAACCATCTGGCGCACCAGTCCGAGCCAAGCGTGCGCTCCATTTCCGCGCGCAGCCGTGATTCAATCGGGCCAATGGTTTCTTCGATTTGATCGTAAAACTTCAACGCCGCGATGTGCTCGTCAAAATCGCCCGGCCGGGCGGCCCCGCAACTCAACGTGTGAACCTCGGGCCGGGCCAGGCAATACAGGTCGTTGAATTGCATCGGCGACAGCGGCGCGCACAGGTCCACGAGCTTTTTCGGGGGCTCATAGAGTTTCCCGCCCTTGTCGTTCGGGCTGATGATAAAAACACCCAGGTCGAGCTTTCGCGCCGCTTCGATCGCGGACCAGTTCAGGTCGTTGACGAAATACCAATGGAGGTTTACGTAGTCGAATTCTCCGCTGTTGATCGCATCAAGGATGATGTCCGTTGTGGCGTGGGTGGAGAAACCGAGGAAACGAACGCGCCCATCCCTCTGCAATTGTCGGGCGGCGGCGACGCATCCATTTTTGCGCAAGGAAAAATCGAGCATCTCGCGATTGTTAATCCCGTGGAGAGCCAGCAAGTCAACATGGTCGAGCTTCAAATAACTCATCGATCGCTCGAACGTCTTCAAAAATTCTGCGGGATCGGCATGAGGCCCAACCTTGGTTTGGACGATGATTTTTTCACGCGGCAGCTTCGGGAGAACGTTGCCCAGTTGCATTTCGGATGTGCCGTAGCCGCGCGCGGTCTCAATGTGGTTTATTCCCAGCGCTACCGCGCGATGGATGGTCGCTTCAAGATTCTTCTGGTTTTCGGCGGGGATTTCGTTTGGGTCCACATCCTGCCATTTGTGTTGGTAGCGCATTCCCCCACAGGAAATGACCGGCATGGAAAGCTCAGTCCGGCCGAAACGACGATATTTCATGGCGGGAAGTTAGGGTAAGGAAACCGCACTGGCAACCATTCGGGCGAACACCCGACCAAGGGAACAAGCGACTAATTCGCGAGAGGAGCTTTGATCGGTTCGCGTTTGCCGTATTCACCGAGGTCGTCCTGATAGAAAAACGACTGGCAGGAACTTCGCCGCCAACTCCGGAGCCGTTGGATAAGATACATCTTCTCGAAGGGCACCCAGCGCGCGGAGCCATCGACATGAACCTGATTGCCCCCAGCCGGAACTTTCTTTGAGGTGAGATGAGGCGGCATTTGGCTAAAGGCGATATCCTTTCCGCCGCCCCAGACTCCGTCAATTTTCATGGTGGCGTCGGCCGCTAAAGCCCAAAGCGGCTTCGCCGTCGTCAGCTTCAGCGGGCTTGCCGACGGGAAAATTCCGCGCGGCGTGATCCAATTGGTGATGCCCCCGAAATACTGGTAGCCAATCAGCCATTGATCGTATTTCCGCTCGTAAATGGGAAGCGTGGGACGATTCGGGCAGGTCCAGATTCTGCTGAGCAGGCCAGCCGAGGTGGCCGCCTTTTCTCCGAGCGGGTCGAGCGCGATCTGCACGGAACTGTCTCGCGCGGGAAAATATATGTCCTGATTATCCAGCGCGTACATCGTGCATGCCTTGGAGATCTGGGAAAGATTGTTCAAACAGACCGCCCTCCGGCCACGTTCTTTTGCATTCGAGAGGGCGGGAACCAACAAGGAGGCGAGAATGGCTACTATTGCAAGGACTACGAGCAACTCCACCAGGCTGAATCCATTCTGTCCGGCTACAGCCGGCCAACGGATCACGGAGCTTTTTCGATTGCTCTGATTGCGGGACACGTACGGACGATAGGGCCTGAAGTTTAAAATATCAATCCTCTTTAAGACTGAACAAGAATCTCATGATTCTTGCAAAAAAGTATTTAACATCGACGGCAGGCCGAAAACCTCCGACCGATTGCCCCCGAACTGTTTCAGCATTCCGCCGCGATACAGGCGGGTCAACGAAGCTTGATTTTGACCAACATTCCCGCGCATTGACTTGCCGGAAAGCCGTCGATAACGTCTTTCTCAGCACAGAACATTTTGTTTTCCCATGCTCGAATCCATCGAAAAACTTTTAATCCTCCAGGATCGCGACCGCAAACTTGCGCACATAAACAACGAGCTGGCGCGAATTGAGCCGGAGCGGCGCGAATTGCAATCACGGGCCTCCAGCACCCAGGCGAGCCTCGAATCCGCGAAGTTGCGCGGAAAACAAATTGAATCGCAGCGCAAGGATCTTGAACTCGAAGTAGAGGCGCAGAAACAAAAGATCGACAAATATTCCATCCAGCAATTCCAGACCAAAAAGAACGAGGAATTTAAAGCGATCGGCCACGAAATAGAGGGATGCAGGGCAGCCATTGTAAAAACAGAAGACAAGCAACTGGAGTTGATGGAGCAAGCCGAAGTCGCCGAAAAACAAGTGGCCGCCGCCACCCTTGCGGCCAACGATGCGAAAAAGCACCTGGACGCGCAGGTCGCCGATCTGGCGGCTCGCGAAGAGAATCTAAAAAAGGAATTGGCGAATTTATCGGCGAACCGCGAAGAGCTGGCGGCGGCAGTGGAGGAAAACGCTCGGGCCCGCTACGAACGGTTGTTGAAAAACAAAGGCGGCAGCGTGGTGGTCGGAATCCAGCACGGCGTTTGCGGCGGTTGCCACATGAAATTCCCCACGCAGATTGTGCTCTCATGCAAACGGGAGGAAGACATTGTGACCTGCCCCAACTGCGGCCGGATTCTCTATTACACCCCCGATATGGACATGGCCGTGGCGGATTAATTTCGTAATCTTCGATCACCTATTTGGTGGCGCGAAGTAACAGATCACAGATTTCCCAATACACGCAGACGAAATAGCACTCCCAACCGTTAGGAAAAAAGAACCCGCCTCGTCTCACACGAAGGCGGGTCTGAAGAGAACTCTTTAAGCTAAGAATTATGCAACTTTTCTTCGCATGCCCAGGCTCAATCCAACCACGCCCAAGATACTGATGAAGCTAAGTCCAAGTGTTGATCCCGTATCAGGTACTGAGGATGCGCTTGTCCTTAACTCCGTGTTGTCAAAGGCGAGTGTGCTGAACTCATTGAAATCAAACCACCCGTAGCGGTTTCCACCGACTGCAGGGATAAGAAACCCAGTATTCTGGTTCCAATTGTGAAGAACCGTGGCGGCGCTGTCTAAAACAGCCATTTCCACCCAAAGCGTTCCGCCAACATCGTAAAAGTGGTGTTCGAAGGTGTACCAACCGCTCGTGCCGATGGCAAACGGATCCTTGGCTGGATTTTTCGCGAATGCGCTTCCAGGCTGGCTGTTGTTGCTGGCACTAATCACAAACCGGTCCGTTCCGGCGCCGGGACCAGTGGCGTCGTTATAGAAACCGGCATTGAAGATGAAGTCGCTCAGATGGGTCCCCGCGGCGTTATTTATTGCCGACGAAAAGTCGAAGCGCGTATTGTTAACCCAACCACCGGCGACATTTAGATAAATATCTACTGAAGTCCAGTATTCTTGGAACACGGTTGGAACTGCATTGCCGGCACCATAGTTGTAGCCTCCCCAACGCGTGAAAGTGCCAGTGGCTGCAGCCGTTCCGTGAAAACTTCCGCTGCTGGAGGTTATACCGCCAGTTCCCGAGGCTACTCGAGTAGTTGCACTCCAACCGTTCGTGTCGGTTTCGAAGCCGTTAAAGTATAGCGGAGTTGCGATTGCTGATTGACATATGAGGCCCATGGCGCAAATCGTCAGGGAGTGTTTGATTTGTTTTATTGATTTTTTCATTTTTTCATTTTTTGTTTGTGGGAACACCCGTCAAAGCGAATACGGTGCCATAAAATTTATTATTTTATGAAACTGAGTGGTAATAATTCCAACGAGACTACTTAAGGATTAAAGAAATATTTACCAAGGAGAGCCATTAAAACATTAAACCTAAAAAGTGTAAGCTCTGCCGACAACATTCAACGTGTGTTCAAAACCACTTCCTTGGTTAACGACGCGGGCCACCGAACAAGTATTTGTTAACATTTTTTGCGAGAGTCGCCTTGTGTAATCCTTAAAAAGAGATAACTTTCGCTTGATTTTGGGAGAGCGGAGAATCGCTTTCGGCGCAAGCCGGAGGAGGAAAGTCCGAACACCGCAGAGCACGATGCCGCGTAACTTCCAGCGCGGAACTCGGAACGGGGAACCCGAAATGAGCGGCGTTCCCCGGTTCGAGTTCCGCGTTGGTAAGATACACGCGGGCAGAACGCAAAAACGTTCTGACGGACAGTGCCACAGAGAAAATACCGCCTGTGGAACCACGCCTCGGCATGGTTCCATCGGTAAGGGTGAAAAGGTGGTGTAAGAGACCACCGCGCTGAGCGTAAGCGAAGCGGCACGGAAAACCCCATCGGGTGCAAAGCCAAATAGGGAACCTCGGAGCGGCTCGCTCCAGTGCGAAGAAATTCGCCGGGTTCCGGGTATGGCCGCTCAGACAAATGATTCTCTCCGCTCGCAAGAGCGAAGACAAAATTCGGCTTACAGCTCTCCCAAAATCATTCTCACCGAGAACCGCTCGGGCCTGCGTAGTTCTGGTCGGGCCGCTACAGGAAAGCATCTTCGCGAACTGTTCTGCCCGCGTTTACCGGCACCCCGGGGGCGATGGCCGTTTTTACCGGGAGATCCAATTACCCAAAACGTCCGGAATGGAAGGTCACCAGGGTGGTTCCATTCTCCGCCTCGATTTGCAACCGCTTGCTTCCTTCTTTCGTGTGCGTCAGCAAAAGGCGAATGGGCTCGATCACCACATGATTGATGCGCCGCTCCCCCGACCGTCCGAGAGCAATCGTGATGAGGTCGCTGCAGGCGTCTGTTTGATCAAAGGTCATTTTTTCCAGCGGAAGGTCGCGCGCGACTTCGACCTGGATTCCGTCCCGTTCCACCAATTCAACAATCAAAAGGGAATCACGATTTGCCTCCGTGAATTTCTGACAAAACGCACCCAAGTCTTCACTCCGGATTTCTTCATTGTTCATAAGGCGTCGCACTAATCCTCGGTTGAATTGCTCTGGCTTCCCTTCAGCATCCGGTCATGATTCGCCTCCTCCATCCCTTCGTGAATCAAGCGTTCGGCGTCCGTTTCGTCGTCGGATGATGGGCTGTTTTCCACAAGATGCCCGGTGGTCGCCGGTGTCTCGTCCCACTGGGTCAAATCGGCAATCGGTTCTTCGGCCGGCAGTTCGTCCGGACCCTGAAAGCCGGAAAGCTCATCCTTGGCCTGCAACCAATCCTCCTCGGTCACCTTTCCATCACGGCCATTGATGAACGCCAGTTCCCTGGCCCGCTGCGTGACCATTTCACCGGTCACGGAACCGAGGCCGTGCGCGTGGTCGGAAATCCTGCCACTTGATTCTGGAGATTTTTTCATATTTCAAAATAGTCCCAATGAATATTCGCGCAACTCCGGTTTTCAACTGCCACCGCCTCGGGAAAACACCAGGCAAGCGTTCACCCGTGGCGGTTGACGCGACTCCAATGAGACAACCGCGCTGGCGATTCAACGGAGCGGGAACTGCAGCAGAGACGAAGGCGAACAACCGCTTGATGCACGGATGCTGCGCGACGCGATCCTATCGACGCAGAAGAATTTCGGTTCTCCCGTTCCGGCAGGACGCAACGAGCCGGCGTGCGCCAGAGTTTTACCTTTGGATTCTGGCGCTGCCCCCTTTGGCGAACGCTTCGACTTGTTCCGCAGTTGCCATCGTGGTGTCGCCCGGGAACGTCGTGAGCAACGCGCCATGAGCCCAACCCAGGTTCACTGCTTCCTGGGGTGAATAGCCCTTGAGCAGCCCGTAGAAAAAGCCCGAGGCATAACCATCTCCGCCACCCACCCGGTCAATCACGTCCAGATCGCACGTTGGCGAAATGAAAGTCTTCCCGTTAATCCACGCCACCGCGCCCCATCTGTGGCGGTTGGTCGAGTGGACCTCGCGCAACGTTGTCGCCACAATTTTCATGTGAGGATGTTTTTGAGTGACGTTGCCGATCATGCTGAAGAAAGCGCTCGGATCGAGTCTGTCCTTGGCGGCAACCTCCGGGCCGGGAATTCCAAGTCCCAGTTGCAAATCTTCTTCATTGCCCACGAGGACATCCACATTCTTCACAATGCGGTCGAGCACCGCCACAGCGCGGCCATGCCCTCCCGAAATATTCCAGAGCTTGGCCCGATAGTTCAGGTCGAAGGAAACCACCGCGCCCGCCGCCTTGGCAGCTTGCATCGCCTCGATAATCACATCCGACGTCGTGGGGGAAAGCGCCGCGAAAATTCCGCCGCTATGAAACCACCGCACGCCTCCGGAAAAAATCTCCTTCCAGTTAAAATCGCCCGGCTTCAATTGCGCGGCCGCTTCGTTGCATCGATTGTAAAAGACCACCGGGGCACGCAATCCCTGGCCACGATCGCTGTAAACGGATGCCATGTTTGGGCCGCTGACCCCGTCGTGTTTGAATCGTTTGTAAAACGGCTTGACGCCCATCGCCCGGACACGCTCGGCGATCAGATCGCCAATGGGATACTCGACGATGGCGCTGGCTATTCCGGTGTTGAGGCCGAAGCAATCCGATAAATTGGCCGCGACATTAAATTCGCCGCCGCTGACGTGAATGTCGCAATGCATCGCCTTTCGGAACGGAATAACGCCCGGATCCAGACGATGGACGAGCGCGCCGAGCGACAAGAAATCGAGCGCGCCGTTTTCAGAAATATTCAAACCGCAGTTCATCGATGAGGTGAGTTTGCAGTCCTCGCGCCACCAAGGGCAAACGGAAAATGAGCCGGCCCTAAACAAGTTGTGAGCCGCACCGTGCAAGCCTTCACCCGGGCGGCAACCGAGGGCAGAATTCAGCTCGCTCCGACCGAACCGGACCCAGACCCGTTTTTCTCTTGTTAACAGGAACGCAACTTTGTGCTTTAGTGTGGGCGGGTTCGCCGCGAAATTAAGGGTGCCGGGACTAGAGAAAACATTTTCGAATATGGCCGTTGAATTTAAGGATTACTACAAAACGCTGGGCTTGGAACGCTCGGCCAGCGAAGACGAAATCCGCAAAGCGTTTCGCAAACTGGCGCGGCAGCATCATCCCGATGTCGCCAAAAACAAGGCTCAAGCCGAAGACAAATTCAAGGAGATCAACGAGGCTTACGAGGTTCTCAGCGACAAGGAAAAGCGCAAGAAATACGACACACTCGGCGCAGATTGGAAAGGCGGATTCGCCCCGCCGCCGGCCAGTGGCGGACAAAGTTATCGCACCCATGCCTGGCGCGGTGGAGCGCCGGGACAGGGCGCGGAGGATTTCGAGTTCGGCGGCACTGGCTTCAGCGACTTTTTTGAACGGTTTTTTGGAGGCGGTCGAGCCAACGGCGGGTTTGCGCAACCCGGAGGGTTCGAACCGGAACTCGGTGCGCGCGGCCGGGATCTGGAGGCGGACATCATGGTGACGCTGGCCGAAGCGATGACGGGATCGGTGCGCCCCATTTCCCTGCGCAGGAACGGGCGGTGCGACCGGTGCGGCGGCAACGGCCACATCCAAAATCGCCCGTGCCCAACCTGTGGCGGCACGGGTCAGATTCCACGAACGGAAAGATATCAGGTGAAAATTCCCGCCGGCGTTCGCGAAGGACAAAAACTCCGGGTGGCCGGACAAGGCGAAGCGGGCACCGGCAGCGCGCCTCGAGGCGATTTGTTTTTGCGGGTAAAGTTTGCTGCGAATCCTGATTTCCGCGTGGAGGGCGGAAATATTTTTTACGACCTGGATCTCGCGCCGTGGGAAGCGGTGCTCGGCACCGGCGTTGAAATTCCCACACTGCAAAATCCGGTTAACATCAAGATCCCGCCCGGCACGCAGCATGGACAACGGCTTCGGGTCAAGGCCCGCGGTCTGCCGGGGCGCGACGGAGTAAACGGCGATTTGTTCGTGGTAGCGCGCATTGCCATGCCCAAACAAACCACCGCCGACGAACGCAAACTCTGGGAAAAACTGGCCAGCGAGTCGGAGTTTAATCCGAGAGGTTGATCATGCACGCCTCGCTCAACAGGCGCACCGCGACTCGGATCAAGGACGGGCGTGTACAACGAAAGAACCGCGTCCGCCCGACCGGGCACGAGGGATTCGTCCTGGATCGCGAGGCGCCAGGACGCGGGTTTCGGCACGTCGTCACCAAGCGGGACATTCAGGCGTTCATCGAGATTATCCCCGAGTGGCAGCGTTTCTCGGAAAGATTGGAGCGAATCGTCCTGGCAGCCGGCTGCAGCGACGACGGTTCGTATTTCTTTTACCATCGCGAAGAGACAGGAGCCATCCACCTTCACGCCTGGAAAGAGGATCTATGGGTGGAGTTTTCCCGAAAATATTTCAATGAACATCAAAAGATATTCGAACGACTGCGAGTTTCTTTCGACAGGAAAAAGTTAATCGTATTCTGCCGATTTACCGAAGGTCAGGCCCGTGCCTACATGCTGCTGCATGTCTTCATGCATGAGCTCGGACACCACCACGACCGAATGAATCAAAAGCATCTCGATTCCACAATAGGTGAGGACTATGCGGAAAGGTTTGCCAACAGCCGCTTCGATCAATTGTTCCCGGACTATATTCGCCGCTTTGGCGATCCACGAAGGGCAAGGTAGCACACCCCGCCTGCCGCACCGCTCGTCCTTTTTGATAAATCGAGCCTCTTGGGTTTTTCAAAAATAGCTTTGAAACCCCTTTTCGGTGTCGATAGTTTCTTTCCATGCCGAAGTCGCCACTCAAAAAAAAGCCGGCCGCAATGATGCTCGGCATCGGTTTGGATTCAGACGGACACAAGCGGATCACGTCCGGGCCGAACTTTACTCTACTGGGTGGCACGCAGGAAACCCATGAGGTCATGACGGAAAAAGCCATCAAGATCAACGAAAAGCTGGATGCCAAAGGCAAACGTCTCGAGGACGTCAGTGGCGAAGAGTTCGACGAAATCGCGGATTCCGTCGGTCTGAAACGAAATCAAACCTAAACTCCTTCAAGCATGAAAATAAAGGTGCTAATCGCATTGGTTTCCGTCGTCGGCAACTTTCTTTTTTGCGCACCCGTTTTTTCCGAACTGATAACCGAGGCCAAAGAAGCCAATCCGGCGGAAAACCTGCCCGCCCAGGATTTGCTGCGCTCAAACCTTCAGTTGCAGGATCAACTGCACACGGCGTTGAAAGCGATCGAGCGGATCCGGCAGGACGTGGAAAACGCCTCTCAAAACAATTCTGACATTTTTTCGGAACGCATCAACTCAGTTGAGAAAAACCTCAACCTGCAACGCGAACACGATCTGGAATCAATGATCGCCATGCGCCAGTCAAACCGGCTCGCCCTGATGGCGGCAGCCGTGGTCGCCGGAATCGGCTTGCTCTCCCTGTTCGTCACCGCCATTTTCCAAGTTCGGGCCATGAACAGGATGGCGGCGGTCGGCACGTTCATTTCGTCCGGTCCGAACGTCGCTCACAGCCATATGCTGGGCGATGGCAATGAAGGCGTCCCCGCGCGCCTCAACGCCACCGACCAGGCGACCACCCGTTTTCTCTCCGCCATCGACCAATTGGAGCGGCGAATTCACCAACTGGATTCCCTGAACTCGGCCGCGACCGAATTTGCCCGAGCCTCCGCTTCGAAACCTCACCTCGATTGGGATCCTTCGCCACGGCCCGTCCTGACACCGGACGCCGCGAGCCAGGTCCGAACGCTGCTCGCCGAGGGGCAGTCCGCCTTGAAAAACGGCGATCCGATTGGCGCCCTGGCCTATTTTGAAAAGGCCGTTGACCTCGACCCGAACAACGCGGAAGCATTGGTCAAGAAGGGGACGGCGCTGGAGGCCCAACGAAAGTTGCACGAAGCGATAGAAAGTTACGACCGCGCCATCGCCGCGGACACTTCCCTGACGGTTGCCTATCTTTACAAGGGCGGGGCCTTGAACCGGCTGCAGCGTTTCTCAGAAGCGATGGCCTGCTACGAGCAGGCGCTCCGGCACCATACAAAAAAAGCGGCGTAAACCGGGCCTGGCGGCGGGCTGGACGGACGGGGTTATTTCCCGCCCTCGATTAAATCCAGCCAGAAGGTGCTGCCTTTTCCGATCTCGGACTGGATGCCCACCCGTCCACCCATGCGTTCAACCGCCTTCTTTACGATTGCCAGGCCAACTCCGCTTCCTTCGTATTCCCGGCTCACGCGCTGGAAAGCCGCAAAAATTCTTTCCTGCGCGTCCGACTGAATCCCGATTCCGTTATCCTGGATGAAAATGCGAACATGCCGCGCCACGCCTTCAGCCGAGGGGGGAGTCAGGTTTTCAGCCCAGATGCGAACGCGAGGCTGAACCCCCGGCGCAACGAATTTGACCGCATTGCCCAGCAGATTGGAAAAACATTGGGTCAGCGCGGTGGCGTTGCCCATCACATAGGGAAGTGGGCTCTCGATGGAAATCTTCGCATCGGGCAGATGGCAATTCGGGTCGGTGTCCAGCAGCTCATGCAGAAAATGGTCAAGGCCGATCAACTGAAGGTTAAGCCCGGAGCAGGAAACGCGGCTGAGGTTTAACACATCACGAATGAGCTGTTCCATCCGATTTGCGGACGCGCTGATCCGCTCCAGATAAGCGCACCCTTCCGAGTCGAGCTTCGCTCCAAATTCCTGTATCAAGAGGGTGGCATATCCCTGCATGGAACGAAGCGGCGCGCGCAGATCATGCGAGACGCTGTAGGAAAATGATTCCAATTCCCCGATGGCTTCATTCAATTTCGAAGTCCGCGCAGCCACCGTTTGCTCGAGAATTTCTGACGCTCGCCGGCGTTCTGAAATATCCGCCATCACACCCACCACTCGATGCGCGCCGCTCCAGAAACATCTCCCCATCGACGCGATCCACCGCACGCCACCCTCGGCATCGACCACACGATATTCCGTGCTGAAATCGCCGGCGTTCGTCGCTGCCTCACGAAAAACTGTTTCCACTCTGTCACGGTCGTCAAGATGGACCGTTGCCAACAAATCTTTAAAGGTAACCTGATCCCGGGCGGCGAACCCAAAGATGGCCTTCAATTCATCCGAGCAACTCAATCTGTTCGTCTCAATGTCCCATTCCCAAATTCCCAATTGAGCAAGTGCAACGGCCACGGCAAGCTTTCCTTTCTCCGCGCGCAGCGCGCCTTCCGCCTTCTTTCGACTTACGATTTCCGATTCCAACGAACTTGCTTTCTGCTGCAACAGGCTGATGGCGCGAAGCCGCTCATCGGCGTCCGGTTGCGCGGCGTAACTTTCGGCCGGGATCACGCGGCTATGGTGGTTGCAAATCTGAACAAACGGATCCCTGTTCGTCTGGCCCCCGAAGCCCGCCATTGGATAGGCGCAGAAAAGCGAAAATCGGCGGGTTTTTCCCAAGTCATTCCAAAGCTCCTCAAGGCGGTTTGCTCCAGCCGAATTCCCCTGCTCGAAGAGAACCGCCACCATTTCTCCGAAGGCACGAACCCGGTGCCCTCCCCGGCCCAGTTGATCGATAATGCCGCCCACCGTTTCGCGAAACAACGCGGCGTCGGGCAAGCCGTCGATCATGAACATTCCCAGTGTCTCTTCGGCATCCAAAATGAAACATTGACCTCTCCGGCCCAACGAATCCAAGTCGAACCCGGCTTCGCACAGCCGACGGGTCAAGGCGTCTCGATGCGGCTTTGTGGCAAGAGCAATGGCGCCTTCGTGCGCTCGAAGACCTGCGGCCATGAAATCGCTCACCGAACTGATCAGGAACGAATCGCATTCATAGAATTGAACGAAGTGCTCTCGCTCCCCCATCGCTCTCCAATCGACGCGCGGAGCAGATTGCGTCAGGGTGCTGGGTTTTACGGGGCGATCTAGAAAGGTTGAATCGTTGAAGGGTTTCATTTTTGTTTCACGGCGAACGAATCAAACTCCGGCGCGCCGAATTCCCCCGGCACGATCATCGCAACAAATCAAAAAAAACACTAGAAGCCGGCCGCCTGAAATCCTCTTAGGGGGTATCCACGAGAAACCGGCATTCGCTCCCTTCCAACACGCCAACCCTCCGCAAATGAAAAGCCGGTTTTGATTTGAACCGCCGGCGCGGAATCACATTTTTCTCCTTGGCGAATTTTGATTTAACAGTGCTACTCTTTTGCAGTGAAACTTTGGAAAGCTGCCTTGCTGATTGCCGGAACAACGGCGGCAATCTTCCTTTTCCGGGGCTGCGGGAAAACCACCTTCACCAACCTGCCTCCTCGGGCATCGGGTCCGTGGGTCGCTTTCGGGGACAGTCTCACCGCCGGATATGGCGCGGCCCCGGGAAACGATTATCCGTCGGCGCTCAGTAAAAAGATTGGACGCCCGATTCTGAACAGGGGCGTTTCCGGCGCAACGACCCAGAGCTCGTTGAGCCGCGTCGAGGAAATTGTCCGCCTTCAGCCACGCGTCGTCCTGCTCTGCCTCGGTGGGAACGACGGACTGCAGCAGCTACCGGTCAGCACGACCTTCGGAAACCTGTCCACGATGATTGATCGTTTTCAGGAAAGCGGAAGCTTCGTGGTTTTGATCGGCGTTCGCGGCGCGTCCGTTTCGGATCGCTACGCGAGCCCGTTCAAAAAACTCGCCAAGGAAAAACAGGTTCTGTTCGTGCCGAACATCCTGGGCGGTGTCCTGGGTAGTCCGAGCTTCATGTCCGATTACATTCATCCAAACGACGAAGGCTACGAGGCTATTGCGCAGCGCCTCGAGACAATCCTCACGCCGTTCCTGCCAGAGCTGTAGTCGTCAAAATAAGAAGGCGGCTATTCAACCCTTCAGTTTCCGCTCCAGGATCTCTCCGATGAGATTCGGGTTCGCCTTCCCCTTGCTCAGCTTCATGACTTGGCCCTTTAGAAAATTTAGTGCCGCCGGTTTGCCGGCGCGAAAATCCTCCGCGCTCTTCGGGTTCGCAACGATGGCGTCATCGCAGAATTTTTCAATCGCGCCCGAATCGCTGACCTGCGCCAGGCCTTTCTTCTCGACGATCTCGCCAGGTGCTTCGCCGCTCGTGAACATTTCCGAAAACACATCCTGCGCAATCTTGCTGCTGATCTTGCCGCTGTCCACCAGCGCCACGAGTTCCAATAAACTTTCGAGTTTGAATTTCAAACTCCCCAGCGTTGCCCCGGTTTCCGCCAGCTTCGCCCGCAGATTGTTGATCACCCAATTCGCCACCGCCTTTGGATTCTTCGATTGCTTTGCCAGCACCTCAAAATAAGTTCCCAGCGGAACGTCGTTTACGAACGTCTCCGCGTCCGCGGCGGGTAATTGATAGCTCGTCATGAACCGCTGCTTTTTGGCCAGCGGCAACTCGACCACGCGCTTCGAAACCTCCTCCAGCCAGCGTTCGGTCGGCTCGAACGGCATCAAATCCGGTTCCGGAAAATAACGGTAGTCATGAGCCATTTCCTTCGACCGCATCGTTTCGGTGATTCCGGAACCATCATCCCAGCGCCGAGTCTCCTGCGAGAGTTTCCCGCCACTCTTCAGCGCTGCGATCTGCCGCGGGATTTCGTAGTCCAAGGCGCGCCGCGCGCCACTGAAACTGTTCATGTTCTTGATCTCGATCTTCGCGCCCAGTTCCCTCTGTCCCTTCGGACGCACGCTCACGTTCACGTCGCAGCGCACCATCCCTTTTTCCATGTCGCAATCACTGATGCCGCCGTAGATCAAAATATCCTTGAGCGCGTTGAGATATTCGTAAGCCATATCCGCGCTGGTCAGGTCCGGTTCAGAAACGATTTCCAGCAGCGGCACGCCGGCCCGGTTGAAGTCCACGCCGCTATTCCGGTCGAAATGGATATTTTTGCCAACATCTTCCTCCAAGTGCGCCCGCGTGATCCGAACGCGCGAAATGCCGCCCTGAAATTCAAAATCAACGTAGCCGTTCGCCGTGGAAGGTTTGTCGTATTGCGTCACCTGATAATTCTTCGCCGCGTCCGGGTAAAAGTAATTCTTGCGATCGAACTTCGCGTAGCGCGGGATCGAGCAGTTCAGGAGAAATCCAGTGAGCACCGTGAGCCGGAGCGCCTCTTCATTGGCGACCGGCAAAACGCCCGGCATCCCGAGGCAAACTGGACAGACGTTAGTGTTCGGCTCCGAGCCAAACGCGTTGGCGCACCCGCACCAGATCTTCGATTTGGTTTTTAACTGAACGTGCGTTTCCAGACCAATGACGGCTTCGTATTCCATGCGCCGAAAGTTTAACCAGAGGTTCCCTCGGGACAAAACGGAATTTTGCGCGAGGCCAGGTCACGTTTCTCACCGTAGCCTCAGGATGCTTTCATCCGGATTGGTTCCCTCGGGATCGGGGGCCGCCGTCCCGGCTAAATGACCGACTAAAACGAAACCATCAGGCTCATTGTCGACGACTACAGCGCGAATTCCGGCTCTTCATGCAGTACAATCAGCTTTTCCGCAGAAACAGGAAGAAGCGCGTAGGCTCGCCCGTCTTTCCCAGAAAACTCGACTTCAAACGCCGTGCCGTCATATGCCATCACGACCGTGCCGACCTGGCCCCGTCGCAGCAAAAGCGGGCGACCGGACTCGAAATGCTTTGTCGGCACATCTTCGGTCACCACCACCACATCGTGCAGATGAATTTCGGCGTTCATAACTCAGACAATATAACAACTGGCCAGCCGTGGGAAGTCCTCTCCATGACGAATAATCCAAACGCTCATCACGATGGCTTTGTTCGTTTCGGTTGTCAGCGGAAAGCGCAACACGAAAATATCTCCGAAACCATTATCTCCTCTGGCTTCGGCGGCATCTGATGTTGCGGGGAAATGAAGCAGCGCATCCCGCAGCATCCGCCGAGTATCGAGCGTGATTCCGAGAACGGCTGCAAAAACCCTTGCCTTGTGTCGTCCGTCACGATGCAACGGGGTGAGCGAATAGTCCTCCAGCTTCGTGCCGAGGTCAGCCCGCTCGCCGTTGGGGAGTTTCATGCGTGTGATTGGAACAAGCGGTGACCCGAATCACAATAGAAAATGGCCGGGAACCGGTCAGCTTGCCCGAAACCATCCCATGTGCATGATTCAATCCATGAGCGCTCAGCAAGTCATCGAAAAATTCAAAGCCTTGCCCCCCGCGGAACGGGCGCAAATGATAAAGTTCGTTATGGAACAGGAAGGTTCGTCGAACGCGGAAGCACGGCAAAAAATTGATCTCGGTTGGGAACAAGCCAGGTCCGGCCAACTCCGCACGCCCGAAGAGGCACAGGATAATCTCGCCGCCCGCAAGGGAGTTTGGGAGAGCCGCCGCCCTCAATGAAATCCTATCCGCCTCCCCATTAACCGGAGCGCTGGCTTGGAGCCGGCTTTCGGGTTTGCGAGTGTCAAAAGCCGGTCACAGACCGGCGCTCCAGCAAGTTGGTTCAGGGATTTACAGCGGGCGGCTACCGTTCCAAAGAAGAGTATTTATTTGCTGGCGCTGGCGCGAGCGGATTGCGAACAAACCGAGCTCGAAATGGTTTTGGAAGAACGATCCAAAGGCCCCTTTTCGCCGCTCGAAACGGACTGGAAAGAACGGGTCCGAAAAGCCGCCAAAGGTCGTGACTGAAAAACAAATAGATCGGGATAGAGACAATGATTGAACCGCTTGCGCGACGGCATTGGAAAAAGTAATCTGATTGCATGACAGCGGTTGAAATCATTCAAGAGATTAAACGGTTGCCGCAAGACGAACAGAACCGGGTCATTGAATTTGCCCGTCGCGCCGGGGAAAACCGTTCACTCAGCCCGGAGGAACTCGGCTCGCTCGCCAAACAAATGACCGAGACGCAAGACCCAGCGGAGGCCGACCGATTGAAAGAGGATATCGTGCGTGGTTTCTACGGCAGTCAGCCTCATGCCTAAAATTCGTCGCCACGGTCTGCCTCAAGCACTCCTTGAACATCTTCTGGCGCGAATGCGCCAGCGCAATATCTCTCACGAGCAAATCATCCTGCTGTCGCGCTGGCTCGACACAGAGCCGGACGTTCCTGAAAGCAAATGGTTCAGGAAATTTTCCGGATTTGTTGTTTGCGGGGAGGGCGAGTTCATCAAGACGTTCCTGCCTCCCGGCCATGTGCCGGACGGGGTCGAGATCACATAGAACCTCTCGGAGCAATCGGGCGGCACAGAGAAGACCTGAACGGAGGCGGTCTTGCTCGAAACAATTTTTTGTGCATAATTAGACCCATGAGCGCACAGCAAGTCATCGAAGAATTCAAAGAACTGCCACCCGCCGAACGCGCAAAAGTGGCAAAGTTCGTTATGGAACAGGACGATTCGTGGGTGCCGGAGTCTTTCAAACAAGGCATGGCGGACGCGGAAGCCGGACGCTTTGTGGACATGGAAATGGTTTTGCGTGGAGCGAAGCCGCCGCCGCGCCGGCGTAAATGAACTAACGCTACAAGCCCGCCCGGCAGTTTTGGGAAAGCTTTTGCGATCTGACTTCCAACCAGAAAGAATCCACGCGGCGAGCATGGAAAGTATTCAAGCAGAACCCGTTTGATTCCCGGTTGCGCACCCACAAAATCCACCGTCTTTCCGCCCAGTATGGGCGAACCATTTACGCCGTGGAAATAGAGGGCAATTTGCGCGCTGTTTTCTACATCGAGCACGATTGCGTTGTCACGGTGGACATCGGCACGCACGATATTTAAAAGGGTTGAGGCGTGAGGAAAGATCGGTTGGCCAGGCGATACGGAAAAGTCGCAACCGCATTTTACTGCGATTTCCCAAGGTAGCTCGCGGCTTCGCAACCTGGGGCGGGAGGCTGGAATCGCGTGGTGATTCTCGGAACATTGAACTTGAAACTCGCGCCAGAACGGGCGCGATGGACATGACGCCGGACAATTCCCAGCTTGAATCCCACACGCAAATGCGAAACAGTTTCACCATGAATTACCGAGGTTTAGCCAAAGGCAACTCCATCGAACTGACCGAGCGGCTTCCGTTTCCTGAAGGCCAGCCGCTGCGCGTTTCCGTCGAAGTCTGGCCCTCGCGCGCCGGTAATGCCCGGACTCTCCGGCAGACGATGCACACCTCGCCTCACCTTGCCCAAGCCGACGTGGATGAATTGGAAGCCGCCATCAAAGGACGGGGCGAACCAGAAATCGCTTGAGCATACCGAAATACCAACATTAATTTTCAACGTGAAAACTCTGAGAGCTCATTTCGATGGCAAGAACATCGTGCTCGATGAACCAGCCAGCTTAGAGCTTAACGCCAAAGTCCGCGTCCTCGTGCCGGAGGATAATGAAACCGAGGATGCCGACTGGTCGCGTTTGACCGCCGCACAATTCCTCAAGGGCTACGCGCCCGGCGATGCGATTTACGACAAGGAATAGTCGTGGCCAACTTCAAAACCGGCGCGGTTGTCCTTATCAATTTTCCATTCACCGACGGTTCCTCCGCCAAGAAACGTCCGGCCCTGGTTCTTCTCGACGCTGGCGACAATGATTTGCTCCTCGCCCGCATCACGACCCAATTTTCGGCAATGGTACAGTTTGGAAAAAGTCGAACCACAGAGGCACGGAGGCACAGAGAATGAAAAAACATTGGTGCTCTCCGCCCTCTGTGCCTCCGTGCCTCTGTGGTTTAATTCCTTCCCAGCTCAGTTCAAACTGTACCACGACCCAATTTTCCGATTCACCTTTCGATTGCGAACTCAACGACTGGGCGAAAGCCGGATTGAAAGCGCCGTCCTTCGTCCGCTTGCACAAGCTGGCGACGATGGAAAAGAAACTCGTTGAAAAAGTATTTGGAATGATAACGGCGACAGATTTTCAATGGGTGTTGGAAACCTTGCGTAAAATGAACCAGAAAATTTCCACAGTGTAGCGGCGCGGCTGGAAGCGCGGGGCGATTCTCGGAACCTTGAACTTGAAATCCCGGTGGGGCCGCGAAAAAGCACGATACTATTGACCGACCCATTGACCCGTTTACGTTTAGACCCGTTTACGGTCTGTCGTTCGATCTACGCGGTGGACAGCGCGGGGGATTCGCGAGCCGCCTTTTATGTGGAGGGCGAAACAATTTGGTCGGTGTCCGGCGGTCAGTATATTCATTAAACCCATTTTGACTTCGGGCCGCAGAAAAGGCACAGTCCGTCCAGCAAGTGATCTCCACCGCCAACATCCGTGAATTGACCGATCGCATCGTTCAGGAATTTCATCCTGATCGCGTTATTTTGTTTGGCTCTTATGCCGCTGGAAATCCTCGGCCAGATTCCGATGTTGACCTGCTCGTCGTTCTTCCTTTTGAAGGGAAGAATTTTCGCAAGTCACTGGAAATTTTGAATCGCGTCAACCCGCGTTTCCCCGTTGACCTGCTCGCGCGGCGGCCCGACGACACGGCGCGGCGTTATCGCGAAGGCGATCCGCTGATTCGCGAAGCCCTCGATCACGGCCAGGTTCTGCATGAACGAAACGATTAAGGAATGGCTGGCCAAAGCCGAGGGCGACTTCCACACCGCCAGCCGGGAATTGCAAGTCACGGAACTTCCTAACTTCGACGCCGTTTGTTTTCATGCGCAACAAGCCGTCGAAAAACTGATGAAGGCGCTGCTCATTCAACACGGGGTTGTCCCGCCCAGAACCCACGATCTGCCGCAACTCGATCAACTGTTGCAAACCGCCTGTTCCGACTGGTCGTGGCCGATTGAAGAACTTCGTTTCATCACCCGCGCGGCGGTGGACTTTCGTTATCCCGGCGAAATGGCGGATGCGGATGAAGCGCGCGAAGCCTTCGTCATTTGCGGACGCATCCGCGAAAAGTTATTGCCGATGATTAGCGCAAAAGATTGAGAGATCAACTATGGATGCAGTCTGGCAACGCTGGATGAACCGCTCGCGAAATCTTTCGTTAGCGAAGCGAACCTCGTTCAGTTGATCCGCTGAACAACGCGGGAGATTTGCGAGCCGCCTTTTATGTGGAGGGTGAAACCATTTGGACGGTATCCGTCGGCACGCACGATATTTACAAGGAGTGAAACGGCGCGGCCTTCCGAAAAATGTGAAGCGCTCTTGGGCGTTAAATGGTGATGGACGACAAGGCCGGTTGGCGTTTGAATTCTATACCTGTAAAGGTTCAATACATAAACCGCAGGAAACATTGGAATGCAAAACGAAGCCGATAAAATACCATGCACGGAGTGTGGGGTTGGCATCCTCCCATTCAGGGCAAAGAAATTTTCTGGTCTTTGCAAAACATGTTTTGATCGGTTGCCCAGCTTAGAATCCGCAGGGAAGCAGACCAATCTTCACCAAAACAGACTCGATCAGACCAAAAATATTCTTCGCGTCGCGTTGGGATCAATAGAGACGAAAGATTATTGGGAACAGCTTAATGTTCGTTCTCTTGTGACCATTCCAGCATCGCCAGAATTACTTGAGTGTCCTGCTAAACCAGAACCCAACTGGGTCGAAGCCGGCAAGAAAATCGAAGCTGAAAACCAGAAGCGCAAAGGCGAACACATGGCTGCTCTTGAACAATGGAAAGAGGGGCAAATTAAAAATCAGGAGGCGGTATCGTTAGTAAAAGCTGGCTACGAGTCGCTTGAGCCGGAAGCAGTGAAACTTTATTGCAAACTTGTTCTGCAATTTTCAGATTTGCCTGACGGTTTCCGGAGTGACTTTGACTTGGAATACATTCCTGAAACAAAAATTCTGATCATCGATCATGCTTTGCCCGCCCCAGACGATTTGAATCGCGTCAAGGAGGTTGAATACGTCCAGTCGAAGCATGAATTGGTCGAAGTGTTTCTGTCAGAAAGAGAGTTTGATGAAATATATGACGACGCTCTTTACCAGACGTGTCTCCGAACAATCCACGAACTTTTCCATGCGGACACCGTTAATGCGCTTGCTGCGATTGTTTTTAACGGCTGGATTGAATCGGTGGACAAGGCAACTGGCAATGACACGAAAGGCTGCGTGTTATCGGTTCAGGCGAAAAAGGAAGAATTTCAGAAAATCAACCTTGCCAGAGTTGACCCGAAGGCGTGTTTCAAGGCTTTGCAAGGCATTGGCAGTTCAACGCTACACAGCCTCACGCCGATTGCGCCGGTCTTGAAAATCCATCGCGAAGATAAAAGGTTTGTCGCTTCACACGAAGTGGCTGGTCAAATGGATGAGCGGTTCAATCTTGCGGCGATGGCCTGGGAAGATTTTGAGCATTTGGTTCGGGAACTTTTTGAAAAGGAATTTAGCCGGTCAGGCAGCGAAGTAAAAGTCACGCAGGCGAGCCGGGATGGTGGCGTGGATGCCGTCGTTTTTGATCCCGACCCAATTCACGGCGGCAAGACCGTCATCCAGGCCAAGCGATACACGAACACCGTCGGCGTCGCGGCGGTAAGGGAATTATACGGGACGGTTCTCAATGAAGGTGCGATGAAGGGAATTCTTGTTACGACTGCCGACTATGGCCCGGATGCTTACGAATTCGCCAAAGGGAAGCCGCTGGTTTTATTGAATGGCGCAAATCTATTGCATCTTCTCGAAAAGCATGGTCACAGGGCGAAGATTGATTTGCAGGAAGCAAAGAGGCTTCTTGGACAGACAACATGAAACGCACAGCCGGGCGCGGAAAAGTGAAGGTCACAAGCCATGGGGAATTAAAAGAAATAATCCTTTCGGCGGACGCGGCACAACAGAAGGTGAACAGGAAGGCTTTGGGGCTTGCTAGTGTCCAGCGTTATGGCGAGGACTCCAAATTTTTTGGAATAATTCGTTTTTGCAGAAATTTAGATTCTCCGTGGTTTGTAAACCGGATTTTAAAAGCTTCTATAGATTGCGACGAAGTTTTTTTTCGGAATCTAGGGAAAGAATTGGCTAAAAAGCCAGTTCCTCCGCGAAGTCTGGCATCAGTGGAATTTTTCTTAGCAACTTTATGGACTTGCGAAATACATACGGAGGAATTTCTAATTCAAAATCCAAAACTTGGCTTGGACGTAACTCCGCTTTGTCTTTTAACGGACGAGGCTATTTTAAAAGTCCTTAAAATGTCGGGAAAATTGGATTTTGTGACCTTTGACATGGTGCGGAAAACACGTCAACGGCTGGGGTTGAAGAAACGTTCTTTCCTTTTAAATATTGAGATTCGAGGCACAAAATTTCGTTACGTTAGTGCCAGAGGTGGACAACGCTAAAAATCGGTGTCCACGACCGATTCATTCAATCGGCCTAGAGTCATCATCAGAGAGTAGGTCAGCGCAACTAACAGGGTTGACAACTCGCCATTGATGAAATGACAAAACCATTAAACCAAAACGGGGGCAACCCGGCTCAAATAAACGCACCGAGTGAATCTGGATTCATAGAAGAAAAAAAAATTCAGCATCGAAGACGTCACTCCCACCCCATGAGGCCAGAGTTAGTTCTTTGGGTTATGATGTTAATGCTGCTCGTGAAGTTTGCGATTATTTTGTTCGGCACCACTAAGCCGTAACCATGCAGTAGGACTGCAAATTTGAACTGATTTTCCTGGATTTGTTCACGGCAGGGCTGGTCGATTTTCTACTGCATTGCAGTTGGGGAACGGCGCCAAAAGTTTTTCCCAAAGTCTTTCCCACCAGGCTCTTTCTTTCTTGGGAACGGCTAGTTTTATCGTCGTCCGCCCTTGCGCATGGCTGAGGACTCCAGCCGTGACGAAGATCCAATAACGCAGGCTCCCCACAGTCACGGCCTCCTGCCATCCGAGTTTGCGTTCGAATAAAACGATCAGATTGTGCGCCAAAACACCCAGGCTCAAGACCGCCTCGGTTCCCCAAAAATCCTTGCAGACCAATTCCGGCAATCCATAGCCAGCATCCAGTTCCTTGATGATGTTTTCGCAGCCCGCCCGCCCATTGTACTCCCTCCAGACGGCCAGAGGCTTTTCCGTCAAGGGCAAATTAGTCACTAATCCCTGATAGAGATAGCCGGGGCAATCAAACAACATTTTTCCGCCCGAGCGCCCCGGCTTGTCGGCCCGGCGATGCCGAATCACGATCAGGCGTGTCGTGGCGGGCCAGTCTTTCTCCCGATAATCCAACTCGGCCACCTCGGTTCCATCGATTTCGGTCCTCTGCCAGCAAGTCTCTTTTCTGATCAAGCTCTGGAGCGGCTGGCTCAATCGCGCCGCCACCACGAATTTGAGTTTGAGCCTTTCCCACAGCATCAACAGAGAGCCGACGCAAAATCCCGAATCAGCGCGCACCACCCGCAGATGAAGGTGGTGAGGCAGGTTCTCCCATAAATCCAGGAAAAAACTGAC
>Ga0163144_10006565_pt1 | contig 25633 bp, 16 predicted proteins | sample OliLak19BULKMAT1_FD_123175 | JGI IMG/M metagenome (GOLD analysis project Ga0163144, IMG submission 123175) | Freshwater microbial mat bacterial communities from Lake Vanda, McMurdo Dry Valleys, Antarctica - Oligotrophic Lake LV.19.BULKMAT1 | ecosystem: Environmental > Aquatic > Freshwater >... | reverse complement strand
TTCAAGATGAAGCCCCCGCTGCGCGAGGCGTCCGACATCGACGCCCTCGTCGCCGCGCTTGAAGACGGGACCCTCGACGCGATCGGCACCGACCACGCGCCCCACGCCGAGGCGAGAAAGGCCCAGGGCGTCGTGAAGGCGCCGTTCGGCGCCATCGGGATGGAGACCGCGTTCCCGGTGCTCTACACGCGCCTGGTAGCGACGGGGCGGTTGTCGCTCCGTCGCCTGGTCGAGGCGCTGGTGACGGGGCCGGCACGGGTGGCGCGGCGGACCGCCGCGACCCTGGCGGTGGGCGCGGCGGCGCGGGTCGCGGTGATCGACGTCACGACGCCTCGGACCGTCGATCGCGCGCGCCTGCGGTCGAAGAGCCGGAACTGCCCGTTCCACGGAATGCGCCTCGTCGGATGGCCGACGGCGACGATCGTCGGCGCCACGACGCTGCGGTTCCCGGTCGCCGGCTGAACGCCGGACCGCGGGGGCACCGACCCGCGGGCGCCCTCGGATCGGGCCACGCGTCCGGGGGCGGGGGCCCGGGTCGCCAACTCCGGGGGCGCTGCCGTCCCGAAGTCGGACCGGGCGCGGTCTAGACGTGCGGAATCGCACAGCGGGCGTCCGGGGGGCGCCGTACGGCGATGGCGCTGGACGGCGGAGGTTCGCAACTCCCTGTTGGGTAAATGGTTAGGGGGACGGGTGGGCGACCCGGGCGATGGAATGGGGTTTGCCAGAGAGGAGACGTGCCTTTCCGAACCACGCACCCCCCGGTGTTCGACGTCAAAACCCTTTACCCGGGGATCGACGATTCGTACACTCGGCCCTTGCGTCGGTTCGGCTCCCTGGGCAGGGGAGCGTCGTGCTGGCGTCGGCGAGCGTCCGACCCGGAGCGCGTCTCTCGGTTTGGCTTCGTCGTGAGCGTGTCGGGCGTCGCCCGAAGGAGTGCTTCATGACCTCGATCCGAGGCCTGTTCGGTCGGTTGGGCAAGTTCACGGCCGCGGTGGCCGTCACGGGCGCTGCGGTGCTGTCGACGAGCTGTGGCGGCGGCGGCGGCGGTGACAACTATGCCGCGCGGCCCATGGTGCTTGTGCAGTTCCTCTTCGTGGACCGCGCCCTGCAGCCCTCGTTCCCGACGGGCGTGCAGGCCCTGCCGCGGAACGCGCAGATCGTCTTCGAGTTCTCCGAGCAGGTCGACGCCGGCTCCGTGAACGAGCAGACGATCGCGCTGCGCGCGGGCCCGACCTTCCAGGCCCTCCCGAAGGGGTCGTTCCAGGTCGTCGGCAACCGCGTGATCTTCGACCCGACGGTCACGCAGCAGGGGACGCCGAACCCCTTCGGCTTCGACCCCGTCACGCAGTACAACGTCGAGCTCCCCGCGCAGGGCGAGACGAACGACGTCGTGCTGAACCGCGACCGTGATCCGCTCCTCACGTCGTTCTTCACGACGTTCACGACGAGCGACGGGTTCCTGCGTGAGCTCGACCCGCCGTCCATCGTCCGGCTCTACTTCATCCCGGGCCAGGACCCCCTGACGCGCCAAGTGCCCGGCAACGGCATCATGGCGCTCGAGTTCGACGAGGCGATGGACCCGAGCTCGTTCAACCTCGCCGCGCAGCTCGCGACGGTGAACGACGGCGTGGACGTCCGCTATTCCGCCGACCCCCAGTACACGATCAACCAGCTCAACGGCGTGGCGGGCAAGATCATCCCCGGCTCCTTCTCGTGGGACGCCTCCGCCAAGACCTTCTTCTTCGTGCCCGTCTTCTCGTTCGGCGACAAGAAGTACGTCTTCAACGTGGTGGTCAGCTCCAAGCTCACCGACCTTTCGGGCAACAACCTGATCAACCCCCGATCGTTCGGGCCGTTCACGGGCGACGGCACCGGCAAGGTCTCGGGGACGATCCTCGAGGAGTCGTTCGACGTCGCCACCGACGCGGACCCGGCGAACACCACGGCCGACTGGGGCTTCACCACGCTCGGCCAGCTCGAGGGTGCCGCGATCACGACCCGCCGCGTGTTCATCGAGGGCGCCCGGTTCGCCCTCGACCAGAACGGCGGCCAGTACAACCCGATCGTCGACCCGCTGACGGGTGCGCAGCTCAACCAGTTCGTCGCCGGCGTCAACCCGCCGACGGACCAGGGCCGGCGCGTCATGTGGGCGTGTTCGGACACCGAGTTGGGCGCCGACGGGAGCATCACGACCGTTTCGTGGGGCCCGGACAGCAACGCGACCTTCGCGGCCAAGTACCCCGACGTGATCCTCCGGGTCGGCTTCCAGAAGTCGAACTCGCTCTCGCTCGCCGCGACCTTCAGCGGCAACTACGTCGGGTCGCCTCTGATCATCTACAAGGGCGAGTACTCGGTGAATCAGGCCGCCAACGTCGCCAACGAGCACGCCTCCATCGGGACGCCGCCGTACGCCCAGCACGCGCCGCTGTTCAACAGCCGCGGCTACGTCAACTGGCCGGCTCCGACGTCGTTCTTCGACTGGGACGAGGGTGTGGCCGGCACGGATAACGATTCGATCCTCCTGCTCGACGCGAGCGTGAAGGAGGGCGACACCTTCCAGCAACTCCGCGGCTGGTTCGCCGTGACGGCCCCGAACTCCGGCGTCCTCATCGCCGGCTTCCCGACGCGTCGCATGTACGCCACGTACGAGGAGGACGTCCCCAACCCCCCGAGCAACTTCGTCGCGGGCATCATCAATCCCGAGCCGTCGTGGACCGACACCGCATTCACGATCACGAAGCGCGTGTCGACCGCCCAGTCGCGCTTCTACACGCCGGCCAACGTGGACCCGGCGGGTAACGTCTACGCGCCGCCGTACTCCGTGCAGACGACGTTCGGGGTCAAGTCGAACTACAAGCCGGCGATTCTGCAGCCGGGGATCCAAGCCGGGGGCGCGCTGGTCCTCGTCGAGTACCAGGGCGCCTTCGTGCTCGACACCCTGTCGAACCGGACGCTGATCAACATGGCCCTGCCGTCGACGCCGTTCACGACGAACGTCAACGACTGCGACACCTACCCCTATCTGCGTTGGCGCATCAAGCTGACGTCGAACCTGATCAGCAACACCGTGGCGAAGATCCAGAAGATCTCCGTCCCGGTCGAGAAGTTGCCCTAGTCCGAACGTGAAGGTCCTGCCCGGGCCCGACGGCCGGGGCGGGATGTCCTCCTCCCCGACCCGTCGGCGACGCGCGGCCCCGGTGGTGGGCCCCGCGTCGAGCCGTCCTCCCGCCCCCTCCTAGGTGTCAGACGATGCGCAACCGGATCACTCGGCTTCTGTCGGCTACGGCCGTCGCCGCCCTCGGCGTCTCCGCGGTCTCCTGCGGCGGTGCCGGGCGCGACGGCGCCGGGAACCTCGTGCTGGTCAGCTTCAACCTGCCGAACATCGCAGGCGTACCGTTGAACCAGCCGCTGATCTTCCAGTTCAGCGACAACGTCGACCCGTCGTCGGTGACCCCCGACACGATCCAGGTCGTGGGCTCGCCGTCGTTCACGTTCGAGAGGATCGTGGTGGACGGCAACCTCGTCGCCGAACTCCCGTTCATCCCGAACTTCGAGGACTACTCCGACTCCGGCCTGGCGCCCGCAAAGACCTACACGGTGTTCCTGCCGATTTTTCCGGCAGTCAACACGGTTCGCAGCACCGTCGGGCGTCCGCTGGTCCAGGCAGAGTCGTTCTCCTTCACCACGAACCCCGTCGTCCAGTTCATCGAGCCGCGCCGCCCTCTCCTGCACACCCCGATCGCCGTCCAGGGCGACGATGCCGGGTGCGTGCAGGACCAGGGCAACCCGCTGTTCAACGGGACGCTGCAGTTCGCGGCCGACCCGGAAGACCAGCTCCTCTGCCTCAAGAACGAGGGCGCGCCCCGCGTGCTCCTGATGAACTCGATCCCGACCCACAACGCTGCGGCCGTCGGGACCCCGTCGGCCGTGGCCCCGGGGCTCCTCGACTTCCCCGCGATCCGCGTCCGGTTCAACGAACCCCTCGACCCGATCTCGGTCGTGCCGTACGTCCCGACGACCCAGAAGTCGGTCAACGTCCAGCTGTGGCGCGTCGGCAACCTGAACGCGGTCCCGGTCACCCCGGTGCAGATCAAGACCAACAAGCCGTTCGTCGTGCAGGACCTCGGACAGACCGAGGTGATCGTCGTGCCGGTGGAGCCGGAGCAGCAGGGCACCTACATGGTGAACATCCAAGGCGTCCGGGACCTCCCGGGCAACCTGCTGCGCACCGACGACCGGCCGGTCCAGCCGCTGCTGAATCCGTCCGACCCCTACGCGCCCATCGACAACAACCTCGTCGGCAAGGTGGCGCCGGGCTACCGCATCTACTTCCGCACGCTCCAGATCCCCGCCACGGCGGGCGCCATCTCGACGGCGTTCGGAAACAATTTCGACGAACGCACGACCCAACTGTTCACGAAGTCGGTCGGCACTGACCCGGACACGCTCCTGACCCCGCCGATGACGCTGACGCAGTTGGAGCCCGGCCAGGCCACGAGCGCCAACTGGAACGGGGCGTTCCGGTTCGCCGGCCTGTCCGGCCTCCAGACGAACACGAACGTCGACAACGGCGCCGGTCGCTTGAAGGCGGTGTACGCGCCGTACCTCGGCAACGGGAGTGACGGGACCTTCACCCTGGCCGCAGGTTCCACCACGCTCACGAGCGACGGCGGGAGCATCAACGGCGACGGCATCTACGAGTACGAGACGTTCACCCTCAGCAACGGCGCGACCTTGTCGCTCCAGGGCAGCCGCCCGGTGATGATCCTCGTGCGCGGCGCGTGCGTCATCGACGGCACGATCCAGGGCGGCGGCACCGTCGGCCGCTTCGGCCTCGACACCGACAGCCTGGCGAAGTACACGAACGCGAACACCATCGACAGCAGCGGCGAGGGCGGCGTCGGCCGCGCGGGCGGCGGTAACGGCGGCTTCGGGGCGCCCAGCCCGGGCATCGGCGACGGGACCATTGGCGGCGCGCCGCTGAGCGTGTTCGCGGCGGACGCTCTGGCGCCCGGCGGCGGCTTCGGCCTGTCGAAGGCCACGACGAACGGCGGTGGCGGCGGTGGCGGCCACGGCGTCGCCGGCACCTTGGGCGGCGGCGTCGGGAGCGGTGGCGGCGGCGGTTCGCCGCAGGGTTCGGCCGACTTCTTCCGTCCGCTGAGCCTGTTCGTCCCCGACCGGTTCTTCCAGCCCAACGCCGACGTGTGCGGCGGCGCCGGGGGCGGGGGCGGCGGCTTCGAGGACGACACGAACACGAATGAGGCCGGGGACGCCCCGAACCCGCTCGTGTCGGTGGCCGTCGGCACCCGCCGGGTGTTGAGCGGTGACGACGCTGGCGCCGGCGGTGGCGCGGGCGGCGGCGCGATCTGGATCCTGGCGAAGTCGATCGACGTCCAAGATCAGGCCAAGATCCTGATGCGTGGCGCCAATGGCGGAAACACCTACGCCGACGACTCGGCGGCCCCGACGCCGAACCTCATCGTCACGGACCCCGACAACATGGTCACGGGCGACGAGTACGTGTCGGGGATCTTCGACTCGACGCTCCCGGGCACCGGTTCGGGCGGCGGCGGCGGCGGCGGCGCCGGTGGTGCCATCCTCTTGCAGGGTCGCGATTTCGTGTCCGTGGACGTGAACGCGCGCCTTGACGTGTCCGGCGGGGCGGGCGGGAGCAGCGCTTCCGCGGCGGACGGCGGGGCCGGTGCCCGGGGCCGCGTCGGGATCGTCGCCTTCCAGGCGACGACCGACTTCGTGACCAGCGGGACGGCGGCGGCGCCGCCCGGGGGCACGATCCTTCCCGACGCCTCCGCCCTCACCCTCAACGGTGCGGTCTGGGAGCCCACGGTCGACGAGACGAGCCAGGGCGTGTCCAAGTGGTACGACCTGCTCGGTACGAACACCGAGTTCAACCTCCCGTTCTGGACGGATAACGTGTCGGTCCTGACGGGCCCCCCGAACAACCTCGCCCAGGGCGCCGACTTCGACCTGGTGATCGAACTGCAGGGCGCGACGGGCCTCTCGCCGCTCCCGGCGGTCGAGCCGACGACGGCGACGGCACTCACGCCGTGGACGGTCCACACGTCCTTTGCGACGATGGACGGGATGCAGTTCATCCGTTGGCGTGCGCGCTTCCGCGTGCGCCGCTCGGGCGCTCTGAACCCGGCGATCCACCCGATGCCGACGCTGTTCGACATCACCGTCCCCTTCCAGAAGACGTAGCCCCCTCCAGAAGACGTAGCAGATCTTCTCCCGAGGACGTGCTCGGCGCCGGTCGGGCGCGCATGGCGCGTCCGGGTTTGCACCTTTGGGCCCGGGGCGGCAAGCAGCCGCGTCGGGCCCGCTTCGTGTCCGGACCGGTCCCCGCCCATGCCTCCTCCGCTGACGTCCGCCGTCCCGTCCTGCTTCGCGGGCCCGCCCGCGACCGGCGCGACATCGTGGGCGGCTGCGGGGGCGGTCGCGGCGGGCGCGGCGCGACGGGCGTCGACCTCGGAAGGTCCGCCGCCGCGGCGTCGCTCGATCGGGCGGATCCCCGGCTGGGCGCGTGCGCTCGCGCGGCTGGTGGCCCGCTTCTACTTGCGCCGACCCGAACTCGCCGAGCCGATCGCGATCCGATACCGCACGCCCCGCGCGTTCCTCGGCGGCGTCCTGAACGAACTCGCCTACCGCTTCGGGCGTTCCCGGGCGCCGGTGCTCCTGTCGGCGAACCTCGAGCTCACGAACCGCTGCAACCTCCGCTGCACCTTTTGCCCGACGGCGGACGGGCGGATGGCGCGCCCTCGCGGCATGATGGACGAGGCCCTGTTCCGGCGTGCCCTCGACGGCGCCGGGCCCCTCGAGTTCGCGCTCCTGTTCCAGTGGGGCGAACCGCTCCTCCATCCCCGGTTCGCCGCGCTCGCCGCCGACGCGGCGGCGCGCGGGATCCGGACCCTCGTCACGACGAACGGAACGCTCCTCGACGACCGACGGATCGGCGCGCTGCTCGACGCGCGCCTGGACCGCGTGACGGTCTCCATCGACGGCGACGCGGCGACCCACGAGGCCGTGCGCGGCATTCCCCTCGCCCGGACGAAGGACGCGCTGCGTCGCCTCGTGGCGGCCCGCGACGCAGCCGGGTCAACGACCGCGGTCGACGTGTCGATGGTGGTCGCGCCGGAGACCGAGCGTGCGGTCGAGTCCTTCCGCCGCGAGTTCGAGGGGACGGTGGACCGCGTCCAGACGATCCCGCTCCTCGTGCGGGGCGAGCGTCGCACGCGTTGCCGCGAACCGTGGCGCGGTGGGCTGGTGGTCCTCCAGGACGGCCGGACGACCGTTTGCTGCGTCGACCACGACGGCGAGCTCGCCGTCGGGGACGCGACGAAGGAGCGGCTCGTCGACGTGTGGAACGGGCCGCGGATGCGCGCGCTGCGCCGCGCCCACGTCACGGGCGACCTGCCGCCCCTGTGCGCCGGCTGCGCCGAGTACCCGACCGACGCGGCGGCGCCGCGGTTCGGCGCGCCGAAGGCCCGGCCGTGATCGCCTGGCGCCGGCAGTACGGCGACGTGATCCGGCGGCGGATGTCGCGCGGCGACTGGCGGGGTCTCGCGGCGCTCGCGGCCCGGTGGGTCGGCACCGCGCTGGCCCCGCGCCTGCGGCGGCCGGTCGTCGGGCCGGCGCTGGCGACGCTGCTCGTCACGTACCGCTGCAACCTTCGTTGCCGCGTCTGCGACCTCCCCGACCGCGCGGTCGCCCGGCGTCGCGCGGGCGACCGGGAACTCGACACGGCCGAGCTCCGGCGCGTCCTCGACGACATGCGCGCGATCGGCAGCCTCGGCGTGGGCGTCACCGGCGGCGAGCCGATGCTACGCGATGACCTGTTCGACCTGCTCGGGCACGGGGCGCGACGGGGGCTCCACGTCCACCTGAACACCGACGGATTCCGGATGGACGACGCCGCCGCGCGCGCGACCGTCGCCTGCGGCGTCGAGAGCGTGAACGTGTCGCTCGACGGGGCCAGCGCGGGCGAACACGACCTCGCGCGGGGTCGGCGCGGCGCGTTCGACGACGCCGTGGCCGCCCTGGCCGCGCTGCGGCGGGCACGCGGCGACGGCCCGGCCCCGCGCCTGACCGCCGTGACGGTCCTCACCGCGCACAACGTCGACCGCGTCGAGGCGGTGGCCCGGACGGCGCTCGCCGCGGGCGCGGACCGGGTCGGCGTGATCCCGGTCCACGACTTCGGGCAGGGCGAGCCCGCTGCCGCCGCGGACCGTGTCGCCCGCGGACTCGACACGCTCCGTCGGCTCCGCGCGGAGGGCGTGCTCGACAACAGCCTCGCCTACCTCGACCTCGTGCCGCGCGCGCTGCGCGGCGAGGCCTCGCCGCTCCGGTGTTACGCCCCCTACGCGAGCGTCGTCGTGGACTGCTACGGCGACGTCTTCCCCTGCTTCCCGTTCCTCGAGCGGAAGCAGCCGATCGGCCGCCTGCCGCTCGCGCGGCTTTGGCGGTCGCCGGCCTACCAGCGCGAGCGCGAGCGTCTCGAGGCCTGTCGCGCCTGCCTGTGGAACTGCCACACGGAGATGAACCTCGTGTTGCCGCAGGCCCGCGGCGCGCGCGCCGTCGCCGGGGCGGCGCCGTGAACCTCGCCCTCGCGAAGGCCCTCGACCGCGTCGCCGGCGGCGCGCTCGCGCGTGGGCTCGCCGCGACGGACGCGCTGCGCGACCTGGTCGCCGGACCACCGCCGCCGGTGACGCGCGTGCGCACGATCGCCGTGCTCAAGTTCTGGGGCGTGGGCAACTGGGCGCTGCTGCGCCCGGTCGTGGCCGCGCTCCGCGACCGGTGGGTCGGTGCCCGCGTCGTCGTCGTGACCCTCGCGGCGAACGTCCCGCTCGTGACCGACCTCGCGGACCGCGTCCTCGCGGTCCGGGCGAAGGGGCTGGCGGCGACGGTCCTCGACCTCGCACGCGCGCTCCGCGCCCTCCGCGCGGAGGCGCCCGAACTCGCGCTCGATTTCGAGCAGTTTGCCGTGGTCGGCGCCCTGCTCGGCCGCCTGGCCGGCGTCCCGCAGCGCGTCGGTTTTGCGAGCGGGGCCCGCGGGCGCGACGGGCTCCTGACGGTCCGCGTCCCGTTCCGCCGCGACGCCCACGCCGCCCGGTCGTTCCGAGACCTCGCCGAGGCCGCGGGCGTCCCCGCCGGCCCCTACGTCGCCGGCGGGCTCGCGGCCGACGCCGCGGGCCGGGACGAGGTCACGGCGCGCCTCGGTCCGGTCGACGCCCGGCGTCCGTGGGTCGTGCTTCACCCGGGCTCGGGCGACAATTTCCCGGGGCGGCGCTGGTCGCCGACCGCATTCGCCGCCGTGGGCCGCCACGCGCGCGAGCGGCACGGGGCGCGCGTCGTGGTGACCGGCGGCGAGGCGGAGCGCGCGCTCGTGGACGATGTCGCCCGGGCGTGCGGCGGCGACGCCGTCGGGGCTGCGGGCGCGCTCTCGCTCCGGGGCCTCGTCGCGCTCCTCGAGCGCGCCGCGGTCATCGTCAGCAACGACACCGGCCCGGTGCACCTCGCGTCGGCGCTCGGCCGGCCGGTGCTCGCGCTGTTCGGCCCGAACACGCCGGTGCTCTACGGCCCGCTGTCGCCCGGTTCCCGCGCGTTCTACGCGGGGCTGCCCTGCAGCCCGTGCCTGACGACGTCCAACTACCGCTCGAGCCGCTGCCGCATCCACACATGCATGGCCGCGATCCCGACGGGCGAGGTCGTCGCCGCGACGGACCGCCTCCTGCGGGCCGCGTCCGTCGCCACGCCGGTCCCCGGGGCGGGGGCGCCGTGAGGTCGCCGCGCGGGGTCGGCCTCGCCGTCGTGCTGTTGACGGGCTTCCTGGCTCACGCGGTCTGCTTGGGGCACGGGTTCGTCTACGACGACCACCGCTTCGTCGAGCAGAACGCCGCGATCCGCACCCTGGCCGACCCGGGGCGCTTCTTCACCGACCCGGGGACCGCGTCGGCGGCCCAGGGCGTGGAGCCGGACGTGTGGAGGCCGCTGCGCACGCTGCTCTTTGCCGTGGACCACGCGCTCTTCGGCCTCGCGCCGCGCGGATGGCACGTCGTCAGCCTGCTCGTGCACCTGCTGAACGCGGCGCTCGCGTACCGACTGCTCCTGCGCTGTTTCGCGCCGTCGCCCCTCGCCCCGGACCGCACGGAGGCGGGCGCGTGCGTCGCGGCGGCGGCGGGCGCGTCGCTGTTCGCGGTGCACCCGGCGACCGTCGAGACGGTGGCGTGGGTGTCGAGTCGCGGCGACCTCGTCGCGTGGGCGCTCGTCCTCGTCGCGCTGCTGCGGTCGACGTATCGCGGCGCGGCCGCGACGGCGACGGTGGTCGTCCTCGGCGCGCTGGCGTGCCTCGCGAAGGAGTCCGCGGTCGTCTTGTTCGCGCTCGTGCCGCTCCTCCGGGCCGCGCTGCCCGAGGACGCCCGGCCCGGCCGCGGGGAGACCGCGCTGCGGAGCGGGCTCTTGCTGCTCGCGACGGTCGGCTACCTCGTCGTCCGGACGCGGGTGCTCGCGACGCCCTCCGACCTGCCGCCGCTCGCGCAGATCGACTTCCCGGACGGCCGTCGGGCCGCCGCCGTCCGCGCGTTCCTCGCCGCCGTCACGTGGTACGCGCGCGGGCTCCTCGTGCCGATCGGCTTCCCGTTCGACCGCAACGCCGTCACCCACCCGCCGCCCGCGTCGTTCGCCGACCCGGAGGTCGTCGTCGGCGGCGCGATCCTGCTCGCCCTCGGGCTCGCGACGCTGCGGGGGCTCGCACGGCGGCGGAGCGTCGCGCCCTTCGCGGCCGGGGGGGCGCTCGCGGTGCTCGTGCCGGTCGCGGGCGTCCTCGTGCCGCTGAAGGCGTTCGCGGCGCAGCGGTTCCTCTATCCGGCGCTGCCGGGCCTCGCCGCGGGCCTCGTCGCGGCGGTCGGGCTCGGGGTCGCGCGGCGGCCGCGCTGGCGCCCGGCGGTCCTCGTGGTGGGGGTCGTCGCGACGGTCGTCCTCGGCGTCGCCGCCCACCAGCGCAGCCGCGCGTGGGCCGACGAGACGTCGCTCTGGGAGGCCGTCCTCCGCGACGACCCCATGAACCCGCGGGCCTACGAGGGTGTCGCGTTCGAGCGGTTGCGCGCGGGCACCGTCGGGGGCGCGGTGCGCGGCGACGAACACGACGCCGACCGCCTGCGTCGCGTGCGTGACCACCTCGACCGCGGCCAGCGCGCGCTGCGTACGTACCAGGAGTTCCAGCCGTACGACGGGAAGGTGCGCGCGCAGAACGTGGCCGCCCTGCGCCGCCTGTACGACGAACTGCGGGCCGCCGTTCCCGCCGACCCGGTGGGGCCGGAGGGGGCCGACGAGGTGTTCGAGGACGTGCGCATCCCGACTTGGGTCCTCACGACGACGATCACGGAGGCCCGCGCCGCGCTCGACGCCTTCGACCGTCGAGGCCTCCTGCGCGCCCGCGGCGATCAGGCGCTGCGCCGCGCGACCCTCGACGCGTGGCGCGGCGCCGCGCTGGACCTCGGGGACGTCGTCGAGGCCCTCCGTGCGAACGCGCTGCTCGTCGAGGCCGACCGGCGCGAGCGTGGCGCCGTCGCCTACGTGCAGCGCCGCGTGCCGCCGCTGGTGGCCGCCCTCGTGCTCGGGCGCGATCCCGCGGCGGACCGCGCCCGTCCGGTGGCGCGCGACCTCGAGCGGCGACGGGCCCGCGCCACCGTGCTCGGGCAGGTGGGGATCGACCCCGCGCTGGGCGACCTCGACGCGTGGGCGCGGCTGCGGCCGCAGCTCGACGCGCTCCTCGTGGAGCGCCCGGCGGATCACGCGCTCCGTCGCCAGCGCGTCGCGGGCCACCTGTTGCAGGTCGGCTCGCTCCCGGCCGACGAGGCCGTCCGGACGCTCGCGCTGCTCGAGGACGATCTGCGGGCGCTCCTCGTCGCCTCCCCGGACGACCGCCGCGTCGCCGCCGCGCTCGCGGCGGTGCGGGCCCGGCGGGCCGGTCGGTGAGGCGCGCGTTCGCGCACGCCCGTGCGTACGGTGGGCTGCTCGCCGCGGTCGTCCGGGCCCAGCTCGGGCGCCCGCGGCCATTCAAGGCCACGGTGGTCCTCACGGAGCGTTGCGACTGCCGCTGCGAGATCTGTTGGATCTGGAAGAAGCCCAAGGGGCCCGAACCCACGCCCGACGACGTCGCGCGGTTCCTGCGCGGGGCGCCGTCGATCCGCTGGCTCAACCTGACCGGCGGCGAGGTCTTCCTGCGCGATGACGTCGAGGCCGTGGCCGAGGCGGCGCTCGCCGCGCAGCCCCGACTCGCGATCCTCGACTTCCCCACCACGGGCCAGCGCACCGAGCGCATCGTCCCCGCGGTGGAGCGGATCGCGCGCCTCGGGATCCCGCGGTGCTTCGTGACCGTGAGCGTGGAGGGACCGCCCGCGCTCCACGACCGGCTCCGCGGCCGCACGGGCGCGTTCGACCGCATGATCGCGACCTACGGCGCGCTGCGCCGCCTCCGGGGCATCGAGGCGTTCCTGGGGCTCACGCTCTCCGACCGCAACGCCGACGCCGTCGACGCCACGCTCGACGCGCTCGCGGCGCGGCTCCCCGGCTTCTCGCCGCGCGAGGTCCACGTGAACGTGGCCACGACGAGCGGCCACTACTACGACAACCTCGCCGCGGGCGTCCGCAAGCCGCCGCGACCGCACGCGGCCGTGCGCCGCGTGCTCGCGCGCCGGCGCGCGCGCTGGTTCTCGCCGACGGACGTGCTCGAGGCGACCTACCTCGCCCTCGTGCCGCGGCACGTGCGCACCGGTCGTAGCCCGCTCCCGTGCGCCAGCCTCTTCACGAGCGTCTTCGTGGCGCCCGACGGGACCGTGCAGCCGTGTACGGTGTTCGACCGCCCGCTGGGCAACGCCTACGCCACGCCGTTGCCCGTGCTGCTGGCGACGCCCGCGGCCGAGGCCGCGCGGGCCGACGTCGCCGCCGACCGCTGCCCGGGCTGCTGGTCGCCGTGCGAGGCGTACCAGACGATCCTCACGCACCTGCCGCGCGCGCTCCTCCAGCGGTGACGCGGGTCAGCGGAACTCGACGAGGCGGTCGTCAAGGACCAGCGCGTCGAGGCGCATGGCCCGCGCGGCGGCCAGCGCCTCCGCGGCACCGTCGACGATGGGCTCGCCCCGGCGGTTGAGGCTCGTGTTGAGGACCGCGGCGTGGCCCCGCGTCGCGAGGCGCGCGAGTACGCCGGCGAGGAAGGGCTCGTCGTCGTCGGCGACCGTCTGCACGCGGGCGGTGCCGTCGGCGTGCACCGCCCCGCGCAGGGGGCCCGCGGCCGCCTCGGGGGTCGCCACGAGCGTGAGGATCATGTGCGGGCTCGGGAACGCCGGCGCGAACCAGCGGCCGACGTCGCGGGCGGCCACCACGGGCGCCACGGGTCGCCACCGCTCGCGGCCCTTGTGGTCGTTCAGCCGGTCGCGGACCGCTGGGTCGTCGGCCCGCGCGAGGACGCTGCGGCCGCCGAGCGCGCGAGGGCCGAGCTCGGCGCGGCCGCGCGCGACGCCGACGAGTTGGCCCACGGCGACCCGCGCGGCGACGGCCTCGTGGAGCGCGTCGGGCGCGAGCCGCGGCGCGTGGGCGCCGGCGAGGGCCGCGTCGGCCTCGGCCGCGTCGATGGCGCGGCCGAGCCGCAGCGAAGCGAGCGGTGCGGCGGGACGGCCCGTCGCGCGCCGCCACACGAGCGCGGCCGCGCCGTACGCCGCGCCGGCGTCGCCCGCGACGGGGAACGGATGCACCGGCACGTCGAGCGTCCGCGCGAGGACGCCGTTCAACCGGCAGTTGAGGAACAGCCCCCCCGCGAGGCCGAGCGCCGCCGCGCCCGTGGCCGCGAGCGCCCCGCGCGCGGCCGCCAGCGCGAAGGCTTCCACCGCGTCCTGGACGCCGCGCGCGAGGTCCGCGTCGCCGGGGCGCAGCGCGGCGTCGGGGGCGCGCGGCGGCCCGAGCGCGGCGACGAACGCGTCGCCGAAGAGCCGGGCCTCGCCCCACGGGTAGCCGAAGCGGGCCGTCGCGACGCGCAGCAGACGTCGCGCGTCCGGGGCGAGGAGGCTGCGCCCGAACGCCGCCGCGGCCGACGCGGGGTCGCCGTAGGCCGCGAGGCCCATCGTCTTGCCCTCGTCGGCCTCGGGGACGAAGCCGAGGAAGGCCGTGACGGCCGCGTACGCCTTGCCGGCGCTGTGCGGGTACGTCGCGTGCCGCAACCGGCGCGGCACGCCGCGCACCACGTGCCACGTCGCCGCCGTCGTCCACTCGCCCATGCCGTCGGCCGTGAGGACCGCGCCCGTCGCGTCGGGCAGCACGAGCGCCGCCGACGCCGCGTGCGCCACGTGGTGGGGCACGTGGGTCACGGGCGCGACGACGCCCACCTCCGCGAGCCGGCGGCGCAGCGTCGCCATGGCGCGCAGGTAGCCGCCGCGCGACGCGAGGCGCGCGTCGGGCGGCTCGCGGAGGTAGGCGAGGCTCCGGGGCAGGCCCGCGAGGACGTGCAGGGCCTTGCGTCCCCGAGCCATGCCTCGCGTCCACGGGAACGCCACCGCGTCCACGGCCGCGGGGGAGAGCCCGGCCGCCGCCAGCGCCGCCGCGACCGCGCGCGCCGGGAACGCCGAGCTGAACCGGACCCGGTCGAACCGCTCTTCGCTCGCGGCGAAGACCGGGACGCCGTCGACGAGGAGGACGGCCGCGGCGTCGTGCCCGAAGGCGTTGAGGCCGAGCACGACGGACGGGGGGCGTTGCGCGAGGGCCACCGGGGGGGTACTGTACGCGGAGCCGTGACGTCCGACCTCCCTCGACCCGCCTTCGACGTGCGCATCCCGACGCGGCTCGAACTCGTGGGCCCGCTCCGCCGGATCCTCGAGGCGCTCCTGGCGTCCCTCGGCTGGAGCGAGGACGACGTGGCGGACGCCGGGCTCGTGGCCACCGAGGTCGTCCAGAATGCGGTCGAACACGGGTCGCGCAACGACGGGGCCGAGGCGGTGTCGGTCCGCTGCCGCATCGACGGCGCGACCGTGACGCTGGACGTCACCGACCCGGGGACCGGCAAGGGGCCCGAGTCGCTCCTCGCGCGCGACGTGACGGTCGCGCCGCCCATGGAGGCGTCGCGAGGGCGGGGGCTCTACCTCGTCCACCGGATGTCGCGCACGATGGACCGCGGGCGCACCGACCACGGCGGCTCGTTCGTGCAGGTCCGGATGACGCCCGCGCAGGCCCCGTGACGGACCGCGCGTTCCTCACCGGCGACCGGGTTCGCGACCAGCGCAACGTCGACCTGCTGCTCGCCGCGGTGCTCGAACTCTACGGGGTCGGCGACCTCTCGACCCTCGTGCGCCGCGCCGTGGACCGCGCCATCCTCGTGACGGGCGCCGAGCGCGGGATCCTGCTCCTCGCCGACGCGACCGGCGAACCCGTGCCCCACACCGCGCGCGACGGGAAGGGCGCGGACCTCCCGCGGCCGCTCACCTACAGCCGCACCGCCGTGCGCGACGTGTGCGCGACCCGGGCGCCGAAGCTGATGACCGGGACCGACTCGGGCCAGGCGTTCGACCCGAGCAAGAGCGCGCTCGCGCTCAAGCTTCGCTCGATCCTCGCGGTCCCGCTCGCGGTGCGCGAGCGCTTCCTCGGCGTGCTCTACGTGGACAGCCGCTTCGTGACGAAGGAGTTCACCGAGGGCGACCGGGCGGTGTTCGAGGCCCTTGCGGGGCTCGTGTCGGTGGCGCTCGAGCAGGCCCGGCTCGCCGACGAGGAAGCGGAGCGCAAACGCCTTGCGGGCGAGATGGACGCGGCGCGACGGATCCAGCAGTCGTTCTTGCCGCGGGACCTGCCGGTCCTCGCGGGCTACGACCTCGCGACCCTCTCGCGCCCGTGCGTGGAGACGAGCGGCGACTACCTCGACGTCGTGCCGCTGCCGGACGGGCGCGTCGCCCTGGCGGTGGGCGACGTGTCGGGGCACGGGCTGCCGGCGGCGCTGTTCATGACCTCGGCGCGCGCGCTGCTGCGCGGCCTGCTCCCGGGCGCCGCCGACGTGGCCGACGTGTTCGCGCGCATCAACGCCTACCTCTGCCACGACCTGCCCGACGACGGCTTCATGAGCTTCTTCCTCGGGGTGCTCGACCCGGCCGCGCGGACCCTCGCTTGGGTGTCGGCGGGGCACAACCCGCCGCTGCTCCGGCGCCCCTCCGGCGAGACGACGGAGCTGACGCGCACGGGGACGGTGTTCGGCGTGGACGACGGCGCGACGTACGCGGTGCGTGGCCCGGTGCCCTTCGGGCCCGGCGACGCGCTGCTCGTCTACACGGACGGGCTGTTCGAGGCCCGGGCGGCCGACGGGCGCGGCGAGTGGGGCGAGGAGGCGATGTCGGCCTCGTTCGGGCGGCTCGTGGCGGCGGGCCGGTCGTCGCAGGGCGTGCTCGACGGCCTCGTCGCGGACCTGGCGGCGCACGTAGGATCGAGGCCGCTCGACGACGATGTCACCGGCCTCGTGGTCCGGGGGCGCTGAGCGCCGGGCCCGGGACCTCCCCATGCGCGACCCTTCCGGACCGCCGACCGTCCCCCTCGGTGCGCCGGCCGACGCGCCGCCGACGCGAGGCCCGTCCCGGCGCGGGCCTCGCGTCGGCGGCGCGCGGTCCGTCGCGGCGACCGTCGTCGCGCTCCTCGGGGCGCTCGCGGGCCTCTCGCTCGCGCGGGGGGGCGACGCGCCCGCGGCCCCCGCGAAGCCGGCGCGGCCCGCGGCCGTCGGGCAGCCGCGGTTCGCGTTCGAGCCGTGCGACCTCGCGCTGGTGCTGTCGGGCCGCGAGGGCGGGCAGCTCAAGCCGTGCGGGTGCTCGAGCCCGCAGCGCGGCGGGCTCCCGCGCCGGGCCGCGCTGCTCGACGACGTGCGGAAGGTCGCGAAGGGCGTGGCCGTCGTCTCCATCGGCGACGCCCTCGGGCGCGGCACGCTGCCCGCGCAGGCCGAGCTGAAGGCCGAGCTCTTCCGCGGCGCGCTGACCACGCTGGGGTACGACGCGATGCTCCTCTCGCCGGAGGACCTGCTCCCGTCGGCCGCGGCGCTCACGCAGGTCTACGACGGGCCCGCGGGCACGCCGCGCCCGCCACGGAACGTGATGCTGCGGGCCTCGGGCGCGCTCGCGGCGCTCGCCCGCGTCGATCCGGTGCAGCGGTTCGTCGTGGACGGGCTCGTGGTGCGGGCGGTCTCCGTGGTGGACCCGACGCTGCAGGGCCTGCTCGTGGAGGAGGTCGGCGTGGCCGAGGCGGTGGTGCCGCCCGCCGCGGCCCTCGACGTGCTCCCGCGCGAGGCGGGCCTGCTCGTCGTCGCGGCGCACACGCTGCGCGAGGACCTCGCCACCATCGCCGCGAAGGCCGCCACGAAGGCCGACCTCGTCGTGGTGGTGGACGTGCTCGGCGAGGCCGCGCGACGCACCGGCGAGAAGGAGCGGCCGTTCGTGTCGCCCCTCCTCGTGACGTTCGACGCGCACGGCAAGGAGGTCGCGGTGGTGAGGCTGCGGCGGCGCGAGGGTGGGTTCACCGTGGCGTGGGACCCGGTGGCCCTCGACCCGGCGTACGACGGCGGCGCGTCCGCGTCGCGCGACGTCGTGGACCGGCTGTTCGGCGTGTACCGCCGCAACGTGCGCGCCGCCGACCTCCTCGCGGCCGTGCCCGCCGTGCCCGACGAGGGGCCCACCTACGTCGGGGCGGCGGCGTGCGCGCCCTGTCACGCCGCCATCGTCGAGTCGTGGCAGGGCACGGCCCACGCCTTCGCGCTCGAGACCCTCGAGCGCGCGGACTACGACGCCGACCCGGAGTGCATCGGGTGCCACGTGGTCGGGTGGGGGCGGGACCCGACACGGGCGTGGCAGCGCGTCGCGAGCGGGTTCGCGTCGGCGTCGGCGACGGCCGGCCTGGCGGCGGTGCAGTGCGAGGCGTGCCATGGCCCGGCCTCGGCCCACGTTGCCGACCCGGGCGACCGGACGCGGTTCGGGCCGGCGCGGACGCCCGGAAAGGTCTGGAAGACGCCGGACCGCGGGACCTGCGCGTCGTGCCACGACCCCGAGAACAGCGTCGGGTTCCAGGCCGCGGGCGCGTTCCCGCGCTACCTCGAACGCGTGGACCACCGGGAGGTCCCGTCGGCCCTCCGGACCGTCTGGACGCGACCCGGCGCAGCACCGGCCGGACCGAAGTAGGCGCCTGGGGCGGGGCACCGGGCCGGATGCGAGACACCCCGGCGTCCGGGGCTACGATCTCCGCCGATGTCGCCGGACCTGTCCACCTCCGAACGCCTGCGGGTCGTGTTCGTCGCCGTCGTCGCCGTCGCGGTGATGGCGGGCGTCGTGGCCGTCGCGCTCCGCGGCCGGGCCGCCTCGGACGCCGAAGGTGACGCGCCGCCGCCGGGCCCCGCGCTCCGCGCGCCGTCCGCCGAAGGGGCGTCCGGGCGCGGCGGGCACCGCGGCGAGATGCCCACGGGGTGCGAGACCACCGAGGCGAACCCGCCCGGGATCGCCCTGGACCTCCCCGACCGGTTGCTCGACCTCGGGCGCCGCCGGCAGGGCGAGGTGGTGGAGCGCGACGTCACCGTGCGCAACACCGGCAGTGGCGTCCTCTGCGTCCAGGACGTGAGCACCGGTTGCGGGTGCGTGAAGGCGGAGTGGCTCGGCGACAAACACGTGCCGCCGTCCGCGTCGGGCGTCGTGCGCGTCAAGATCGACACGGCGGGGCGCGAGGGGCGGCAGGAGAAGCCGGTCACGATCTACACCAACGTCCGCGGGCAGACGTCCGTGGAGTTCAAGGTCCGCATCGACGTGCGGCTCGGCCTCGTCGTCGGGGCGCTGCAGGGCGGGCTCCCGTCGAGTTACCTTCAGTTCGGCACGCGCCCGCCGGGGCGTCCGTCGACGGTGCGCGTGCGCCTGAAGAGCCCGAAGGACGAGCCCGCGTGGACGGTCACCGGCGTCACGTCCGGAGTGGCATCCGGAGGCACACCCGGAGGCACACCCGGAGGCACACCCGGAGGCACGTCCGGAGATGCGGAGAAGCCCACGGCGTACGCGTGGGAACTGCTCCCCGCGGAGCCCGCCGACCCCGAGTTCCGCTGCTACGACCTCGTGGTCACGCACCCGGGCCGCGTCGAGCTCGGCACCACGAACGACCGTGTGACGGTGACGACCACCCACCCCGAGCGGCGCGCGATCGAGTTTGACGCCATGCTGCACGTCGTCACGAAGTTCTACGCGGCCCCGACGCGCGCGAGCTTCGGCTTCCTCCGTGCCTCGGACCCGGCGCCCATGAAGACGGTCTACGTCGTGCCCGGCGAGGCGGGCGCGCCGTTCACCGTCACCGGCGCGACCGTCGAGGGTGCCGGCTTCACCGCCGGCACGCCACGCACGACGAAGGAGGGGTGGGCCGTGGACGTGCGCTACGACGGCCGCGCGCGCGCCTCCGGCAAGGTCGCGGCGACCCTCGTGATCGCGGTGGACGACCCCGAGATGCCGGTCGTCCGGGTGCCCCTCGAGGGGCACGTGATGGGCACGTGACGTCCGTCGTGTCCCCGGGCGCGTCGTCTTCTCCTTCCCACGGTCGGTAACCTCCGGGCGGGTACGAAAGCATGTGCGGAATCATCGGGTACGTCGGGGCTGGCGAGGCCCTCCCCATCCTCGTGGAGGGCATCCGCCTCCTCTCGTACCGTGGGTACGACTCGGCCGGCGTCGCCGTCGCGCACGACGGGGCCCTCGTCGTCGAGAAGGACAAGGGGCGGATCGAGGACCTCGCGCCGTCGTGGGACCGCACGCGGCTGCGCGGCTCCACGGGCATCGGCCACACGCGCTGGGCGACGCACGGCCGCCCGAACCGCGTGAACGCGCACCCGCAGCAGGACGCGTCCGGCGACGTCGCCGTGGTGCACAACGGCGTCCTCGAGAACGACATCGCGCTGCGCGAGGAACTCGAGGCGGCGGGCGTCCCGTTCGTCAGCGAGACCGACACCGAGGTGTTCGCACACCTATACGCGCGCGCGTTCCGCGGCGACCCGGTCGCGGCCGCGCGGGAGGTCCTCGCGCGCTGCCACGGTCGCTTCGGGCTCGTCTTCCTCCACCGGCGCCTGCCGGGCACGCTGGTGGCGGTGCGGCGCGGCTCGCCCTTGGTGGCCGGGACGGCGGAGGGCGTCGGCCTCGTGGCGTCCGACGTCCGCGCCCTCGCCGGCCACGCCGACCGGGCGTTCGAGATCGAGGAGGACGAGATCGTCGTCCTGACGCGCGAGGGCGTCGCGGTGTACGGGGCCGACGGCGTCCGGAAGGCGCGCGCGTCCCACCCGGTGACCTACGACGACAGCTCGCTCGGCAAGGGCGGTTTCCCGCACTGGATGCTCAAGGAGATCCACGAGCAGCCCGACCGGCTCGCCGACCTCGTCGCGGCGCGCATCGACCCCGTGCACGGCCGGATCCGGCTCGACGAACTCGGGCTGACCGACGCCGAGCTCGCGGCGGTGGAGCGCGTGGACCTCGTCGGGTGCGGCACGGCGTCGTACGCGTGCATGTACGGCGCGCGGGCGTTCGAGGCCCTGGCCGGCGTCGCCGCGCGCATGGTGCCCGCGAGCGAGTTCGAGGCGCGCGCGGAACTGCTCGGCCCCCGCCGCCTCGTCGTCGCCGTCAGCCAATCGGGCGAGACCGCCGACACGCACGCGGCCGTCGAGGCCGCGGCGCGCGCCGGCGCACGCACCGTAGGCGTCCTCAACGTGCGGGCGAGCCGGATCGCGCGCAGCGTCGGCGGGTTCGTGGACATCCACGCGGGCCCGGAGATCTGCGTCGCGTCCACGAAGGTCTACACGGGCATGCTGCTCTCGCTGCTGCTGCTCGCGCTCCGCGTCGCCGAGGCGCGCGGCCGCGGCCACGGCGCCCTCGCGGCCCTGCGGCCGGCCCTCGACGCGCTGCCCGGCGCCGTGCGCCGGGCGATCGCGGCGCACGACCAGGTCCGCGAGGTGGCGCGCGAGGTGCACCGCGCGCAGAACATGCTCTACATCGGCCGCGGTCCCGACCACGCGACCGCCGTCGAGGGCGCGATGAAGATGAAGGAGATCTCCTACATCCACGCCGAAGGCTTCGCGGCGGGCGAGCTCAAGCACGGGCCCATCGCGCTCGTCTCGTGGGATGTGCCGACGGTGGCGATCCTCGGGCAGGGCGAGGCCCGCACGAAGATGCTCGCGAACGTCCGCGAGGTCCGCGCGCGCGACGGCCTCGTGATCGCCGTGGCGGGGGAGGACGACGCCGACGCGCGCAAGGTCGCCGACCTCGTCCTGCCCGTCCCGGTGGTGGACCCGTGGCTCGCGCCCCTCGTCCACTCGATCCCGCTCCAGCTCCTCGCGTACGACGTCGCACGCCGCCGCGGGTGCGACATCGATCAGCCGCGGAACCTCGCCAAGTCGGTGACCGTCCAATGACCCGTCCGACGGAGGATGCCCGCCCCATGACGACGGATCCGCGGTCTCGAGTTGACGACGTCCCCGCGACGCGGGCCCGCGCCGCGCGCCGCGCGCTCGCCGCGGCGTTCGGTGTCCTCGCGACGGTGGGGGCGGCGGGCTGCACCCGCTCGTACGCGCGCGTGACCGCGCTGACGTCCGCCTACGTGACGCGGGCGGACCGGGCGGTGCAGGGCCTCCCCGCCGACGTCGAGGTCCCGACGTCGCCCCCGGGGGAGACCCCCCGCAACGCGGTCGCCGGTCCGATCGAGGTCGCCCCGGGATCGCCGGGCGCGCTGGCGGCTGCGGGTGGGCCGTCCGATGCGGGGGGAGCCCCCGGGGATCCGCGCCCGGCTCTGCCGGCGGGGCCGATGCCGGCGGACGCGCCGACCGGCGTTCCCTCGGGCGTTCCGGCGCCCGGCCGGACGGTCCCGGGCAGCCCGGGCGAGGTGCCGGGGGGCCCCGTGGCCCTCGGCGGTCCGACGCCGGAGGTCGTGCCCGCCGTCCCGACGCTGGCCGTCCCGGTCCCTGCGGTGTCGCCCGAGATCCCGACGGTGTCGGCTCCGGTCGGCCCCGCGCCGTCCGTCGACCCGTCCGAACTCACGGTCCCGATCCTGCCGACCGCCCCTCGCGCGTCGGCCTCGCCCGCCGATCTGCCGCCGCCGCCGCCCCCCGCGCCGCTCCCGGACCCGAACTCCCCCGAAGGTCGGGTCGCGCTCGCGCCGGGCGTCGAAATTTCATCCGACGATCTCGTGCCCGACCTGCTCCCGCCCGCCGCAGGGACGGGCCCGGGTGCCGGCTCGCCGCTGGGGCCTGTTCCGATGGGCCCCCTTCCGATGGGCCCCCTTCCGATGGGCCCCCTTCCGATGGGCCCGTCCCCGGAGGCCCCGGCGCCGACCGACGACGACGCGGTTCCGCTGCCGTTGGGGCCGCCGCCGGTCCCGCTGCCCGTCGAGCCGCTTCCCGTCGAGCCGCTGCCCGTCGAGCCGCTGCCCTCCGACGACGCGGTGGGGCCGGTCGTTCCCACGGCGCCGACGCCGGACACCGTCCCGCTGCCCGACGACGCCCCGGACGCGATCCCCACGCCGCCGCGCCCGCCGCCGGCGCCGTTCGTCGTCCCGGAGGGCATGCCGCCGCCGTCGACGGTCCCGCTCCCGACGCCGTACCCCGTCGCGCCGGAGTGCCCCGCTGCGCCGGAGTCCCCCGCGGCGCCGGCGGGCATCCCGCCATCCCCCGCCCCCAACTCGCCGGACGCCGTTCCTCTTTCGCCGCCCCCGTCGCCGAGTGCTCCCCCCGCGACGGCGCCGCCCCTCTTCGTGGACCCGACGATGTCGGCGCCGCTCGGCGGCCGGATCTCGATCGCAAAGATGCGCCCCGGCGCCGGTGACCGGCCGCCTCCTCCGTCGCCGATCGAGGCGCCCGTGCCGCAGGAGACGCCGCCGGCGCCATTCGTCGAGGCCCCGCCTCCCCTAGCGCCGACGCGCCCCGATCCGTTCGCGCCGCCCCGCGTCGAGCCGCCGCTCCCCGCGCCGCTCCCCGCGCCGCTTCCGGAAGAGGGCCCCGCGTTGCCGCGTCCGGACGATACGCCGACGGGCACCGGCACGAAGGGCTTCGAGTTCGGCGCGCCGCGCGAGGCGCTCGTCGCGAAACACGTGGCCGCGCTGCGGGCGAACCCCGACGACGCCGCGCTCGCCTGTTTCCCGAAGGACCTGGCGCGGTCGGCGCCGGCGTCCACCGCGCTCGCGAAGGGCACGCGTCCCGTGCTCGTGCTCTTCTACGACGACACCGCGCGCTCGAGTCGGCTCGCGGCGGCGGACCTGTGGCCCGTGTTCCTCGAGGTCGAGCCGCGCGTCGACGTCGTCCTCGTGGACCTGACGCCCGGCCCGCGCCGCGCGTTGAGCGACGACGAACGGCGCCTCGTGCGGCGGTACTACCTCGGCTACGTGCCGACGACCGTGGTGCTGACGTCGGAGCGCACGCCGCGGTTGCTGAAGTCGGAGCGCGTCGAGCCGGCCCTGGTGCGAGCGGCCTGTCTCGAGGCCAAGTAGCAGGGCGGGCGTGCCGCCCGCCCGCTCGCCCGCCCGCCCGCCCGCCCGCTCGCCCGCCCGCGAGAGGGGGCGGGACCCTCGGCCCCGCGTCGCGGCGGAACCGCGCCGCCCTGCGCCGCGGGACCGGGCGGTAGGATGGGCCGCCCATGGCCTCCGCCTTCGTCCGACGTGTCGTCCTCTTCGTCGCTCTGACGGCGCTCGCGCTCGTCGCGGCGCCCGGCCCCACGCTCGCCGCCGACGCGCCGCCCGCCCCGAAGCCGGCGGCGCCGGGCGCGGACGACGAGGACGGCGTCCACGTCGTCACGCCGGAGCTGCAGAAGAAGATCGACGCCGCGATCGCGGCGGGGGCGACGTGGCTGCGGAAGCAGCAGTCGAGCGACGGCGGGTTCGGCGCCCTCGACTTCCAGGGCAGCCCGCACTACCAGATGGGCCTCGCGTCCCTCGTCGGCCTGGCCCTCGTCGCCGCCGGCGACGACAAGGACGACCTCTGGATGAAGAAGCTGGTCGACTTCGTGAAGGCCCGCGACGCGTCCGAGGCGAGCGGCGCGGTGCGGACCACCTACGGCACCGGCGTCCTCATCATGTTCCTCACGGAGCTGTACCGGCAGAAGCCGCCGAAGGGCGACGCACGCTACGCCTCGAAGAAAAAGGAGGGCTGCGGCCTTCCGAAGGACGTCGCGGCGTGGATCCAGGAACTCGCGTCGTGGCTCGTGAGCGTGCAACTCGACGACGGGTGGTGGCGCTACCCGCACACCCCGCCGTCGGACCTGTCGAATACCCAGTACGCGCTGCTCGGGTTGCGCGCGGCGCGCGACTGCGGCGCCGACGTGCCCCTGTCGCGCTTCCTGGTGGCGCTCGAGCGCTGCCTCGCCACGCAGCAGCAGGACGGGAAGAAGATCCTCCGCGTGATCCCGCCGGACAAGCCCGGCGAGAAGAGCTACAGCGTGGACAGCGGCGACCGCGCCCGTGGCTGGGGGTACCGTGGCGACCCGACCACGGAGCTCGTCACCGGGAGCATGACGACCGCGGCCATCGCCGTGCTGGCGATCTGCCGCGACGCCCTCATGAGGCCGTCGCGCTTCGGCGGCTACACGGACGACCTCGACCGCAAGGTCGGTCGCTCCGTGCAGGACGGGTTCGCGTGGCTCGACCACCACTGGGCCGTCGACATCAACCCGCCGCGCGGCGCACCCGCGTGGCATTACTACTACCTCTACGGCCTCGAGCGCGCGGCGGCGTACGCCGGCCGCATGCACGTCGGCGGCCACGACTGGTACCTCGAGGGCACGAAGTTGTTGCTCGCGCAGCAGAAGCCCGACGGACGCTGGAGCACCGGCGCCATCGGCGCCCGGGAGATCGCTCCGAGCGACTTCTGCGATACCGCGTGGGCGATCCTCTTCCTCAAGAAGGCCTCGCGGCCCACGCAGCCGATCCCGGCGCCGGTCGTCACGACGGGCAAATGACCGCCGGGACGCCCGGGCCGTCGGACGAGAGCGAGGCCGCGCTCGTCGCCGCGTGCGCGGCGGGCGACGCGGCCGCGTGGGACCGATTCGTGGCGCGCTTCGGGACCCTCGTCGCAGCGCTCGCGCGCCGGATGCTCGCGCGCCGGCGCGGCGCCGCGGCCGACGCCGACGTGGACGAGGTCACGAGCGGGGTGTTCCTGGCGCTCGTGGTGCACGACCGCAAGCTGTTGCACCGGTACCGGCCCGAGTTCCGCCTGAGCACCTACCTCGGCGTGATCTGCCGGACCGAGGTCGGGCGGTACCTGCGCCGCGCCGGACGGGGCGGGCCGACCGTCTCGCTCGACCGCGACGACGGGGGGAGCGCGCACGTGGACGTCCGCGCCGAGAGCCCGCTCGCCGCGCTGTCGAGGCACGAGCGGACGGACGCGCTCCGGGCCGTGCGTACCGCGCTCGACGGCCTCGCGCCGCGGGACCGGCTGCTCCTGACGCTGAAGTACGTCGAGGGCCTCGACTACGCGCGCATCGCCGAGGCGCTCCACCTGCAGCGCGACAGCGTCGGCCAGTTGCTCCACCGGGCGAAGGCCCGCCTGGCGAAGGCGGTGCCGGGCCTCGAGACCTGGCTCGACGAGACGCCCTGAGTTGGAGGTTGCAGATTGCATGGA